>Ga0126373_10003170_pt1 | contig 12240 bp, 11 predicted proteins | sample PanSoiMetPlot_11_FD_92545 | JGI IMG/M metagenome (GOLD analysis project Ga0126373, IMG submission 92545) | Tropical forest soil microbial communities from Panama - MetaG Plot_11 | ecosystem: Environmental > Terrestrial > Soil > Tropical forest > Bulk soil | place: Panama | collected 2016-02-17
GAATCTCGTCCGCGACCTCCAAGTCGGCCACCCTCGCCAGTTCGCCCGGTCTGAGTTCTGAGAGCTGCGAGAGACTCTTGATGATCGAATCCTCGTCAATTCCGAGACCTCTTAGGGTCTCTTCAACGTCTCGCACCGCATTCGGATTAAACGGAGGTAGGGCGTATCCAGTACCGATCCCGCCCCGTTCGTTGGTGCTCCTCGTACAAGCTAGTTGGATTCTGCCGGTGTTCGTCTTGTTGAGTGTGATCAAAACCCTCATAGTTGCCCCTCAGCGACAAGCTGGCGTTTGGACGGTCTCACGTTCGGGTTGGGTCCTGTTATCTTACATCGCTGCAACCATGCCGAGTGCAAGCGAAAACGACCGGACCTAAGCCGTACCTATCAGCAGGGAAAACCCTGATTTTGGGGTGGCCGTATACCCGCGAATTTGCGCCAATGTTGCTCCGGGGAAAACATCTACCGGGCGCGAGGGATTCCGGTGTACCAGGTGGCGCCGGGGAACTTCTGACCAAGGCAGTCTTAAGGTAGACCTAAGCGGAGGAAAAAGGGCTATTTTTCGGAGACCAAAGAGCCGGAACTAAGCCGGACCTAACGGGAGGAAAAAGGGCTAATTTTGGGCGCCCCTATACCCCTACCCGATGCCTGGGAACGTCAGGCTGACACGACGTCTGCTTCAACCTTCTGACGAAGGGCGTTCTTTCATAATGCATTGAACTTGGCCTGCGTTTTGGAGCACAAACCGGAGCACAATAATTGCCGAATGACGGGTCAGATATCCGACCAGCAGGCTTCTGGCACGAACGCAAGTCGTTGAAAACGAGTGAGGGCGGCAGGAACGATTGATTTGCTAAACCGTTATACGGGCTAACACCTGTATCGAGGGTTCGAATCCCTCCCTCTCCGCCAACTCACTCATAAGAATGGCTCTTACGAATCTCCACCGTTTTCTATTGCAACAGAAACTCGACGGAGCCACTGAGAATCACGAAACTCGGCGACTTCGTAGATCGGGTCGACGGGCAACCGGATCGTGGTTCGCTCGTTAGCTTGGCGCGAACGACCCTGAGAAGCCAACCCGACGCATGATCTCGTCCAAGCGCGGATCTGCGCGAAGGGGATCAAATCGGCGGTCAACGCGCAAGAATACAAACCAGGCCCGGCTGAGGACATCTTTCATCTGACGCTGGTAGCTCGGGGCTCGCTCGCCCCCAGGTTTAGCCGCCCGAGCCAACTGGAGCACAAGGTGGAGCACAATAACTGCCGAATGAGCGGCTCTAAAGCCGATTCAGGGCCGCGGGCCCGACTGTAACTATCTGAAAACGAGTGAGGGCGGCAGGAACGATTGATTTGAAGGATAAGAAGGACTAATACTAGAAGCACAACTGGAGCACAGCGGGGCGAATGTTGATCCCGGAACCCTGGCGGTTGCTCGAGAGGCGATCTGCATCGCGAATTAGCGGGAGCCATCTTCGAGAGCAATTCGGAGCTCATCTGGTGGTCTCCTCGGTTTGGCTCTCTAGCTGTTCGCGTAAGGCTGCGGTAACCGCATCGCGCTTGGGCTGTCAGCCAGGATTGCCAATTTGTCCTGGCTTCCAAGGCTTCAGGTTTCTGCGCGTTTGCCATCTCTCTGTTTCCTCACTGTTCTGAGTGATGGTAACACCGCGCCAAGTTGCTTTCCGTGCTGATGGTTCCTACTTTGTGCGGAATGTACTCACGGCTGAACCGGATCTCCGAAAAGGTTGGATAGGGAGTCGAGAACGAGATGATGTCGGCCGGCGAGCCTGATTTTCAAGCGGTAAACGTGCCTTGGTAACCATTAGGTCCTCAAGGGTCACCCAAAAGCGGCCAAATAGGGTCAGCTCAAAACCGGCCAAATGGAAGGAGGTCCGGGACGTTGATTGCGACGTAAGGCACTGTAGCCTTCGTCGGCATGAGCAACGTCTTGAGCGAAGCGAAACGACAACAAGTTTTAGCCCTGGGACGTCTGGGATGGCCGTTACGGCGCATCGAGCAGGAGACCGGTGTGCGACGCGAAACCGCGGGTGCCTACCTGAAGGCGGCGGGGATCGGAGTGCGACCGCCGGGCGCGTGGGGATGGCGGTCGCCGGCAAAACCGGCCAAAGGGGTGACCACCGGGTCGGATGAAACCACCTCTGGCACAAGCAACCCCAACCCCAACCCCAACCCCAACCCCGAAAACCCTCCTTTGAAGGGAAAAGCAAAAGCCAAAACCGCAAAACCGGCCATATCGGTGACCACCGGGTTTGGCGTGGAGTTGAGAGAGGTAGGGAAGGAAAATCTCAGGCCTGCTGTTCCTTCGCTCAGTGCCTGCGAAACGTTCCGCGAGGCGATTGAACTCGGCCTAAGTCGTGGTCGCAATGCCGCGGCTATCTGGCATGACCTGGTTTCGGAGAACGGATTTGGCGGCGGCTATCAAACCGTCAAACGCTTCGTCCGCAAACTCCGCGGAACTCAACCTCCGCAGCCACGCGCGGTGATCGTGACCCCACCGGGACAAGAAGCCCAAGTGGATTATGGCCGGGGTCCGATGGTGCGCGATCCCCAGAGCAGTAAATATCGACGTACCCGTTTGTTCGTGCTGACGTTAGGCTGCAGTCGGAAGGCGGTCCGTTTCCTTACCTTCCGCTCCAGCTCTCGCATCTGGGCCGAGCTGCACGAGAAAGCTTTTCGTCGTCTCGGGGGTAGTCCGCGTGTCATCGTCCTGGACAATCTCCGCGAAGGCGTGCTCATCCCCGACATCTACGATCCCACGCTGAATCCACTCTATCGCGACGTACTGGCGCACTACGGCGCAGTCGCCCTCCCCTGCCGCATCCAAGATCCCGATCGCAAAGGTACTTTGCTTACTTCGAACCGACCCGTGGAGGACTGGGGCAAACTAATGGGTGATAGCGCTGCCGTTACCGCCATGCTCGATCGCCTGCTCCATCATGGCCACGCTCTTAAATGTGGCCCACGTAGTTGGCGCACCAAAACCGACTTGCCTCCCCAGGAGGCGGCAGGTTAAAACTACCTAGTCCCGGCCACTCCCTTTGGCCGGTTTTGAAGTGACCACGTTTGGCCGGTTTTCAGGTGACCGCTGAGGCCATTAGGTATCACGGTCGCGAATGTTACGGCCGGCCAACCTGCGTGGCGATTGCCTTAAATCTCGGATCAGAGCGGTAGGGATCCCAACGCGGGTCTGATCGCAGGTGAAGAACCACGGCGTTGTGTTCCCTTAGAGCAGTGGCCAGCCAAGCCAGAGTCCCCTCTCGGTCCCCCGCATACCGATGGGCGTCAATGATTATGTCTCTTGGGAAATAGCGCTCCTTCGCTATTCCATCGGCTGTTCTTACTAGCTCGGCGATCAGCGCCTGTGATCCTCCCCTGGCGTATGCGCTTTCCCAGGCCGCGGCCTCGGCATCCCATCCGTAAAGCCGTGCTAATGCGGTCCAATTCTTTAAAGTTTCCGAATACTCACCCGCTTCGAATTCCAGTCCGCCAACCCTCCAGTAATCATACCCATCAGTAGGACCTTCCAGCATGAACTTCCGTTTCCGCTCCAGTTGTTGCGTGCGCGGAATGAGTGGAGACGAGCTCAAATAATCCGTTTTTGGGTCCAGGGACTGTGCCTTTTGATGCTCCTTCATGCCTGCTTCGAATTGCCCCAAGTCGTCGAGGTACTCGGCATAGGCTTCGTGCCCTTGAGGGGAATCAGGCTGCAATTGAATCGCCCGCTTGTAGTGAGTCTCTGGTTCATCCCACCCCCCCTCAATGTTCCAAGCCAGAAAGCCGGCCATCAGCAGGTGAGCGTCAAAATTGGCGTCGTCGAGAGACAGCGCCTTTATCAATGCAGCCCGCGCCTTAGGTGCAAGATCAACATGGGGTGGCTCGTTCATGATGGCTTTCGCCAATTCGAGGTAGGCCGGAATATAATTCGGATCTTTTTGGATTGATCGTTGCAGGAATAAAAGGCCATTGGCAAATTCTTCCTCACTCTTCTTCATGCCTCCTGACTTGAACACAATTGCTTCGTAGGCCTGATCCGAGTGGTAGCGTCCTTCAAGACAATCCTCTTGAGCGTTGGAATTGGATGGCGGCAAAAACTGCGTTTGAAAATTCGGTTCGTGCCCTTTGCTGAGCCTGATCAAAAGCAGTGCTCCAAGAATGAGGATCATCCCCGCTAGCGTAAGGACCATCCAGCGCCGTCGGAAAAAGAACGATATCGGCAGGCCGCGGGCTGTTGCACTCTGACCGACAGAAGCCGCAGTCCGGCTTCCGTTCAAATTTCCGATGAATCGGTAACCCCGCTTGGGTAGAGTCTCGATGAAACGCGGTGTATCTGATTCGTCTCCCAGGGCTTCGCGCAATTTCTTTACGGCGTTGTAAAGTCCATGATCGGCGTCAACGAAGGTGCCCGGCCAAATGCGTTTCTGTAACTCTTCTCGGGTAACCAATTCACCCGGGCGCTCCAGCAAGATTTCAAGGATTTGGAAAGGCAGTTCCTGCAGCTTGATCTTTGTGCCGTGTTTGCGCAGTTCTCCGGTGCTGAGGTCAACTTCGAAGACGCTGAAACGGACTGGCGAACTATTGGGCCGAACATCCACCATGTCCGCTCCTCACCTCGGGTCTTAAGGAGTTTACCACCGGGCTTAGCGAGCGAAAGAGACGGTACTACAAGACGAGGTCGGTCATAGACATACCAGTGTAGACGCTGAAGTGAAAGAGAGGAGATGCCGTGGATTGACTTTAGCGTCCGTTACGCGCACCAGTTTGCCAACAGGCCAGCGGGCTCGAGCCAATGCACCAACCGAAGCCTTTAGAGGAGGATATGATGACCAAGAAAAGAATGGGCATTCACCACAACCGGCACGATAATTCTACCCGCAGGGCCAGTATTTGTTGCTGCGGCTGGTCATTTCACGCAAGATCTCTCAGGCAACGGCAACTCGTTCCATAGCAGTTAGTTAAGGGGCTAGGCAGATTACCGGGTCAGCTCTTAGGCTCACTGGCTGTTCTCGGCTGAGTCTGCGCATCGTTGCCAGGCGAGAGATCCACGAAACTTAAAAAACCCGATCTTGGTCTGATGGTGGAGTTGTTATGAACCACCCCATTTCGCAGAGAGTAAGGACGATGGGACTCAGCAAAGCCGACAGCTGGCCGAAAACTTTCACCGATGGGGACGCTTCGCGCAGGATAGCAGCCGGAGTCGTATTTTGTCTGGCGATGGCGATTGCTGCGCCTGCACAGACTTTCAAGGTCCTCTTAGATTTTAACGGTAGTAATGGTGGTTACCCCTATCAGATGTCTTTAATCCAGGGCCGTGACGGTAACCTCTACGGAACCACCAATGTTGGCGGCTCTAACCAATTTGGGACCATATTCAAAGTCACAACAGCTGGCTCGCTAACGACCCTGTTCAGTTTTTACGCGGGTGTCGGCATCAACCCTTTTACCGGGCTGATTCTGGCCACTGACGGGAATTTTTACGGGACGACCGAAGCCGGCGGGGCGAGCGGCTATGGTACGGTCTTCAAGATCACCCCGTCGGGAACGCTGACCACGCTGCACAGCTTTAATAATAGGGACGGTGCTTACCCGATTTCTCCTCTGATCCAGGCTACGGACGGTAACTTCTACGGGACTACCTGGTATGGGGGAAATAGCGGCCAAGGTACGATCTTCAAAATTAGCGCCACCGGAACTTTCAGCACGCTTTACAGCTTCTGTGCCCTCTCTAGCTGTGCCGATGGTGCATTGGGTACAGCTGGGTTGGTTCAGGCTGACGACGGCAACTTCTACGGAACGACAGCCCAGGGCGGAAACGTTGCGTGCAACCCACCCAGCGGCTGTGGAACCGTGTTTAGAGTAACCTCACGCGGCGCATTAACGACCTTGCACGTCTTCTGCGCCATAGCTAGATGCGCAGACGGAGAGTCCCCGTCGGCCCTATTCCAAGCCAACGATGGGAGCTTCTACGGGACGACCAACGAAGGAGGAAGCTTGGCATGTAACTCCCCATATGGCTGTGGGACTGTATTCAAAATCAATTCACAGGGGACACTAACAACCCTGCACAGCTTCGGATTCAGTGACGGCGCTGTGCCCTTTGCTCCCGCGGTTCAAGGCACCGACGGGAACCTCTATGGGACGACTTCACAAGGCGGATTGGAGGGTTGCATGCTCGGCTGCGGGACCCTGTTTACAATCACGACATCCGGCAAGCTGTCCACGTTGCATCTATTCGATGACATTCAAGGGGGAAACCCTTACGGCAGCGTTCTCCAGGCTACTAATGGAGTCTTCTACGGCACCACTGAGTATGGGGGCGAGGTCAACTATGGCATTGCCTTCAGCCTGGACGTTGGGCTGGGCCCGTTCGTGACATTCGTGAGCCGGTTCGGCAGAACGGGAACTGCCGCTCAGATTCTGGGCAACGGGCTGAGCACCGCTACCGCAGTCACGTTTAACGGCGTTCCAGCGCAGTCCTTCAAGGTACTTTCCGATACGTTCATGAAAGCCGTCGTTCCCCCGGGCGCTATCAGTGGCCCGGTGCAAGTGACCACCCCAACGCGCCAATTGACAAGTAACGAGAATCTTATCGTCGAGCCATGAGGAAAGACCCCGTTCGTCTCATTTGGTTTTACAGCTTTACCGGCAAGCTGGTGCTACGGTCGAGCAAGATCGTTGGCTACTACAACGATGCCAAGGGCGGCGCCCACGGTTTTGTCAGCACGTCGTAGATGTCACAACGCAGAGGATTCCCTACAACGATGGAAATCTACCCTAGATGAAGCAACGGCAGTCTGGAAAGATCGGCCAGGCCGTTCACATTCTTGGGCAAGGATTCGTTGGCACCACATCGGTTCTTTTAAATAATGCTCCGGCAACGTTCACGGTCGATTCCAACACTTCCCTAATCGCTATTGTTCCAACGGGCTCGACCACTGGAAACGTTGAAGTAACAACTCCCAGGGGACATTTGACAAGTAACGCTAGCTTCCAGATCAAGGCCGAGAGTGAGAGTCAGTGGTAGTCCGGGCCGTTTCAGGAGAAGCATCGCTCGCGGTTGGTATGTTGCCGGTCTCCAGTTCAAACGGGACCCGTGAGGAAGGCTTCATAAACTTGCATCGCAGGCGAGGGCCGACGAAAGGAGAATCACATGCGAATGCTTAGCGTCAAACTCTTTGCGCGAATGGCAATCTTGCTTGCCTTAGTGGCATCCCTATTTGCGCAGAAGGTCTCAACAACAACCGGTGGAGCCGTAAATGACGGAAATCAGGCGACCAATGCCGGGCTTGACGACCCGCGTTATGTGATAGAGGACGAGGCTGGAAACTTATTCGTCAGCGACACATACAATCACCGCATTCGCAAAATTTCGCCGACAGGGGTGGTCACGACGTATGCAGGGACCGGTATCGCGGGCTACAGCGGCGACGGCGGCCAAGCGAGGAACGCCATGCTCTCGTTTCCAAATGGGATTGTCTTTGATACGGCTGGCAATATGCTGGTAGCGGACGAGGGCAATAACCGCATCCGCCAAATTGGCCCTGCAGGTATCATTGCCACCATCGCCGGAACCGGACAGGCTGGCTACGGTGGTGACGGAGGACTTGCCACACTTGCGACCCTTAACTTGCCCTGGGCCATCACAGTGGACAATTTTGGAGCCCTCCTTGTCTCCGATGCTGGCAACCAGGTTGTTCGCAAAATCGATTCCGCAGGCATCATCACCACGCTCGCCGGCAATGGAGTAGCGGGATATGGTGGAGATGGAGGACCAGCGACACTGGCCAGCCTCGATGTGCCATCTGGTTTGGCGGCGGATGGTACGGGTAATGTCTACATCGCGGACCGGTTCAACCATCGGGTTCGAGTTGTGGATTCTCTCGGAATCATTAATACGATCGCTGGGAACGGAGTCCAAGGCTTTACAGGAGACGGCGGCCCCGCCATCGATGCGGCTATCGGAAATCCGCGTGGCCTGTTGCTGCACAATAATGTGTTACTGATCAGCAATGCTGGCGCGAACCGTATACGAGCCGTTAACCTCCGAACCGGCGTGATCAACAGTTTTGCTGGCTCAACCGTGGGTTTCGACGGTGACGGACACGCGCCACTCATGACCCAATTCAACCGACCTACCGGAATGTTTTCCACTCGGGACGGTGGTTTGCTCGTTGCCGACACCGTGAACGCGAGAATACGCAGGGTAACTCCTGCCACGACGACGACGGTGGTCGGTGGTTGGATCGGCGACGGTGGGCCAGCACTCGAAGCTGATTTCGCGGATCCTGAGAACCTTGCCTTCGATTTCGTCGGCAACTACTATGTCGCTGATTTTGGCGGGCAACGTGTTCGCAGAGTAGATTCCTTAGGCCGGATCACGACAGTAGCAGGAAACGGAACGAGCGGCTACAGTGGCGATGGGGGACCCGCAAACCAGGCGCAGCTCAATTTTCCCTTAGGCGTCGCTGCAGATCGTTCCGGCAATATCTACATCGCAGACAATCTGAATGCCGTCATCCGCAGGGTCGATCCCTTCGGAACAATAAGCACCTTTGCTAGCGATCCGAACTTTCTCGACTTGGTTTCGATTGCGACCGACGCGGCCGGCAACCTGTACGTCGCCGATGATGCCGCATGCGTCATTTGGAAGGTTACTTCAGCTGGGTCCGTCTCTATTGCGGCTGGAATCTTATCGGATTGCGGATTCAATGGCGATGGTATCCTGGCTACGAGCGCTCTGTTGAACGGAGATTATGGAATTGCGGTGGACCTTCAGGACAACCTTTACATTGCTGACACGTTGAACAACCGCCTTCGTGAAGTAGGTTCTGCTGGGATTATCTCCACCATTGCGGGCAATGGGACTTGTGGTTTCAGTGGAGACGGCGGCCCTGGCCGGGTGGCAATGATTTGCGGGCCAGAAGGCGTGGCGGTAGATGCCCAAGGATCCGTCTACTTCGGCGATTATAACAACCTGCGCGTCCGCAAGGTAACCCGCGCCGGGACCATCAACACCGTTGCCGGGTCGGGCAACAGCGGGTACAACGGGGAGAATCTACCGGCGACCAGCACCAATCTGGATGGGGTAAGTGCGGTCGCGGTTGACCGTGCCGGCAGTGTGTATTTGCTAGATGACGTGCAAAACAGAGTGCGCAAGATTCACTAGCTCTTACAACCCTGTCACCTTCGGTCGCAATATTAACCACAAACTCTGGAAGCATCGACACATTTCCACCGCGCTCGGTAAGGCGAGTATTGATGCGATGCGGACAGTCGAGTACTTGGTCGTATCGTTTGCGGTGGCTCGGATTCAGGACATCTTCGCTGGGTAATCGGCTCTTCGGCCCTGCAAGAAATCTTTGCTACGGAGGCGAAGTATGAGACCCATTCAGGCAACTCTCTTGATGACGCTGCTTCTCGCCCTGGTGCCAGCGGCCCTTGCCAGCACGAAATGGTATGTCGATGGGGTAAATGGGAGCGACAACAACGACTGCAAGACACCCACAACCGCTTGCAAGACCATCGGGCACGCTGTCTCGTTAGCCCGCTCGGGCGACTCCATTCGAATTGCAGCCGCGACTTACATCGAAAATTTGCTTATCGGCGTTAACGTGACGGTGATCGGTTCTGGTGCCAAGACAACAATTATCGATGGTGGGCGGATCGGCACGGTTGTTAATGTTTCAAACGGATTTGTCGTCAGTCTCACAAACCTGACAATCCGCAACGGCAATGCTCATGGCTTCGGTGGAGGCGGCATTGTGAACGCAGGTACGCTCACGATAAATAACTGCACTATTTCAAATAACACGGCGTTCGGGAGTGATTTCGGCGGTGGGGACGGTGGCGGTATCTACAACTTCCCCGCGGGCACACTTAAGATCAACAATAGCACCGTTAATGGGAACACTGCTTCCAGAGGTGCAACAGGCTCTGGTGGCGGAATCTTTAACTTTGGAAATCTAACAATCAACAACAGCACCTTTTATGGCAATAGCGCTGGCGGAAACGATGGGTATGGTGGGGGTATCTGCAATGTGTCAGTACTCAGTATGAGCAGTAGCACCGTCAGCGGAAACAGCGCAACCAATGGGAGCGGCATTTACGGCGGTGTTGGGACATCGCTCCAGAACAGCATCGTTGCGAATAATCCCGGGGGAAATTGTTCGGGCAACCTGGTCTCCAACGGTTACAACATCAGCAACGACGGGACCTGCAACTTCAACAACATTGGCGATCTGAACAATACCGACCCCAAGCTTGGCCCCTTGCAGAACAATGGTGGCCCGACGCAGACGCAGGCTCTGCTTCTGGGTAGTCCTGCGATTGATGCGGGCAACCCGAGTGGCTGCACCGATAACAAAGGCAATCTGTTGAAGACGGATCAACGCGGCATGCCACGTCCCGACAAAGAAGACTCCGGTGGCTGCGACATGGGCGCGTATGAACGTCAGAGCGATTAGCTGAAAAAAGTGGATAGCCAATTCGGGGAACCCACCGTCGTTCGCAGTTGCGCCTGAGCAACGACAGAGGGTTTCCACGTTCCTAGAACGTCTCTTAGCGAGTGCTGAGAAGCACCGCCCACCGCACGTTCCGCCTCGAAAGGGCTCCGGGTGCCCCCGGAGCCTTAGCTTATTCTTCAGTTCACCATCGCCTAAGAGGCCCGCCGCCCGCCTGCTTGTTGACGCCGCCGCCACCAATAATTGTGGTCGCGGCACCCGAACCAATCACGTCAAGCTGACACCAATGGTCACATTCTCGGTGTAGGTCGCAGGTGCGACCGAGATCGAATCGCCCGAAGCAGCCAGCCAGATGGCGTGCCCGATGGTCTTGCAGGGGGTTGTGGTCGACTTGCAGTCGTTGTTGTCACTGCCTGTCGCGCCATTGACATACCCGGTGGTGCTGACGAGCGCCATTGGCGATACGGCGAGCAGCAGCGCCATCATGAAGGTCGTCCAAATGGGCCTCATACTTGGCCTCCGTAGCGAAGAAGTTCTCACATGGCCGAAGAGCCGATTCCTAGTGAAGATGTCCTGAATCCGAGCGCCCCGATGGATTTGTTGTCTCACCGCTGTCGTTTTTGGAGGTCCTGAACAGCCTGGCCACTGGCGATGAACCGCACATCTTTCCCAATCGGAAACGTCTCGAAGCGCTTTCGCCATTGGACCCGCTGGCCCGACCTTCTTAGAGATGCCGGGTCAGTTTGCTTTGCGCGAAGTGCGCGGGCCCGGTCCGATTCTTGTGAATACCTATCAGCCTTGGGAGATCCCCTATCGTGTATGCGTTTACTTTGGGGGCAAGGAGCGCGAGCAATCCCGGATAAGGGCGAACTGCGGTCATGCCCGCGCCGTCAGGCCTTCAAATGGATAGCGTCTGGTCATCTGAATTCATGGTCTTTCCCCTCTCCGCAAACGTTACTTCCTAAAATGGAGGCGTTTTGCCTTAAGCGTATCGCGCACGTTTTGAGGAAGTGTGATTCGGACGCTCTGCCGCGCAGGGGAGTTGCATTCGGCGCTGTTCCCTCGTGAGCAGGGAATGAGCTCGATGGCGGGCATTTCTCCTGTGAGCGGATCGAAGGCCTGGCCTGTAATATCGCCAGCACCATTAATGTCGTTGGAGTCGATAATGATCAAACCCGATTCGGCCGGGATAAGCGTGTTGACGTCGGTCATCACTCCGTTTTGCTAGAGAAAACCACGGCAGTTTCCATCGGCGTCGCACGATTCCCCTAAGATCGTGCCGTGCTCGCTGATCGCCCATGCGAAGCTGAAAGCATCCCCAGGGAGCGTGCCAAGGTCGGTTATGGCTCCCTTTTCCCATAGGACGGCATGGGTGGTGCCATCGCCTGGCATATCGGACATGCCCACCACCTGACCGCCGTTATTGATGTCGAACGCCAGGTTATTAAACTGTCCTCCGAGGCTGCCAAGGTCGGTTGGCGAGCCATTGCGCCACGTTACAGCATGCGTGAAGAGGGCAGTACTCAGGATGCCAGGGGATCCACAAAAACCGGATCCGAGATAGTTCAGGCAACTTCTATGGTACGACCTTTCGAGGAGGCGATCAGTCGGTAATGTGTAACGGATATGTTGGCTGCGGAACGGTTTTCAAGTTGACCGTCTCAGACGCTCTCAGGGCGATCTACAGCTTACTGGCGGGAATGATGGAGCAAATCCCGCCGCCGGCCTGGTCCGCGACTCAGCGGGCAACCTCTACGGCACCACA
>Ga0126373_10003171_pt1 | contig 12238 bp, 10 predicted proteins | sample PanSoiMetPlot_11_FD_92545 | JGI IMG/M metagenome (GOLD analysis project Ga0126373, IMG submission 92545) | Tropical forest soil microbial communities from Panama - MetaG Plot_11 | ecosystem: Environmental > Terrestrial > Soil > Tropical forest > Bulk soil | place: Panama | collected 2016-02-17
AGCCACCACGCTATTGACCCTGGCGCTTGGGCTCGCCGGCGTCATCGCCTACCAATTCCTTCCGGTTTCGCCTCTGCCAAGGGTGGACTTTCCGACGATCCAGATATCTGCGGCTTTGCCGGGAGCTAGCCCGGAAACCATGGCCTCATCGGTCGCCACCCCCCTCGAGCGCCAATTGGGGCGCATTGCCGGGGTAACCGAAATGACGTCCACTAGCTTTCTCGGCTCCACAACTATCGTCCTGCAGTTCGACTTGAATCGAAACATCGACGGCGCCGCCCGCGACGTGCAAGCGGCCATCAATGCCGCCCGCTCGCAATTGCCCACCAATTTGCCGGGCAATCCATTCTATCGCAAGGTCAACCCCGCCGATTCACCCATCCTGCTGATGTCCCTCACTTCCGATCTCATGGATAAGGCCCACATGTACGACGTCGCATCCTCCGTGCTGCAGCAGAAGCTCTCGCAAGTAAAAGGTGTGGGACAGGTCATAATTGGGGGTGGCGCGCTGCCGGCGGTGCGCGTTGACGTCAATCCCACCGCCTTGAATCACTACGGAATCAGCCTGGAGGATCTTCGCGCGGTGCTCAGGAGCGCCAACGCCAACCGTCCCAAGGGGCAAGTCGCCGATGGCAAGCAGACCTGGGCGCTCAATACCACGGATCAATTGATGAAAGCGGCCGAGTACCAGCCGCTGATCGTCGCCTATCGGAACGGAGGTGCGGTGCGCCTCTCCGATGTTGCAAACGTCACCGACTCCGTTGAAGATGTTCGAACCGCCGGCCTGGCTAACGGAAAGCCGGCCATTCTGCTCATCGTGTTTCGCCAGCCGGGAGCCAACATCATCGACACCGTCGACCGCGTCCGGGCTTTGCTTCCTACCCTGCAGGCCTATCTTCCTCCGACCATTAAGCTCTCCGTGGTTTGGAATGCTACCACGACGATTCGCGCGTCTGTTCGCGACGTACAACTCGCGCTCCTGACTTCAATCGTCTTGGTCATTCTCGTGGTCTTTTGTTTTCTTCGCAGCGTGCGCTCGACGATCATACCGAGCGTCGCGGTGCCCATTTCGTTGCTCGGAACTTTGGGGGGCATGTATCTCTTAGGCTACAGCGTGGATAATTTGTCGCTCATGGCGCTCACCGTCGCCACCGGCTTCGTCGTCGACGATGCCATTGTGGTCATCGAGAACATCACGCGTTATCTGGAGCAGGGCCTGTCGCCCTACGAGGCGACCATGCGCGGGGCAAAAGAGATCGGCTTCACGGTGATATCAATCAGCCTGTCACTGGTAGCGGTCTTCATTCCCATCTTGTTGATGGGCGGCATCGTGGGGCGGCTCTTTCGTGAATTTGCCGTCACGCTGTCGATGGCCATCGGCGTGTCGTTGCTCGTGTCGCTGACGACAACGCCTATGATGTGCGCGAAACTACTCCGGCGGCGCGATGAGGAAACCCACGGACCACTGTACCGGGCTAACGAGCGAGCCTTTCAATGGATCCTCGGCAAATACGAGACCTCGCTGGCGTGGGTGCTGCGCCATCAAGCGATGATGCTCCTGATTACTCTTCTCACGATGGGCGCGACGGTTTTTCTCTACGTGAAAATCCCCAAAGGTTTTTTTCCGCAACAGGACACCGGAGGGCTCATCGGGGTTATTCAAGGAGACCAGGATATTTCATTCCAGACGATGCTCGGCCGCCTTCACCAATTAGTGGGCACGGTTATGGAAGATCCTGCGGTGGATACTTCGGTGGCCTTCACCGGCGGCAGCGGAGGCACCGGAAATACAGCTCGGATGTTCGTGATACTCAAGCCTTTGGACGAGCGCAGGATCAGCGCGGATTTCTTTATCGGACGGTTGCGCAGGAAGCTCGCCGAAGTGCCGGCAGTCAGCCTATTTCTGCAAGCCGTGCAGGACCTGCGCACGGGAGGGCGCCCCACCGCCGCGCAGTATCAGTATACGTTGCAGAGCGATAATGTGAAGGACCTTTCCGAGTGGGCGCCGCGCGTGCTGGAGAAGTTACGAACGGTGCCCGGGTTGCTCGATCTGAACTCGGACCAACAAGACCGGGGCCTCCATGCGAACTTGGTCATCGACCGCGCCACCGCATCGAGGCTCGGTATCACCACCCAAATGATTGACGACACGCTCTATGATGCCTTCGGCCAGAGGCAAGTTTCGGTTATATACACGCAGCTGAACCAATATCACGTCGTGATGGAGGTAGCGCCGCAATTCTTGCAGGGTCCGGAAACCCTTAGAGATATTTATGTGGTGGCGCGTGGCGGCAAAAAGGTACCTCTGAGCGCCTTCGCGCACTACGAGCAGTCCACCGCGCCGCTGGTGATCTCTCACCAAGGCCAATTCCCGTCGGTCAACATTTCCTTTAACCTGGCTCCGGGAAAAGCACTCGGCGATGCTGTTTCTGCCGTCGAGAACGCCGAGCGCGAAATCGGCCTGCCCGCGAATATTCATGGCAGCTTCCAAGGGACCGCGCAGGCGTTCCAGGCATCCCTGGCCAACGAGCCCTTTCTCATCGCCGCAGCACTGATAGCAGTTTATATCGTGCTAGGTATGTTATATGAAAGTACGATCCATCCGATCACGATTTTGTCTACCTTGCCGTCAGCGGGAGTTGGCGCGTTGGTCGCGCTATTGATATGCCGCACCGAGCTGAGCGTCATCGCCTTGATCGGCATAATTTTACTAATCGGCATCGTGAAAAAGAACGCCATCCTGATGATCGATTTCGCGCTGGAAGCAGAGCGGAGCGAAGGCAAAAATTCGTTCGACGCCATTTATCAAGCCTGTTTGCTCCGTTTCCGGCCCATCATCATGACCACCATGGCCGCTCTTCTGGGGGCACTGCCGCTGGCACTGGGGACGGGAGTCGGGTCGGAGGTGAGGCGACCCCTGGGAATAGCAATCGTCGGAGGACTGATTTTCAGCCAGATGCTTACGCTGTACACCACTCCGGTGGTCTATCTCTATCTCGATCGCTGCCGGCTCCGGTTCGCCCGCATGCGGGTGAACCGTGTGAGGCCGATTGAGAGCGGAACCGGCTGATGCGGTTTTTTGCCGTGCTGACCATGATCTTCTCCTGAACAAGCGCTGCGGATAGACAAGCGCAATTATCTCATCGGCCCGCTCCTTTTAGGAGCCTAGCCCACCAGGCTAACTTGATTGTTGCCTCCTTTCCGACGCTCAACGTCTACGGCTCTCTCTCGTGACAAGAGTTAGCATGAGCTAGGCCCGCTTTACTCATGCAGTCTTTTGGTTGCTCGCCGGGCCGCCGTCTTAACCGCCGGGAGAGGACAAAAGCCATGGGCCTCAACGCCAAACACCGGATTGAATTTACTGCGGAAATTTTCCAAAGCAACAATCGCCGCGAGCTCCACCAACTCCTCGTCGGAGAAGTGCCGTTTGAGACGTTGAAAAAAACCGTCGGTCACTCGCTTGTTGGTATAAGTCATACGCTCGGCTAACTCGAGCGCCAAACGTTCGCGCGTGGAGAAAAGCTGGCTCTTCTGATAGTCGCTCAAGGCCGCTTCTACTTTTTCCGCCGACGCTCCGTTTTGCATCCCACTGGATGCGTTGATGTCAATTCAATAGGGGCAACCATTGATGTCCGCCGCTTTCATGCAAAGCAAATGACGCAGGTCAGGCGAGATAAGTCCCGAGGCTAGGATGCCCTTTTGAAGAGCCTGAACCCCTTGCTGAATCGTCGGCCGAAGGCCGTAAATTTTCGCCGTGTTCAGCACCGATCCGTGGATTTTCTCCTGCTCATCGAACAACGCGCGCACTTCCGCGGGAGCCTCTTCTTTGCTCACCCCTTTGATTCTGAGCATGATTTTCTCCTTATTGTTATTTGTCGAGCGCCATGGCGTAGCTGCGACAACATATGCTCGGTTAGGCGCTTGCAGCAACCGGCTTCTCTTGCTCTTTTCGATGTCACCTTGATATGAATTGCACAGCTCTACAAAAAACGGAACAAAACAGTGCTTAAGATTGTTGTTTGCGATGACGTGGATAATGGCTTTCAAGAGTCCGGCGAGCTTTCTCGCCTCGAATCATCGGCGGTCATCGAACGATATTCCGAGACTGCAGCGCAACCTCGGGAATTGATCAATCGACTTCGAGGTGCATTTGCGGCTGTTGCCATAAGAGATCGCACGGTGCTGGATCGGCAACTGCTGAACGAACTGCCCGACCTTCGCCTCATCGCTTACAGTGGCCCTCACCGCATCGACGTGCCCGCAGCCACCGAAATGGGCATCGTCTTAGTTGGAACTCCCGGCACGTCAACTCCGTCTGTCGCCGAGCATGTCTTCGGCATGATATTCGCGCTGGCGCGAGGTATTCCACAGGCGGACTACGATTTGCGGCAAAGACACTGGAACTCGCGCCCCGGACTGGAACTCGAAGGAAAGACCTTGGGGATTCTTGGCCTGGGTAGAACCGGTGGAGCAGTCGCTAAACGCGCGCCGGTTTTTGGTCTTCATGTGATCGCTTGGGGGCCCACTTTGACCGCAGAGCGCGCCTCGGCTTCCGGAGTTAAGCTGGTAAGTGAAGAAGCGCTGTTTCGTGCTTCCGATATCCTCGCCGTGCATTTGCGCCGTTCTGATTGGTCCCGTGGCTTTGTCAATGCCGCGCGTCTCAACCTGATGAAACCAACCGCTTATCTCATCGATATTTCGTGGGACGGCATCGTTGACCGTCGCGCAGTGGCCAAAGCGTTGGTCGAGAGGAAAATCGCCGGGGCGGCGCTGGATCTCTGCGGTACGGACCCTGTTGACACGAGCGACCCCATTCTCGACGCGCCGAACACGGTGCTCACGCCGCACCTTGCATGGCAAACCAAAGAATCTTACAAGCGCTCAGCGGCGACCACAGTGGATAACATCCTCGCCTACCTAAGCGGAACCCCCAAAAACGTTCTAAATCCTGAAGCCCTCGACGGACGGCGTCAGCACCGACCCCTAACATGATTTCAAAACTCAACGGGTAGCCGATGCGAGAACCATTTAGTTCTCAATTGCAACGTCGCGGTGAGCGCATCTGGCGATCGATCTATGGTCATCCGTTCCTGCGCGAGCTGCACGCCGGGACCTTGTCCATGAATCGATTCATCTATTTCATCCTGCAAGATTACGTGTACCTGCTCGACTTCGCTCAGGTCCTCTGTCAGGCCGGCGCCAAATCGCCTGACCTGGAAACCTTGGAGCTATTTTGCCGTCACGCGGTCGGCGCGGTCGAAGTGGAACGTAGCTTTCACGCAAGTTTCGGAAAGAGCCTTGGCTTGTCGCGCAGGCAATTGGATGCAGTGAACAAGGGGCCAATTACACAGGGGTATATCAGCCATCTGCAGTCGGTGGCGCGAAGCGGGACTCTGGGCGAGATCGTCGCGGCGGTGCTTCCTTGTTACTGGATCTATGGAGAGGTAGGGCGGCGACTGTATAGAAACCGTCCCCGAAAACCTAAAATTTATCGGGAGTGGATCGAGACCTATGCTTCCGAAGCGTTTTGGAAGCCCGTGCGTGAGCAAATCCAACTCATGGATAAATTAGGCCCCGCGGCGAAGAGCCGCGAGAAAAAGCTTATGACTGCACATTTCCTGTTGAGCAGCCGCTACGAATTTATGTTCTGGGAACAAGCCTACCGGTTGGAAAGTTGGCCGGTCTAATAATTGTTCAAGTCGTTCAAGCAGTTCCACCCGTTCAAATCGTTCGCAAGACGGATCGCGGTCAGATCCGAATTCGCCTGTGGTGAACAGTCTCTAAACGCCTAAAAGCATGCGGAAATCACGGATCTCGGAATTGGGGGTTGCCCCGGCACAGCAAGCCTCGGTGTTGCGCTCGCGATTTTATGTCTTCCTCCATATTTGGGCGGCGGTTTCCACAACCAACCTGAGTTTACGCCACTGTTCGTCGTGGTTCAGCAGATTGCCTTCCATGGTAGAAGCAAAACCGCACTGCGGGCTCAGCGCCAGGTTCTCCATAGCCACGTATTTGCCCGCTGCGTCGATGCGCCTTCTGAGAGCATCTTGAGCCTCCAACTGGGGCAGTTTCGTGCTGATCAGTCCTAACACCACCGTCTTGCCGTGGGGTATAAAGCGCAAAGGCTCGAAGGTCCCGGACCGTTCTGACTCGTACTCAAGTAGAAAAGCGTCCACCTGGAGCTGGCCGAACAGTTTTTCCGCAATGGCGTCATAACCTCCTTCGGCGTACCACTGGCTCCGGTTGTTGCCCCGGCAGAGATGGATGGCCAGCGTGACTCCCGGCCGCCGGGCGCCTTCGAGACAGGCGTTGTCCGCGCGAATCGCTTCATCTAGTGCTGCATCGGGCTCCAATCCCATTTCGTTCTTGATGTAGTTACGCCACTTGGGATCGATGTAGTAGCTATAGCGGGGCGCGTCGATCTGCACGTATCGGACGCCCTCGTCCACAAGCGCCTGTATCTCGGACTTGATGATCGGCACAATATCCCAGAGCAGATCGGAATAAGTGGCATAGACTTTATCGGTGATACCCCGTTTATAATAGATCGCCGGAAACTGGTTGGCGGTGGGCAGGGTCATTTTGATATCACCCGGGCTGTACTTCTTAAGGAAGGCAACCTCGTGCGCGGTCAAGCGCCGGGTCTGCTTGAGCTTGCCCACTACGATTCCGGGCACCCTCGACGGCTGACTTGTCGAACCACCTGCGCCGGCCTGCCAAGAGCGGAGCAAATTATCGCTCTCGTCGATTCCCTCTACGGCGTCGTTGAAGTCGCTCATGAAGTTCACGCGGCGCAACTCGCCGTCGGTGAATATTTTTAAACCGATCTCTTTTTGCCGTTGGAGCACCCGCAGAATGTGCTGGTCTTCCAGCGCTCGTAGTTGTTCCGGATCACTCCGCTCCGCATGGCGGGCGCGTAAGAGTTCTCCCGGCCGCAGCAAACTGCCCACGTGGTCTGCGCGATATTTAGCGGGCATAGAAACCTCCTCCTGACGAGTCGTTGAAAAGACTCCTTGAGCTGACGCGGTGACGAATAAGATTGATTATCGGAGCACTGGAGTGTCGGAGTAATTGGGTATTGGAGAGCCGGGTCCAGACACTCCACGATTCCACTCAGCTTCAAACTTTGAGGAGAACGTGTCTTCGAATATCATTCGGCTGACTTAACTGTCAAACCCTTAGCCTGAGACTGTTGCGCTGCGCTTTATTTCCTTGCCCAGAGCTTGTCAAAGAAGCCGCTTTTCTCCAAACCATCAACGTAGCGCCGGTCGATCAGATCCTGTGGTTTGATCTTCTTGGCTCGCGGATCAACTTTTGCGGTCTCATCTAGGATTGACTGAAAAGCTTCGGTTTTGAATTCCAGCCGCGGTTCCATGACTTTGATTTCCTCGTCGTAGGCGGCGTCAAGAACTTTCCGGTCGCTGATGCGTAACTGCTTGCCCAGAACTTTGTACGTCAACTCTTTGTCCGCAAACATGATCTTTATGGCTTCCGCCATGATGCGCACGAACTTTTCGACCACCGGTCCACGTTTCGTGATGAGCGACCGGCGCGTTACGAGTGTCGCCGCGGCAAAAGGAATTTGGAGATCAGGTCCGTACACGACATAGCGAAACCCCTGAGCGATGGCCTTGGTACCGCCTGACGGCCCGCTCATCGTAGCGGCGTCGACTGCGCCGTTGAACAAGGCCATGAGGTTTTCCACCTGACCGCCGGTCTGTATAAAATTCACATCCGTGGGCTCCATGCCGTATCTTCTCAGAGCCTGAATGACAAAATAATGCGAGTTACTCCCGAGCCGGGAGACACCTAGTTTCTTTCCTTTGAGGTCTTCAGGTTTCTTGATATCCGGCTTTGCCAAGATACTATGGGTCAGGGTGTTCTTGGCACTGCCAACGAAAACTAAGTCGGTGGCTCCTTGGATAAACGCGCGGATAATCCCTTCGCCACCGTTAATGGCGACTTCACCATCCCCGCTTAACAACGCCGCGGTCACCATGGGCGAGGAGGAAATATAGACGAGTTGAAAATCGATGCCATTTTTGCGAAACAGCCCGGCCTCCTCAGCGATCCACGGCATCGATTGGGACATCGTCCGAGCCGAGTGAAAGCCGATCAGCTTGTCCGCGCCTGCTCCAACGCAGGGCAGGAATGCTAGCAAGAGAAACACGACGGCGCCGCAATACCAGCTCACGACAAGGCGAATCTGCATGAGGCAACCTCCTGAACAAACGGTCTGAGCGCAACCGGCGAGCGAAAATCCCGACTGGGGGACGTTTATCAAAAACAGTGGCGGGGTTCTAGAGTGTGCGAACCCGAAGTCGATGCAACTTGGAACGGAGAGCAAGAAAGAAGTGAAAGCTTCCTGCTCCGTCCTCTTTGCTGATTCACAGCTTGGAGCAATCTCACTGGCTGCCGGCTAAATACGCTTGGATAACCACGCGGTCGCCAGCGGAATCAAAAGTAAGATAAGCCCAAGGAGAACCAGGCTACTTATCTTCGGCCTGTGCAGGAGATTCTCAAATTGAATGCCGACCAACGCCAGCACGATGATCCCCGGAATCCTACCTATCGCGCTACCCAACAAAAAAATCCAAAATCGGATGCGCGACGCGCCCACCAAAAGATTCACTATACTGAACGGAGCCACCGGGAACACACGAACCGTAAGGACGGTGGCCATCTCATGGTCTTCAGCGCGTTGCAGGAATCGGTGGAGCCGCGGGCTGGTTACTTTTCGCAGCAGGTTGCGGCCGACTGAGCGGCCAATGCCATAACCCATGGCAGCGCTGGAAAGCAATCCTGCCATAGAATAGGCATTGCCAAGAATCGGACCGAAGGTAAAAATTGTCGCGAGGTTCAGGATCACTACAGGAAAGAGAACGAGGCTCCCCAGGAGATAGGCGCCCACCACCCATGCCAACGCCGCCGGGTGGCTTTTCACCGATTCTTGCCAAGCTAACACGGCATTGAAATTTACCCATTCACTAATCGGTGTGAAGCGCCAGGCCAGAGAGGCCGCGACCAGCGCTAACAAAACGCCCAGCCCTTTCACGAAATCCGCCGTACGCAGCTTGCCATCACTGGATACTTGCGCTGCTTCCAGCGAACTGTTCAACTCCATTTTAATAGGGTAACTACTGAAGTGCCCCAACGCAAGCCACCATGCGAGACAGCGTAGGAACGATCCTCCGTGTTCGCCTCTTGCGCGTGAAGCAAACTAATTGCTGCCGCGATGGCCGCCTTGAAAGCAATCCGAAACCGGCTACGCTATTGTTAAAGACTTCAGCATCCAAGAATGGGTTAGACACTGAAAACCGGATCTAAATCGTTACAACGTCCCACAACCAATTATCATCCGGCGCGATATCGCAAAAAACGCGATGCCACGTCGGGCTTGGATTTCCGTTCAGCGCGCATTCCTCGAGACCCTGACACGGTCGAAGTCCGCTTCGGCAGTAAAACGGTGCACCTGACCAACTTGAGAAAGCTCTTTTGGCCCGATCTCGGTATTACGAAAGCCGATCTACTACAGTATTATCTGGATATTGCCCCGGTGCTCCTCCCCCATCTCTCTGCCCGGGCCATGGTGATGAAGCGTTACCCTAACGGGCAAGGCGGCGAATTCTTTTTTATGAAACGCGCTCCGTCGCCGCGCCCAACGTGGATCGAAACCTGCTCCATCGAACACGCATCGGGCAATGTGATTGATTTTCCCGTGGTCGGCGATGTCTGCTCGCTTCTCTGGGTGATCAATTTGGGATGCATCGATCTCAACCCGTGGTATGCTCGCTGTGACGACGTGGACAGACCTGACTATCTCCACTTCGATCTCGATCCGGTTAAAGGAGCGACTTGGGAACAGGTTTTGGAAACCGCCTCAGTCGTGCACGACGCCCTGACCAAGCTTAAACTGCCATCTTTCATCAAGACCACCGGATCGAGAGGCTTTCACGTCTACGTTCCGATCGTTCGCGGACCAACACAAAAGGAAGTGTGGACGTTTGCCAAGCAATTGGCCACCACCCTCGCTTCCCTGCGTCCAGATTTGATTACGGCTGAATATCGAATCTCCAAGCGACCGGGCAAGCGCGTGCTGGTGGACTACAATCAAAACGCCTGGGGTCGGACATTGGCATCGGTTTATTCCATACGACCGCAGCCAAAAGCCGCGGTTTCAACTCCTATTACGTGGAAAGAACTTCAACGCGGAGTGCGGATCGAAGACTTTCGCATCGACAACGTGCGCCAGCGCGTCAAAAAAATCGGCGATCTCTGGGCGCCCTTGTTGGCGCAGACGGGGCGGGTAAAATTGGCGTCGCTCTATGGCGCTCTCTCTTAGTCCCCTTACCCGCTCCACCCTTGCCGCGAGCAACCGCGAGTTCTTGGTAAGAATATGGTATATCGTTCGACATAAGACATGAAAATCGCCACTTGGAATGTCAACGGAATTCGCGCGCGCGAGGCTCAGCTTCTGGAATGGATAGAGCGCGAGCGGCCCGACGTGGTCTGCCTGCAGGAATTGAAATCAACCGCGTCTCAGGTGCCGGCGTCGCTCTGCGAGCTGCAAGGCTATCGTTGTTACTGGCATGGAGCCAAAGCGTACTCGGGTGTCGGGCTTCATATTCGGCGCGATGCATTTCTCGAGGAGCCGAACTTTCTCCACCCGACCTTTGACTATGAAACACGTGTGGTGACGGCGCGGATGAACGATATTATTTTCGTCTCCGTTTACGTTCCCAACGGCGGCAAGGATTTTCCCGCCAAAATGCAATTTCTCCGCGAAATGGAGCGTTACGTCGCTGAAGTGCACGCCAGCGGCGCGCGAATGGTTCTCTGCGGCGACATCAACATCACGCGAACCGAGCGGGACGTCCATCCGAAGGAGCGAAATCCGGCGCTTGTCGGCCAGCGCCCGGAGGAACGGGAAATGCTCGAGCGTATTCTGGCGCAAGGTCTTGTTGACGTCGGCCGCGCCCTCGATCCTGACAACGAAAATCTTTTTACATGGTGGGCCCCATGGCGGAAAATGCGCGAGCGTAATATCGGGTGGCGCCTCGATTACATCATGGCCAGTGAATCTTTGGCGGCAACGGCTTCCCAGTGCTCGGTCTATCGCGAGGTAGGAACCAGCGATCATGCGCCCGTGATTGCCACTTTTGAGCTGAAAGCTGCGGAGTCAGAACGAAATTTGGACCGACCATTGTCCGACAAAAGCAGTCCTGTGAACGAAAACGCCGGACAGCAATCTTCCGAAAATCCCCAACCTCTTTCCTCCCCCGTCGCGGGGCAGGAAGAAGCAGGGAGCAAGCCGAAGTAATGACTGCCCGAATCACACCGTAAAAATCCTCATGAAGAAGTCCCGTTCACAATCAACCGACCTCAGCAAATTCGGCAAGCTCGCTGAGTACAACAAAAAGCGTCGCTTCGACGTCACGCCGGAGCCCGCGGGAAAGATGGGACGGGCAAGAAAAGAAGCACTAGAGTTTGTTATCCAGAAACACCGCGCCAGCCGGCTGCACTATGATTTTCGCCTGGAGCACGACGGCGTCATGCTTTCATGGGCGGTTCCCAAAGGTCCATCACTCGATCCCGCCAACAAGCGCTTCGCGATGCAGACGGAAGATCACCCCATCGAGTACAACCAATTCGAAGGGGTGATCCCGGAAGGAGAGTATGGCGGCGGAACCGTGATGATCTGGGATCGGGGCAGTTGGGAGCCCGAAGTGGACGATGTCGAGCAAGCGCTGGCGAAAGGGGATCTCAAGTTCAAGCTACACGGCAAGAAGCTTCACGGCTCATGGGTGCTGGTGAGAATGCGCCCGCGGCAGTGGCTTTTGATCAAGCACCGCGACAACGCGGCTTCGACCGTCGATATCACCGCCGCCAAACCTCGTTCGGCAGTCTCACGCCGGACCCTGGCCGGTATCGCGCGCGAGGCTGGGGCGAGCCCCCGGCAGCTTGCGCAGGCGGCGGAGGCCGACAAAGCAGCGATCGGCGCGGACCGCTGACTGCCTGAAGAGACAACTGACATCTTTCTGTAACCGCAAGTTAACCTTGCCTTAACCTCGCCGTAACAAATCTGGGCTAACTGCTTAAAAAAAATCAACAAAGACTTATCAAAAGGAAAAAGATGCAAGTCTCTCAAGCACAAAACAAAACTTCGCGACTTATCATTTTAGTTTACCTGGTGCCGCTGGCCCTGCTTATCCCGCGACAAATCCAGGCCCAGAACAAA
>Ga0126373_10003173_pt1 | contig 12238 bp, 10 predicted proteins | sample PanSoiMetPlot_11_FD_92545 | JGI IMG/M metagenome (GOLD analysis project Ga0126373, IMG submission 92545) | Tropical forest soil microbial communities from Panama - MetaG Plot_11 | ecosystem: Environmental > Terrestrial > Soil > Tropical forest > Bulk soil | place: Panama | collected 2016-02-17
GCGATACTCGCGGTAGAGCTGGAGCTCCATCTCGGTCTCGTACTTCTCGAGATCCTCCGCGCTCATGTTCTCCCCTCCGATCAGGCGCCGCGAGCCACTGCCGCGAAGCCTGCCGTCGGCCAACCATGCTCGTCGATGACGTCAACGATAGGGCCATTCTGCCCACTGCCAGGCAGGTAGCACGAGTTCGCTGCTTCCGAGTTGTCCAGCACCACCCCGAGGTCAGCCGGGCTACGGCCGCGGACATTGACGAAGGACATCCGGTGCTCAGGGCATGGGCCGTGCTCATCCAGCGCCCGCATGTGACTCGGAGTCGAATACCCCTTGTGCCGGGCGAATCCGTAGGCGGAGAACTTTTTGTCCAGTTCGCACATCATCGCGTCCCTAGTGACCTTGGCCACGATCGAGGCGGCGGCAACACACGCCGCTACCTGGTCGCCTTTCCACATGGCAAGGGCCGGGGCGCTCAGCCCGCGCACCGGGAAGCCGTCTGTGAGCACGTAGCCGGGATGCCTGGTCAGCCCGGCGAGGGCCCGGCGCATGCCGGCCACATTGCAGACGTGCAATCCGCGCCGGTCGATCTCTGTCGACGGGATCGTGACCACGTTCCAGTCGAGTGCAGCGTCCATTATCTGACTGTATGCCGCATTGCGTGCCTTTGCTGTCAATGCCTTCGAATCAGCCAGCTCTGTCAGCTTGGCGATCCTCGTGGCCCTCAGTATCACCGCGGCGACGACCAGAGGTCCGGCGCATGCACCACGGCCTGCCTCGTCCACGCCTGCCACCGGCGTGAGCCCGGCTCGGCCGAGCACCCGTTCGTATGCGCTCAGACCGCTGTTCCGCCTCGGCGTGTATCCGACGGTCCGGCGCGGCTCCGCGGTCACAGCGCTCACTCCCGACGGTTGCCGCGGCCTGCCCGCAGCTTCCTGCTCATCCTGGGCAGCCATGAGCGGCTCAGGCGCCGCCTCGCGCGGCGCTGGAGCCAGGTCAGCGGCACTGCTCCGGCCAGCCCTGCGGCGAGCGGCAGGTACGACTCCTGCGGTTGCACCCTGGCACCGAGCAGCGCCGAGATCGCCCGTTGCTGTGCAGCCGACTCCTGCGCCGCGGGCGGCTGGCCCTGCGCGCTCGAGCTGGGCTTGCCGATTCCCGGCTGGTCGAATGTCGACGGGATCGGCAGGAACCGCCAGTGCCTCGGTGGCCACACGATTACGAACGCCCGGCCGATTACCGCACTCTCAGGAACCGTGCCGTGGCCCGGATCCCCCATTCGAAGCCGCGAATCATCCGACACCTCCCGGTTGTCACCCATCACCCACAGCCGACCAGGCGGCACCACGATATTGAACTGAATGTTCGACGGGGCAGCGCCCGGGTAGATGTAGGACGATTCCTGCAGGGCCACCCCATTGACGGTAACCGGACCATGGCCCTTTGCGCAGGCCCGGTTACAGACAACATGATCACCAGGAACGCCGATCACCCGCTTGATGTAGTCCGTCTGGTCGAGCGGGGTACCGAATAGGCCCGCGATGGACCGGAACAGCGGGCGGAGCGTGGCATCGTACGCACGGACCAGCGGATTGTGCGCAGGCGGCGTCGGCACCGGTTCCGGATTCCAGGAGCCGTCTCCGTTGAACACGATGACGTCGCCAGGCTCGATGCTGCGGAAATGATAGACGAGCTTGTTGACCAGCACCTTGTCGCCGATCATGAGCGTGTCCTCCATGGAGGACGACGGAATGAAGAACGGCTGAACGACGAAACTCTTGATCACCAGGGCGATAGCCAGGGCCACGACAATCAGGATCGGCAGCTCGCGCCAGGTCGCCCACCCGCTCTTCTTGGCCTTGCCAGCGTCCGGGGCGCCGTCCGAAGCCTGGCTGCCAGGTCCTGGCTGCGCCGAAGCGTCGCTTTCCTGGGCGTCATCGCCACCGCCCTGATGGCCGGCTCGGCTCCCGCTCTGCTCCGTCGTCGCGTTCAGATCCGATGATCCCGGCCCGGCGGTCAGCCAGCCCCAAGCGCCCTGGTCCGGCGTGGCGTCCAGATGCGAAGATCCCGGCCCGCCGGTCAGCCGACCCGAACTCCGCTGGTCCGGCGTCGCGTCCAGATCCGAAGATCCCGGCCCGCCGGTCAGCCAGCCCGACCCGCTCTGCTCGTCATTCATCACGCTGAGCCTATCCCCCGCGCGCCGGCCTGCTTTTCAGGCGCGGGGACAGATTGTACGTATCTGTGACCAACTAGTCGCAATAAGTCAGCCTTCCTTTCCCCCTCCATCGCCGGCCAGTCCGCCGGGAGTGACGCGGATATCGACCGCCGCGTCGACGGCGGACAGGTAGCGCACGCGTCCGGGCCGTGCCAGAGAGCGTGACGGCACTGAGCGGCGGACCAGTAAGCGGCCGCCGTCGCGCCGGCCGTGCCCCGGCCGAGCCTTGGACCGCCGGGCCAGCGCCCGACGCCTCAGCCACGTCAGCGGGAGCGCACCGGCGAAACCGGCCGCTACGGGCAGGTACGGCGCTTCCGGCCGGACGCTGACGGTCGCCGGCACGGCAGCGCTATGGGCAGCGCCAGCTGCGATACCGCTGGCCTTGTTGACGCCAGGCTGCTGGAACGTCGCCGGGATCGGCAGGACCCGCCAGTGCTTCGGTGGCCAGACGATGACGAATGCCCGGCCGATGACCATGTTCTCGGGGATCATGCCGTTGCCTGGGTCCGCCTCATGCCCGCGCGAGTCGTCAGAGACGCCCCTGTGGTCGCCGAGGACCCACAGGTAACCTGGCGGCACGGTGACATTGAAGTTGCCGGGAATGTCATACGGATGGCTGCTGGGATGGTCTCCGGGGTAGAGGTAGGACTGCTCGCGCAGCGGTACTCCGTTCACGGTAATCAGGCCCTGGGCATTGCAGCACATGACGTGATCACCGGGGACGCCGATGACACGCTTGACGTAGTCCGTCTGGCCGATCGGGGTGCCGAACAGCCCGCCGATCGAATCGAATAGCTTGCGGAGGGTGTCGTCGTAGGCGCGTTCCAGCAGATTCGGGGCCGGCCCTGATGACTGCTCAGGCGCGTTCCAGCTGCCGGATCCGTCAAACACGATGATGTCCCCGGCATGGACGGGCCGGAAATGGTAGACGAGCTTGTTCACCAGGATCTTGTCGTAGATCTCGAGCGTGTCCTGCATGGACCCAGTCGGTATGACGAACGCCTGGACCACGAAGGTCTTGATCACGATTGCGATGACGAGCGCGACAGCTATCAGTATCGGGAGTTCGCGTATCAGCGGCCTGTTCGGTTTGTCCGGCCGGGCCTTCCTGTGACCGCCCTTCGCTGATGGCCCGTCAGCCGATGCCCCGTCACCTGATGCACCGTTAGCCGATGCACCGTTAGCCGATGCCCCGTCAGCTGATCCTCCGTAAGCCGATGCCCCGTTGCCTGATGGCCGCGGAGCGGGGCCCGGTCCGGCGGCTGGCGGCGACTGCGCCCCAGACGCCGCCGAGTCCGCGGCGCGGCCCGGATCGCCCACCGGCATCATTCGTTTCCCCCCGACGGAGCAGTAGTCCGGCGAACGCCGCCTGGTTGACCGCCCGGCGACCTTCTGACAGTAGCGGGCATTCAGGTCACCCTTGCGATGAGGCGGTCGCATGCCACCTGGGCTGGCCGGGCATTCCTGCGCGCCGCAGCACCAGGGCCGAGCTAGGCAGCCAGCAGCCGACCACGCTGGACAGGCGGCTGGCCCTCTTACTTGGCCTTACTTGGCCGGCGCAGCCTCGCGGCGCTCCCGGATCCGGGCAGCCTTGCCGCGCAGCGAGCGCAGGTAGTACAGCTTCGCCCGGCGGACCCGTCCGCGGGTAACGACTTCGATCTTGTCGATGGCCGGAGTGTGCACCGGGAACGTTCGCTCTACGCCGACGCCATAGCTGACCTTGCGGACGGTGAACGTCTCGCGGGCACCGCCGCCCTGCCGCCGGATCACCACGCCCTGGAAAACCTGGATCCGGGACCGGTTACCTTCCTTGACGTTGACGTGCACCTTCAGGGTGTCGCCCGGCCGAAAATCGGGGATGTCGGATCGGACCTGCGCCTGCTCAAGCTCGGCAATCGCGGTGTGCATCGCTGCGGTTTCCTCAATAGTCATCAGCGCACGCCTGCGAACGCGCTGGATCGGTCTGTGTGTGCGCCAGGCGGGGCGCCCGGCAGCCCCACGGCGACTAAGCCAGCAGCGGGGCAGTGCCTTTTAGTGTGCCACATCTTCGGCAGCAACCGGAAAACCAGCCTCAGCTAGCACCGTCCGGTCGTGCTCATCCAGGTGTCCGGGCGGTGTTAGCTGGGATTGAGCTAGCTCGGATTGCGCGCCGTCCTGGCCGGCGGCCCTTGCCCGGTCAGCTGAGACAAGCCGCCGGACCAGGTCTGGCCGGTTCTGCGCGGTCCGGCGCAATGCGCTGTCCCGGCGAAATCTGGCGATAGCCCCATGATCACCAGAAAGCAGCACCGTAGGCACCTCCCGGTCTCGCCAGACCCGCGGCCGTGTGTAGGCGGGACCCTCCACAAGGCCCGCCATCGGGCCACCCGGCGAACTGGCGCCCGCCGGGCCCGCATCAGCGGAGCTGGCCCCGAAGCCGAACGAATCGTTTGCGGCAGACTCGGCATTGCCGAGGACACCGGGCAGCAGCCTGCAGATCGCCTCAGTCATGACAAGCACCGCCGGCTCGCCGCCTGCCAGCACGTAGTCGCCGATGCTGACTTCCTCGACCCGCATCCTCGACCGCGCCTCGTCAGCAACGCGACCGTCGATGCCCTCATATCGACCGCAGGCGAATATCAGCCACGGCTCGGCCGCATACCGGGCGGCATTCTGCTGGCTGAACGGCAGCCCGGCAGGTGTCGGGATCACCAGCAGCGGATCCGCGCCAGCAGGCGCGATCGAGTCAAGCGCTTCCCCCCAGGGCTCCGGCTTCATCACCATGCCCGGCCCGCCGCCGAACGGCGAGTCATCCACTGTGTGATGCACGTCATGCGCCCAGTCCCGCAGATCATGCACACCGAACCTGATGTCACCCCGCTCCGCTGCCTTACCGATCAGGGATACGCTCAGCGGCCCGAAGTACTCAGGGAAGATCGTGATGATGTCGATCTGCACGGGGCCTTCCCTACAGAGCGTCCTGCGGATCCAGCAAGCCTGGCGGCGGGGCGACGCGTAGTTCCCCGGCCGCCAGGTCTACCTCCGGGACTATGGCCGAAACGAAGGGGATCATGATCTCTGCACCCGCGCGTTTGCCGCTTCCGGTGACGACCAGCAGATCCTGGCCGTAATGCAGCACGTCGGTGACCTCGCCAACATCCTCGCCGGCCAGCGTCCGGACGGCCAGCCCGATCAGTTGATGATCGCGGAACTCATCCGGGTCGGCAACGTCCTCAAGTTCTGCCGAATCGACCAGGAGCAGGACGCCGCGTAGCTGGTCGGCCCGAGTACGGTCTGCGAAACCCTCGAACTGGACGAGCAGCCTGCCGGAGTGCCACCGGGTACGGGCGACGGTCAGCGGCCCGGCAGCCGCGGGGTCCGTGGCAAGCACGGTACCCGCGGCCAGCCGCAGTTCGGGGTCGTCGGTGCGGACCTCGACAGCCAGGTCACCCCGGACGCCATGCGGCCGGGTGATCCGGCCGACAACTAGCTGCATTGCCGCTAGCGAGCCTCGTCGGCATCCAGGAGGTCGACGCGAACGTAGCTGTTGCCCGCTAGCGAGCCGATCACCGTCCGCAGGGCCCTGGCGGTACGGCCGCCGCGGCCGATGACCTTGCCCAAGTCGTCGGGATGGACACGCACTTCAAGCACGCGCCCCCGGCGCAGGCCACGGCTGCCAACCTGGACCTCGTCCGGGTACTCGACTATGCCCTTGACCAGATGTTCCAGGGCCTCTTCGAGCATCTCAGGCGCCGCCAGCGGTGTCGTCGCCCGTGGCTTGGTCGCCCTTGGCTTGGTCGCCCTTGGCTTGGTCCGCAGTGGACTCGTCCGCAGCGGCCTCGGCGCGAGCCGCCGCAGCAGCCTCAGCCGTCGCCGCGGCGTCAGCAGCAGCGGCCGCCTCAGCGTCTGGGGCAGCGGCAGCCTTCTTCTCAGCGGACTTCTTGCCGGCCGCCGGCGCCTTATCGGGCTTGCCAGTCTCTGCCTTCGCGCCGTCGCCTCGGCCAGTGTCAGCCTTGCCGCCTGCCGCCTTGCCCTTGGGCTTCGCTTTGGCTCCGCTCTCGGCCAGCGACTCGGCAGCCGCCGCAGCAAAGGCGGCCTTCTTGTCGGCACGCGGTTCGGCAGTGCGCAGCGTGCCTTCGGCTCCTGGCAAGCCCTTGAACTTCTGCCAGTCACCGGTGATCTCGAGGATCTTGCGAACCGGGTCGGTCGGCTGCGCGCCGACGGACAGCCAGTGCTGGGCGCGGTCGGAGTCGACTTCTATGAAGGACGGCTCGGCCTTCGGGTGGTACTTGCCGATCTCCTCGATCGCGCGCCCATCTCGCTTCGTACGGGAATCGGCGATGATGATCCGGTAATACGGCGCGCGGATCTTACCCATGCGCTTCAGCTTGATCTTGACAGCCACGGCTGTGGTTTCTCCCAGCAATTTGGTGTCGGGCAGATCGCCGCCCGGGTGAGGACCGGGGACAGGCTGCCCAGATGGTGCCGGCTCAGCGAGTTCGAGAGGGCCTCGCGCGACCGAGCATAGCGGTCACATTCTGCCAGACGAGCCAGGCCTGAGCGTAATCACCAGCCTAGCGGTGACAGCTAGCGGTCCTTCTTGGACGGCCGGCCGCGGAAGCCGGCGGGCAGCTTGGACGGTTGTGCACCGAAACCGCCCGGTTGCCCTGGCAGCTGGACCGGTCCCTTGCCGCCGCCTAGGCCGGGCAGCGAGCTGAGACCTGGCAGCGCAGCGGGGCTGGCATCGGCGCCCGGGCCGGATCGGAGACCACTGCCGCTCAGCGCTCCGCGGCCGCCAGCACCGCCACCCACGGCCGCGGCATCCTGGCCGAGGCCGGCCAGTTGCTCCAGCGTCTGCTTGGCGGTCGCCGGCGCGCCTCGTCCGGCACCGACAGGCCGTCCGCCGCCCTTGCCCTTTTTCTTCCCCTTGCCCTTGGACTTCGCCTGCCGCCGCATTCCGGGCATGCCTGGCATGCTGCCCATCATCTGGCGCATCATCTTCTGGCCCTCAAGGAACCGCATGATGAGCTGGTTAACCTCGCCAACCGTCACGCCCGAGCCTCGAGCGATCCTGGCCCGGCGCGAACCGTTGATGATCTTCGGGTTGCGGCGCTCCTCAACCGTCATCGAGTTCACGATCGCCGCGGCCCGGTCCAGATCCTTGTCATCGATCTGGTTGAGCGCCTCCCGGTTCTGGGCCGCGCCAGGCAGCATGCCGAGCAAGTTGCCGATCGGGCCGAGCTTGCGCACCATGGCCAGCTGCTCGACGAAATCTTCCAGCGTGAAGCCCTCGCCGGAGACCAGCTTGCCAGCCATAGTGGCGGTCTGTTCCTGGTCGAACGTGCGCTCAGCCTGCTCGATCAGGGTCAGCACGTCACCGAGATCCAGGATGCGGGAAGCCATCCGGTCCGGGTGGAAGACGTCGAAGTCCTCAAGTTTCTCGCCCGTCGAGGCGAACATCACCGGCTTCCCGGTGAGTTGCGCAATCGACAGGGCGGCACCGCCACGGGCGTCGCCATCGAGCTTGGTCAGGGCCACGCCGTCGTAGCCGACTCCGTCAAGGAACGCCTGCGCGGTCTGGACAGCGTCCTGGCCGATCATCGCGTCGACGACGAACAGGATCTCGTCAGGGTCAACCGCGTCCCTGATATCCGCGGCCTGCCGCATCATCTCCTCGTCGATGCCCAGCCTTCCGGCCGTGTCGATGATGACGACGTTGTAGAGCTTGTGCTCGGCTTCGGCTATCCCCAGGTTCGCAGCCTGGATGGGATCACCGACTCCACTGCCAGGGAATGGGGCAAAGACGGGAACTCCGGCCCGGTCGCCGAGCACTTGCAACTGCTCCACGGCGTTGGGTCGTTGCAGGTCGGCGGCGACGAGCAGCGGCGTGTTGTGCTGAGACTTCAGCCAGAGCGCGAGCTTCGCGGCCAGCGTGGTCTTACCAGAGCCCTGCAGGCCAGCCAGCATGATTACGGTCGGCGGCACCTTCGCGAACCGCAGGCGCCTTGCCTCGCCGCCCAGGATCGCGACCAGTTCCTCGTTAACGATCTTGATGACCTGCTGGGCAGGGTTCAGCGCTTCGGAGACCTCGGCCCCACTTGCGCGTTCCCGGACCTTGGACATGAACTCGCGGACGACGGGCAGGGCGACGTCGGCCTCAAGCAGCGCGATCCTGATCTCCCGGCAGGTGGCGTCGATATCAGCCGGCGACAGCCGTCCCCGCCCGCGCAGCGAGGAGAAGACCTGGTTGAGCCGATCAGAAAGTGTCTCGAACACGTGGCGCTGCCGTCCTCCTAGAAGACCCGTTTGCTAGACCAAGGCTATCGGGTACAGGCCATGAACCCTTCCACTGCGAAGCTCACCTGCTGCCGGGTAGCCCAGGCGCGGGCGAAAATGCAACCCGGAATTGCGCCTTATTCGCGACAAAAATGGAACGTAACGTCAGATCGGGTACTACTTCAGACCGGACGGGTAACGCAGCCGCCGCTGCGACTGGCTAGTCGCCGAGGATCGCGTCTACGAAAATCGCCGGATCGAACAACGCAAGATCGTCGGGCCCTTCGCCAAGGCCGACGAGCTTGACGGGAACACCGAGCTCCCGCTGGACCTGGATGACGATTCCGCCCCTCGCCGTCCCGTCGAGCTTGGTGAGGATGATTCCGGTGACGTCAACAACCTCGGCGAACACGCGGGCCTGGCGCAGGCCGTTCTGGCCGGTCGTCGCGTCGAGAACGAGCAGCACCTCGTCGACCGAGCCGTGCTTCTCGATCACCCGCTTGATTTTGCCGAGCTCGTCCATCAGCCCGGTCTTGGTATGCAGGCGGCCCGCCGTATCCACGATCACGGTGTCCGCGCCATCCTGAATGCCGACGTTGACGGCCTCGAAGGCGACGCTGGCCGGGTCAGCGCCCTCACGGTCCGAACGCACCACGTCTGCGCCGACGCGGTCGCCCCAGGTCTGCAGCTGATCAGCGGCAGCAGCGCGGAAAGTGTCCGCCGCGCCCAGCACGACCGTCTTGCCGTCGCCGACGAGCAGCCGGCCTAGCTTGCCGCAGGTCGTGGTCTTGCCGGTGCCGTTGACTCCGACCACAAGTACCACCGACGGCCGGTCGCCGTGCCTGGCCAGGTGCAGCGTCCGGTCCATATCCGGGTTGATCATGGCGATCAGGTCGGTTCGCAGCATCTCACGGATTGCGGCCGAGTCAGTCGTGCCCGCGACCTTGACCTCGGTCTTGAGCTCCTCGACCAGTTCCCTGGCCGGGCCGACGCCCATGTCGGCGGTGATCAGCGTGTCTTCGATCTCTTCCCAGGCCTGCTCGTCCAGCCTGCCGGAGGAGATCAGGTTCAGCAGTACCGACCCGATGGCCGAATGCGATCGCGCAAGCCGGCCGCGCAGCCTGGTGAGCCGGCCGGCTGACGGCGGCGGCTTCTCGACGACCCGGGAAGGTGGCTGCTCTGGCGGCGCGGTGACATCCGGCGGCGCGACCGGCCCGCCTGGCTCCGGCGGCGCAAGCGTGCCCGTCGCGGTACCCGCGGACTCGGCACCGCCCTGGCTGAGCTGGCCTGCACCGCCAGCCCTGGGTTGATCGGCAGGCGGCACTGACCGTCGGCGCGACCTGACGAAAGGAACGAGGCCTGCCGTGCCGCCGCCCACGACTACGGCGGCGATGACAGCGATGATGAGATCTTCAACCATGGCGCAACCAGTCTGACAGACCACGGCCGGTAACCAGGCACACTGGCCGGCCGGCGCTCGATGTCACCGGCCCCAGCGAGGTGGGTTGCCGCCGAGCTGGAGCGCCGCGCGGCAGCGCCGCGGTGCAGCGCCGCGCCGGCCGCGACCAGTCAGGCGCTCTCGGCGGACTCGCGCTCGCGTAGCCGCTGGCTGATCACCGTAGACACGCCATCGCCCCGCATGCTGACCCCGTACAGGGTGTCAGCGACCTCCATGGTCCGCTTCTGGTGGGTCACGATGATCAGCTGGGAAACGTCCCGCAGTTCGGCCAGGATCTCCAGCAGCCGCTGCAAGTTCGTGTCATCGAGCGCCGCCTCGACCTCGTCCAGGACGTAGAACGGCGAGGGCCTGGCCCTGAAGATCGCCACCAGGAAGGCGATCGCCGTGAGCGATCGCTCGCCGCCGGACAGCAGCGAGAGCCGTTTGACCTTCTTGCCAGGCGGCCGCGCTTCGATGTCGATTCCCGTCGCCAGCATGTCGTCCGGCTCGGTCAGCACCAGGCTGCCGTCACCCCCCGGAAAGAGCCTTGCGATGATCGACTTGAACTCCTCCGCGACGTCGGCGTAGGCGGAAGTGAACACTTGCTGGACCCGTTCGTCGACTTCCCTGATTACCGTGAGCAGGTCCCGGCGGGTCTTCTTCAGGTCCTCTAGCTGTGCCACCAGGAAAGCGTGCCGCTCTTCCAGGGCGGCAAACTCCTCGAGCGCCAGCGGGTTCACCTTGCCCAGCTGGTCGAGTTGCCGCTGCGCTCGCTGCGCCCGCCGCTCCTGCTCCTCGCGGTCGTAGGCTGTCGCGAGCTTGCCCTCGTCCTCGCCAGGCACCATGACATCCGGTCCGTACTCGGCAACCAGCACGTCGGCCTCGGTCGCGAACTCTTCAAGTGCACGCGCGGCGATCTGCTCCAGCTGCAGCTGTTTAGTGGTCCGAGCGATCTGCGCGCCGTGCGCGCTGTCAACGACCTTTTCCAGCTCTTCCGACGCGTCCCTGATCCGGGCCCGGACGGCCTTGAGTTCGACGTCCCGGCCCTTGTGCGCTTCCTCGGCTTGCTGGCGGTCGGCATCGGCGGCCGCGCTCGAGCGCTGGATCCTGGCGAGCGTGATCCTGGCACCTTCAGCGACGGCGCTGGCGACCACTGCGGCCGCGGCCCGTCGCTGCGCCCTGGCCAGGGCGCGAGCGGCCGCCTGGCGCTCGGCTACGGCAGCTGCTGCGAGCGAGTCAGCCCGCCCGGAGATTGCTCGCTGCCGTTCCTCGACGGTACGGACCTCGAGCCTGGCTTCCATCTCGGCAGCCCGCGCGGCAACGGCAGCATCGGCGAGCTGCTGCCGGCTGGCGGGCTCTGCCCCGTCTCCCTCTGCGCGGGAATCACGCTCGGCCCCATCCTGGCCAGCCAGATCCGCGCCAGCCCGGTCCTTGCCAGCACCGTTCTCGCCGAGCTGCTCGCCAGCACCGTTCTCGCCAGCACCGTCAAGGCGAGCTTCCCGCTGTGCCCGCTGCGCCTGCTGTGTTTGCTCAGCAAGCCGCGCCTGCGCCTCGGCGGCCTGCGCCAGGCTGTGCTGACGTGACTTCTCCGCGGCGGCGATAGCGGCCGTCAGCCGGCCGACCTCGTCCCTGGCCGCTCTGGCCCGCCCGGCAAGCGAGCCGAGCTTCCCGGACGTTTCCGCTGCTGCCGCGTCCGCCTGCTGCAGTCCCGCGGCCGCCTGGGCCAGCACCTGCCGGGCCTGTTCCTCTTCCTCCAGCGCCGCCGCGAGCTGCCGCTCGGCGCGCTGGCAGCTTGCCTCCGCCTCGCGCAGCAGCGACGCCGAGTCACTGGCGGCCGCCCGCAGACTGAGCAGACTCCGTTCGGTGGCAGACCCGCCACGGGCCCAGTACGTGCCCAGCATGTCGCCGTCGGAGGTGACCACTTTGAGCCGCGAGTCGGCCCGCAGCACTTTCAGTCCGTCGGCCAGGCTGGGCACGACAACGACGTTGCCGAGCAGCTCGGCGACAGCGGCGCTGAGTTCGGGCGGCCCGTTAACAAGATCAATAGCAGCGGAAACGTGCTCGACCCCGCTCTCGGCCGACAGCCTGCCGATGTCGGCTTGCGGCTGCCGGCCCGCGTTGTTTTCCGAAGCGATCACCAGACCGGCCCGCCCGGCGTCCTGGCTGCGCAGCGCGGCCATGATGTCGACCGCAGCATCCAGGCCGGCCACGACCACTGAGCCCGCCGCCGCGCCGAGCGCGGCAGCGATCGCTTCGTGGGCGCCGTCGACAACTGTCAGGAGCTGAGCGAGCGGTCCGAGAACGCCGCTGAACGTACCGGGCTTAGCCAGCAGCACGCCGGACGC
>Ga0126373_10003174_pt1 | contig 12237 bp, 9 predicted proteins | sample PanSoiMetPlot_11_FD_92545 | JGI IMG/M metagenome (GOLD analysis project Ga0126373, IMG submission 92545) | Tropical forest soil microbial communities from Panama - MetaG Plot_11 | ecosystem: Environmental > Terrestrial > Soil > Tropical forest > Bulk soil | place: Panama | collected 2016-02-17
CCCAGCTTTTCCGGCGCCACGGCGGCGTCCTCCCAGCCTTCCCATTCCGCCGGGGCATTAGAAGCAAATGCCGCGGCGCGCGGGCCAGACTCGCGAATGTGCCACACGGCCCGCGCCTCACGCACCGTGTAAATGCGCGCTGTGGGAGAGGCCGGTTGCCGCTTAAGCTCGGCGACGAGTCGGCGCGCCAGGTTTTGCACCTCGGCTTCTTCATTGCCGCCAAATTCGACGAGCAAACAGCCGCCTCCGGGCGGAATTAGATCAAGGTTGGGTGCACCTCTTCTCTTTAAGCCCTCGACGATGCTGCCCTCGAATCCCTCCAAACCGATGGGCCTGAATTTTAAAATCTCCGGAACTTGGTCCGCGGCAACAAATGCGTCCGGATAACCCAAACCGGTGAGGACTCTGTGCGGCGGATTGGGGATCAGATTCAGTGTCGCTTGGAGCACGATGGCGCAGGTACCTTCACTGCCGACCAGAGCGCGCGCCACGTGAAACCCCCTTTCCGGAAGCAACTCGTCTAGGTTGTAGCCAGAAACGCGCCTCGGAATGCGCGGGAATTGTGCGCGAACAGAATCGCTCGACTCGTCCCGAATGCGCCGCAATGTTTCGTATAGCCGGCCACGGCGTCCTCCCTGGCGAATGATGCCGTCGAGTTCACGCTCTTCGGTCGCGCCAACCGTAAACCGCGAACCATCATAGAGCAAGATCCGCAGCTCTTCGACGTTGTCCACGGTTTTGCCGGCGAGCAGTGAATGCGTCCCGCATGAATTGTTGCCGATCATCCCGCCAATTGTACAGCGACTGTGTGATGAAGGGTCCGGACCGAACGTCAGCCCATGTACCTCTGCACGATTGCGCAGGGTATCGAGTACGACTCCCGGCTGAACTCGCGCAATTCGTTGTTGTGAATCGATTTCCAAAACACGGTTCATGTATTTCGTGAAATCCAGCACCACCGCCACGTTACAACACTGCCCCGCCAAACTCGTCCCCGCCCCGCGCGCCAGAACCGGAGCACCATACTTCCGACAGGCAGCGACCGCCGCAATCACATCTTCATCATCACGTGGGATAACCAACCCGATAGGGATCTCACGGTAGTTCGATCCGTCCGTCGCATAGATCGCACGGCTTCCGCGGTCAAAGCGCACCTCACCGCGTACGCTCCGCTTCAGTTCATCCTCGAGTTCACGACTCGCTCGAAAGGACTCCACTGACTTCGCATGCGAACTCGGAGGTAATGGTGTATGGGCCGGCATAACCCAGGTCGCTATCTCCTTCGGAGCCGAGGTTTCGTTAGACCCGCCAGCTAAGGGTCACCTCAGGCTTCATCCCAAATGTCTCGAACTTGTCTTTGCCAACCGAAGACTTGCCCGACCTCTCGCCAGGCTACACTCACACCGGTTCTGTCGACCAAGCAGCTCAGAAACAGTACACGACTTTGCGGAGACAATAGTCTAGGACAGCAGGCCAATGTCATCGAGCAGCCTGGGGTACCTCGGCTCCCCATGCAGCTGGCGCCAACAGCTCAAGAGCCGCCATCACGCCGCCGCGCTTGTGCGGTACGCTTGCGAGCCGCAATCCCATTTCGATTCCGCTCAAAGTTCCCGCCAGCATTAGATCGTTGAAGTGCCCTAGATGTCCTATCCGAAATGCCTTTCCGGTCAGTTTCGCTAGACCCGCACCCAGTGACAAATCGAAATGGTCGAGGATGATCGTTCGCAGTCGGTCCGCGTCGTGACCCTCCGGCATCAACACAGCCGTCACGGTGCTCGAACACTCGCTGGGCACCTCGCACATCACCTCCAAGCCCCACGCGCTTACCGCGGCGCGCGTCGCCTCTCCGTGGCGCGCGTGCCGCCGAAAGACATTGGCCAGCTCTTCCTCCTCCAACATGCATAATGCTTCGTGCAACCCATAAATCAGATGGATGGCCGGCGTATACGGAAAAATCCCTGTGTCGCCAGACTTCAGCATTGCCTGCCAATCCCAATAGGCCCTGGGCAAGCTTGCCGTTTTGTTTGCGCGCAGCGCTTTCTCCGAAATCGCTTGAAAGCTCAGGCCGGGCGGCAGCATCAAGCCCTTTTGTGAAGAAGCAATCGAAACGTCGACTTCCCATTCGTCGTGGCGGTAATCGATTGCCGCCAGTGAGGAGATTGCATCCACCATCAACAGGGCGGGATGCCGCGCACGATTCAGCGCCAGGCGGATATCTGCAACCCGGCTTGTTACGCCGGTAGAGGTTTCGTTGTGGACCACCAGCACAGCCTTGATATCGTGATGGCCGTCGGCCCCTAACCGCGCCTCCAGATCTGCGGCGTGGGCCCCGCTGCGCCAGTTGCCCGGTACGTAATCCACCTGAATGCCGTACCTCGTGGCGACCTCTCGCCATAATTGCGAAAAGTGCCCCGTTTCGAACAACACAACGCGATCCCTAGGGGAAAGCGTATTGGCCACTGCCGCTTCCCATGCCCCGGTGCCAGAAGATGGGTACATCACTACCGTACCGGTCGTCTGAAACACTCCCTTCATCTTTCGTAGCACTTCCCTAGCTAATGCCGCGAATTCCGCTCCTCGGTGATCTATGACCGGCTGCGCCATCGCGCGAAGCACACGATCCGGTACATTGCTCGGCCCCGGTATTTGAAGGAAATGGCGACCCGTATGAAGCATGGCCCCTCGTCATTCACTACAAAGGATCCTATCCTGCGAGACTTTCGCCACGCGGGATGTTCCTGGGGGACTCTATCGCACCTTGGTGACCACGGAAAAGAGCACGGAGCAAATGCTCCCCGGGAAACATCCATAACTGGCGCTGGGCAAGTTCCTGTTTATGAGCACCTGCGCTCCAATCGGCGGCCTCTGAGGTGCAACCATCATCCTAGCGAGCTGCCGCTGAGCGATGAAAGCTCTTAACATTGCGGTGCTTCCTGGTGACGGCATCGGCTATTGGACAAATCCGGTCCGGCGCGACGATGCTTCGTCATCTCAATTTCCTCGGTGCCGCGGATGCTGTCGCAATTGCCAAGGTTTTGGCCGCCGGAAGCATACGTCCACACCGAGGATCGGTTGTGAACCGAAAACTAGGAAATCTCCTCACGGACCGGTTGGCCGAGCAGTTGACGACGCAACGCGATTTGATCGAGTTCGTTTTCCCATCGCGCAATGACCAGAGTGGCCACAGCGTTGCCGGTCATGTTCGTGACCGCACGGCACATGCTGAGAAAGCGGTCGATCCCGAGGATAAGGGCCATTCCCGCGACCGGTATCGTCGGTATGACGGTCATAGTGGCTACAAGCGCGATGAACGCGGCCCCCTGCACGCCGCTAGCTCCTTTGGAGGTAAGCAGGGCCACACCCAAAATTGTGAGCTGTTGCAAGAGGGTCAGGTGGGTGTTCGTTGCTTGAGCAACGAAAAGCGCAGCGAGAGTCATGTAGAGACTCGTTCCATCAGCGTTAAAAGTATAGCCAGTCGGCACAACGAGGCCGACCAGCGTTTTCGAGCAGCCTAATCTCTCCAGCTTTACCATGATCGAAGGAAGCGCTGGTTCGGAGGAACTAGTCGCAAGCACCAAGAGGATCTCTTCGCGAATGAACCACAAGAAGCGAAGGATATTGAACCCCGCCAGGTGAGCGATGGCTCCCAATAACACGACGATGAACAGAGTGGAGGTGACGTACAGAGCGAGCAAAAGTTTGAGGAGGGGGCCCAACGCAGCGATCCCATACTTGCCAATCGTGAACGCCATCGCGCCGAAAGCGCCGATGGGGGCGAAGCGCATCAAGATAGCAACAACGCGGAAGACCAATTGCGTGAAGGCCTCAAGGGTGTCAAGAAGTGGCTTGCAACGCGGTCTCGCGAGTGACAACGCGAAGCCAAAGAGCAGCGAAATGAATAGAACCTGAAGAATATCTCCCCGAGCAAAAGCCTCCACGACGGTGTTCGGGATAATGTGAAGAAGAAAGCCGGTTACGCTCTGCGTCTCGGCCGCTCCGGCATATTGCGCGACGGCCTGCGGATCGAGTGTCTGGGGGTCGACATTAAAGCTCCCGCCGGGCCGCACTAGATTCCCGACGACTAAACCGATCAGCAGCGCAAGCGTAGAAACCACCTCGAAATACAGCAGAGCCTTACCCCCGACGCGACCCACTTTCTTCATGTCTTCCATTCCCGCGATTCCCGTCACCAGCGTGCAAAAGATGACCAGCGTGATGATCATGGTGATAAGGCGGATAAAGGCGTCGCCGAGTGGCTTCATCGACGCGGCCGTATGAGGAGCGATGATTCCGAGGACAATGGCCATCGCGACGCCAACCAGCACCTGGAACGAAAGGCCGGTGTAGAAAGGCTTTTTGCGATTCACACTCTCGGACGAGGATGGCGTGACCAGAGTCATGGTCAGCCTCTCTGCAACAGAGGCCGAAGCTCACCGATTCTGGCAACTGTCTCCAGGGATAACAGCTTGGCGATGAGAGCGGAGGCCGAGGCGCTGCCGAGCACCGGGTCCATCAAATCGCTCGCCTTGGCCACAACTTCCTCACGTGTCATCGGATTCTCAGCCGTGCCGCGGACATCGCGAACCCATTCGCTCATTTCTGTGCCGTCGTTGAGCGTCAGTTCGACGATGGCCTCGCGCCGCGGGCGGCGTGCATCGATCCGCGGGTCTGCCACGACTTCAACTTTGGCGCGTTCTCGAAGTACGTTGGGAGCCTGCATGCGCGCGCGGTCGTGCGCCGATGCAAATGTAACCTTCTTGTCGAGCAGCATGATGGCAACCATGTGCTCCATGCAGATATCCGGCATTTCCCGATTACTTACGGTATTTGCCTCGTCGCTCGCGACGCGTACGAGCACTTTTTTCACGTCGTTTGCCGAGAAGGATCTCTTTTGAAGAAAACCTGCCAGAGCGTCCAGCGGTGCCTGGATCGGCGAACCGACACTCCACTTTTTGATATTGGTGCGAGTGATTTCGTAGCGCTGGCCGAGCTGTTCAGTGAGTTTGGAAGGATCGGCCTTGATCGCACCATTGTCCCTCGGCGCATAGGCCTCGAAGAAGTTGTCTGCACCCGAAAAGACGTCCTCGACTCCCGTCCACCCCGAGCTCACAAGCGTGGTTGTGGTAATTGCGCCCGTAGCTGGCTTACCGCCAAACAAGAAGGCTTTTTCCATGTGCTCAGTATCGCGAGCCCACGCGCCGATGCCAGACACTTGTTGGGCGGTGTAGTCAAGCAAGAAGCGCATTTGCCTTCTGTCTAATCTGGCAGCGCAACCCGCGGCCGCTGCAGATGCGAACGCAGCGACTGTGCCATGCGTGCTCCGGTGCGTTGTGACCTGATAGGCCGGACCTCCCATGGCCATGATGACTCGCGTGCCTACGTCGTACCCCACGGTAACGGCGCGGAGCAGATGCGCGCCGGTGATTCCGTGCTGCTCTCCCGCAGCGAGGGCCGCAGGCACAACCGAAACGCCCGGATGAGACCGCGACGGACCATGGGAATCATCGGTTTCGTCGGAATGGGCTAGAATGCCGTTGACAAATGCAGCCTCAACTGGGCCGCAGACGATTTTGGAGGCCACAACGGTCGCGACTTCTTTGCCTCCATAGGCAGCGGCGAATTGCAGCGCAGCACGGCCCGGAGCAAGAAGGGAGCCGGAAACCATCGCGGCAAAGGTATCAATGATGTGGTGTTTAGCTTTCTCGACGACATCGTCTGGCAGGGCGCGCTCCGCGGCCTCACTCATGTAGGAACTCAGCTGCTCCATCACCGGGCTGGCCCCTGGGTGGGGAGGTGCGGTCCCCTGTCGTTCTGGATCAACCCTGCGGGGCACCGCTTCTGGGGAGGGCATCACGCTTGAGGCGATGGCCATTCCAGCCAAGCCGAGGAGATCGCGCCGCGTGAGGGCACCACCAACACCTCCACCGCTCGTCGCGCTCAGCGCGTCCGGGACCATCGAATCTCGAGAGAAGCGTTGATTTGGTGTCGGAATCTGCAACTGATTCTCCCCCATCAGACATCTACACTATTCGAAACCTACGCTGCGAGTTCCCGGATAACCCGGTAAAGCTCTCTTGGTGATCAAGACGACCGCGCTCACGGTCATCTGACTGAAGTCAATATACGCGTTGCGGAAGTCGGATTTCATCGGAACGACAGTTTCCCGGATATCGACGATTTTCAACTGGGATCCTTAGAGATTCGATTGGTTCATCTTCTTTGCAGCAATGGCCGCAAACGCTGCAGGTCTGGCACATCTTCCAGTCGAAGTATGGAATTCACCAGGCGTGCCCCTTGCGTTCCGCCAAGAACCGGCGCGATCAAGTCCGTTGCTTTCGCGGCGACTTCAGCGCGAGTCATTGGGTTTTCGGGTGTCCCGCGGACGTTATCAACGCGCTGGCCCAGATGTGTGCCATCCGTCAACACGATGTCGACGATGGCTACTCGGAGGGGCATCAATTGTTCCAGACCTTCGTCGGGAAGTAGTTGGATCTTGCTTCGCTCGCGCAGGGTCGCGGCGTCTTTCAAACGTTGTGTGTCGTGGGCCGAAGCGAAGGAAACGGTTCCATCCAACAACATCATCGCCAGGACGTGCTGCAGGCAGATGTCTGGAATTTCCCGGTTGTCTACTATGGCCGCTTCATCTTTGGCCAGCCGAACGGTCACTTTCTGGACGTCCGCGGCGCTGAAAACACGTTGTTTGCGAAGCAACACGATGGCGTCAAGGGCGGCTTGAATCGGCGAGCCCACGGGCCATTTTTTGATGTTCGTTCGAGTCACCTCGTAGCGCTCGCCGAGTTTGTCGGTCAGGCCGGCCGGATCGGCGTGAGGATTGTACGCAGCGAAGAAATTGTCCTTGCCGGAAAAAATGTCATCCACGCCAGTCCAGCCCGCCTGCACTAGCATCGCGGCCGTCACACCGCTGCGCGCCGTCATACCTCCAAAATGAAATGCCTTCTGCACATGTTGCGTGTCGCGATTCCAGGCACCCAGCCCGGAGGACTGATGTGCGGCGTAACCCAGGAGCCAACGCATCTGCTGCGCGTCGAGTCCTGCCGCACAACCGGCTGCGGCAGCTGCACCAAACATCGGGGAAATACTGTGCGTGCTCCAATGACTGTCTGCTTCAAAGCGTTGACCACCTAAGGTCATCGTGACGCGGGTGCCCACGTCGTACCCGAGCGTAACCGCTCGCAGGAAATGAGTTCCGCTTATCGCGAAGCGCTCGCCGGTGGCCAGGGCGGCGGGGACTACCGCACAGCCCGGATGTGATTGCGATGGTGAATGCGAGTCGTCTGTTTCATCGGAGTGAGCGAGCATGCCGTTCGTCAGTGCCGCCTCGATGGGTCCACACACCAGGTTCGAAGCAACTACGGTAGCGACTTCCTTGCCGCCATATTCCTGTGCGAAACGGAGTGCAACACGTCCAGGCGGGAGTTCCGAACCCGAGATCATTGCCGAAATCGTATCCAGAATGTGAAGCTTGGTCTGTTCGACGACAACCTCTGGGAGAGCTCGGCCGCCCGCTTCGCTCATGTACGAGCTAAGTTTCTCCATCACCGGTCCGAACCTTACCTCGCCGGTGGTAAAAAGCTCCTTCTTGAACGGTCCCGTCGGCAGTGCGGCGGCAGCCGTAGCCAATAGGGTGGCCTCTAAGAAGTCCCGTCTCGTTATCGTTGACGTCGCACGCTGCCCAGGCAATCTCTGGAACATCTCCTCGGTCACAAGCAGCTCCGCGTTGCGTATCGGAACGCATTCGAGCTCGGCTTCTCGCAGCAAAGAACTTACGATATGTGTTGCGCTGGTCCCTGAAAATAGCATTAATTTACGTTCAGGTAAGTTTTTGCGTCATTCAGTCCGCTAGCATCTTCCGAGTTTGCAGGCTTGGATTATGTGAGTCGTTGATGAGCATCTCACAGACGAAGTTTGTCGCGGGGAGCGTCTCACTGATCCACTGATCTTGGTAGTTGCCGTAGTAAGACTCTCGGCATTCGTTCGAGGCCAAGTCGAGCCCATCATTCCGCTTTCCGGCGCTGGGAGTCAGTACGAATACGGTGCAGTAATTTGTGGGATGGATTGTGGGTTGAGGTTTTTGGGCAACACCCCGTAAACCATGAAACTAATGGTGGGCCCTAGGTGACGATCTTAGAACTTTTGAACCCCAGAGCGGCCAGCCGTGTCTTACGTCTGGGATCCTGGCCGGGACGGGCGGGGACGGCCGCGTGTGCAAGTCGCTGACGCCTGGGGCCGCCAGGTCGGACTACTAAAACAGCGATCGGTGGGCAGCGGGTCTGAACCCTTGTGGACTGTGGCTCGGAGGGCGGGTTGCCATTGGAGCGTTGCAGCTTGACGCCATGCGAATTTGGTATTACATTTGTAAGGAAGTAATGGGAGCTACCATGGAATCTGCGATCACCGTGAAAGGACAAGCGACCATCCCCAGGGCCGTCCGCAAGCATCTGGGGTTGAAACCTGGAGACCGGGTCAAGTTCTTCATGCACCCGGATGGTAGCGTCGTTCTACTGCCGAAATTGCCTGCCTCGGCTTTGCGAGGCATCGTCAAGTCCCGGCGCCGACGGCCGGTAACAATCGAAGAGATGACTGACGTCGCTCGCGAAGGTGCCGCTGGCGTCGCTAGCCGTGCCAGGCGTCGATGATTGGGTTAGACACGAACATCCTCGTCCGGTACCTCGCGCAAGACGATCCGGTTCAATCAGCTAAGGCAACCGAAATTGTCGAGCGGCGACTCACTGAGGAAAACCCTGGTTTCGTCAGTGTTGTCGCGATGGTCGAAACCGTCTGGGTGCTCGATCGCGCCTACCGCCTGGGAAGCGATGAAATCGCCGCGGCCATCGAGCGAACGCTTCAGATTGACGCGCTCGTCGTCGAAAAAGAGCAGGAGGTTTTCACCGCCATGATTGCGCTTAAGCAACGAAAGGGCTCGTTCGCAGACGCCATCATTCTAGCCCTCGGCGCTAGAGCAGGCTGCTCGTACACTCTAACATTCGACCAGAAGGCGTCTCGGCTTTCCGGCTTCAGACTTGCTTAGCCCGCGAGCAGGCGCGGATCGAAACGCCAAGCTCTCAACGCTCTCGCCAACCGAAGGGGCGTTATGGCACAACAACGTCACCTGCTGAACCAGCAACAAATCCGCAGGTTACCCGTATGAGCGGCCTGAGACATTGTTGAGCGGCCTGGGTGGACTTGAACCACCGACCTCGCCCTTATCAGAATTGAGGTCGTTGGTCCGGCGCGAGGAATTTACGCTTGCCACCTTCTTTTGCAAGAGCCGCCATTTGCTTCAAGGAATCATCCTTGAAAGTTCGAGAACCGTGAATCCAGTTGACTCCGCTGCCTTGGCCAAACGCTGGTCCCTGCAGATGAAGCTCCTCCTAGACGGATGCTGCCCGCACGATATCAGGGAGGCGGCGAGTTGCAGGCCATCAGCCGCGCGCAAGGGATGCTTATCCAACAGCTGCGTCGCCAAAACTCGAACCTGATCGCCTGGAAGAATTTCCCTCCACGCGCGGCTTAGCAAACGCAGACGTGCCACCGCACCTTATTTGTCGAGATCGGTTATCTCGTTTTCGCGATGCAGGCGGCAAATAGCACTATGAACCTCTACGAGGCTTCCCCACCAAACTACGGGCGCGAATCTTCTCACATAGGACTGGGCGTGACGGCTCGCAGCTTCGTGAACACACAGGGGGACGAGCGCGCTAGCATCCCAGAAGGTGTAGTTTTTTTCAAAGTGCTTCTTCTCTGTCGGCCAAAACGGCTTGCATCGCCTTGTTTCCTTTGACACTTCCGGTTGGAATCTTCAGAAGCTCTTTCACATTGAGTCGCACCTTGGGCAAACGTAGTTTCCCCGCTGCAACCAGGACCAGTTCTTGATGGTAGGAGTCTTCCGCCGAAAACGGCACGAGTTTGGCCACCGGGAGGTTACGGTCTCTGATCACCACTTCTTCGCCTCCCTTGGCGAATGAAAGGTATTTGCTTAACTGAATTCTTCAGTTCTGCCACATTCACGCTACGCATTTGGCCACTCCTTACTCATGGCTATTATAGCCATGAATGGCGCCCGGCGAAAGAGCCGATCGAATGCTCGGAGAGCTCCACCATAATTCATGTTGTGTGACGATGTTATGCTGCGTCACCGTATGTTGTGGATTCTGAAGTCGCGGGGAGCTTTGGTGAACCGCAGGCTAGAGGACATAGATGCAGCAATTGATTCATGTTTTGATAGAGGGGACGATTAATTCGCCTTCAGGTCTGCTTCGCTTGCCTACCCACTCCCCGCCGTTGCCCTTTCGTTCCGTCTCGCGCTAGAGTCTCCGAAGCTCTGCCATTCCGTTCGAAAAGGCCGGCCATGAAATCCTTCTTTCTCGGCGTCGCCCTGCTCTTGAATCTGGTCTTGTGTCCTTCATTGCTCCTGGCCCGACCCGGGGAGATTTCCTTCTCCACCCCTCCTCATCGGGTCGAAGTTTTCGACATCTTCGAACTTTCCGTTTCAGTTTCGTCCCCCGAGGCTGAAAACCCTTTCACGGACGCCTCCCTCGAAGGTGACTTTGTTCTTCGAGCCGCCAACAAATCTTGGCACGTTTCCGGCTTCTGCGACTCTCCCGATGGTTCCTCTTTCCGCATCCGGTTCATGCCCTCGAGCCCCGGAGCCTATAATTTCGTCATTGTCTCCTCTCAAGGCTCCTTCTCGAAGACCGTCCGGGGCGAGTTTCAAGCCACGCCCTCTCATCGACGCGGTCCGCTTCGCGTAGACCAACAATATCCCTGGCATTTCGTCTGGGAAGGAACTGGCGAACACTATTTCCTCAACGGCACCACGGCCTATTGGCTGCTCGGGTGGAAAGATGATCGTATCGTCCAGTATGCGATCGAGCGTCTGCATCGTCTCAAAGTCAATCGTCTTCGCGTTACTCTCGCCGGCCGCACCAATGTCTATTACGGCGAGCCCATCATGCAGGCCGACAACTTCACCATGGACCTCGCCGCGTGGCCCGCTCATGACCCTCACGATTTCCTCCACCCGGGTTTTGACTATTCCCGGTTCAATATTGGCCACTGGCGCCGCTTCGAATCGATGCTTCGATTTGCCCGTGAGCGCGACATGATCATCTCCGTCGTTCTGGATATGAATGATTCTCGCATTCACCCCGCCGCTCACAGCGAGGATGAGCAGCGCTTCCTCCGCTATGCTGTGGCCCGCTTCGCAGCTTTCTCCAACATTACCTGGGACCTCGGCGACGACCTCGATCGTTTCCGTGACGATGCGTGGACGCACGACACCGGCACTTTCCTTGTGCAACTCGATCCTTACCACCACCTCGCCACCAGCCATCCTGTCGATGTCGTCGTGGACGGCAAATCTGTTCACCAGGATCGCGCCTCAGCCTGGTTCGGTTTCACTTCCTATCAGCAATGGTCGCGCAGTCAACATGCCGTCATGCTCCAGTCCCGCAAGTTCCAGGAAGACACCGGCCGCGTCATACCCCAAATAAACGAGGAGTATGGCTACGAGGATCACTATCCCCTGTGGGCGCTTCCGAACCAGGAATCCGCCGACGCTCTACGTCGCGTCGCCTGGGACATCGTCATGGCCGGCGGATACCAAACGGCGGGCGAATCCGCCCGTCGTGGCACCAATGTTTGGCCCGACACTGGGGGCGGTTGGGTCAACGGCCGTGGCGACGACTCAATGACCATGTTCCTCGGCTACGGACACATGGTCGATTTCATGACCAGTTTTGAATGGTGGAAGACAAATCCTCACGATGAACTGGTCGACCACGGCAACTATTGCCTTGCCGATCCCGGCCGTACCTACGCGGTTTACCTTCCCCAAAGCGGCCGCTTCACGCTTCAACTTCAGCCGGGAACCTATTCCGTCGAATGGTTCAGTCCCCTGACCGGTGAGCGAATTCCTGGCCCGGACGCTTCTGGACCGTCGTGGTCCTCTCCTCCTCCTGACTCCAAAGAGTGGGCGGTCCTTCTGCAGAAGAAATAAGAACTCTCCTCCGTGTTGCGCCATTCCGTCAGCCTGGATCGCTTTGGGCTAACCCTCTTGCCGACAGCAGATGCTCAATTTTCTGGCCGATCACTTCGACCCGCGCACGCGCCTTGCGATTGCTACCATGCCCCATGACACGGCGCCGAATAGCGCGCTTGCCGCTCTCTATGAAGATTCGCTCCCCTCGGTCCCAGCCGCCGAGAGCCTCGATTAAC
>Ga0126373_10003177_pt1 | contig 12231 bp, 18 predicted proteins | sample PanSoiMetPlot_11_FD_92545 | JGI IMG/M metagenome (GOLD analysis project Ga0126373, IMG submission 92545) | Tropical forest soil microbial communities from Panama - MetaG Plot_11 | ecosystem: Environmental > Terrestrial > Soil > Tropical forest > Bulk soil | place: Panama | collected 2016-02-17
CCGGAGCCGCCGGAGGCTTCCCCCGCTGACATACTGAAGCAGCCGGATCCCGGCGCGCTCCAGTCGCTCTACCAGATGCCGGACGTGGGGCCGCGCCCGGAAGCTCCCGCTCCAACCGCGGCCGGGGTCGTCGCTCCCGCCGCGCCGGCCAAAACCGCAAGAAGCGGCGAGTTCGACTGGCAGAAGGACGAGAGCAAGTGGCGCAACATCCTCGCGCAGATGTATCAGGAGTCGCAGAGGAAGCCCACTATCTGGAACGCGCTCCAGGCGATCGGCTACGGCATGGCGACCTCCGGCGGGCGCACCTTCGGCCAAGCTCTGGCCGGCGGCCTCTCCAACTTCACCAAGCAGACGATGGACTGGAACGAGCAGGCGCGGCAAAAACAACTACAGTTGATGGGCATCAGTCTCAAGCTCGACGAAGAGGCCAGGCAGCACCAGGACAAGCTCGACCAGATTGATCGTCAGGCCTCGCAGCAGGCGGCCGTGCGGCAGGGACAACTGTTCCGCGAGGTGATGAAGCAGCCGGGCGTTTATGGCGATGCCGACAAAAGTCCTGGTCCGGGCTATGTCTCCATCGCGGACCCCGACAATCCGGGCAAAGTCTACTGGCACTACGGCAACCAGATGCAGGTGACGGACGATCTGGTCAAATATCTGGGTTCGAACCCGTTCACCAACAAACCGTTCAAGGCCGGCGACTGGGTATCGACGCCGCAGTGGCTGAAAGCGGTCAACGACCGGGACGAAGTCACCAGGAAGGTCGCGGAACAGAAGCCGCCGGCGCCGCCCAAGCCGACCGCATCGCAGGAGACGCAGGACCTCCGGGCGGAAGCGATCCTGGCGCAGCTGAAGATCAAGCGCGATCCGACGATGACCCCGACCGAGCAGCTCCGCAAAGAGCACCCGGAGATGCTCGGCAAGATTACTTCGCCGCTCAAGGACGCGGCGGAAGATCCGACGGCCGGCATCGATCAGTCGATCCTCGCAAAGCCGATCCCCGCCGGCGAACGGAACGTCGAGCTTCTCAACTCGCTTCCGCAGACGGACCAGTCGATGGTGCAGGGCCTCGCCAATTACGAGCTTCAACTACCCAGCTCTTTCGCGTTATCCAAGCCCTACTGGCAGCGGCTCATGCAGCTCACCAAAGCGTATGATCCGAGCTTCGATCAAGGGCAGTACAACATCCGGCAGAAGGTGCGGGCGGATTACACCAGCGGGAAGACGGCGCAGAATATCAGCGCCCTGAACGTCGCGATCTCGCACCTCGATCGCCTGGAAGGCAACTGGGCCGCGCTGCACAACTATGGCGGATGGAGAACCTCCGCGAACGCGCCGCTCAACTGGGCGGAGTCAAAGCTGATGGGCGATCCGCGCATGACGGCCTTTACGTTCGATCAGACCGCGGTCCCGGAAGAGTTGTCAAAGATCTGGCTTGCGACCGGCGCGGCGAAATCGGAGGAGATCGAGCGATGGCGCAAGGCGCTCGACCCCAACGCCTCTCCAGCGGCCCAGCAGGCGGCCATCCGCGAAATGTACAACCTCACCTACGGCAAGCTCCAGGACCTGAAGAGCAGCTACGAAACCAAGATGGGTTCGCCGGCCAACTTCCACCTCTTGAGGCCGGATACCATTCAACGATTCAAGGCGCATGGCATCGACCCCGTGGATCTCGCGCCGAACACGAAGTACGGCCTCTCGCGCGGGCCGGTCGAGAACAACTCCATCACCGTGCGCACCCCGGACGGCGGCCTGCATCCCTTCAGCAACGAGCGGGACGCCAAAAAGTTTGAAGACGCGGTCAAGAACGCGGGCGGAACGACCACGCGGGAGTGACGATGGACGACCAGCAGATCGACTACGAAAAACTGGCGAACCAGGTTCGCCAGGATGGAGCGACGGAAGACGCCGCCGCTCAGAACCACCCCGCCGCAGCGACGGCCCCGCAACAACCGGCCGCGGCGCCGGCCAGCGCTCCTATCGATTACAACAAGCTCGCCAGAGACTCGGGCGCCATCACGACGCCGCTCACGCTCACGCCGGGCGCTCCTACGCCGCCGGTCCATCACGCCACGCAGCAGCAGTACGACCAAGGCTTCACGCAATTCGCGCAGACCGCCGCCAAGTACGCGCCGGGAACGCTGGCGGCGATCGGCGGTTTGACGCAGCCGGAGTTCTGGCCGGCGGTCGCCTATACGGGGATCGGCGCCCTGCTGGGATCCGGCGTCAATCAGGGCGTTCAACTGGCGACTGGCTCTCCTGAAGCGCCCAAGTCTCCGGGCGAAGCGGCCTTACGCCTCGGCCAGGACGTAGCTGAACAGGAAGCGTCCGAGATCGGCGGACGCGCCGTCGCGAAGCCGTTCGAGATCTTAGCGAACCTGGCGAAGGGGCCGGCGACGCGCATGTACCAACGCGCCCTCGCGCCTAACGTGGGATTGCGGCCGGCGGAAGCGGAAGCGATCGCTAAGACCGGCGTGAGCGAAGGCATTCCGGTGAGCAGCAAGGGCTACTGGAAAGTGCGCGGGAAGGTCGATGACCTGAATACCCTGATCCAGCAGAAGATCGACGCGGAGTCGCAGAAGCTCGGCGCGGTCATCGATCCCGAGCACGTCGCCGACTACATTACGGCCCGTAAGCCGGAATTCCAGACCCAGGCGCTCCCGGAGACTGACCTCGCAGAGTTAGGGAGCGCGAGAGCGGAGTTTCTCCGGCAGCACACCACGCAGGCTCCCTTCACCACGATCAGGCCTATCGACGATGAGATCGAAGCGCAGATCTCCGGCGCGTTTACGCCGACCGGGAAAGGCTCGACGCCGATCGTGAATCCGATGACCCTGTCAGAGGCTCAGGCCCTCAAGCAGGGCACTTACAGGAGACTTCGCGGCTCTTATGGCGAACTCAGCTTCGCGAGAAAGGAAGCCGCAAAAAGCCTCGCCTACGGCCTCAGACAGGATATCGTGGCCGCCTTCCCGGAGATCGCGAAGCTCAACGCCAAAGACAGTGCGTTGATCGATCTCGAGCAGGAGCTGGCCCGCCATGCGGTGAAGGTAACTGACGCGGACGCCGGCGGCAATTTCCTGGTAGGCGGCGTGGCGGCGGCCTCTGGCGGCAATATCGGCGCGGCGGCAGCGCTTCACGCCCTTTACTCCGCTTACAAGAATCCCGTGTTTCGCTCGAAATTGGCGATCGCAATGTACAGAGCGGCCAAGACCACGATGCCTAGGAAGGCCTTAACGTTAGGCCTTCACGAGGGCGCCTCAGATCAACCGCTTTTCGTGAACCCGCCAAAGACCTACGCGCCGCAATTTGCGAAGGGCGGTCTGGTGCGGTGCGAGGAACTGGATCGTTTGAGTCGACGCGGCGTGGATCGCAGCGCGGTGTTGCGGTCGCTCGGCGCTTAGTCGCGGAGCGTGTACCAGTAGAGGGCGATGAAGACCACCCATCCGATGCCGAACCAGATTACGCCGCCGACCACGCTGGCTAGAACTGCGAATGCAGTGACGACGTAAAACAGCGGCTTCATCACAAACAGGACCGGCCCGCGCATGCGGTTTTCGAAAGCCAGCGAGAAGCGATTCGAACGCACCGCCCACTTCCCCCTGGCGGGACGTTCGCCGATGAGCTTCACGGCGAGGATCGCGACCGCGGTCATCATCAGGCCGGCGAGGATGGACATGGAAGTGGAATCCATAGAGTGATTGTGACGCCCGTCCTCCCGCTTCCGCTACCGTCGATGGGATAAATGCGGGATAATGGCCCTGAAGACTAAGAACCGTAAGAGGACAAGCAAAGGCCCGCCGCTTCTAACACCCATGCCGGGAGCGGCGGGTTTTTGTTTTCTCGTTCAATGAACCAGAATTGGTATAATCCTACGCCGTCTTCGCGCACTCTTTCACCAGCTCCCCGAGGACGCGCTGGAGCGACCGCAACTGGCGCACGCGGGCCGCGCGCCGGTCGACCGGCCTGCGCTCGAGGCCCAGATCGCGCTCGATGAGTTCTCTGATCAGATCGCCCAAGGAATAACCGGGACGCTCAAACTGGATCTCGTCCACGCGCCTGCGAAGGGCTTCGTAGTCGCGTTTGGGCACGATCACGGAAATGGCATGCGAATTTTCGAACAACTGGGGACGACCGCCTGTTCTCTGCATGTTGAAGATATTGTGCCATTTTCCTTCAAACTACGCAATTCGCCTCACAACGCCGATAACCTGCTGACGTGGACCGTTCTCCACGCTCAGAAGAGCTGAACTACTATCTGGAGAATCTGGGGCATCTCCCGCCGGCGGAACAGGACGCGGCCCGCGCCGAGATCCTCCGCATCACCGGCCAGGACCCGGACGTGGACTGCCGGGAGCATTTCCTCCCCTTCGTCCGCCGCGTCTGGCCGGAGTTCGTGCATGGCCGGCATCACGACGTGATGGCGGACGCTTTCGAACGGATCGAGAAGGGGAAGCTCCTGCGGTGCATCATTAATATGCCGCCGCGATCGACGAAGTCGCGCTTTGCCAGCGTCCTTTTCCCGAGCTGGTATCTGGGCAAGCACCCCAAGAAGAAGATTCTCGCCGGCTCCCACTCCGTGGGCCTCGCCCAGGACTTCGGCCGCGACCTCCGCAACCTCGTCGCGACGGACGCCTATCAGGGCCTGTTCAAGGGCGTGACGTTATCCCAGGATTCGCGGGCGGCCTACCGCTGGTCGACCAAGCAGGGCGGCGAATACTTCGCCGTGGGAAAGACCGGCGGCGCCGCCGGACGCGGCGGCGATCTCGTCGTCATCGACGATCCGCACAGCGAACAGGACGTACTGAGAAACGCCAAGGCGGAATTTGAAAAAACCTGGAAGTGGTACTTGGCGGGGCCGCGCCAGCGGCTCCAGCCGGGCGCGGCGATCCTGGTCGTAATGACCCGTTGGGGCGAGACGGACCTCACCGGACGGCTTATCAAGCAGTACCAGGACGACGAGGACGAGCTGGAACCGTGGGAGGTGATCGAGCTTCCCGCCATCCTCCCGTCCGGCGATTCGGTTTTTCCTGAATTCTGGAAGGCGGAAGAGCTTCGCGCCACTCGCGCCACGATGCCGACCTCGCGCTGGATGGCGAACTACCAGCAGCAGCCGATTTCAGAAGAGGGCGCGATCATCAAACGCGAGTGGTGGAGGGACTGGTCGAACAATGATCCGCCGCCTTGCGACTTCGTCGTGCAGGGTTGGGACACAGCCTTCTCTGAAAAGAACACGGCCTGCCGCAGCGCCTGCGTGACATGGGGCGTCTTCCGCTACCGCACGCGCGACGACCCGCCGCGGCTGATGACCGGCGTCATTCTGCTCGACGCCTGGGCGGGTAGGATCAGCTTCCCGGAGCTGAAGCGAAAAGCCCGCGAGCTCTACGACCAGTGGAAGCCGGATTCGCTCGTCATCGAGCGCAAGGCCACGGGTGAACCGCTGATTCAGGAACTCTTCCGCATCGGCATCTACGTCTCGGACGCCGGCGCGGCCCATCGCTCCGCAACCGCGATGATGAGGACCAACGCGGTCGCGGACTTATTCTCCGGCGGCGCCATCTGGGCGCCCTTGGGCCGGCGTTGGGTCGAGCAGGTTCGCGAGGAGATGGCGGCTTACCCCGTGGGCGAGTTCGACGACCTGCACGATGCCGGCGTCTGGGGCCTACTCAGGATCCGGCAGGGGAACCTGATCCACCTCGGCGGCGACGAGGAGGACGAGGACGACTGGCAGCCGCGGCCGGCAACGAAGTATTACTGACGAACTCGATGTAACCCAAGCGATCCGCGATCTGCAGCGGCGTCGTATAGTGCTTGTCGAAGAACCCGCGGCAAAGCGCCTTGTAGCCGCCGAGCGTCTCGTGACAGATGATCGCGGAATCCCGCCGCTTCGCCTCGCGGACCATGTCGGCCACGCGCCCCGGCTCGAGGTCCATCAGGTTGCCGGGGCGGAAGATGCAGGTCGGGCAGCGTTGCGCCATGATATGGACCTTGCCCTCGCGGAATGGCGCCCGTTTCTTCATTCCATGTCCTCCTTGCGTCCGAACATCTTGCCCTTGCCGGTGAAGTCTTCCTGCGGGGCCGTTATCACGATGCGCTCGTGCCAATCGATTCCGCCGTTCGCGCGCTCGAGATAGGGCGATCTCACGGAAATCACTTCCGCCGGCGTATGGATGGTCGCAACCAGCGCGGAGCGGCGCTCGATGAGGCCAAGCGCTTCCATTTCGTTGAAGCTCTTCGTCCGCGCCAGGCGCTGCAGCTCCTCGGGATTCTCCTTCGCCATCCGCTTCTGCTTCTCCGTGGGCCAGCCGTCCCAGGAGTCAGCCACGATCGCGACGGCGACCGCATGCTTCTCGCCGGCGACGTGACGGATGAAGCTGAAGATCGCCGCCTTGGCCTGATGGTCATTGAGCAGGAACCCGAACTCCTCCGGTACGCTGGCGCGGTCCACGGTCCCGTCCGGCAGGAGCAGCAGGAAGGTCATGGTGATTCCCTTCCGCTGCTCCATTTTCCGGCGGGCTTCCGAGATCGCGGTCTCGACAAACACCCGCAGCGCGGCGGGGATGGCATCATTCTGATTGGTCGTCAAGGCCGCGCTCCTTAAAATAGTTCTTGAGGCCCGGATTGGTCCTGGCGTGCGCCGTCGTCTTTACCGGTGCAATTCTTTGAGTTCACCTTGAGCACCTTATCGACGCAGGAGGTGCAGAGCGGATAACCGGCCCTGCCGGCCGTTTCAAGTTGCCGCGAACCCTCCGGGCTGAGAACAATCATGTCGCCGCACATGACGCAGAGGGACGCGACAAAGTCAGGCGGAATGTTGTCGCCATGCATCACGTAATCGACCGCAGAGCGGCCGACCACGATCATCGCTTCATGATCGCGTTTCTTTTCCATCGATCTCCTCGATTTCGTAATGACCTTCGTGGAAGATCTCGATCCATGGTCCCCACGGCTTGCCGTCCAGCTCTTCGCGGCGGGCCAGCATTGTCGCGCCGAAATTGACGTGGATCGCATAGCCGTCCTTCACCCGGAAAAACGGCGGCTTGTCGCCGAAGATTACGGCGATCGACAGGCCGTTCGACGAAAGCTTGGCGACCTCGCCGATCGCGCTCTTGTCCGGCGAACCGTGCGGATAGACCTTAACCTGATCGCCGACTTTCATACATGTGCTCCTTTGCCCACTTGATCGCCCGCTGGTGCATCGCCTCCGCCTCGAGCCAGGTCGAGCAGCGTTCGCAATATTCCTCTTCCCTTACGGGCCGCATGCGGCCCAGCAGCTCCTTCTCCTCCTTCGGGCCGAACACCATCGTCTCGAAAAGGATCGGCGGCCCGTCGAAGCGGAACTGGTGGTCAATGCCCAGAAAGACCGTCGAGACCAGCTTGGTCCCGATCTCGGTCTGGGAGACGACGCGGTGGTCGAGCTCGCCATACCACTTCGCCCACGCCAGCAGGTCCGGCTCCTCGACCGGCGTCTGGCCGACGAGGACATAGCACCTGGGCCTACCCGCTTTTCTAACCCCGCCCACTTTCCGCCTTCACCCGCCCGCGGCAAACCGGGCACGGGTCGCCCTTGGCCGCCTGGAGCTTCACGATGCCCGTGTTCTCGCACCACGGGCACAATTCATTCTCGGCCAGGAGCGGCAGCACCCAACTCGGCACGGGCATGGCGCCGCCCTCCATGCGAAACGCGCCGTTGATCGAGGCCAGTTCGCTCACGACGTGGAGGCCTTCCCGCGAACCGTAGATGGTTGCGACCACCTCGCCTCCGCGAAGAACCTCGACGATCGTATCGTCGACGCGATCGGGGTGCGTGTGCGGAATCCTGCGCAGACGCAGCGCGCTTCTCCTGGGGTCGCCGGGCCGCGTCACGCCTTCACCTCGAATCCCTTGAAGCTGATGGCGAGGAGCGCGGGATAGATGAGCATGAGGTAGCCTTTCACAATCCCAAAATACTCCTCGCCGCAGAACGTTTGAATCCAGGGCGGCCCGAGCGCCTTGCCGGCGGCATCGACCGCAACGAAGATCGCGCCGTGCGGACCGACCGCGGCGATATCCGGCTGCCCGTAATCGATGAACAGTTCGCACCACAGAATCGAGCGCACCTCAGGCGGAATCTCCCGGCCTTCCTCAGCCTTCACGTCCTTGGGATCGAGGGCGGTGACCAGGACGCCTATCAACGGCGGCGGCAGGCCGCCCACGCTCGGGAACTCCATGTCGCCGCACTCCCGGCTGTGCACCTTCTTCGGAGGGCGGTACTCGCACCAGAAAATCCGGTGAGGCGGCGTCAGGTTCGGAAAGTCCCGCTCGACGTTCCAATACTCCTGTTCGCAGGAGAAGAAGTATTCCGCCATCGGATTCCCGTCGATCACCGGAAGCTCCGCCTCGTCCAGAACCGCGCGCATGACGATCTTCGCCATCTCAGCCCAGGCGGCCATCTTGTTCTCCGGCACGAACGCCGGCGCATGGACGACGCCGGAAGAAGCGCGGAGCCGGTCGATCAGTCTCAAGCCGCCCTCCGGCGCCGGAGAGCGCGATGGATGCGCATGAAGGCTTGCGTCATCTCGCCGCCCATTTCCGGGCCGCTGATGGCGACCTCGACGGAAGAGACCGCTACGCCCGGATGGCGCTTGATATAGCGGCACACGCCGGTAACCACTACCTTGGGCTCCTCGTCTTCCGCCCACAAAAGTTCTTGACCGACGCCGCGGTCGATCACCGCCTTGGTAACAGCAGGGCGGATGACTAGATGAACCTGACAGGGGTTCCCGGTTTTCATTTCCTTCGCTCCCATCGACGCAAAAATAGGCTGCTGCTTCCTGTGGCCCATGCAGGCAATGTAGTAAGGAAACACAAGCAGCGCTAAACGTTCCATGATCGTCATAGTCTTAGTTCCGGTGGTGCTTGAATAGTCTCGCCAAAGCCCTGGATTTCATCTACTCGAGTTGCGCCGCCATCAGGTGCGGCCTCGCTTCCTTGAGCGACTCCCACGGCGTCTCGCGGATATCGATATGCAACGTGGTCGATCCGCACAGGCCGCAGTCCGTCGCGTTCAGCCGCCCCGCCTCATGGCCCAACGTATAGCTAAGTTGCTCCGCATCGTCGCGGTCGGAGTAAACCTCCGCCGCCGCTAAGACGCAGTGGTTGTTCTCGCATTTCAGTTGGGCGAGGTAGACTTTCATTTCTCCTCAGTGAAGGGCACGATGGTCAGGCGATGGCCGCCGTGCTTGGACGTGTGCATGAGGCATCCGGGTTGATGAATCCAATAGAACTCGTCGCACGACCGGCAGTAGTCCATCGCGGTCTGCTGGCCGCACTCGCGGCACGCGCCGTGATACCTCGCGGCGACGAGCAACTCTTCGACCTGTTCGCCCAGAAGGAACGGCATCACGCCGCTCCCTTGTGCTTCATGACATGAACCTTGGCTCGCGCCACGGGCTTCAGGCCGTAGGCTTCCTCGTCGAAATATTTGGAGAGCGGCGCCAAGGGATTCTTCCTCGCGATATCCGTGGTTTCGAACTCGTGAAGCGCCTGAAGGCCCGCGTCCGTGATGACGAAGCCGCGCCCGAGGCGATAGACGACATACCCGCGCTTGATCATGCTGATAAGCGGCCGGTTGTCATAGTGCTGCGCCAGTTCGCGGTTCATGTAGTGTTGCCGGCCCTGATCGAAGAACATCCTGAGCATGGGGTATTGCCGGTTGGATAGCCGCGTCATGCCGCCCTCCTCGCTGAATGCATCTTCTGCTGCCGCGCGTTCCGCTCGTCCGGCGAGAGGTTCTTCCAATACGCTTTCTGGACGCGCCTCATCTTCCTGACCCACGCCTCATGCTGAGGATGGCGCGCGTCACGCGGATGTAACTTGCCGGCGGCCTTCTCCGCATGCACTTTCATCCGCCTCTGCATTTCCGCCTTTCGCTCTTCCGGGTCCGCCGGCCAGCCGCTAGGGTGCCGCATGGCGTCCGCCGCGTCGCGGGCCGTGCCTGCCAATAAAGCCTTGGGCGGCCTGCCGCGGCGCCCCGCAGGCGCGACAGTGACTTGCTCATAAGACAAGTCGCCGCGCGCCTGGCGCAGGGCGGTAAGCCTTTCGAGCAGTCCGTCTTTGTATGAAATTAAACGGTCAATGGCGCGTTGTACTCCTGGCAACTCCGCGCAAATGCCCATTTCTTCGTGAGTGATTTCCGGCATCGTTCGCTCCTTGGGGCGCGCGTTGCGGCGGGAGGAATGGGTATCTCGCGGTAAAGGCGCGCCTGAGTTTCCTATATGCGAATTCAGTATACGACTACAGATCGAAATGCAAAAGAAAAATGGTAAAAAAACTTTAACACGGGTGGACTCCTCAATCCGGCCCCGTTAAGCGACTTACTGAAACGCTCTAGTGTTCCAGTTCCGTGGGGTTCTATGACAACCGTTCCAACTGTAACTTTTTGATCCTAAAAGGCGACTGTTTATTGAAGAAAAATACTGGAAAAACTTTAACTGATGATTTCACCGGATAGTAAACGCCGCGACGTGAATGTCGAAATTGTTTCATGCGCGTTTTCTGGATAGAAAAAATAGCTGCGGCAATTTCCGGCTATACGAAAAATACTGAAAAATAATGGAACGTTTCGTCACCAACGACCCGGACGACGGATTCGCGTATATCTCCGCCATTCTGGGCAGGCGGGCGGAGCTGGTCGACTACTCGAACTTCCGGCTTGTGATCGAGACGACCCCCCTTGAGCTGCTGACCGTCAATGTCTTCGAGCTATCCGCCGGCATGAGGGCGCGATCGACCAACGTCCGGCGATACGCGCTATCGCTAATCGACCGCAGCGGGGTCGAGCGCTCCTGGAACCATCGCCCTCCCATTTTCGCCGGTCCCGGCGATGCGATCCTCGACACGCCAGAGAACGAGACGGAAACCCGCGCCTTCGGGGTGCGCTTCACGACGGTCTCGATCCCGCCGTACCTGATCGAGGAGGAAGCCAGAAACCTCATCGGCGACGAGGTCATCGGCGCCCTCGAGATCCATCGGGCCATCGACTCCGGGCCGCTCCTCGCCCTGATGAACGACCTGATCGTCGCGGCCGGCGAGGGGAACTCTCCGTTCCGCCAGGATCTGGAGCGGAAGCTCATCACCTCTCTGATCCTCGACACGCCGAATAGCTACACGAAGCTGCTCGACGGGAAGTCCGGCTCGCCGGCCAAGCGTTACGTCTCGACGCTCATCGAGTATCTGGGCGAGAACCTCAAACGATCCGTCACTCTGGGGGACATGGCGGGCGCGGCTGGCGTGTCGAAGCGGCGGCTTATTGCAAGCTGCCGGGCGGGTGACTATGCGCCGCCTATGGCGATGCTCCGGGAGATGCGGCTGCACGCGATCCGTGCGCGGCTGGAGCGCCCGCTGCCGGGAGAGACGATCTACACGGTCGCGGGCGAGTATTGCTTCGGGCACATGAGCAACTTCGCCAGATACTACTATCGGCTCTTCAATGAAACCCCGCGGGAGACGCTCCGGCGGGGCCGCCGGAAGAACGGGATCGCTAGGCCGCCCGCGCCTTGAGAGCGCGGCACACGCTGGCGGGCGAGACGCCCATCTCCTCCGCGATCTCGCGCATCGAGCGGCCCTCTGCGGCGAGGTCCGCCGCCCGCTGCCGGTCGAGGACGAGCGCCCTACGCCCGCCCACGCGCCCTTGCTTCCGCGCCCGCTCGAGGCCGGCGTTGACGCGCTCTGAGATGCGGATGCGCTCCTGCTTCGCGATGGTCGCGAGGATCGCAAGCACCGCGTCCTTGAACAGGCCGCAGGAGTCGAGATACTGTTCCGTGAAGGACTTGTAGCCCACGCCCGCCGCGCTTAGTCGCTGGAGGTATTGGAGAGTGGCGAGGACGCCCTCGCGGGAGAAGCGGTCGAGCGACCAGAACAGGACGCAGTCGTAGCGGCGTTGCGAGGCGTCCTGGAAGAGCCGCTGGAACTCGTCGCGGTTGTCGCCGCTCTTGCCGGAGACGTGGTCGACGTACTCGCGGTAGACGGTCCAACCCTGGACGCGCACGAACTCGCGGAGTTGGGCAAGCTGGTTCTCCGTGTCCTGACCCTTGTCCTTGGTCGAGACTCTGGCGTAGATAGCGATCTTCATTTGCGGCGTCCTTTTACGAGAGAGGTCAATGCGATATAGAGCAAGGTCTTATCCTCGAACCTCTGAGCCAAGGCGCGGATAGCATCGTTGCCGGCGGTCTCTCCGGCTAACCGGCGCAGCTC
>Ga0126373_10003178_pt1 | contig 12229 bp, 12 predicted proteins | sample PanSoiMetPlot_11_FD_92545 | JGI IMG/M metagenome (GOLD analysis project Ga0126373, IMG submission 92545) | Tropical forest soil microbial communities from Panama - MetaG Plot_11 | ecosystem: Environmental > Terrestrial > Soil > Tropical forest > Bulk soil | place: Panama | collected 2016-02-17
AGGTGCGCAGGTTCATCGCGGTCGACGACTGCGGCGTGCGGATCAACCCGATGATCGTCGAAGGGCAGATCCACGGCGGGTTGGCCGACGGGGTCGGCATGGCGCTGATGGAGGTGATCGCGTTCGACGAGGACGGCAACCACCTCGGCGGGTCGTTTATGGACTACCAGCTCCCCACCGCGCTGGAATGCCCGTCCTGGGAGCTCGGCGAGACCGTGACGCCGTCGCCGCACCACCCCATAGGCGCGAAAGGGGTCGGCGAGTCCGCGACGGTGGGCTCACCCGCGGCGGTGGTGAACGCGGTGATCGATGCGCTCAAGCCGTACGGGGTGCGCCACGCCGACATGCCACTCACTCCGGCACAGGTGTGGCGGACCATGCACGGGCGGCCGCTGCGCACCGACCTCGCGATCACGGACTGACTGGCGATGCCGGCGCGGCATGACCTAGCGGCGCGCGCGGCGGCCCTTACCGCGGCGGGTACTCCGTTCGTGTGGGCCACGGTCGTGCGCGCCGCGCGGCCGACCAGCGCCAAGCCGGGCGACTCGGCGATCGTGCTGGGTGATGGGCAACTCGACGGCTTCGTCGGCGGCGACTGCGCTGAGTCGACGGTGCGGGTCCAAGCGCTGGAGGTGCTCGCCGCCGGGGAGACACGGCTACTGCGCATCGCTCCGGAAGACGGCCCCGGCGAGGACGGGGTGGTCCGGGTTCACAACCCGTGCCTGTCCGGCGGCACGCTTGACATCTTCCTGGAACCTTCGGTCCCGCTTCCGCTCGTACTCGTGTACGGCCAGGCGCCGATCGCAACGGCGCTGCTGCGGGCCGACCGCATGTTCGGCCAGCAGGTGCGCGCGCTGACAACGGCGCAAGCCCCTTTGCCGGAAGGGGTTTCTGCAGTGGTCGTCGCGTCGCACGGCAACGACGAGGTCCCGGTGCTGAGCGCCGCGCTGCGAGCCGGCGTGCCGTACGTGGGTCTCGTCGCGAGCCGGCGCCGCGGCCCCGCCGTGCTCGCGGCCCTGCCGGTGGACAATGCGCAGCGCGACCGGGTGCGCACCCCGGCCGGGCTGGACATCGGAGCGCACAGCCCTCCGGAGGTCGCCCTGTCCATCCTCGCGGAGATCGTCGCCACCCGGGACCGTCCCGCGCCCGATGCGGAGCGGCCCGAGCCCGACGTCGTCGCGACCGCGGTCGACCCCGTTTGCGGAATGACCGTGGTGGCGTCAACAGCGTCGCCGCATGCCGAGACGCCGGACGGCGTCGTTTACTTCTGCGGTTCCGGGTGCCGCTCCGCTTACCTCGACAACCCGGTCGCGTACACCATCGAGTCGTGAGCGTCGGCACGGCCGTCGGCCTGGTACTGGCACTTGCCTCGACGACGCTGACAAATCTCGCGTACCTGCGTGAACACGACGCGGCGGCCGAGCTTCCCGTGCTGTCCATGCGGCGGCCGGTGCACTCGGCGCGGCTGCTGCTCGAGGACCGGAGCTGGCTGCTCGGCTTCGCGATGGAGTCGGCAGGCTTCCTGCTCTACGCGGCGGCGCTCTCCTTGGCGTCCCTGGCCCTGGTGCAGAGCGTCGCCGCGGGCGGAATCGGCATCCTCGCCTTCGCGGCGGCGCGGCTCGCGCACCGGCAGCTCAGCAGGCGGGAGCTTTCCGGTGTGGTGCTGTCCGTCGTCGGTCTGGTGGCGCTCGCGGTGTCACTCGCCGGCGGAAGCGGCCAAGGCAGCGGCGGCGCCACGGGTCCGATCCTGATCTGGCTCGGCGCCACGGCCGGCGCCGCTGCACTGGTCTTGGTGCTCGGGCGGAGAACGCTCGGCGTGGCCGTCTCCAACGGCGTGGCCGGCGGACTGTTCTTCTCCCTCGGTGACATCTCGACGAAGCTGGTCACTCAGGGCGGCGCCCGTGTCGGCTTCCTGCTGACCCTGGTCCTCGGGTACACGCTCGGCACCGCGCTGCTCCAGGTCGGCTACCAGGCGGGTGGTGCACTCACCGTCGCCGGCATAGCCACGCTGCTGACCAACGCGCTCCCCATCGCGGCCGGCGCCGTCATCCTGGACGAACCGGTCCCGGGCGGGGCCCTCGGCGGCCTGCGAGTGCTCGCCTTTGCCGCCGTGATCATCGGCGCCGTGCTGCTCGCCCGGCCGCAGAAGCCCGCGGAGGCCCGCGCCGCCGCCCGTCAGCGCGACGCGGCCTGACCCGGTGGCCGGAATCGCACGCACGCTCACGCAGCGCGCCGGCGTGGCTCGCGCGTCATCTCGCCGTTGCCAATGAGACACCCTGACGTCTTATGGGAAACCCCTCAGAGGGTCTAGCGTCTTGCGGGTTCGTGTTCCGACGGCTTGGGGGTCAAGGATGCGGGTTCGCAGAAGTGCGGCGGTTGCAGCCGTCGCAGTGACCGTGGCGGCGGGTGCGGCGGCCGTGGTCGGGGCGCCACCAACAGCGGCCGAGCCGTCGGCAGGGAGTTCCTGCCAGCTCGGCAACGGGGTGCAGCACGTGGTCAACATCGTCTTCGACAACGTGCACTTCTTCCGGGACAACCCGAACGTCCCGTCCGACCTGGAGCAGATGCCGCACCTGCTGAACTTCCTGAAGCAGAACGGCACGGTGATGTCGAACGTGCACACGCCGATGATCGCGCACACCGCGGACGACAGCCTGACGATCTACACCGGGCTGTACGGGGACCGGCACGGCCAGCCGCTCACCAACTCGTACAAGACGTACAACCCCAACGGGACGACCGACGCGGCAACGTCGTTCGCGTACTGGAACGCTCCGGTATCGGACACCGTGAACCCGCCCACCGCCGGCCATGACACCACGCCGAGCATGGTCTACTCCGACACCGTGCCGGCCACGCCGGGCGCCACCGACCGGCAGACGCCGGCGCCCTGGGTGCCGTTCACCCGGGCCGGCTGCTCGGTCGGCGACTTCTCCACAGCGAACATGGTGCTCGAGAACGTGCCGCGCGACCTGCCGGCCGTGTTCGGCCCGAACTCGCCCGAGGTCGCGCAGGCCAACGCCGACCCCGACCCGTTCAAGGACGCCGAGGTCGCCGACTATCTGGGTGCGGCGGTGCACTGTGCGGCCGGGGACGTGACCTGCGCGAACGCCCAGGCGGTGAAATTTGGCCAGACCATGCCGTCGCCGACTGCGGCCGGCGACAGCCTGCCGACCGAGCCTGGCGGCTATAACGGGTTCCAGGCGCTGTTCGGCGCGAGGTACATCGCGCCGCAGCTCGGCGGGGGCACGGCGGACCTGTTCCGCAACGGTTATCGGATCACCGACTCGAACGGCCACCTCGTCGACCTGGACGGCAAGACGATCGTCGAGCCGTTCAGCGGTCGGCCCGGATTCACCGGCTTCAGCCCGACCGCGTCGCAGACCCTCGCCTACCTCGCCGACATGCAGGAGAGCGGCATACCGGTCACCTATGGCTACATCGCCGACCTGCACGAGCGCAAGGCCGGCACCAGCGGCTGCACCACGGCGACCGCGACCAGGTCGGGCAACCCGATCGGGCCTGGCGACAGCTGCTACCTGACCAACGCCGCCAACTACGACCGCGCGTTCGACACGTTCCTCACCCGGCTCGCCGCCGACGGCATCACGCCGGCCAACACCGAGTTCATGATCGGCGCCGAGGAGAACGACCAGTTCGTCGGGGCGAACGTCGGGCGGGCCACCGAGCCGACGCCGGCCGGCTGCGACGGCGTCACGGTGGTGTGCCACTACGCGAACGGTCAGATCGGCGAGCTGGCTGCGAACATCAAGGGCCTGCTGTCGACCACGGCGAGCAGCACCACCCCGTTCGACATCGAGCCGCAGGGTGCCGCGATCTACGTGCACGGCCAGCCTGCGGCCGACGATCCGGCAGTGCGCGAGCTCGAGCGCGACACGGCCGCGATGACGGGCAACAACCCGTTCAGCGGGGTCAACGGCGAGAACATCACCAAGTACCAGGCCGGGGCGTTGGAGCAGCGCGTCCTGCACATGCAGACAGCTGATCCACTGCGTACGCCGACGTACACGCTGTTCCCGATGCCGGACTACTTCTTCGGGACGACCGGCGCGAACGTCGCCGTCAACCCGGCCTTCGCCTACGACCACGGCTACTACAGCCCCAACATCGACATCACCTGGTCGAGCGTCGTCGGGCCTGGCGCCGCGGTCCGCGGCGTGGACGGCCCCCAGCCGCCCGATGGCAACGAGTCGCACGATCCCAACTCGCTGAACACCGTCCCGGACGCGAGCAAGGTCGGCACCTGGGTCGAGGAGACCGACCTGCGCCCGACCCTGCTGCACCTCGTCGGCCTGCATGACGACTACCAGAGCGACGGCCGGGTGATCAGCCAGGTGCTGACGAATCCGTCGGCTGCGCTGACCGCGACCGAGGAGCTCGCCGCGGCATACCAGCAAGTCAATTCCAGCGTCGGCGCATTCGCGACCGACACGCTCCTCGCGGACAGCGCCGCGCTGGCCAGTGGCTCAGCGGCCGGCGACAACGCGTACCACGTCGAGCAGGTACACCTGCGGCACCTCGCCGACGCCCGCGATGCCCTCGCCGGCGAGCTCAAGGTGCTGCTCTCGCAGGCGGCGGAGGGTCAGCTACCACCGCCCGGGCAGGTGACATCGGGTATCGCCAGGGCGAACGCGCTGCTCAACCAGGCGCACACGCTGGCCGACGGCAGCTGAGGCAGAGAATGGACAACCCCGGCCATTGGGCGTGATGCCTGATGGCCGGGGTGCGACGCAGAACTTACAACGCGTCACATGCCAAGCACCAGATGTCACAGTGTCATCTGAGTGACACGGCATTTGATGCCAGGTGCACAGAGGTGCCGCCGGCTGGACAACCTCGCCTGTAGCGCGCCACGCTGGCGCAATGGACCGGGCCGAACTGCGCGGATGGATCGAGGACGCGCTGGCCCGACACGACCGCGACGCCCGTGAGCGCGACGAGTCCGTGGTCAACGTGACCGTCGATGAGATCGTCGACGCCGTATGGGGGCGGCTGCCCCTGGACGTGCGCCGCACAGCGACGCGGGCCCAGGTGCAGGCGAGCCTGACCGTGCTGACGTTGCAGCGCGGCATCGCGCTCGCCCGCAAGCCCTGACCTCGCCGTCCCCACGCGTTGCTTGACAACTGCCCGTCCGCTCACGTAGAAAACTACTCGGTTAGATAACCGATTGGTTAGATACGATGGCAACCGACCAGCTGAGCAAGACGTTCGCGGCGCTCGCCGATCCGACGCGACGCGCCATCCTGAGCCGGCTGCTCGACGGGTCGGCGACGGTGAAGGAACTCTCGGCGCCGTTCGCGATGAGCGGGCCGGCGATTTCGAAGCATCTGCGCGTGCTCGAACGCGCCGGGCTGATCAGGCGAGGCCGTGAGGCGCAGTGGCGGCCGTGCGAGCTGGACGCGATGCCGCTCAGGGACGTCGCCGAATGGGCCGAGGGATATCGGCACTTCTGGGACGAGAGCTACCGCCGGCTGGACAAGTACCTGGATCGAATGAAGGAGCAGGGCAATGAGCGCTAGCACGACGACGCTGACGATGGCGTCGGACGAGGAGATCGTGATTCGCCGCGTCTTCGACGCGCCGCGGCAACTGGTGTTCGAGGCGCACACGAAACCCGAGCACCTGACGCAGTGGCTACTCGGGCCGGAGGGCTGGACGATGCCGGTTTGCGAAATCGATCTGCGCCCGGGCGGCTCGTGGCACTTCGCATGGCAGCAGGCCGACGGGCGCAAGCTGGAAATGAGCGGCGTCTATCGCGAGGTCGTGCCCCCGGAGCGGATCGTCAACACCGAGCGGTGGGGTCCGGAATGGCCCGAGACCGTCAACACGACCTTGTTCAGCGAACAAGAGGGGGAGACGACGGTCACCCAGATCGTCCACTACCCATCGAAAGCGGCCCGCGACGCGGCGCTGGGTACCGGCATGATGAGCGGCATCGAGCGCAGCTACGACCTCCTCGACGCATTGCTCCGAAAGCAGCGCTAAGCGCCGGCGCCCTGCGCTGGCGCATGTTGACTCAGGAGCGGCGTGCGGGCCGCCATCAGGGATGGCGGCCCGCAAGGACGCAGAACTCGTTCCCTTCCGGATCGGCAAGGCAGACCCAGCTCTCATCGCCGGTTTGGCCGACGTCGGCGTGTCGAGCACCGAGGTCGAGAAGGCGACGGACCTCCTCGTCTTGCTCGCGATCGGTCGGGTTGACGTCGAGATGGACTCTGTTCTTGACGATCTTGCCCTCTGGCACGTGCGCAAACGTCAAGGTCGGTGGCACCGGGCCACGGCGGTTCTTTCCCTCAGGAACCGCGGGGGAGCCGATGGTGATAACTCCGTTGTCGTCGTTCTGCACCTCGTAGCCAAGGACCGAGCACCAGAACTCGGCGAGACGGTCGGGATCGGCGCAGTCGATCGCAAGCTCAGTGAACTTACTGCTCACGTCGGGACCTCCCAGGCGAGTAGCGGTCGACCGCCGTCCTTCCCGCACCCTGACCTCGCGCTGGCCTGCACTGTCACGTATCGCCGCGCTGCCCGGTCCTTGTTACCAACCAGACGGCTACGGGCGCGCGGCCGGGCGCACACCCGTGGGCGTCCGGGCCTATCCGGCATGTGGCAGCACCCGACCGAAAGGGCTCGTCATGCACACCATCGTCCTGATCCACGGTCTCTGGCTCACCCCGCGCAGCTGGGAAGGCTGGAAGGCGCGCTTCGAGGAGCGCGGGCACAAGGTGCTCGCGCCGGCCTGGCCGCGCATGGACGGGGAGGTCGAGGACATCCGCCGCGACCCGTCGGTCCTGAACGGGCTCGGCATCACCGAGATCGTGGACCACTACGACGGGATCATCAGCGGCCTGCAAGAGCCGCCAGTGATCATGGGGCATTCCTTCGGCGGCCTGGTGACCGAGCTGCTGCTCGACCGAGGCCTCGGCGCGGCCGGAGTGGGCCTCTCGCCGGCACAGGTGAAAGGCGTGCTGCGTCTGCCGCCGGCACAGCTGCGCACCGTCTTCCCGACGCTCCGCAATCCAGCCAACAAGAACAAGAGCATGGAGCTCACGCCGAAGCAGTTCCGCTGGGCGTTTACGAACACGATGAGCGACGAGGACGCCGCGGCGGCCTACGAGCGCTACCAGGTGCCCGGCCCCGGCCGGGTGCTCTTCCAGGCCGGGCTCGCCAACGTCAATCCCCGCGCCGTCACCGCGGTCGACTTCCACAAGGACGACCGCCCGCCACTGCTCGTGATCGGCAACACCGAGGACCACACGGTCCCATCGTCGGTGAGCAAGGCAGCCGCAAAGCTCCTTGGCAAGTCGCGGGCGGTGGTCGAGTACAAGGAGTACGCCGGACGGCCACACTTCCCGACCGCGCCGGGCTGGGAGGCAGTCGCCGACTACGCACTCGAATGGACAAACCGCCACGCCGGCGCGGCAGTCACGCCGGAGAAGCCGGCGCCACTCTGACTCCGCTCTACTGTGGCGATCCCTCGGAACACAGCGCCACGAGATCCTTGGGCGGCCCGAAGCCCGAGCCGATCCGAGGTCGGGGTACTCAGCGCCTGGTCTCGTACCTGGTCAGGAGCACGCCGTCGGGAAACGTCCGGGTCTCCACCAGGTTCAGCTTCACCCAGTTGTCGAGGGCCGTGAAGAACGGCGTGCCGCCGCCCACCAAGACCGGTGCGGTGGCGAGCACGTACTCGTCGATCAGCCCGGCCCGCATGGCCGCTGCGGCGAGTGTGGCGCCGCCGATGTCCATCGGGCCGCCATCCTCGACCTTGAGCCGGGTGATCTCGGTGACCGCGTCGCCGGTGACCAGGCGGGTGTTCCAGTCGACCGCGCTGGTCGTCGAGGAGAACACCACCTTCGGCATGTCCCGCCAGCGGCGGGCGAACGCGATCTGCGCCGGTGTGGCGCCGGGCTGCTGGTCGGCAGTCGGCCAGTGGGAGCTCATCGTCTCCCACAGTCTGCGCCCGTACAGCGCCAGGCCCGTCGCCCCCACCCGGTCGGACCACCACTGGAACAGCTCGTCGCTCGGCACGCTCCAGCCGAGGTCGTCGCCGGGCGCGGCGATGTAGCCGTCCACGCTCAGGTTCATGCCAAAGGTCAGCTTCCGCATGGCGTCAGCCTCCCGTGAGTCGGCATTCGGTGTACAGACCAGCTGCCGTGCCGACGTACGGCCTCGGTGCCGGTCAGCTCGTGCGCGAGAACGCGCGAGCACCAGCTGCAGCCGCGTCTCCACCGGCACCGGGTCGTTGCTCTTCCTGCTCAAGATCGAACTCTCTGTCAAAGCTTGGCCCGGAAACCCTGCCGGAAAGTCTGCTGTACTGTCGCACCGGCATGCGAACATATGTTCGTGCCTCGGGATGCGGCGTCGATCCTGCACGCTGACCTCGACTCGTTTTATGCGTCGGTCGAGCAGCGCGATGATCCGCGACTGCTCGGCCGTCCTGTAATCGTGGGGACGGGCGTCGTGCTGGCGGCCAGCTACGAGGCGAAGGCGTTCGGTGTGCGCACGGCCATGGGCGGGCGCCAGGCACGGGCATTGTGCCCGCACGCCATCGTGGTGTCGCCCCGGATGTCCGCGTACTCCGACGCGAGCAAAGCGGTGTTCGAGGTGTTTCGGAGCACGACCCCGCTGGTCGAGGGGCTCTCGATCGACGAGGCGTTTCTGGACGTGGGCGGTCTGGGCGCCGTGTCGGGCACGCCCACGGAAATCGCGGTGCAGCTGCGCCAGCGGGTACGCGCCGACGTCGGACTGCCGATCACAGTGGGCGTCGCCAGGACGAAGTTCCTCGCCAAGGTCGCGAGCGGCGTGGCCAAGCCCGACGGCCTGCTCGTGGTGCCGCCCGAGCGCGAGCTGAAGTTCCTGCACGCCTTGCCGGTGGAGCGATTGTGGGGCGTCGGGCGGATCACCGCGGCGAAGCTCCATGAGCGGGGCATCTTCACGGTGCGCGAGGTGGCCGAGCTGCCCGAGCCGACCCTCGTGTCGATGCTCGGACTCGCGTCCGGGCGCCACCTCGCTGCGCTGGCGCACAACCGCGACCCCCGACCCGTGCAGGTGGGGCGCCGGCGCGGCTCGATCGGCTCGCAGCGCGCGCTCGGGTGGCGTCCCAAGTCACCCGGCGAGGTCGAGGCGACGCTGGTCGGTCTCGTCGACCGCGTCACCCGGCGGATGCGCGCAGCCGGGCGGATCGGGCGCACCGTCGTGCTCCGGCTGCGCTTCGACGACGCGGGCCGGGCGACGCGCTCGCACACGCTGCTGCGCCCGACCGCGCAAACCGAGACGATCCTCACCGCAGCACGAGCCTTGCTGGCCGACGCCGCCGCGCTGATCGCCACGCGCGGCATCACGCTCGTCGGAATCACCGTCGCCAACCTCGACAACGACGGTGCCCTGCAGCTGCCGCTGCCCTTCGACACCGCAGGCGCACTGGACGCGGCGCTCGACGAGGTGCGCGAGCGGTTCGGCACGGCGGCGGTCACCCGGGGCGTGCTGCTGGGTCGTGACCCCGGGCTGACCGTCCCACTGCTGCCGGACTAGCGCGGTTCCTAGGGTGGTGCCATGACCGCCACTACCTGCCGGCTCGACGACTTCCGGGAGGTCGTCGAGCGCACCACGGACCCGGGCGAGTATCCGCGCGCGGCGAGCGTCGAGCAGAACATCCTGATCTACGACGGCCCGCGCCTTGACGACGCGCTGCGCGCCGACTTGGTGCGGGCACTGTCCGCCGGGCCAGGTGTAGTGGTCTTCCGCCGGGCGCTCGGACCGGGCCCGGTCGACGCAGCGACTGCCGTGTTCGAGGAGATGATCGCGTCGCAGCCGTCGGTCGGCGACCACTTCGCGAAGCCGGGCGCAAACGACCGGGTCTGGAACGCGCTGCAGAAGCTGGCGTTTCGGGCGCCCGAAGTGTTCTGCGACTACTACGCCAGCGACGTGATCGCGTTCGTGTCCGCGGCGTGGCTGGGCCCGGGCTACCAGGTCACGTCGCAGGTGAACGTGGTGAATCCGGGCGGCGCCGCACAGGTCGCGCACCGCGACTACCACCTCGGCTTCCAGTCCGCCGCCGCGATCGAGGCGTATCCCGAGCATGTGCACGCGCTGTCACCGGTGCTGACGCTCCAGGGTGCGGTGGCGCACTGCGACATGCCGCTCGAGAGCGGACCGACGCTCTACCTGCCGTATTCGCAGACCTACCTGCCCGGCTACGTCGCGACCTCGCGCTCAGAGTTCCGCGACTACTTCGATGCGCATCGGATGCAGCTGCCGCTGGCAAAGGGCGACGCGGTGTTCTTCAACCCAGCGGTCTTCCATGCCGCCGGGACGAACCGGTCGAGCAGCATCCGGCGCATGGCGAACCTGCTACAGGTCTCGTCGCCGTTCGGGCGGGCCATGGAGAGCGTCGACCGACTCGCGATCTGCAACGCCCTCTATCCAGCCATGCTGCGGATTGCTGACGAACGCGGCCGGCGCAACGTAGTGGCCGCGGCGGCGGAAGGCTATGCGTTCCCGACGAATCTCGACCGCGATCCGCCGCTTGACGGTCTGGCGCCGCCCAGCCAGGCGGACATCGTCTGGCAGGCGCTGGTCGAACGCTGGGAGCCGGCTCGGCTGCGTTCCGAGCTCGCGGCACACGCGGAACGGCGGGCGGCATGATGAGCCTGCTGGAGGGGCGCGTCGTCCTGGTCAACGGCGCGACCCAAGGACTGGGCGCGGGCATCGCGCGGGCCGCGGTGCGGGAAGGCGCGACCGTGGCGATCACCGGGCGTCGCAGGGAGCTCGGCGAAGCCCTGGCCGCTGTGCTCGGTGGGATGTACGTCCAGGCTGACATGGCCGATGTCGCAGCAGTGCGTGCTGCGGTGGCCGCGGTGATCGACGTGCACGGACGCGTCGACTGCCTCGTCAACTCCGCGGGGCTGACGTCGCGGGGCACCTTGCTCGACACCACACCCGAACTCTTCGACGCACATATCGCGGTCAACCTGAGGGCGCCGTTCTTCGCGATGCAGGCGGTGGTGGCCGACATGCTGCGCCGCGGCGCGCCCGGCACGATTGTCAACATCATCTCCACGTCCGAGCTCGGCGGGCAGCCCTACCTTGCGCCGTATGTAGCCGCCAAGGCGGGCCTGGCCGGGCTCACCCGCAACGCCGCGCATGCATACCGCTTCGACCGGATCCGCATAAACGGGCTGGACATCGGCTGGACGGACACGGACGGCGAGGACGTCACGCAGCGGGTATTCCACGACGCCCGCGACGACTGGCGGGAGCAGGCCGCCCGGCGGTTGCCGATGGGCAAGCTCGGCCAAGTTGACGAGATCGCCGATTTCGTGGTGTTCCTGCTCTCCGACCGCAGCGGGGTCGTGACCGGCTCGGTGATCGACTGGGACCAGTACGTGCTGGGCGGCCGCGACTGACCGGTCGCCTCCCTCGCCGGTCACACCGTCGATGAGCTCGCGTGCCACGTCGAGTTGTCCCGCGCGCCGGGCGTGCTTCTGGAGTGGCTCCCGGCGGGCCCCTCGCATCCCGCCGGGATCCACGTCTGAGGGGTGGCTCCCGGCGAGCCCCGATGTCATCCCGCCGGAAGCCACGTCTGTGTCACGCGCCGACGGTCGACAGGCCGTCGACGCTCAGCCCGCCCTGGTCGAGCATCGGGCCGGTGTTGCCGGTGTAGGTGAAGTTGCCGTTCACGTGCATCGGGTAGCCGGAGTACAGGCCCCCGCTGTTGTGGATGAACGCGAAGTTGCCGTCCACCTGCGACGCGCCGTTGTACTGGGTCCAGTTCCCGAAGGACGTGGTGCCGGGCCCGCCGGTGTAGATCCCGGACGAGTCCTGCACTGTCACGTTGTGCATGAAGTGGCTGGCGTAGTTGGACAGCCCCAGGAAGCTGCCGTCACCGCTGACGGTCACGTCACCGTTCACCGTGACGGCTGACAGCATCACCTTGCCCTCGACGGAAAGGCTGCCCGTGATGTGCGTCCACTGGATCCAGACCGGGCTCCCGTCATCGCGCGCAGCGTTGGCGACCACGTCGACGTTCGCGTAGTTGGTCGTGGAGCTGGCCAGGGCGTCCGCATCGGCCTGAGTGTGAATGCGGAAGCCGCACTGCATGTCGGTGGCCGGTTGGGTCTTGATGCCGTCCCGGTGGTAAGCCACCGGCACGCCCTTCCACATAAAGGTGGTCTGGGTGTTCGGGGCGTAGTTGTAGTCCACCGTCCACATGGTC
>Ga0126373_10003179_pt1 | contig 12229 bp, 8 predicted proteins | sample PanSoiMetPlot_11_FD_92545 | JGI IMG/M metagenome (GOLD analysis project Ga0126373, IMG submission 92545) | Tropical forest soil microbial communities from Panama - MetaG Plot_11 | ecosystem: Environmental > Terrestrial > Soil > Tropical forest > Bulk soil | place: Panama | collected 2016-02-17
AGCCGTCTGCCCAGTTGCGGCGCAAGCTGGAGGCAGCAGCCCGCCGGTACGGGAGCGTGCTCGTAATCGCCGGGGACTGGCCTTGCGCGCAATCCCGGCTGCTGGTGGCGGACTCGGAATGGACCGGGATTGGCGCAGGGCACGGGCGGCTGCGCGCGCGCAAGGCGCAGGTGATCGCGTCCGGCCGCGGGGCGGGGGAGCGGACGCGTTCGGCTTGGTTGTGGCTGCCAGGTCCGGACGGTGCTGTCACGGCAGCCGCTGAGCCCGCTGGCGTTGCCGGGACTGGCCCGCACGGTGGCTACTCCGGTACTGCCGAGCCGCTAGTGAGCAGCGGATGACAGGTCATGCCGCGGCTGGGCGCCGGGTGCTCGTGCTTCGCTGCCCGGCCTGGCTGGATAGTGACAGCGCGAGCAGCGGCAATGTGAGCAGCGGCAGCGCGAGCAGCGGCAGCGCGAGCAGCGGCAATGATCGGGCTGACAGCGACGGGGCGGGCGGTGACAGTGCCGCCGCGCGCGCCTTCGAGTCAGTAGTCGCGGTCGTCGAGGACTTCTGCCCGCAGGTTGAGGTGCTGCGGCCCGGCGTCTGCGCGATCGCGACCCGTGGCCCGGCGCGCTACTTCGGCGGCGAAGCCGAGCTGGCCAGGAAACTGACCGAGGCCGTCGGCCGCGGCGGGTTCACCTGTCAGGCCGGGATCGCCGACGGCCTGTTCGCCGCCGGGCTGGCAGCGCGCGCCGGGCCGACAGGCCTGCTGGTGCCACCGGGAGAGACGCCGGAGTTCCTGGCCGGGCTGCCAGTGGGCGTGCTGGATATGCCAGAGCTCTGCGAGTTGCTGCCCCGGCTCGGCATCGAGACGCTAGGCCAGCTTGCCGCACTGCGGCCGGCCGAGGCCGCCAGCCGGTTCGGGCCTCCTGGCAAACTTGCCAGCCGACTGGCCCGCGGGCTCGACCCGCGGCCGCTGATCCCGCGGCCGCCTGCTGCCGACTTGTCCGTGCAGCTGGAGTTCGACCCGCCTGCCGAGCAGTCCGAGCCAGCTATCTTCGCGGCCAAGGCACTGGCTGACCAGATGCATGACCAGCTGGCGGCCGCTGGCCTTGCCTGCGTGCGGGTCCAGGTGCAGGTGCGCTGTGCCGACGGTCAGGAACTGAGCCGGCTGTGGCGGCATGACGGGCTGCTGTCGGCGCTCGCTGTGGCCGAGCGCGTTCGCTGGCAACTCGATGGCTGGCGCGGCACGGCCGGGATCATTCTGCTCCGGCTGGTCCCGGATCAGCTGGTCCGCGCCACCGGGCGGCAGCTGGCGCTGTGGGGCGACTCGGTACCCAGCGACCGGGTGGCCCGCGCGGCAATCAGGGTGCAGGCGATGCTCGGCCACGACCGGGTTACCCGGCCGGTAATGGCCGGCGGACGCAGGCCAGCCGACCAGGTGCTGCTCGTTCCGTTCGGCGATACGGGAGTGCCGCAGCGCCCGGCCGATCGCCCGTGGCCAGACCAGATCCCGGCTCCGGCTCCGGCGACCGTGTTCGGCGTGCCGCTGGCGGCCAGCGTGACCGATGGCTCGGATAGGGAAGTGACGGTCAGCGGACGAGCTCAGCTGTCCGCGCCGCCCGCTCGGCTCTCCGCTGATGGCAGCCCGGCCAGAGCCATCACCGCCTGGGCCGGGCCCTGGCCGGTCACCGAGCGGTGGTGGGATCCGCGGCATGGTCGCCGCCAGGCCAGGTTCCAGCTGGTTACCGAAGACGGGGCCGCCTGGCTGGCCGCCTTGCAGGATGGCCGCTGGCTGATCGAGGCCCGATACGACTGAGCAGACACGCTCGAGCCGGCGAGTCAGCCGTACTTACAAAAACGAGTTATCCGCACTTACAGAAAGTGGCCCGCCCCCGGTTTACCCGGCGGCGGGCCACCCAGGCCGCGCAGCGCTGGCTGTGCGGGCCCCCTTACTCATGTGGGCCTACTTGCCTAGGCCTAGGGAAGTAGGCCCATCTTTTGTGCAGCCCTACTTGCGTGGGCTGAGGTGCAGGATCACCACCTCGTCGGTGCCGGCTCCGGCGCCAGTGTTGGTGCCGGACGGCTGGCCGGTCTCGTACGGATTGCTCTGCGTGGGCCAGCCGACGAAGTTCTGCGAGTTGTACTCGAACCACTCCGACGCTGTCGTGATCGGGATCACCGGCAGGTTCTTGGCCACATAGGACTCGATCGGGGCGAGGTCAGCGGTCTGCTGCGCCACGGTCGAATCGCCGGCCAGCTTGGCGAGGGCGGCGTCCATCGCCGAGTTCTTCAGGCCCTCGTAGTCGCCGGTGTTGGACTTGCCGTTGTTCAGTGAGCTGCTCAGCCAGTTGTCGTACAGGTTGTACGGCGTCAGGCCGTTGTTCGACCAGTGCTCGGCCAGCGAGAAGTCGCCGTCGGCCATGTCGGCGTTCCAGGCGTCCACGCTGATGCCCTGGAAGCTGGCGTTGATGCCGGCTGCCTTCAGCTCGTTCGCGACCATGGTTCCGACTGCGGCGTAGTCGGTGTAGGCGGACGGCGCGATGAGCGTTACCGTTACCTCCTTGCCGTTCAGGGCGTAGAAGCCACTGGAGTTCTTCTTGTAGCCGGCCTTCGCCAGCACCTGCGCGGCAGCAGTTGCGCTGCCGGTGGGCGCGACCGTGTCCGATGCCGCGGGACCAGCCCAGGCCTGGAAGGTCGGGAGCGTGATACCGCTGGTGTTGGTGACCGGGTTCTCCAGCCCTGCCTCGCCCTCGGAGGCGAGCAGGTTGCGGTTGACCGCCATGCTGATGGCCTGCCGGACCGGCAGCTGGTTAGTCGGCCACTTGTTCAGGTTCGGCATCAGGGCATTGGTGCTGCCCGGCGCCTCCCAGAAGTGGTGGAACTGCGGGGCGGTCTTCACGAAGTCCTTCTGCAGGCCCGGGATGAAGTTACCGGTCCAGTCGATCTTCCCTGAGTACAGCGCCGACAGCGCGCCGGTGTTGGAGGTGTACACCGGGAAGAAGACGTTCTGGATCTTGACCTTCGAAGCCTGCCAGTACTTCGGGTTCTTCGTCAGCGTGAAGCCCTGCGGAGTGAAGGTCTTCAGCATGTACGGGCCGGTGCCGACCGGCGTTTTGTCGGTGAAGGTGGACGGGTTGCCCGCGCTGCCCCATTGCGCCTTCGGCAGGATCGGCACGCCGGCGATCTCTTGCAGATTGAGGTACTGCGGCGAGCTGAAGTTGATCGTCACGTTGTTACCCGACGAGCTCACGCTGGTGATCGGAAGCCCGGCCAGGTTGATCGCCTTGTTCTTCATCACCAGGTCGTAGGTGAAGACGACATCGGCCGGGGTCATCGGCGTCCCGTTGTTCCACTTCACGCCCTGCCGGATCGCGAAGGTGACTGACTTGCCGCCGTTGGACCACTGGTAAGACGTCGCCAGCCACGGGTAGAACTTCGGCGGCGCGGCGAGATCGAACTGCAGTAGGGGCTCGTAAATCAGGCCGGTTGCGCCCATGCCCTGCGGCGCGGCGGTCGGCACAAACGGGTTGAAGTCCTGGGTGATCGTGGTCTCCGGAGAGCTCTCCATGGTCAGCGTTGTCGCGCCCGTAGACGAGCCCGACGAGCTCGAGGGGCTCGATCCGCAGGCGGCGAGCCCAGCCGCCAGCAGGCCTGCCGCCGCAACGGCGACGAGCCTTCTGGAGCTCAGATGATTAGCGATCATTTTTACCTTTCCTGTGCTGGGTGCCTAACGTGCCACCTGGTGTGGGTTGCGTCTGTGAGCTAGCTCGTAACGTCCCCACCCCCTTCGCGCCCGGCATAGACGGAAGGAGCTGCGACGTCCAGCCGCCAGCATGCGGCGGCCCTGGACGACGAGATTTGCAGCAGTGGCGGCGCTTCTGCGCGGCATCGATCGTCCGCGAACGGGCACCGGTTGCTGAATGAGCAAGCACCTTCGGCTGGCTGGCTGCTGCTGCCGTTGACGCTGCCGTTCCCGCCCTGCTGTCCTCGCTTGGCAACCTCGCGCAGCGCACCACCGAGGTTGTCGGGATCGGGCGCTGACTTCACCAGCAGCTGGGTGTACGGATGCGCGGGCTGCTGGGTCACCTCCTCGGCCGGGCCGCGGTCGACAATCTGCCCGGCGTACATCACCAGCACCTCGTCGGCGAAGTATCGTGCCGACGCGATGTCGTGGGTGATGTAGAGCATCGCCAGCTGGAAGCGCGAGCGCAGGTCATCGAGCAGGCTCAGCATCTCCAGCCGGATCGACACGTCCAGCATGGAGACCGGCTCGTCGGCGAGCAGGACCCGCGGATTGGCGGCCAGGGCCCGCGCGAACGCGACGCGCTGCCGCTGCCCGCCGGACAGCTCGTGCGGGTACTTAGCCAGGTACTTGTCGGCGGGGCTCAGCCGAACCTGCTCGAGCAGCGCTCCGGCCTGCTGCTCCACGTCTTGCCTCGACTGCCTGCCGCGGTGCAGCCGCACCGGCCGCTCAAGGTGGTAACGCACCGTATGCGCCGGGTTGAGCGACGCGAACGGATCCTGGAAGACCATCTGGACTTCGCTCTTGTAGCGCCGGAACGCGCGCCGCCCCAACAACCGGACCGGCTGGTCATCCAGCCAGATCGTGCCCGCCGACGGATGCTCCTGGCCGGCCAGCAGCCTGGCCACGGTGGACTTGCCCGAACCGCTCTCGCCCACCAGAGCGACGACCGCGCCGCAGTACAGGCCTATCGACACGTCCCTGACGGCGTGCAGCACGTGACCGGGACCGAGCCTGAAGTCCTTTCCCAGCCCGGCCGCCGCGAGCGTCAGCGTTCCGCGCGTCGCGGCCGCGGACACCAGCCCGGCCGGCTGCGGCTGGTTGTCACCAGTTGCCTGGTTGCTCACGGCTTCAGCTCCTCGGTGCTTGGCTGGCTGGTGGCCGCCGCGACGGCCGGGCGGCCGCCAGACAGCGAATCGGCACCGTCTGGCAGCACGAACGGGCATGACGTCACGTGCGCCGGGTCGATCGAGGAGCGGACTTTCGCGAGCCGGACCTCGATCTTCTTGCACTCATCCGTGCCTTCGGTGCACCGAGGCAGGAACGGGCAGCCAGGGGGCGGGTCCAGCAAGTCCGGCGGAGTGCCGGGGATGCCGGTGAGATCACGCCGCGGGCCGCGCAGTGACGGGAAGGAGCGCAGCAGCCGCTTGGTGTAGGGATGCGACGGCTCGTGGTGGATCTCGCCCGCCGTTCCGATCTCCATGAGCTGACCGCCGTACATCACCGCGATCCGGTCGGCCAGCTCGATGAGCAGTGACAGATCGTGGGTGATGAACAGGATCGCGAAGCCCAGCCGCTCCTTCAGCTCGAGGATCTGACCCAGGATCTCCCGTTGCACGACGACGTCCAGCGCGGTGGTCGGCTCGTCCATGATGACCACTTCAGGATCGGTGGCCAGCGCCATCGCGATCATCACGCGCTGCCGCATCCCGCCGGATAGTTCATGCGGGTAGCTGCGCAGCCGGGCGCGCGGGATGCCGACCATTTCCAGTAGCTCCGCCGCCTTCTGCGTCGCTTCCAGCCGCTTCAGCGTCAGGTGCGCCCTGATTACGTCGGTTAGCTGATCGTGAACGTTCAGCACCGGGTTCAGCGCGTTCATGGCGCTCTGGAACACGATGGCGATCTCCCGCCAGCGCAGCCCGGCCAGTTGTTCTGCGGTCAACTGCAGCACGTCGGTCGGCGCGTCCATCCGGCGGCCGTGATACCGCACGCTGCCGCTGGTAATCACGGCCGGCGCGCGAAGCAGTCGCGTCGCTCCGTACGCAAGCGTCGACTTGCCCGAACCGCTCTCGCCCACCAGGCCGACAACTTCGCCGGCGTTCAGGTCGAGGCTCACGTGATCGACCGCGCGCACGTCGCCGGCCAGGGTGCGGTAGGAAACCGAAAGATCGCGGATCGACAGCACAGGCTCGCCTGCGAACCTTCCGTGGCCCCCTGGCTGTGCCGGGAGGGAAACGGGGCCGCCTAGGTCAGTGCTCATCGCTGGCCCTCGCTTGGCTGTGGTGCGGACAGACGCTGCGCCCGATCGGACAGGTACGCGCTCCGGGAGAACGAGCGGATGAATGCGGTCACCGGGCTCTGCCGTAGCGGCGGCAGCGCGGAGTGCAGAACCGGCGTCGGAGCTGTGGGCTGCAGCCGACGGCCGTTTATCTTGGCCCGCTGGTGAGCGTCCCGCAGCCGCGGGTTACCGAGCTCGTCGATTCCGGTGTTCAGCAGTACCAGGGAGGTGCCTATCAGGGCGACTGCGAGGCCCGGCGGCACGAACCACCACCAGGCGCCGAGCTGCAGGGCCTCCTGGCTTTGCGCCCAGTAGAGAATGGTGCCAAGACTCCAGCTTGAGGTGTTCGTCAGGCCGATGAAGGCCAGTGCCACCGACGTGCCGATCGCGTACAGGACGGTGTTGACGAAGTTCGCCGCGATGAGGCTGACCTCGTTCGGCACGATCTCGAACGCGATGATCCGCCAGCTGCTCTCGCCGGTCTCGCGGGCGGCGGCGACGAAGTCACGGCCGCGTATCGACAGCGTCTGGGCGCGGATCACGCGCGCGCCCCACGGCCAGCCGAGCCCGGCCAGCACCAGGATCGTCGCGGTCTGGCTGGTGCGCGGCAGGTAACCAAGCAAGATGATCAGCAACGGCAGCGCGGGTACCACCAGGAACACGTTGACCAGCAGCTGAAGCAGCTCGTCCCACACGCCACCGAGGTAAGCCGCCGTCACTCCGACGAGGACCGACAAGACTGTGGCGATGATGCCCACCAGGAGCCCTAGCTCCAGCGTCAGCCGGATCCCGGTCAGCAGCTGCGACAGCACGTCCTCGCCAGCCACGGTGGTGCCGAGCAGGTGAGCGGCGCTCGGCGCCGCCAGCGAGAGAGCCGGGTTGGGGCTCTGGAAGCCCGGGCTATACGGCGCGACCTCAGGCCCGATGATGGCAGCGAGCACGAACAGCCCGAGCAGGATCACGCCTGCCTTGGCGTTCAGCGGCAGGCGACGCCACCGGCCAAGCTGGCGGGCCGGAGCTGCGGTCAGCGCAGTCGGCTCGGCGGTGATTGAAAATGTGGCGGTCATCAGCTTGCCTCTCTCGTTCGCACCCGCGGATCGACGGCGACGATCACGAGATCGACGACCAGGTTGGCGAGCAGGACGGCGAAGGTGATCACGAGGAAGATCGCCTGCATCAGCGGAAAGTCATCAGACTGGACCGCGCCGAGCAGCAGCAGGCCGATACCCGGATAGGAGAAGACGATCTCCATGACGATGGCGCCGGACACCACGAAGCCGAGCGCCAGCCCGAACCCCTGCAGTTGCGGCAGGAACGCGTTGCGCGCGGCGTAATTGAAGATGACGCGGCGGTTCGGCAGTCCCTTTGCCTGGGCCGCGAGCACATAGTCCTCACCGATGGTGGTGATCATCACGTTGCGCATCTGCAGCATCCACCCGGCGAGCGACGTGATGACGATGGTGAACGCGGGCAGCAGCGAGTGGTTGATTGCGCTGCTGATGAAAGCCCAGTCCCAGCCGGGGACCAGCCCTCCGGCATAGCCCGAGCCGATGGGGAAGATGTGCAGCACCCTGACGGCCAGCAGCCACAGCAGCAATAGCGCCAGGAAGAAGTAAGGAATCGCCTGCACGAACATCATGCCCGGCAGCAGGCGGTCCAGCCAGCCGCCGTTCCGCCACCCGGCGACGACTCCGAAGAGCGTACCGAGGAAGAACGCGATCACGGTCGCGCTGCCGACGAGCGCCAGCGTCCACGGGATGGTCTGCGCGAGCAGCGACGATACCGACGCCGGATAGTTGGACACTGAGGTGCCGAAGTTGAAATGCACGACGTCGCTCAGGTACGTCACGTACTGGCTCCAGAGCGAGCCGGGATGGCCGACGCCGAGCATTGCCTCGAGTGCGTGGTAGGTGGCCGGCGTCAAGTTCGGGAACTTGGACATGATCGCCTCGACGGCGTTGCCCGGCATCGCGCGCGGCAAGAAGAAATTCACGGTCAGCGCGGCCCAGGCAGTGACCACGTAGAAGGCCAGCCGGCGGAGGATGAAGGGCATCGCCCTGCTCCTAACTCTCGGAGGTCGGACGGGCGTGACGGCGGCCCCGGCTACCGGTGGCCTCGAAAGAGCCGCCCGCGAGACCCACAGGCCCGGCGGCGATGCTGACGGTGCCAGGTTGCGGAGCAAGCGTTCGAGCCGTGGTGCCGGGCGGGCAGCCGCAGCTCTTACGCAGCACCAGCTCGGTCGGCAGCAATTCCACCTGCGGCGGCAAATCCGGCTGGGCCACACGGTCGAGCAGCCGGGCGCAGGCCCGCTCGCCCAGCAACCGCATGGGCTGGTGCACGGTGGTCAGCGACGGCTCGAACAGGCTGCCGGGGAAGATGTCGTCGAACCCGGTTACCGATACGTCCTCAGGTACCCGCACACCGCCCCTGGCCAGTGCCTGCAGCACACCGATGGCCATCTGGTCGTTCGCGCAGACGATGGCGTCCGGCAGTCCGGCGCGCTCGGCAAGAAGCTTCTGGCCGGCTTCCTCACCGCTCTGCACGCTGAACCGCCCGCTGTATGAGCCGATGAGAGCGACTCCGTGGTGTGCCTGGATAACTTCGCCCAGCGCGAGCCGGCGCTCCTTGGCGTCCGGAGCGCTGGGCGGGCCGTCGACGTGAAAGATCCGCCGGCGCCCGTGCACTTCGACAAGGTGCCGGACTAGCGCGGTTGAGCCAGACCGGTTGTCCGCTGTCACCACGTCGGCCGCTTCTTCGGCTGGGTCGCCTGCCACCACGACGACCGGAAGCCGCGCGGCCAGCCGCGCCAGTTCGTCGGAGGGCACGATGCCCTCGCCGATCAGCAGCCCGTCGACTTTGCCAGATAGTGACTGCAGCCGGCGCAGGTCGTCATTGCTCTCCTCACGCAGGTAAGTGATAAGGAGAGACCAGTTGTGATAGCGGATGCGCTGCTCGACGCCGCGGAGGATCTCGTCGTAGAACAGCAGGCTCATGCTCTCGATGTCGTACTGGTGCGGCGCCAGTCGCTCGACTCCGACCAGGCCGATGACGTGCTTCTGCCGGCGCGACAGGCTCTGCGCCGCCCCGTCCGGGACGTAGCCGAGCTGGTCGATGACTTCCCGCACGCGTGCTCTTGTGCTGTCAGCCACCCGGTCCTGACCGTGCACGACACGAGACACGGTGGCGGTAGACACGCCTGCCAGCCGTGCCACGTCGTAGAGCGTGACCGGGCTCGGCCCGGTGCGGCTGGCATCGACGACGGACGGGTGCGGTTGCGGAACTAGCAGAGTGTCAGTAAGCGGGCCGTATGGCGTCTCGGCAGCCGGCGCTTCGTCCTTGGTGTCAGCGGCGTGCGAGCCGGAGACCGGACCGGCCTCCGGCCCGCCACCTGCGCCCGGTTCCCGCAAGCCGGACGATCGGGGCTCAGGCATCTGCGGCAGCCCTCGCTCGGGCACACCTGACGGGTCCCTGCCGGGCACACCGGACGGGTCCCTGCCGGGCACACCGGACGGGTCCCTGCCGGGCACACCGGACGTGCTCATGCAATGCCGTCACGGTGCAGAATGCCTGGGTCTTGCGCCATGTGCTCATCCCCTATTGGCTGGGGTAAATGCACTCACATCCACTGATCTAACCGCTTACATTGGCTGATCTAAGCGCTTACACTAGGACTCGCTGAAGGGGCCGTCAAGGCCTCGAATTAGCAAACACGCAACGTTCCGGTAACACGAGGAGTGGCCAGATGACCGCAGCGGGGACAGGCTCGAACGGCGCGCTGTCTTTCCCGGAGGGCTTCACCTGGGGCGCGGCGACTGCCGCCTACCAGATCGAGGGAGCAGTGACTGCCGACGGGCGGGGGATGTCCATCTGGGACACCTTCAGCCGGGTGCCGGGCAAGATCCGCAGGGGCGACACGGGCGACATCGCCTGCGACTCATATCACCGTTACCGCGAAGACGTAGCTCTCATGGCCGAGCTCGGGCTGACGGATTACCGGTTCTCAGTCGCGTGGCCGCGGATCCAGCCGACCGGGACCGGACCAGTCAACCAGAGGGGCGTCGACTACTACAAGGCACTGCTTGACGAGCTTGCCGAGAAGGGCATCGCCGCAGCTGTGACGCTCTATCACTGGGACTTGCCGCAGGAGTTGCAAGACCGCGGTGGCTGGGCCGTACGCGGCACCGCCGAGCGATTCGCCGACTACGCGCGGATAGTTGCAGAACAACTTGGCGACCGGGTGTCGCGCTGGATCACGCTCAACGAGCCGCAGGTCGTGGCGAGCCACGGCTACCGCGACGGCGTGCACGCGCCGGGCCTGACCGATGCGGCTGCCGCGGCCGCGGCCACTCACCACCTGCTGCTGGCGCATGGCCTGGCCACTCAGGCGCTGCGCAGCGTGCGGCCGGATGCGCCGGTTGGCATCACGTTCGACATGCACCCGGTCAGGCTGCCAGAAGGCACCCAGCCCGAGGCGGTAGAGAAGGCCTGGCTGGCGACCGACGCCGAGCTGAACGGGCTCTTCCTCGAGCCGGTGCTGCACGGCCGCTACCCAGCGCACGCGAGGCCCGCCCTACTACCCGTTCCCGACATGATCTCCGACGGTGACATGGACATCATCCGTCAGCCGGTCGATTTTCTTGGCGTGAATTACTACTCCCCTGTTTACCTGCGGGCCGGGGATCCGGACGACTTGCGGCGCGGCGAGGAGCGGGCGGGCTGCGAGCTGCCGGGCGTGGTCGAGTACCGGCCTGCCGAGCTCGAGCGGACGCCGATGGGCTGGCTGGTTGACCCCGAGGGTCTGTACGAGCTGCTGCTGCAGGTCTCCGGTCAGGCTCCCGGCATGCCGCTGTACATTACCGAGAACGGGTGCGCGGCGGAGGACTACGTCGACCCGCTCGGCGCGGTTAACGACCTGGAGCGGGTCAGCTACCTGCACGAGCACCTGGAAGCAGCCGCCCGGGCGGTCAAGGCTGGAGTGAACCTGGCTGGCTATTACGTATGGTCGCTGCTCGACAACTTCGAATGGGGCTGGGGCTACCAGAAGCGCTTCGGGATTATCTTCGTTGACTTCGAGACCCAGCGCCGGATTCCGAAGTCGAGCGCGCGCTTCTATTCGGAAGTCGTGCAGGCGAACGCCATTCCGTCGCTGCCGTAAGCGAACGAGAGCGGCGTGTGCACAATCATCTGCCCGCTGCCGGTGTGGCTGCGCTGCCGCAAGATCGGTGTCAAGCGAGAGCGCTGCTAACCACGGTACGACCGGGCGGCTGGCCGGTGCGGGGCTGGCCAGCCGCCCGCCCCCGCGATTTCCGCTAGCCCGCCGTACCTGAGTGCTCGACCAGCGCAGAAACGTCGAGGTCGGCGAGGTGACAGGCGACCATGCTGGTGCCTGCGCTTTCCCCGGCAGTGGCCGGGAGCACGGGCACCGGCATGGTGCGGCAAAGTTGGGCCCGCTCGTCGCCGTCCGGCAGCGCGGCGCGGCGCGGGCAGCGCGGATGGAAGCGGCAGCCGGCCGGGACGTTCGTCGGGTCGGGCGGCTCTCCGGCCAGCGGCCGTCCCGGTTCGCCTGATGTCGCATCCGGCAGCACCGACAGCAGCGCCTGGGTGTAGGGGTGGCGCGGCCGGAGCAGTACCTCGTGGACCGGCCCGGCCTCGACGATGCGGCCCAAGTACATGACCGCCACCCGGTCGGCGATGTTCCACGCGACGCCGAGGTCGTGGCTGACGATGAGCGCCGCCAGGCCGAGCTGGTCGCGCAGGTCGAGGATGAGCTTCAGGATCTCGCCCCGCACCGAGGCGTCCAGCGAGGAGACCGGCTCGTCGGCGACCAGAACGGACGGCTCGAGCGCCAGAGCGCCTGCGATGACCACTCGCTGCTGCTGGCCGCCCGACAGCTCGTGCGGGTACCGGGCAATGAACTGCCCTGGCGGGCGCAGGCCAGCGCGCGACAGCGACTGGTGCACCCGGTCGGTCAGCCCGGCGTGCATGCCATGCAGCTTCGGCCCCTCGGCGACTGCGTCGAACACGTTCTGCCGGGGGTTCAGGGCAGCGGCCGGGTCCTGCAGCACAAGCTGGACATGACGGCGGTGCTCGCGCAGGGCAGTTCCGCTGAAGCGAAGCGGTGCGCCCGAGTAACGTACCTCGCCGTCAGTCGGCGGGACCAGGCCCACCAGAGCGCGGGCCAGCGTGGACTTGCCGCAGCCGGACTCGCCGATCAGGGCGACGATCTC
>Ga0126373_10003180_pt1 | contig 12228 bp, 10 predicted proteins | sample PanSoiMetPlot_11_FD_92545 | JGI IMG/M metagenome (GOLD analysis project Ga0126373, IMG submission 92545) | Tropical forest soil microbial communities from Panama - MetaG Plot_11 | ecosystem: Environmental > Terrestrial > Soil > Tropical forest > Bulk soil | place: Panama | collected 2016-02-17
ACCCGGCACCTGGACCGCCTCGGCTTCCCGTCGCCACACCGCGGGAGCTTGGCCCTTGGCGAACCCGACGTGCTGGTGTCGGATTTCGTCGCAGACGACGGGCGCGGCGCCGATCAGGCCGCGCTCGGAGCGCTGTTGCTACGGCTGCACCGCGCGCCACCGCCGCCGGTCGCGGCGCAGGGCCAGCCGGCCGCCCGCCTGCTGCCATGCCGCGTTGCCGACCGGTTCGCCGAGCTGGCCGCGTCCGCCGCGACACTGCCGCCCGCGCCGCCCGTCGAGCGGCCGACCGCCGTGCTCACGTCGCGGTCGGCCGGCTCGTGCACCTGGACGTGCGGGCGTCGAACCTGCGTTGTACCGAAGGGCGCCGTCCGCGGCCTGCTGGACTGGTCGAACGCGCTGATCGGCGACCCGGCCATGGAAATGGGCCGGCTGGCCGAGTATGCCTTGCTGCCGCAGAACGGGCTCGACTACGAGGCGGTGCTGACCGGTTACGCAGAGGCATACCGGTCGACTCGGCCGCGTTCTGGATCTACCGGCTCGACGCCGCAGTCATGCTCGCCCTGCTTTCCATTCCGAGGCGTCCGATGCCGAGTTCGGGCCACGCGCGGTCGACCGGCTGCGCGAGGTTAGTGAGCCGATCGCGGGCCGGTTCGGGCGGGCAAGAGCAACCCGTCGCCCTCCGGGACCGGTTATGGTGTCGGAGTGCGGGAGGCGGGCTGGTCGATCGTGAGATCGGGACCCGGGCGCGACGTGCCCGCAGTTTTGTTGTTGCCTGGACTGTTCGGGACCGCAGCGTTCTTCGAGGACCTTCAGGCCGAGCCGGGAGTAGCCGGCGTGACGATGCTCGCCGCGACGCCGCCGGGGTTCGGCGGCTCGCCGGTGCCTGCGGGCTTTGACTACAGCGTCGAGAGCTACGCGGCGCTGGTCGAGCAGCTCATTCAGCAGGAGGGCGTAGATGCGCTGGTAGCCCATTCCTACTTCGCCAACGTCGCGATCGAGGTCGCGGCGCGCGGCTGGTTCGGCGGGCGTTTGATGCTGCTGTCTCCCTGCCTGCGCCGCGAGAATGAGGAGGCAGACGTACGCAGGCTTGACCGTGTCAGCGGGGTTCCCGTTGTGCGGTCGGTGGTCTGGGCGATCGTCTACGCCGGAATGAAGAGCTCGATGAGGGAAAGGCTCCCAGCGGCCCGCCTGGACGCCCTGGTCGCGGAGATGCGACGCAACTCCGCGCGGGCAGACAGGCAGATCCTGCGTGGCACATTCGCGCACCTCGATCGCTGCGGGAACCTTGGCAACCGCCTGATCGCCAGCGCGCGCCCGGCCTGGGTCGTGCGCGGCGAGCGCGACGAGATCGGGCTACTGTCCGAGGACGAGACCCGGCTGCGCGAGGCGGGCAGGATCGAGCTGCGGACCATCCCTGACGCCGCCCACTTCGCGTTCGTTGAGCAGCCGCGAGCTGTGGCCGTTCTCATCGGTGAGCTGCTCGACGGTGCTGCGGAGGGCTGATACTGTACGGCCGCTAGGCAAAGGCGTAGCCGCGCTGCCGGTAGTGGCATTGCCGGGCCTGGTGCTGGCGTCGTCGGCGCCAGCGGGACCAGGACCAGACGGCTTCGGGGTCGGGCGGGCGGGCCTGGATGAGGCTGACCAGCAGGCGGCGGATCTCCGGTAACGTAAAGCTGATCATCCCCGGGTCGCTGGTGCCGGCCCCCCCATTTCGGCCTGGGCCTTGCTGGCGGCCAGCCAGGCCAGCGCGAGCATCGAGAGAGTGATGTGGGCATACCAGGCCCGCCAGGTGCGGACCTGGTAGTGATCGAGTCCTGCTTCGCGCTTGGCCTACTGGATGCACTCTTCACCCTGATCGTCAGCGGGGTGTCGATCGAGCCGGGAACGCGCATCGGGGACTGTTGGAGGCGCGGAACGCGCTACCGCCCCGAGAGATTCACAGACCGAGAACCAAGCAGCAGACAACGACCGCGACCTCACGAGTCCGAGCCGCCGCTATGAGCGGAAGTCAGCTGCGGGATTCGAGCGATCGCCGCTGCACATATCGCCGCCCTATGTGCCGTCTCAGCTGGCGGGGGCAAGCTGCAGTTCGGCCATGGCCGAGATGCTCGACCGCAGCGAGATCGCCGAGTCGGCATGCTTAGAAGGGGCGTCGTTAACGGGGTCCCACAAGCGCACGGCCTGGTCGTCGCCAGCGGAGGCGAGCAGCAACTGACCGCCGGGCGTGGTGCCGAACGCCAGCGAACTCAAGTCGCCGACGTGCAAATGGTGGTAGCGTTACCTTGGATTGGCTACGACGACGAGCATCGACATCTCGCGACGCCTAATCGACCTTTAAGCGCAGGACACAGCACCTCCTAATCGGTCACGGCTATATTAAGTACCGGTTTTCGGCGATGGCGCCGTCGGCCTCGACGAGACGCCCAGACATCCGACTTGAGGTTACGGACCTATACCATGGTTGACGATCTGACCGCCATTCCCGGCCTGGAGGATAGGCATCGCCGGAGGCTCGAACTGCGGCTCGGCATTACGACCTACGGGGCCCTCGCTCAGGCGGACCCTGAAGAGATCTTCAACGCGTTGGCGAGGAACCGCCCGCCGCCAACCCTGGAGATGATCAAAGCGTGGCAAGGCCACGCTCGGCGAAGACTCGTCCGGCAGGCTGGTGAAGCCCCGGACTGGAGCCGCACCGCGAGTTTCGTCATCAGCTTCGAAGAGCGGCAGGTCGGGGGTGAGACGACGCGCCGGCTGGTGGCCGAGCAGACCGAGCTAGAGCCGGAGCAACGACCGACCTCCTGGCCTAGCTGGGACTTCGGAGGGCTGGACGATTGGCTCAGGGAGAGGCTGGGCGGGGTCCCGCTATCTCCTCCGGCGGCAGAGCTGCCCGAACCCGAAGCCGGGCAGCCTGGCTCCGACCAGGAGGTATCCCCCGACCACGCCAGTCTGCGTCTCGACAGCGTCGTCGTTGTCGATGCGAGCGGCCGCCGGGTGGAGGCGGTGACCCGCGGGCAGCCGAGCGGTCTGGACCTACAGGGCACGCTCCCAGGTCACATCGAGATCCTGGTCACCGGCGGGACTCCTGAGGGGCAAGTGTTTGTCGCTCTGCGATTTCGCGAACCAGGTCGTCCGCGTTGGAGCCCGCAACCCCCCATAGCCGTGCGTGGTCAAAACATGGCCCGGCTTGAGCTGTCCGAGGAAGCCGTCGGCCGACACCACGCACGGGTGGTGGCATGGACACCAGATGCGTCTGCTGAACCCGCGGGGGTCGACCTCGGGGACCTTACGATCAGGCCCGCCGTACGTGGCTGACATCCATTGACTTCCGCCAACGGCGGGTCCAGCATCAGAGTGGGGGAGGGGGGTTGTGGTGAATTCAATTCTTCGGGCAATTCTTGTTCCTATGCGGAAAGGCAGGCCGGACGCTCAATTGACGCGGGTGCTGCAGCTCGTTGTTGAGCAAGACTTCGCATCAGCGGCGCATCTGCTTGGACGTGACCGGCGAGGCGCCTTCTCCGAGAGAGCCGCCGTCCTCCAGGACATCGTGCGTGACCTTTGCATTTCCGCGGCAGATCACGTGCGCCAAGCTGCAGAGTTGGCCGCGGCTGCAAGCGAACATGAGCGCGCCGTACAAGAGATCAGCAAAAGCATCCGTGGACAACTGGAGGCTCAACTTGGCCTGCAGACCATCGACGTGGCCGATTCGAGCGTGGAGGTAGCGGCTGCGGTCCTTGGGCCGTTCGAGGTCAGCGTCCAGGGGGAACGGGTCTCAGGCTGGGGCGGCCAGAAGAACCGCACCCTGTTCCAGTACCTGTTACTGCACCCCGGCCCGGTCCATCGCGAGGTGCTCATGGAACTCCTCTGGCCAGGCCACAGCTACACCTCGGCGCGCAATAACCTCAACGTATGCATCTACGGCGTCCGTCAAGCTCTCCAGGCCAGGAGCCCGCTCGGCCGCTTCGTTCTGTACCGCGACAGCTGCTACCTTCTCGATCCCGACGTCAGCTGGCAAGTAGACCGGAGCAAATTCGTGTCACTGACAAACGCCGCCCGGGCCTCCTCAGCCGAGGAGGTAACGCGCGCGATCGACCTGTACCAAGACGCAGCCCGGCTGTATCGGGGACCGCTCTTCGAGGACGATCTGAACTGCGACTGGTGCGCGGCCGAACGCCGGACGCTCCACGAACTCTATCTCCAATCACTCGAGGAGCTGAGCGGCCTATGCTTGGCCACGCGCGATTTCGGCGCGGCCACTGACGCAGCGCGGCGCGTCCTGCGGGAAGACGTATGCCGGGAATCGGCGCACCGGCTGTTGATGCGCTGCTACTCTCAGCAGAACCAACGGAGCCTTGTTGCACGGCAGTTTCAGTTCTGCATCAATGCCCTGCAAAAGGAGTTCAGCCTCTCGCCGACTGATGAAACGGTGAGCCTGTTCCACGCCCTGACAGCTACACCCGCCTCCTGACGCTCCCTTGATGGGCGGCCGGCCTTTCGGTCACTGGCCGACCTTAGGACGGATGCGTGGCTCCTGCCTGAAGAAGAACTTCTCCTCTATCGGATCCAAGCCCACGACCGCCACTGGCCCCGTGCCGCAACAGTGGAGTTCGAACCATCCGCCGCACTCGTAGAGGGTGCCGCAGTAGTCGACAGGGATGGTGCCCGCGGGGACGTCGACGATAAGCTCGATGCACAGCGTGTCGCACCCCCGCCATCCCTTGACCCAGAACTTGTCATCCCCGACCAGATCCGGAAGATTGAAGTTCTTCCCGTCGCCGATCGGCGCGAAGCCCAGGTTGAAGCACCAGTCGCCGCAAATACAGGACCAGAGCTCACCGATGAGAACGACGCGGAAGCGGACCTTGAACGGCTCGCTGACTGTGATCATTTTCGTCAGAGGCTGGAGATTGGAGCTTAGGAGATCCACGTCCCAGTAGGCCTGCAGATACTGCTCCGAGGGCAGTACTATTTGCGTGTAGCCATCCAGCGGATCGCCATCGTAGCACGGGTTTATGATGATGTCAGCCATCGCAGCCCTTCTCTCTCGCTGTGGTTCCGAAGGCAGTCGGCATTTGAGCCGGTATAACCGCAACCTACTCGTGGGCAGTTAGGCCACGCTATGATCGGCGCTTAGCGCGTGATTAATCTTTAGCCCTGATCATTCACACCGACTAGTTCCTGGCTTGGGCTGGCTGTCAAGCTGTGTAGTGGATCTCGATTTTCGGGCCGGGGAGCGACGGTGGCCCGGCTGGCGGGCGGCCGGGCCACCGTCGCTCCCCGGCCCAGGGGGTTCCGTTCCTGGATCGCACGAACGGCCGACGCTGGTTACGGGGCTCGAGCAGGCCCCGGCGGCGACGGTGAACTTTCACCTCCCGGTGACGCCGGGCCTGCTTCAGGCCCGGGAGTACGCGCGAGTCGGCATCCAGCGGTTCGGCCCGCACTCCAGCGACGCATATCTGGGTGTCGCGGCATTGAGTGACCTACTCCCGGCCAGGCGCTGGCCGCTGGTCACTGTGGCCGCCAGGCGACAGCCACCATGACGTGCGAGCTGGTGGTGGTCCGGCTGTGAATACCCGCCTGGGCTGCCCGTGATCCGTGCGCCGATGCTGCTCAGGCAGGAGAGAGCGTGAGCGGCCAGGAGCGTGTGCGCCTGGTGAGCGAGCGGCTAACTTTCTCCGAAGAGTTCATCCATTACCTCGGCGCCTGTGGTGATCACTGGCCGCAGCTCGCGGCGGTACACGACCTCAGTGGTGCGGGTGGAGGAGTGCCCGACCAGCCGCGCTATCTCCTCGATGCTGACGCCATGATGGCTCATCAGGCTAACGAACGAGGTGCGTAGCTCACGTGGCGTCCAGCGATCTCCGACCTCCGCTAGTCTGCACGCCCGCTTGAACATCTTCCGGACGTTCGCCGCGTCGAGGGGCGCGCCGATCTGGGTGGTGAACACCAGCCCAGTGTCCTGCCATCTTTCCGCGGCCAGGACAGCGTCTGCGGCTTTGCGAGCGCGGCGCACTCGCAAAGCCGCTGCGCTTGCACTCCGGCATGAAAACGCAGGCCCGGTCTGCCTGGCAACCAGGCCTTTGCCCTGGGGATGGTGATCGTCGAGACTGGGCCGGTCAGCGGGTCTTCGCGATCATGCTCAGCCTCGTCTCGTTGTGGTGTTCTTCTACGCGATCGGCGGCGACAACTGGAGCGCGGGGCCGGCGCATCCGTTGTCTGCGGCGGTGACGATCGGGCGTTCTTCGCCTGGCGTCAAGTGTGTCCTCGACAACCACGCTCCGTCGGGGGCGGGCACCTCGTTCCCGGACGGACCACAAGCGTCTTCGCGGTCGCCTACGTCTCAGGTCTGCAACGTACGCGCCTAGCCCTTGACCCGATCAGCTCACACCCTTAGTTTCCTTTCAGAAAATGAGTTGCCTTTTCATCTAATGAAAAGCGATCAAGGGAGGCAGCCGATGATCCAGTCCCAGCACAGCCGGTGCAGACGCGCACCGGTCATCCTGGCCAGCCTCTTCGTCGTGGTGGCCATGGTCCTGGCCGCCTGCTCATCAAGCGGGTCGCCGTCCACCAGCTCGGCTCCGGCGGCAGGCACGCCGGTGCATGGCGGCACGCTGGTGTTCGCCCGGCACGCCGACATCTTCACGTTCGACCCGTATAACACGCAGGACGACGAGTCGATCTTTACGGAGATGCAGATATACGACCGGCTGGTGGCGCTCTCCCCGGACGGTAAGAGCGTGGTGCCCGAGCTGGCGACCAGCTGGTCTGCCGCGCCTAACGGGCTGACCGCAGACTTCCACCTGCGGCCCGGCGTCAAATTCTCCGACGGTACCCCGCTCACGGTCAGCGACGTGGTCTTCTCGCTCACCAGGGCCATAAACCAGCAGGGCTCCTGGGGTTTCTTGTTCTCGCCAGTCAAGCGCGTCGTCGCACTGAACTCTTCCACGGTGCAGTTCCAGATGTCGACGGCTTTTGCTCCGTTGCTGGCCGCGCTCGCAACGTTCGCGGCCAGCATCTATTCGGAGAGCAACTTCAAGAAGTGGGGAAGCAAGGAGGGCAATCACCCGCTCGGCACCGGGCCTTTCGCGCTGCAAAGCTGGGCACCGGGGACCAGCGTCGTGCTGGTGCGCAACAAGTACTATTGGCAGCCGGGTAAGCCCTACCTGAACAAGGTCGAGTTCACCAATGTCAGCAACGACAACTCGCGAGTGCTGCAGCTCGAGTCGGGGACGGCCGACATTATCGACAACACCGCGCCGAACCAGATAGCCCAGGTCAAGGCGCGCGGCGACCAGACCGAGAGCGTCCTCGGCAGCGCAGTCGGATGGGTGACGCTGAACGAGCACATCCCGCCGCTGAACCAGGCCAACGTCCGGCTGGCGCTGGCCTATGCGCTGGATCGCGCCACGATTGCCAAGACCGTCTACTTCGGCCTGGCCGAGCCAGCCCTGTCGGTGATTCCGAACGGAACGTTCTACTACAACCCCAACACAGACCCCATCACCTTCAACATGGCGAAGGCCAAGGCACTGCTGGCCAAGAGCACCGTCCCGCACGGTTTCACGCTCAACGTGATGATCGCCAGCGGCGACACCGCCTCGCTGGACCAGACTGAGATCTGGGCCGCCGACCTGGCCAAGATCGGTATCAAGCTTAACGTGACCTCGCTGGAACAGACCACGGCCCAGCAGCGGTACAACACCGCCCAGTACACCGCCTGGGTTTCGGAGTGGACGAATGACACTCCCGATCCCGATGAAATGATGGGCGTCGGATTGGTCTACCTGCCGCAAGATGCCCTGCACACGTACTTCAACGACCCGCAGATCGCTGCTCTGGTGACCCAGGCCCGTCAGGAACTCAACACCACACAGCGGGCCGCCCTCTACACCCAGATCCAGACGCTCTACAACACCCAGGACCCGTACATCTACACCGTAGATATCCCGCGGCTTTACGCGTCCGCGCCTACCGTCCACGGCTTCATGCCCAACAGCCAAGGAGATTACGAGCTGCAGAACGTTTGGATCGGCGGCTAGCAGCCACGCGTTTTCGCAGCCCCATGTACGGAGGGAGCCGCCGCTGACATGGCTAGATACATTGGCAGGCGACTGATCCAGCTAATCCCGATCCTGTTCGGCGTCAGCCTGATCACCTTTCTGCTGGTACGGCTTATCCCCGGCGACCCTGCTATCTCAATGCTCGGCAGCCGGGCAACGCCGGACCTGGTCGCCAGAATCCACCGGCAGTTCGGCCTGAACCTGCCGATCTGGGAGCAGTACCTGCACTACATGAACGGAGTGTTCCACGCGAACTTCGGCATCTCGATCTTCTATGAGCAGGCGGTCTGGCCCCTGGTGGTCAGCCGCGTACCACTCACCCTGGAACTGCTCGCGTACTCGGCGGTGATGGCGCTCGCGATAGCAATCCCGCTGGCGAGCCTGGCGGCGGTACGGCGCGGCGGAGTTGTCGATCACGGCATCAGGCTGTCGGCGACGACAGCCCTGGGAATCCCCTCGTTCTGGCTTGGAATCCTGCTCATCCTGCTGCTCGGCGTGCGGGTCCGGATTTTTCCGGTAGCCGGGGAAGGAAGCGGCGTCATCGGCCGCATCTACTACCTCACGCTGCCGGCGCTCACCGCCGGGCTCGCGATCGCCCCGATCTTGCTGCGGACGCTGCGCAGTTCGCTGATCGAGGTGCTCCGGGCGGAGTACGTCAGCACGGCCAGGGCGGTAGGCCTGCCGCGGCGCACGGTGTTCCGGTCGTACATCCTGCGCAACAGCATCATGCCCTGCCTGACCGTGCTGAACGTCAACATCGGCTGGCTGATCGGCACGGTCATCGTGGTCGAGGATATCTTCGCGTTGCCCGGGCTGGGCTCGCTGCTCGTGTCATCCATATCGACCCGCGACTACTCGATCATCCAGCTCGCTACGCTCTTGTTCGCCCTGCTCGTCATCGCGACCAACCTGGGCACGGACATCCTCTATGGCGTCATAGACCCGCGGATCTCGCTCGCGCGAAGGCCGGCCTAGATGGCGGCGATTCCGGCCACGGCCGCCACCTCCGAGGCGAAGCGCAGTCGGCGGGCACCGCTGAGCTGGACCTTGCGGATCGGCCTGGCCGGAATGGCCCTGATTTTCCTGGCCGCCATCTTCGCGCCGCTGATCACCCGGTATAGCCCGACGGCCATCGATCCCACCGTGGCGCTGCAGCCACCGAGCGTGCAGCATTGGTTCGGCACCGACGACCTGGGCCGGGATATCTACGCCAGGGTGGTTTACGGCGCGCGCATCGACCTCCAGATCGGGGTGATCGGCGTCGCGATCCCGTTTGTGCTCGGGACGGTGATCGGGCTAGTGTCCGGCTTCCTGGGCGGCTGGGTGGACACGGCCGTCGGCCGCGTCATCGACGTGGTCATGGCCTTCCCGTTCTTCGTGCTCGCGATCGCGATCGTCGCGATGCTCGGCCCCGGGCTCGCCAGTCTCTACACGGCCATCGCCCTGGTCAGCTGGGTGACCTATGCGCGCATCGTCCGCGGCGAGGTGCTCTCGGTACGGGAGCGCCCGTTCGTGCTTGCCGCCACCGGCCTCGGCTTCGGCAGGCTGCGCATCCTGCTCCGGCATTTGCTGCCTAACGTGCTGTCCGCGGCGATCATCTTCGCGATGAGCGACTTCATGCTGGACATTCTGGTGGGTGCGTCGCTGGGCTTCTTCGGCCTGGGGGTGCGACCGCCGACGGCCGAGTGGGGGGTGATGATCTCGGAAGGCAACAACTTCATCATCACCGATCCCTGGCTGGTGTTTTTCCCTGGCTTGGCCATCGTCGTGGTGGGCTTCTTCATGAGCCTGGTCGGCGACGGCGTCGCCGACCGGCTGCGACGGGTGGATGACCGGTGAGAGTAGCGATAGTCGGCTGCGGGTTCTGGGCGGCGCACGCGCACCTGCCCGCGCTGCGCGCGTTGCCCGGCATCGAGGTTGTCGCCTGCGCCGACGCTGATGAGCCGGCGAGCCGCCGGTTCGCCGTCGCGCACGACATCGAGCACTGGTTCGGCTCCGTGGACGCGCTGCTGGGCGCCGGGATCGCTGACGCGCTGACCGTGGCCGCGCCCGATGACGTGCATCCCTCTGTCGTGCTGGCCGCCCTGGCCGCCGGGGTACCGGTGTTCTGCGAGAAGCCGCTCGCGAACACGGTGGAAATGGCTGATCGTCTGGTCAGCGAGCAGGCGCGGACAGGCGTCTCGGCGACCGTCGGGTACTCCTTCCGGTACAGCCCGGCGCTGCAGCAGCTACGCGCCGATCTGGCGGCCGGGCTGCTGGGCGAGCCTTGGCTGGCCGAGTTGCAGGAGTACAACTCGCAGTTCCATCCCCAGTTCGGCAAGCCGATGAACTGGAAGGGCGATCCTTCCCGGGCTGGCGCGGGCGCCCTGTTCGAGTACGGCTCGCACGCGCTCGACCTGGCGCAGTGGCTGATCGGGCCGATCAGCAGGGTGACAGCGCAGCTATCGCGGGTGCTGCCGGGCAGCCGCCTGGATGACATCGCGGTGGTCCAGCTCGATTTCGCCGGGCCTTGCTCGGGCGTGCTGGTCAGCGGCTGGGTCCTGGCCGGCGACATCCCTGGCGTACGGGTACGCGTGCATGGCTCGGCAGGGGCCGCCGAGGCGCAGCTCGGCGAGAGCCTGCCCGGCGGTGAGCGCTACCTGAGGCTGAGCCTCGACGGCGGGGCCGCCGAGGAGGTCCAGCTCCGCGAGGACGCGGGCGGGCGGTCCGGCTACGCCCGCCGGCATCTGCGCGACTTCCTGGGGCTGCCCGGCCCGCATGGCGGCGACGGCACGTTGCCGACGCTCGCTCAGGGCGCGTCGGTGCAGCGGGTGCTGGCGGCGGCGGCCGGGGCCACGGAGCACTGGCGGCCCGTGCCGCCAGGCGATCAACGAGCAGATCGATGAGTGATGGACAGCTGGCAGCCACACCGGGTGCGAGAGGAAGGACTTACATGGCAGTGGCAGATCCGGAGGCCTGGGTGCGCAATGTCGAGCGGCTGTATCAGGCCCATGACGCGGCCGGCGTGGCCGCGCTGTACGCGCCCGAGGCGCGGACCAAGTTCGGGAGCCGGGTGCTGACCCCTCAGGAAGTGCATGACCATCCGGCCGAGTGGTTCGGCAGTCTCGACGACTACGAGCTCACCCGCACATTCCGGGCTGCCTCCGGCGACATCATCGTCAGCGAGACGACCGCGAGCTACACCATACGCGCCGAGGGGCGTAAGTGCCGTGAGTTCGGTGTCGACGTGTACTGGGTCAATGACGACGGGCTGATCTATCACAAGCACACCTGCGAGGTGGTGGAAGATTACCGGAACGATGCTATCGATGCGTCCCGCGAGGCGTGCACCGTGCACCGGGGCTTGCCGTCGTGACGTCGGGCCGGATCGCCGACCGGGTCGCCTTCGTGACCGGCGCGGCCCGCGGTATCGGCCGGGCCTGCGCGGTGCGGCTGGCCGAGGAGGGCGCTGACATCGCCGCGCTGGACATCGGCGCGGCGGTGCCGACGGTCCCCTACCAGCCGAGCAGCACGCGGCAGCTGGAAGAGACCGCCAGCGCGGTGCGGGCTCTCGGCCGCCGGTGCCTCCCGCTGGTGGCCGACGTCAGGGACGGCGCGGGCATGCGCCGGGCCGTCGCTGACGCCGTCAGCGAGCTAGGCTCGGTCGACGTGCTGGTCGCCGCGGCCGGCATCGACTCGTGGGGCAGTGCCTGGGAGCTGACCGACGACCAGTGGGAGGCGATGCTGGCCGTCAACCTCACCGGCGTCTGGCAGTGCGCCAAGGCGGTCAGTCCGCACATGATCAGCCAGCGGAGCGGCGCGATGGTCTTCATCGGCTCTCTGCTCAGCCACCGGGCCAACCGCCAGTTTGCGCATTACACCGCGGCCAAGCACGGCGTGCTCGGGCTGGTCCGCTCGTTCGCGCTCGAGCTGGCCAGCTATAACGTGCGGGTCAACTCCGTTGATCCCACCGTGGTGCTCACCGATATGGTGACGAGCCAGGCGTACATGGACAACCTCGTCGGCCATCCCGGCGCGACGGAAGAGGAGGTGCGCCAGCACTACCTGCAGTGGAACGTATTGCCGACGCCGTGGATCGAGCCTCGCGACGTCGCCAACGCCGCCCTGTTCCTGGCCTCTGACGAGGCCCGCTTCATCACCGGCCTGGGCCTGCCGCTTGATGCGGGTGCGA
>Ga0126373_10003181_pt1 | contig 12227 bp, 14 predicted proteins | sample PanSoiMetPlot_11_FD_92545 | JGI IMG/M metagenome (GOLD analysis project Ga0126373, IMG submission 92545) | Tropical forest soil microbial communities from Panama - MetaG Plot_11 | ecosystem: Environmental > Terrestrial > Soil > Tropical forest > Bulk soil | place: Panama | collected 2016-02-17
TCGGGAAAGGAATCAGGACACGTCCACAATCTGACCCGGTTGCGGTCCCGGAACCATTCCGTCGAGGTCCGCGTCCTTGCCGCCCTCGGCGGGTCGCTTCTGTCGTTGAGCTGCGCGCTCGGCGCGACGCTGCTCCTTCTCCTGCTGCTTCTGTCTCCGGGCACGCTCTCTCTGGCGTTTATCCATGCATTCCGCCTCCGCGGTAGAACATTATCGACTGTCGAGGACCGGGACGCGACCCGCGCCGATGACTCGCTCCGGCGCTCCATCGAGCGGAGTGCCGGGCCTGACCATCAGCGTGTCAAAGCCAAATGCGATCGCACATCGACTTGAAGTTTTACCAACGGTTGCGGGCCCCGCTTCCTCCGCCACCGCCGCTGCGATCGCGGTTGCCTCCGCCGAAGCCCGATTCGCGCGGTTTAGCTTCGTTCACCTTGAAGTCGCGGCCCTTGAGTTCGGAATCGTCGAACTGCCGGATCGCGTTGGCAACTTTTTCTGCAGTCGTCATCTGAACAAAAAGCCAAAGCCTTTCGATTGTCCGGAGAATTTATCCGTGATGACCGCGGCGCTTTGCACCCGGCCAACCTGTGAGAAGAGTTCGTGGAGATCTTCATTGGAAACCGAGTAGGACAGACTGCCTACGTACAACTTGCTGGGCATTCGCCCCCCGAGGGGTTTATGCCGGGGTAGCTCCGAACAGAAAAGCCCGGGCGGGTAGAAGTGAGGGGAACCTCGGAACATTATGCAACAACCTTATGCCTTCCAGGCCAGTAAAGATACTGCGTTGAAGCGGGAGTGCCGTCCCAAGCGGGTGATGTTATCCAAAGCCCGGAGGCATTTCTGCCGCCAGTTTTAATCTCTGGTGCTTTTGCGCAGGATGCGGTCTGGTGTGAACCGCACTCTCGTCTTTACGTACCCGTTCGGCCCGGGCTGCAACATGGGGCGGATCTATCAGGCTTCGGTGCGCCAAATGACGAACCCATCGCTGGTCAACGTACGCTGCCTGAGCGAGATTTGTGGGCGCCGAAGAACTCCGCCCGTCGCGCCATCGACGCCAGTCGCGATAAAGCCCGTCTATACTGTCGGTCACATCAACACCCGCCTTCATGACTGCGGCGCGAGTAAGCAGGTGTTCGGCTTCGAGATCGATAACGGCGTGCATTCTATGCTTCGGGCCAAAGTTGATGGCAGAGTCAAACATCTCTGCAATCCTTTCGCGTAAGTAATATAATTCGCAGAGCTTATTTTTTACTCTATTCTCTTCCAGCCACCGATTATAGGATCGGGTGACTAATAACTTATTGTTTCCGCAAACATGTGCTTCTCAGATACTTCTTCCGATCAAGTGCGTCCCGAAATCTCACCGATCGTCTAGCGATGAGGACCGCTTGAGCAGTGTCGAGTTGCGTGGTCGCGGAGCGCCGGAAATGTTGGTGAGGGTCGTGGGGAGCATATCAACTTGACCGCCTCGACCATTATCCATACGCTATAAGAAACCAAACGTGGTTAAACGCGCGCTTCGGATCCGGCGACGCCGCTTCCCACAGCATTCAGAACCACTCCGCGGCCTCGCCGCGCAGCCAAGACTCCATTGGGTCTGCTTCATGGTGCTGTGCCGTCGTGGATATAGCGAGGTTCTCGCGTAACAAACATCTCCTGCAGGCAGATGCGGATCGAAGGCAGGAGAAGGAGAAGGTGCTCGTATCAATGAGGGACAGCGTTTATCGTATCTACCTCGATTTCCTTGAAACGGCAGAGAAAAAGCGCCGCTGGAGTGTTTTCGACGATATTCCATGGAGCGAACTTGACGTCTCAAAAGCAACTGTAGCTGACGCGCAACGCGTTGAGATCTTCTGTTCCGAGGAGCTTTACGTTCCCGACTATACCTCCAACGGTATCGAGCTGGTCCGATCGATGTTCGGCATGGCGTGGTTCCAGAGCCGTTGGGCATTCGAAGAATCCAAGCATGGCCTGGTATTTCGCGAATACCTAATCCGTTCCGGATTGCGGTCGGAAACAGAAATCGAAGCTCTCGAAACCACCGTCTTTTCAAAATTATGGACGCTTCCCTATAGAACGCCGCGTCAAATGGCGTGCTACGGAGCACTGCAAGAGGGTGCCACATACATTGCCTACAAGGCCCAAAAGGAAAGTGCTCGCTGCGCTGGCGATAAAGTGCTGGAGGCCATATTCCATTTTGTCGGCAGGGACGAAGCGGCCCATGGCGGATTCTACCGGGCGGTGATCGAGCTGGAACTCCTGCGGGACCGCGCGGGAACAGTCGCCGATTTGGCCAATGTTCTCTGTACTTTCAAAATGCCGGGCGATGGTCTCATCCCCGATTATCGCCAGAGGCTCCAAACATCCGGGGCAGGGGTAAGTCCGCGCGCGTTTCTCGAACGCGTGGTGCACCCGCTTCTGAGCACCTTGCAGATCAGCCGGCGGGAACTCAAGGACTGCGAGGCAAAATCGCGCTCGTTGTGAAATTCGTTTCCGGCTCTTCCGAGGAGGGGGGCGTGATAAGGCAGGCGCCGCAATAGCCGAACTGGTCGGGGTGTTGATATCGGCTCGCGCCCTTGATGCCAGTGTGAAGCTCCACCAGATGCTTGACGATGGCTAGCCTCAGGCCCAAGAGCCGGCAATGCGTGCAATAACCTGCGTCCTTCGCGATTTTTCCCACCGCACTCGGACGGCGCATGTTACCCTTGCGTGTGCTTCAGCCGATATCCCATTTTGTTAGTAAGGATCTTACAACGCCCTTGTGGTTTGTATAGTTGATTGGTAATACCTCGGCTGAGCCAAATGTGCTGGCGGCTGCATTAGTCGAGCAAAATTAACATGGAACTCGCCGTCCGCAAGGATTCTGATCGCTTCGTTCCTCCTGGAGCCTATCGCGAATTGCAAGCGCGATTGCGCAGGCGGTCGGCGATGTTAGCGGAGATTCCGACGGTTGTCCTGTCGGCGTTCGATCGCAGCACGCGCATGCTGCCTTTCGTTTTGTACGACTCGCACATGTTTCCCGCCGGGGCTAGCGCGGTCGCCAACGCCGTGCACCAGGCCGGGTTCGCCCGTACGCGCGCGGTCTTCCAGCTCTGGAACCCGCACTTCAAAACCAGCCGCGCTCGTCTGGACGGACGGCCGCTCGAGATGCTGTTGGTGTCCAGCATGCAGATCCATTCGCGGCGGGCCTATGAGGTCATCCGGAATGCGTGGGAACTCGGCGCCGAGCGGCCACTGATCATCGCTGGCGGTCCGAAGGCGGTTTACGAGCCCTACCAGTTCTTCCCCGAACCGGGCGCCCCCCATCCCGTGGCGCCCGACGTGGTCGTAACCGGCGAATCATACGTCCTCCTCGAGCTCCTCAACGTGCTCGCCGAGTATCGCGGCCCCCGCGGCGCGATGCGTGCTGCGTTCGAGCGGGCACGGTACGAAGGCGTGTTGGACAAGATTCCGGGCCTGGTGTATCTCGCCCCCGGCAGCAGCCTGCACGAACCGGTCTTGATCGACACCGGTTTGCAGCGGCTGGTGCAGGACCTCGACGAGATGCCTGGCGAAGAGACGTCGCTCGACTTGCTCGAGCCGCCTCATCGCGGACCGGGTCTGTCCGCGCAACCGCTTCCCGCTTCGCGCGTGGTCCGGCGCACGCCGATTGTGAGCTTGCTGGTGACGCAGGGTTGCAAGTTCAACTGTTCCTACTGCCCGATCCCGGCCGTCAATCAGAAAAGCTGGCGCTTTCGCAGTCCCGAGGGACTGGCACGAACGATCAGCGCGATTCACGATCGTTTCAACATCAAGTATTTCTTCGGCGCAGACGACAACTTTTTCAATCGTCGCGAGACCGCGGTCGAGCTGCTCACCACGATGGCGCGCTCCAGGGCTCGTAATCGGCCGTTCCGCGAGCGCATACGATTCGCTACCGAAGCGACGCAGTTCGATACCTATCGCAACCGGGATCTGCTGCCGCTGGCCCGTGACGCCGGTGTGCACGCGCTGTGGTTCGGAATCGAAGACTTGACGGCGACGCTGATCAACAAGGGCCAGAAACCCACCCAGACCATAGAGTTGTTCCGTTTGATGCGCGAACAGAAGATCTCGCCGATGGCGATGATCATGTTCCACGAGGGCCAGCCCTACTACACCTCGGGTTCGCTGTACGGCTTGTACAACCAGATGAAGTTTCTGCGCGAGGCGGGAGCGGTCACGGTGCAATGCACGGCTCATGGTCCGGCGGTCGGGACCCGCGAGCGGGAATCAACATACTCGTGCGGTCGTGTACTTGCCGGGCTCGGCGGCTATACCATTCCGGAATCGATGTTCGACGGAAACCATGTGATGGTGGGCGGCGGCGAAGCCGCGTGGAAGCGCCAGGTCAAGCTGATCGGTGGTTACCTCGCGTTCTACAATCCGATGAACTTCGTGCGCGCACTCAAGCGCGACGGCTCATTGCTTCGCCGGCGACGTATCGGTTACCAGGCGGTCGGAATGTTTGCGACGGTGTGGACCGCAGTGAAGATGGCTCCTTACATCGTGCGCCTGATGACGCGGAAGCCGCGGTATCATGCCGGAACGCCGCGGGAAGCTACGCTAAAAGTCTGTTATCCCACGGCCGCATTTCCACGTTGGCCGGCGGCTGATGCAAAATCCGCAACGAAGAACCGCGGCCGCCGGTCAGTTGAAAGTCGGTTCTCCATGAATCTGCAGGGCTACAGTTTGCATCCGCGGGATTTCACTGTGCGCTCGCGACTAGGCCGCATCACACGGCCCTGTGGTCGTCATCCATAGCGCCGCCGCGATCATACCTCTCGGACGCAACACCAACTGCCTGCTCGGCCATCTCGGCAGCGCGCAAAAGCGAGCGGTGTATCCTGGAAGAGAGCCACCAGGTGATCACGGTCGGCAGCGAGAAAGGGCGGGTAGTCTTACGAGGGTGATCGATTTCGTCGGCGCGCTAAGTAGCAGCGCCGAACCACTGGGCGCGATGAACTGATCTCGCCGCCCATCCGTTCACTAACAAACTAATATTGCTTATATCCGTCCCCGCGCTGCAAGATAATCGACGGGAGGAATTCGACGATGCGCCTTAAGACTGTCCTTGCGGCGACCGCGGTTTTGCCGTTGTGCTTGTGCCTTGTGGGCTCAGGATTTTCTGTCGAGCCAACTCCGCGGGCGCGGGAGTCGGGGCTGCGGGCGACAACCATGGAGCTACGACTTCATCAGGAGATCCAGGATGCGAAGCATTCAGGACGGGACACCACTACAGCCGAAAAGCTTAAAAGCAAAGGCGACGCCGAACTCAAGGAAGGCCGGCTCGGCGCCGCCATCCGGCACTATTCACAAGCGGAGAAGGCATTGGGCTTGCCGCCAGATAAGACGTCGCGTTGATGGTCGCATAAGTTATCTCTTGCTAAAGAACGCTTTTCGAAGCAGGATTGAAACGGGAGGGGAGCCGAAATCTCAATTCAGCCAGCGCTGAGAGGTTAATCCTCAACAATTATTGCCAGGGAGGAGAAAAATGCCACTCATTCAGGTTGGTCTAATCGACAAGACTGGTGAACTGGATCCTGAACTGGTGCAAACGGTTGCCGCCGCGCTCAACGTCCAGGTGACGCGTGACTTGCCGCAATTCTGGCCCATGCAGGCTACGGTCCTAGCGCTGCCCAAGAACAAGGTGCCAAGCGGGGTATGGCCGGTATTGTTGGTCAAGTCGCTGCCTCCCGGGGAAGGCGGGTTCCACCTGGACAAGCACAATCAGCCTTACGCCGAGGTGATCGCGACGCCCGCCAATGAGGGATGGACGGTGGCGGCGAGTCATGAAGTTATCGAGATGCTGGTCGATCCGAGCGGCAACCGGCTGCAGTCATCGACGCAGATCGAGATTAAAAACGGCCAGATTCAAGACGGTACCGGGCAGTTCGAATACCTGGTCGAAGCTTGCGACCCGTGCGAAGCCGACGACTACAGCTACACAATCCAGGGCGTTGCCGTCTCCGACTTCCTGACGCCGCACTTCTACGACCTCAACGCTACTCCCGGCACCCGTTATAGCTTCAACGGGAAGCTTACGGCGCCGCGTCAAATCTTGCCCGGGGGCTATATTTCCTGGATAGATCAGGAAAGCGAGGAGTGGCAGCAACTCCAGTACATCGATCCAAGCAAGCCGCCCCAAATCGTCAACCTGGGGCCGGCAACCGGCAAGAGTCTGCGCGAGTGGGTTCACACCAAAAATCGCGACGCCGGCCTGAAAACCACTAATGTTCTTTCGCTGAAAGCTCCCAATACTCAACTCTACAAGCACGCGAAAGAACACCGCGCACATTTGGATAAAATTGCGGCCAAGCGAGCGAAGCAATTCGAGCGTGCTGCCAGGCGTTGATGAGCACGCCTACCGCTACATAAGGCGCCCGGGGCCGCAAAGCCATTCCATTTTTCAGAGCGCCGCGCCGCACGCTGAAAGAGGCTCTATGCGGCCCTGGGGGCGTCGCGCCCTTTCGGCCATCTGTAAAAACTACCTCTGCTCTATCGATACTACTTTAATTCCTGTGTGGGTTCGGCTTTGCGATTGCGTTCTCTGGTGGCACAACGCTTGCTGCCTCCAAGGTTTTCGCTCCGACCTCAAAATAGGTTAATTGCCCGGAGCGAATGACAGCAGGGCACAGGGATCAAAGCCCGGAGGAAGGATATCATGTTGTATTGGGCATTCGTGTTTTTGGTGGTGGCCATTATAGCAGCCGCGCTTGGATTCGGCGGAATTGCCGGGACCGCGGCCGGAATCGCCAAGGTGTTGTTTGTCGTATTCCTGGTTCTGTTTCTGGTTGGACTCCTGTTGGGATTCCGCACGACTTCCGGATCTCCATGAACCTGCCTGGATGCGTGGCCACGCACGGCAGCGTAGCATCGCGCACCCTGATGTGTGGTTCCTCGAGTCTTCTTAATCCCGCCGGATACCACGACCGGTGAAAGGTGCTTCGTGCTCCTTTCACCGGTTGTGCGTCGGGGGCAGGCTCTTTCAGCCTCCAAATTTCGATTCAAATCTCCTTCCGATTCCACTATCGTGACATTCAAATCGCGGCGTGCGCGATTGGGCGGCGCGTCAAGGGAGGTTCTTATGAAGGAGCGTATTGTTTCTTCGGATTCTCACGTGGTGGAACCCGCAAACCTGTGGACTGAGCGCCTGGACAACCGCTTGCGGGACCAGGCGCCCAAGGTGATCAAGAACGAGGGGCGGCCAGGTTACTCCTTCGTGGCCCCCGGCGTGGTTCCGTTTCCGGTCGCGTCGATTTCGGCGATTGGCAAGAGCGGCGACGAACTCAAACAGCATCTCACCACCGGTTACGAGGCCGCCCGTCCCAGCGGATGGGACCCGGTCGAGCGGCTGAAGGATCAGGACGTTGACGGCGTGTGCGCCGAGGTGCTTTACACCTCTCTTGGGATGCCGCTGTTCTCGCTGCCGGACAGCGAATTGCAGCGCGGCTGCTTTGGCGCTTACAACGACTGGCTGGCCGACTTCGCGTCCCACAGTCCCAAGCGGCTTTATCCGATCGCGCTGATCTCGCTAGACGACGTAGCCGACGGCGTCCGCGAGATGGAGCGCTGCGTCGCGCGGGGCCATCGTGGAATCCAGGTTTGTGGCGTGGCGCCGCCGGAGCGGCCCTACTACTCGCCCGATTACGATGCTTTCTGGACCGCGGCGCAGGACATGCAGATCCCAGTCTCGCTGCACCTGGGCACCGGGCGCAAGTCGATGCAGGGGCGGGGCTCCGGCGCGCAAATGAGGCTGACCGGGCGCGATTTCATGATCAACACGACGCTGGCGCCCGTGCACGAGATCCAGCGCTCGCTGTGCAGCTTGATTTTCGGCGGGGTGCTGGAGCGCTTTCCGCGCCTGCGCATCGTATCGGCCGAAAACGACAGCGGCTGGTTTCCCCACATGCTGTATCGGATCGACCATTTCTACGAGAAGTTCGGCACCATGTCCGACGAGATGAACCTTACGATGAAGCCCAGCGACTACGTGCGGCGCAATGTCTGGGTGACCTTTCAGGACGACATGGTCGGGCCGATGACGTGGAAGGTGTTCGGCGAGAACAACTACATGTGGGCGTCGGATTTTCCCCACAGCGATTCGACCTGGCCGCATTCGCTGGAGGTGATCGAGCGCAGCTTCGAGGGTGTGCCCGGAACCGTAAAGCGCAAAATCGTCTGCGACAACGCGGTACATCTGTACCGGATGGAATTGGAGTGACCGGCGCGGTGGCCCTCATTGCCGGCCGACATTGACCGTAACAGGCGGAGCACGATCATGAAGACTATGGAACAGCAGGTGCGGGAACTGGCTGATCGGGAAGAGATCAAGGAGTTGACCGCCAAGTATGCTCATTGGGTGGCGCTGGGCGAAGGCGCGAAGGTTGCCCAATTGTTCACCGACGATGGCGCTTTCATCAACGAGGTAATGGGCGAGAAGCCCAATATCAATGTTCGCGGGCGCAAGCAGTTGGACGAGTTCTACCCGGGCCTCAAGCGCGGGATGGCGCTGCCGTGCATCCACAACCATATCATCGAGATCGACGGAGACAACGCCAAAGGTACCTGCACGATCGAAGTGCGTATTACTCAGAACCATCAGAGCGTGATCGGCTCGGGCTACTATGCCGACATCTACCGGCGCGAAGGCGGAAAGTGGAAGTTCGTGGAGCGGCACTCCTACTTCCATCACTTCGTGCCGCTGCTCAAGGGCTGGGCCGAGAAGAACTGAGTCCTCCGCCGGCGCCGCTATTGCGGCGTTGCAACACCCGGCCCGCGCTGAACCGGCCGGCCACTGACGCGTTTGTGCGAATCTCTCAGCAACTGCTGGGCCGCATTCGCACACGTTTGCTCTGCCGGCGAATCAATTCATTGACATATTCTATTCAACTACGTTAAGCATCAATAGGCGCTTAGCGCTTTGTCTCTATCGATTTCACTTCCAAAAGCAAGAAGCGCTGAATCCTTAATCATCGACAAGGGAGGGATCGATATGAGGCGTTCAGTCACCTTGACGCTGATTGCGAGCTTCGCGATTTTGCAGGCGGCGAACTTCAGCTGGGCCGGGGGATCCCACGACACCAGCGACGGTCAGGGCGCGCTTTCAAACAACACCACTGGATCTGGCGACAGCGCTTTCGGATGGGGCGCTTTGTTTGCCGACACCTTCGGCAGCGACAACACCGCCGTCGGAGATGAGGCACTCATCAGCAATAGCGCTGGGACTGAGAACACAGCCTGTGGAGCACAGGCGCTGGCCAACACCGACCACACCGGCGACAACACCGCGGTCGGATTCCAGGCGCTGACCGCCAACAGCACCGGTAACGAAAACACCGCCCTCGGCGCCCTGACGCTTGCCAACAACACAACCGGTGTTTTCAACACCGCCACCGGAGCGGAAGCGATGGAGGCAAACATCACCGGTTTGGCGAACACCGCAACTGGAACATTTGCGCTCGGCGCAAACACAGCAGGCAACGGCAACACCGCCACCGGATTCAACGCCTTGCATGACAACATGGCCAACGGCAACACCGGGACCGGCTACCAGGTGCTGTTTCACAACATCAGAGGGACAGGTAATACCGCGGCCGGAAACTCAACGATGTTCAGTAACACCACCGGCAGCTTCAACACCGCAACTGGAAACAGTGCGTTGGGCAGCAATACCATCGGGCAGAACAACACCGCCGCCGGCGATCTGGCGCTGTTCGGCAATCTCTCCGGAAACGACAATACCGCCACCGGCGCGTCGGCGCTTTTGCACAACTTGGGGGCGGCATCCACCGGCGGTCCCGGTACGGGCTCCGACAATACCGCAACCGGCTCGCATGCGCTGTTTGCCAACCTCAACGGGGGCGACAATACCGCCACCGGATTCAACGCGATGTTCAACAATACCTCGGGCCAGTCGAATACCGCCGACGGATTCCAGGCGCTGTTTCACAACCAAAACGGCGGCAACAATACCGCCTGCGGAGTCAGCGCGCTTTGGGCCAACACCACCGGGTCCAACAACACCGCCAGCGGACTGTGGGCGCTCCTGAGCAATACGTCAGGCGCACAGAATACGGCCGCCGGCGTGCAGGCTTTGAAAAACAATACGACGGGTAATAACAACATCAGCCTCGGCTACTTGGCAGGCTCTAATCTGACCACCGGTAACAACAATATCGATATCGGCAGCATGGGGGCGGCAGGCGATTCGAACGCCATCAAGATCGGCAACCAGGGCACGCAGACCAGGACTTTTATTGCCGGCATCAGCGGCGTGCCGCTCCCAAGCGGCGTGGGAGTGGTAGTCAACAGCAACGGTCAGCTCGGCGTGGCGACGGTAATCTCGTCGGAGCGTTTCAAGCGCGACATTCGGGACATGGGCCCGGCGAGCGATCGGTTGATGAAACTAAGACCAGTCACCTTTCGCTACCGGCAGGATCCGGAAGGAGTCAAGCAGTATGGATTGGTAGCCGAGGAAGTCGAGCGGATATATCCCGAACTGGTGATCTATGGTGCCGACGGCAAGGTCGAGACGGTGCGCTATCTGGCGCTCGTTTCGATGCTGCTGAACGAGCTGCAGAAGCAAAGGCATCGTGGCGAAGCTCAGGCGCGCGAGATCGAAACGTTGTCCGCTCAAGTTGTGGAACTTAAGGCGGGCCAGCGGCTTCGGCACGCCGCTTTCGAACATCGGCTGGCGGCGTTGGAAGGTCGCTGGCGCCCGGAGGCGGCAACGGCAGGATCGAAACCGGATGGGCTCGTGATCGCACGCCCCAATACGGCGCGCTGAAACTTGTCGCTGGCTGCACCATAGTGGCTGTGCGGGACGGCGCTGGGGGCGCTAATCGGCTGGATTTTTCGCGCGCGGGGCTTTTGAAGCCGTCGTTGCTTCTTCATCATCCCGAGCTAAGCTCGGGATGACGAAGAAAACAAATGGGCTGGGGAAAGGATAGCACGCTTGGGTTTTGGGCGGCGGCTCGCGCTGGAATTCCTCAGCCGCGTGTTCGCAATGATAAAGTTGGAGGCTTATTTTTCGACCGGCTGCGCGGCGCGGGCTTCCGCGATAATCCGGCGTGAGGCTTCGACCGCCAGACGCGCCCGTTCCATCGGTCCGACGCCCTTGTCCTTCAGCGACTTCAGCGGCACCTCGACGCCGATCGGTACGTCCGGCGGCATCGCGGCGACGAATTCGCGCAGTGGAAATTCGCCGTCGCCGGGGAGCATCCGCTCGCTGATCGCTTCAAAGAGCTGCTTGTCCGGTGCCATTGTCAGCGGACCGTCGGAGAACTGGGCGCCGCCAATCAGGCGAGGGTCGATGGCGGCGAGTTCGGCAACCGTGCTGCCCGAGCGGATCAGGTGCAAGGTATCGACCATGATGCCCGCATTGGGCCGGGCCGAGCGGGTCACCAGGCGTACGGCGTCGCGCAGTGAGGGCAATTGCGTGATCGCGACGAATTCAACGTTCACGCCCATTGCGAATTCCTGCGCCCGATCGCAAAGCTGGCTGAAATTGGCCAGCCGCCGTTCCTCGTCGGTATCGCTGACCAGCACGCTCATCCGCTTGGCGCCCAGTTCCGCCGCGCATTCGAATGCGGGGCGATAGGTGTCGGGCTGCGCGCGCGGCGAGAGCGGGAAGAACTCGACCGTATAGGGCGTCACCCCGCAGTCCGCCATCCGCCGGCCCAACTCCCTTCTGAATGCGGCGTCGGTCACCAGCGGATACCATTGCGGCGGCCGCTCCGGCGTGCGCAGAAACAGGCTGACGTGCTGACATCCGAGCGCGCCGGCGATAGTTACCAGTTCCAGGGGCCCGGCCTCATCGACGGTGAGTTGTTCAAGCGATATGGGATTCATGGTGCGAATGCTAACATCGAGGGCCCATTTTTGACTACACGCGGACGAGGTGTGCGATGCTCAAGGTCAAAGGTATCAGCCATATCCAGATCAATGTAAGCGACCTGGAGCGCTCGCTGCGGTTTTATCGCGACACGCTGGGCTTGGTCGAACGGATGCGGACCGGACCATACGTTCTGCTTGCTTCCCCTGAAAGCGGTGATTTCGTCTCTCTCAGCCAGTTGGCGCCGGTTGGCGCGCCCGGATTGGGCCATTTCGTCTTGCATCTGGAGGCGGAAAATGTCGACACTGCCGTGCGTGCGCTTGAAGCGGGCGGGGGCAAGCTGGTATCGGGCAGCGAATCTCCGAACTTCCCA
>Ga0126373_10003182_pt1 | contig 12227 bp, 12 predicted proteins | sample PanSoiMetPlot_11_FD_92545 | JGI IMG/M metagenome (GOLD analysis project Ga0126373, IMG submission 92545) | Tropical forest soil microbial communities from Panama - MetaG Plot_11 | ecosystem: Environmental > Terrestrial > Soil > Tropical forest > Bulk soil | place: Panama | collected 2016-02-17
GGGCCAGGCTGATGGAGTGTCGTCCGCGATGGACGCCTGATCGGGGAGGGCTTCGAGCCGTGCCTTGATGGTGCAAGGACAGCGGCCGTGGCCGCATACACGGCCGTGACGTCTGTGCCTGAGGCCCCTTGGACTCGTCCTTGGGTGGAGAAGCCCAAACGTAAGCTGCGAGATAGCACGACGTCGAGCCTTCTCATGTGTGTCGGGGTCTTTGCACTCTTTTTCGACGCGAGCACTGTGGGCTTGTCGATCTTGTTCTGGCTTGCGGCACTCGTGATTTGGCTTTGCGAACCCAGTCGGATGTTATGAGCGCGCTGATTTCAACGGACTTGCCGAGATGCAAACTCAATATTGGGACTGTTGCCTCCAATCCGGTTCGGATCTCATGACTTTCTTCCCGACAATGTCGAAAGCGTGGGGACATGCATTGAGCCCGCCCAAGTGACACGGGCCGCGCATTTGCGGTCTCCTCAGCCCGGGGGGGCCTGGATCGCGGCGAAATGCCGCAATGTCGTTGTGGGCCCTGCCCATCGTCGCGTTCCGGTCGAGGTCGGCGTAGTGGCCCCGGCATCTTCTCTGGCCGCCGGTGCGCATCCGCTAACCGCAGCTGATCGAAGGCGCAGCGTCCGTGCTGATAGCTTCTAGATGGGTGAACTCGGCCGTTAGCGGGCCCGCGCGTTTAATATCTTTCGGAAATACACGACCCTTTCGGTCTCAGAAAAGCCCCATGCGAGGTGAGCGGCGTGTGATCCGACGTTGTCGAGCAGGGCATCCGACCCGAGCTCACGAAATCCGCGCGACATCAAGAAAGTCTCTGCATGTTGTATCAGCCGAGCGCCAATTCCTTGCCGCCTGAAGCGCGCTTTGACCCAAATGCCTTCCAGAAACGCAACCGGGCGGGTGTCGCAGCCGTTCGCATATTTTCGGATGGCGACTTCCGCGAAGCCAGCAGGAGAGCCGTCGGAGGTTTCTGCGATAAAGCCCCAACTTTCGCCACCGGCAAGCAACTCGTCGATCGACGAGGCATGCGCTTGCAGGCTCTCGGTAGGCCAAAGCGCAGTTCGCATTTCTGCCCACACCCTTTGGTCGGCGGCTCGCATGTCCCTGATCGTGAATTTCATGTTGTGACTCCGTCATCGCTTTGAGCCTGCTCGTTCAGTCCGACTCGGACCCACCAGGATTGTCCGTGACATCGCGCGACCCGCGTTCAGGCGCATGCGTTGTCAAAGCCCGCTGGTAAAACGGCACCGGGCGGGTGCGGCGCGATCACGATCAGAACTGTTGCGCGGCCATCGCTCTCTCTTAGCCGTGACGTTGGATTCAGGCTAACGGAGCGAAGTCTGAACGCAATCATGCAGGCCAACAGTCCCATGTCAGGCAAAGCTTATGATCTGAGATCTGGTATTCTGGTCCCGTTAGGATCTCAGTTGAATTTCCCGTACCACAAAACAGCGAGTTGCGTGTGGGGTATCTGGATCTTGCGCCCGCGATTGCTCAACGTTGTCTCGATGCCGCCGTTGAGAAGATTAGTTGAAACCATTCTTCGTACCGATGCGGTGGGAGCATCGATCACAAAAATAGTCTGTTAAGCGATCTTTAAATAAGAAGCCTCAACCCTGCGCGTCAGGTTCGACCATTGGCTTTGTGCCACGCTCATTGTGTCGGGGCCGCCATGCCGGCCGCCCGACGCGGTCGGCACTCACGCAGGGAGCCGAGAGATTTGCGGCTCCGCCAATTGAGGCGGGTCGATGACCAAAGCGGGAGACAAGCGAGAGGCTGGCGACAATCTTCGAGCAAGTCGCAATATGAGGGCGAATGAATGCATTTCGAACCAATCGGGCAACAAGAAGACCATTCGAAGCGACCGGTTCCAAAGGTTTCAGCAACATAGCCGACAGCCGGACAATAGCCGCATCAAAACAGGTTTTTGCCGAGCCGAAAATCTCAGGCACGTGCGGAGTGGATCCTGATCTTTTCCTCGAGTAGGCGTGGGGTATCTGATGTCTCGATCGAATTCGGCAGCCAGAACCATTGCTTTCCCGTCCCGCCCGCCGGCGTGTACCAAAGCGCTCGTCCGCACTCGCCACGACGAGCTTTCGGATGATATCACGCTCCTTTGCGTTCCCAACAAATCCGAATGCGCAAGCATTCCAAACGGCGCTCGATACGTGTACGCACGCGGCGAGACGCCGGACGTCGTGGTCCTGACCGAAGCAAATTCGACCGGGCTTATCGCTAACTATCTGCAGCCATCGGTGGCCGCTATTGTGCCCGTCGTCGATGTCTCCGGAGAGCACGGGTGTGGGAGTGCGGGGACCTATGGATGCGTTGACTTGTGCCTTGAGGCGACCAACTCATTCGCCCTCACCGAAGCGTTGTTGATACTAAAACCAATGATCGACCGTGTTCGAGCATTGCCGCAATCTGTCATTATGTCCACCGATCCGAAAAGAGTCCTCCTCGCCAGACTCGCGGTGCGCGGCCGCGACATGGAACCCGCTCGGGATCCATCGGTCCGAGAGACCATCGTCTACCCCGATGCGACCGCAGTGCCGGACGCACGGGCGCTCGCTGAAGAACTCGTCTGCCTCGGCCTGCTCGAACGGCAGTTCTTCGACAAGCTTATCACGTGCCCATGTTGCGATTCGGCGCGACTATCCGTTCGCGAGTGCTGCAGCGCCTGCCATAGCACCGACCTGACCGAGGAGCCCGTGATACACCATTTGCGCTGCTCCACCCAAGCGCCGGAGCCGGACTTCCGGCACGGGACCATGTTAATCTGCCCCAAGTGCCGCCTGTATCTTGAGCATTTCAGCGTCGACTACGACCAACCCGGCAGCGTGATGCTTTGTCGGAAATGCGGTTACATCTCGACTGATCCTGCGGTCGGCTTCACTTGCCTTGATTGCCAGGCAGAAGGCGGGACCGACGAGACCGGTACAAGCGTCGTGTGGCGTTATCGGCTGACCGAGGCTGGTCTCGCGCGGGTCAAGTGCGACGCTTCGATGCCAGCCAGGGTGAGCGACCACGCTCTCGATCGGCTCAAGACCTTTGTCTCCCGCGAGGAGGCGGCAGAACGGCCGTTCTGCGTGTTTGCCTCCCGGCTCACCCAGCCAGCGGGGGTAGACAGACGACTCTGGGAGCAAACATGCGCTCTATTTGGAAGATTGTTCCAGGAGGTATTTACGCCTGAGACTGAGATCATAGACGCGGTGGTCGGGGCGACGCCGGTATTCCTGGCGCTCCTGGCAGAAGATTGCAAAGCCGAGGTTGAGCGAGCGATACCAGACATCAGGATGGACCTGGAGCGTCACCTGAGCGTTCGGCCGCGTGTCAACTACGCGGTCTTCGGCCCAGACGAACTAACCCGCATTCTTGGGGGGCAGTGCCAAGAAGGGTCCACGCTTTGATCGGAGTCGACATCATCGCCCGCGCCGGGGAGTTTCTCGTCGCGCTCCCGGACTGGTCCCTTGTCATGGTCTTCTGGCTCACAATAGTGGCGGAGGTCCCCAGATATTTTGTCGGAGTCCAGGCGACGGCGGCAGCGGTTCTTCTGTACGGCGATCAGCCTCGCGGTCCACTTAAGCGCGTCCCTCTCGTCTCTATCCTCCTTGTCGGACACAACGAGGAGGCCTCAATTGAGAGCTGCGTTCGCTCGCTGCATGATCAGACCTTCAATCAGTTTGAAATCATCTGCGTCGACGACGGATCAAGCGATCAGACGTTCGCCATCATGCAACGGCTGCGAAGGGAAGGGCTGATCCATTCCGCGGTTCGTCTCGAATTGCGCGGCAGCAAGCCATCTGGAATTAATCTCGCTGCTCGCCTTGCGAAAGGTGACATTTTGGTCGTGATTGATTGCGACTGCTCGTTCGAACCGGATGCGATCCAGGAGCTTCTTCGCCCGATTGTTGAGCAGCCGTGCGTTGCAGCCGTCAGCGGCAACATTCTTGTGCGCAACTGGCGACGTTCGATCATCACTTCACTGCAGGCAATTGAGTACCTCTTATCAATCTCCCTTGGCAAGGCCTACGCCAACATCATCGACCAAGTGTGGTGTGTATCTGGCGCCTTCGGTGCGTTCCGGCGCGACGCCTGGGAACGGATCTGTGGCATGGATTCGGGAGGAGGCGAAGACTTTGACTTTACTATTCGTCTGCGGCTTGCCGGCTATAAGGTTGTCTTCGCCCGACATTCGATCTGCTACACCGACGTTCCGGAAACGCTGTACGCGCTGTTACGGCAGCGCAACCGCTGGGAGCGCGACACCTTCTGGGTTCGGCTGCGCAAGTATAAGCGCCTCTTAAATCCGTTCAGGACAAACCTCTCTTGGCAAGCGCTTATCTTGCAGTGGGACTTCTTACTCTTCAATTTCCTACCGACCGTTGTGTTTCCGTTCTACTTGGTGTGGCTTTTGACTCGCTACGGCGAATTCGGTGTTTTGTTGCTGTGCGCGGTCACCCTCGTTCTCTATGTGCTAGACCTTGCTGTGTTCGTGTGCGCGGTCCTCGTGACGGGCCGCCCGATCTACTGGCGTCTCCTGCCTTTTTTGCCGTTATTTGGGCCCTTTCAGTCATATGTTATGCGTCTCGATCGATTCTACTCCTACGCGACCGAATGGGTATTCACCTCGTCGAAGCACGACAACTACACGCCACAGAAGACCCGCGACTGGCTCGTTTGGAAATGAAGACGAGAGGCACGTGAGATGGCAATCAAATCACTGCGTTCGCGGCCGCGGCCGGACAATCTGAAGAACCAGCCGCGAACGAGTCAATCCTTGGCCAGGCGCATTTACCTTGCCGCGTTGCTGATCGGGGGAGGGTGGATTGCCGTCCAAATTATAGGACCATTTGTTTTTCTAGATGCGGACGGCATGATTATGCAAGATCACAAAGTTGTGGGCGCTGACTATACAGCACAGGTATTGTCCATTACGGCCCGTCCGGGCGACCAGGTGGCGGCGGGGCAGCGAATTGGCATGCTAACGTCGACGCAAATGCTTGATGTACTTTCCGACCTAACATCGCGGCAGGCGCAAGCGACATCTCGGCGGGAACAGATCGATGCCCGCCTGGCGGCTATTAAAGCCACACTTCCTGCTGCCGACCAGCGCAAAACGGCGGCTGAAGCCGCACGGGCTGCAGTCGAGACGGCAGCCCGGCGTGGTCTGACGACCGTAACCCGGCGCGCCGAGGTGTCGCTCTCGCGCTATGAGGCCGCACGCGACGCCGAGGCGCTTCGGGCCGAGGCGACCAGTCTTGTCAGTGAACGCACGGCCCTCGAAGGCAATCTCAGTCGTATAGCCACTGCCCTCGAAGCAGGACGAGGGACCTATCGTGACGGTGCGATCTTCTCCCCGGTCGAGGGCACTATTGGGCCGAAAGTGGCGGCGCCGGGCACGGTGCTGCGGCCTGGCGAGCCGCTTGCGGTGGTGTACTATGGCCCGCCATACGTGGTGGCCTATCTGCCCACTAATCGGCTCTATTCCGCCAAACCGGGGGACCACGTCGTTGTTAGTGATGGCGGGACACGTCGACCAGGGCGAATTGAACGAGTCGAGGGACTGGCGGACGCGTTGCCGGCTGAGTTCCAATCGAACTTCCGCAGTCTTGAGCGCCGGCAGGTCGTTAGAGTCGCGCTCAACGACGGCGCCGGTGCCGCCTTCCCGCTGCTAGCGAAAATCAGTGTCTCCGATTGGTACGCTCCCGCGAACGTGGTGACGGAGATGCGCGAGGTGCTGACGAGCATGCTTGGGAGCTCTGTGGCGGAAGCATCTCGCCGCTGAGCACTTTCCATGAAGTTCCACGGTTCGCGCTTTTGACCTCGCGAACCGGAGACGAGCACCGGACTTGCGATTCACAAACGGCGAACTCGCATGCATGACGCGATCCAATTCCGGCGGCTAGCCGCCCTGACGTCCCGGCGTACGCTGCTGTTGACCGCCGCGGCGCTTCCATTGCTGAGCGTCACGCTGTCCCGAGGAGAAGCAGGGTTCGCGAAAATTGCAAAAGCGGTCTGGGTGTGGAAAGACCGCATCCTTGATCCGGGTGAACTGGCGCTGTTTTGCGAATACCATCGGATCGGGGTGCTGTTCCTCTATTTGACGCCGCAAGCCGGTGAGGCCCTCCTTTCGGGGAAAGAGAGTGCCCTAAAGGTCGTTGCCTCGCTGCGGGCGGGGGGACGACGCGTGTATGCGTGCGTTGGTGAGCCAGATTGGGTGATCGATCCGGTGCGATTGCCAGACCACCTCGCATTGGCGGGGCGGGCGGTATCAGCTGGTCTTTTTGACGGGCTGCACTTAGATGTCGAGCCGCACGCGCTTCCGGCTTGGCGTGACCCCAGCTCACGCTTGCCGCTTCTAACGGGCACGGTCGAATTGCTCGACCTCGTGCGCTCGGCGCTTTCCGACGCCGATATCGACGCCGCGGTCAATCCCGTCTTCGTGACCGTGCCGTATCACGACGAGAGGTTTTTGACAGCCCTCGCGCGCCGCTTGACCTCGATGTCGATCATGTCCTACCGGGACAACGTTTCAGCGGCGATCTCCTGGGCCGCGCCGTCGATTCTTGAAGTCTCGCGGCTCGGTCGTCGATGGCGGCTCGGTGTCCTCGTCGACCCCAACCGCGCAGAACCGGGAACAAGCTGGAGTGACCGTTCCGCGGTGTCCTTTGACGCGGCAATGGATGAGCTTGATACGGCCTTAAGGTCGCGGTTCTCTGCGTCAGGTTATTCTGGGCTGGCGTTCGAAGGCTACGACGGATTGAGGCGCATGGAGCAAAAAGGATTGGTGGCCCCCTAACTCGTCGGTCAAGTTCGCGGGCGAATGCGCTCGACCAATTGGATACCGGCGCCAGGGGCAGCACGGGCGAGCGCGAGCGGAGACGGCGCGTCGAACGTGCGCCAGCGCTCTGTCACGGAGACGCGCAGGCGTACCTGGCAGGATCGTTGCGATCGCCGCCGCCCTGGAAACTTGCGACCTGAGGGTAGGGGCAGAGCGGACGGCTCCACAGCGCGTTGCCGTCCTTGTCGCGCTTGGTCGTAAGCAGCGTCACCGGCGGGACATCATGTTCGACCCACTGCTCGAGCGCTGTGAGCGGATCATACCCACGCTGGTCCACACCAGGACCGGTCTGGATGCCGCAATGGTCCACTCCGGGCAACATGAACAACCGCAGGAAGCTCTGGGTCGCCTCGCGGCCACCGGACTTGCTCTCGACCGCCTCGTAATAGTCCACGGTATTGGTGGGCGTGACAATGGCGTCTGCCCAACCTTGGTACATCAGTATCTTGCCGCCCCGAGCCTTGAACTTGCTCAGATCGGGATTCGTGGAGTTGTACATCTCCGCCATTGTCTTCAAGCGCGGTGGATCAGCATCGAAGTCGAACTTGAGTAGGTTGTAGCTCGGACCGGGATCCGGTTCGAAGGCCATGTAGCGCACAAAGTCAGTGCCGAACGCAGGAACGAGTGGGCGTTGGCCGGTCGGCAAGCCGGTCAACCATAGCGGCCAGTACGCCTCTGAACCCGGCGGGACACCGCCAGGATAAAGCTGCTCGCCCTTGCTGTTCGTGGGGCCGTCGTACCATTTTTGCAGCACCGCGATCTCGGCGGGCGCGAGGCAGTCACCCGCGCCATTCGCTTGGCACCTTAGACTCTCAGGCTTAAAAGAGCATTTGCGAGGATCCGGGACAACGCCATCCTGATCTGCGCAAGCCTTGTTGACCGCCGCCTCGACAACCGTGACCTTGGATTGTGCGAGGATCGGCTTGCCGTCGGTCGCCGTGTTGGCTTGCGTCACCCAAGCGAAGAAGGTGGCAACCAGCCCGGTGTAATCCACCGCAGGCGCGCCGCTGATGATGCCGTCGAAGTCCTCCGGGTATTTCCAGGCTTCCATGTGCGCCATGCGACCGCCGGTCGAGCAGCCATTGAAATAGGACTTCAACGGTCGTTTGCCGTAATAGACTTCGATCACCGCCTTGGCGACGCGGGCGGTCGTGGTGACCGCACGCTGGCCCCAGTCGAACTTAGCCACCAGGTTGTTATAGGCCCAGCGTCCGTCGGCAACCGACGCACCCCAGTGACCGGAATCCATCGACACGGTCGCATAGTTGCGCATCAAGCCAACGTTCGCTCCGTTAGTGAAAGTCATGTTGTCGCTGTCGAGCGCGCCGCAGAAGCCGCCGCAGCCAGCCATGAGGAACTTGCCGTTCCAGTCTTTGGTGGGAAGACGGATCTCGAAGTTGATTGCGGGGCGAACGTAACCGAGCACGCGGCAATATTCTGGTAAGGGAGCCTTGGCGGCGACCGTCGTGGCGGACAGGAAATTGGTCTCGTTGATCTTCAAGTCGGCGATATCCGCGCAGTCAGCGGCGTGCGCGGAAGGCAAACCGCCGAGTGCAAGCACAAGCATAGCGGCCACTACCCTGGCCAACCCAATCAGATTTGACATCATTGGCTGTTCTCTCCTGAAACGAGCTGGCGGTGATCGATCGGGGGTGGAGACGCCAACGCACGCTGAGCGACAGCGTAACTGCAAACGGGCACCATTCGCAAGTTGTTCGCGGCGCAACGCGGCCGCACGATAATTTGCTTCCAGCACAATGCGAACGCCAAAACGATTGGCCTCGATTCGCGTCGCCTGTCAAGGGGCGGGATGTTCGCGTCGACTCTCCGGCGCGTTTGTTCAATCCGGACAAGTTCAGGTGTGCACCAAAGCGCGAAGACCAGATCGCGGCATGGCTCCACGGGGAGTTGGAGATCGGCTGCAACGCCGCGACCTGGCGTTCGCGGTCTTGAGAACCATGCTCTCGGGTGGCTTTTGCGAACGCACCGAGACAAGGCCAAGGTTGCCACAGCGAGGCGAGGCGCAAGAGCATCGACGCGCCGCACCACGGTCTGTTCACCTCACTAGGTCCAAGCACCAAAGAAGCGCGACGATAAACCCGAAAGTGTAGGCCCTCGTGTGTGGGGCCGCGAGGGTCACGTGTCGTGGGGCGATGCATTCGCCTTTGACCGATCGAGTATGGTGCCAAGTTCTTCCGGGGAATGCCTGGGGCCAGTAATGGGAGGAGGTCAGTAATAGAGTATTGTCCGTCGGCGCATTCGTTTCCGACGCGCACGGTTTTGAGACGAACGTGACCAATTATGTTGCCTCTCTGACGGGAGGGAGGCAGTTGTGGCGAGAAGTTGCGGCTCCTACGTTGTTACCATACAGGGCGAGCATGAATGAGGGGGCAAATCAGATCAATATTGTGACTATACAAGCAATCCGCCGAATGACTCCTGCAGGCAATCAGTTTGCCCTTCGTTCCGCTTATTGCGCCAAAGGCTGCATGCCCGCTTTATTGGTCGAGATGACGACCCATTACCTAATCACAATCCAGGGGCGCTGCTAATGTTGCCAGCAACGAATACGTGATCGAGACGACGGGCAGAGGGGAAATGGAATTTCGACGTGAGCAAATTGCTGCGTAGGTTGAACATGATGCCGCAGCTTTGAGAGATCGAAAAGGATGTCACTGCGCATTTGTTGAAAGAATTCTTCTATTTCAACATTGACGGAGAGATCGTTGTGCGGCAATATGACAGCAAGCTTCCGCTTTTATGCCGCCGGGCGAAAAAACGCGACCCCCTTGTGGGCTAAAGCGTTTTGCCGAGCTTGCTTGCCAGTCTCGCTGCAAAGTGGCGTGGTGAAGCGTCTGTTTGCCGCGGTGTTTGGCCTGCCTGGCGGTGATGAGCATTCGAGTTGTGCGTAATGCGATCGCGCGTTCTCGACGTGACTTCGCGCGTCAAATCATCCATCGGAATATTCGGCGGACCAGTACAATTTTGAAACTGGTTCCGCAGGCTTGGTCAACGACAAACGCGCAAATGGCTCGCGATCGAGCGAGTGCGATTTGCAAAACTGTGGAGAGGAGACTGCGGTGCCCAAAGTTGCCTTCCATGCGGACCTGAAGAAAACCCCCGAGTCAGCAGAAATCAAGACTCACAATCGATGGCATCCCGACATTCCCCTGGTGGAAATGTTCAAACCGGGCGCTGAGTTTCGGGTTGAATGTTTTGACTGGACCGGTGGGCAAATTGATCCGGATGACAGCGCCAACGATGTTCGCGATGTTGACCTGACAAAAGTGCACTATTTGAGTGGACCCTTCGGGGTGGAAGGGGCCGAACCTGGTGATTTGCTGGTCGTCGATCTCCTGGATATCGGCTATCTGCACGATTCACCTTGGGGGTTTACGGGCATCTTTGCCAAAGAGAACGGCGGCGGTTTTCTTGTCGACCACTATTCGCACGCGCGCAAGGCGATCTGGAATTTCCACGGCATCTACACAAGCTCGCGTCACATCCCGGGCGTGCGTTGGGCCGGCATCATTCACCCCGGCCTGATCGGCTGTCTCCCGGACCGCGAGTTGCTTGAAAAAGCCAACCGCCGCGAAGCCGAGCTCCTGGCGACCAATCCTGACCGCGTCCCGCCGCTGCTCGCCCCACCTCACGCGCCGACCGCGCTCATGGGACAAATGACCGGTAAAAAGGCGCAAAGCGCTGCGCAAGAGGCTTGGCGCACTGTACCGCCACGGGAACATGGTGGTAATTGCGACATCAAGAACCTATCGCGCGGCTCTAAGATCTATTTCCCCGTCTACGTCAAGGGTGGCGGGCTGTCGATGGGCGACATACACTGGTCGCAAGGCGATGGCGAGATCACCTTCTGCGGCGCGATCGAGATGGCCGGCTGGATTGATATCGGCGTCGATATCATCAAAGGGGGCATGTCGAAATACGGCATCATCAATCCGATCTTTAGACCGAGTCCGATCGAGCCGCGTTTCTCCGAATATCTGGTGTTCGAAGGCATTTCGGTCGACGAGATGAGCGGAAAGCAACTCTATCTCGACGCGCACGTCGCCTATCGACGTGCCTGCCTGAACGCAATCGAGTACCTGAAAAAGTTCGGTTACACAGGCGAACAAGCCTACATGATCCTCGGAACCGCACCATGCGAAGGCCGCATCAGCGGCATTGTCGACATACCGAACGCGTGCTGCACCCTCGCCATTCCAACGGAGATCTTTGATTTCGATATCCGTCCCAGCGCCTCCGGGCCGAGCCGGATGGTTGCGGCGAGCGACGTGGCCGCCTGCTCCTAGGCGCGCCCGAACTCGGTAAGGAGCGACCTCGCGCGCGGCGAAAGTCGCGCGTGGGGATATGGGTGCGGTATCAAACCAAGAATGAGGAGGGGAGGATGCTATTAGGGCTATCGCTCTTTTGGGTTGGAGCTGTCCTTTTTCTCAATGGGTTGTGGGTGTTGGAGAAGGTGGGCGATCGCGAGATCGCGGTCATCGACGTCTTTGTTGGAACATTGACACTGGCGGTTGCCGCCTATCTCGCTTTCGGGCCCGGTGCTGACGCAGCAAGCATCAAGGGAGCGGCCTTTCTGCTGCTGTTTACGTTCACCTATTACTGGGTAGCGTGGAACCGATGGAATGGCGCCGATGGGCGGGGGCTTGGCTGGTTTTGCCTGTTTGTCGCCATCACCTGCGCACCGATAAGCCTGCAGACCTTTGCCACGGCGCACACGCTATGGGACTACTGGCTCGCAATCTGCTGGGTCTCGTGGGGCATCTTGTGGTTCCTCTTCTATTTGTTGCTCGCTGGCGGGAGGAAGGACCTGACAAGGATCACAGGTACGTTGTGTACGCTAGAGGGGATCTACACGGGTTGGATTCCCGGCTATCTTCTTCTCGTCGGCGCCATGCCAGGAGGGCCAGTGCCGACACACTAAGGTGCGCGCCCGCGGCCTGCAGCGGATTACGTCGCGGGCGTTCCCAAGCAAATGAAGGGTATGAGATATGCCGCTTTACGACTATGAGTGCCTGACCTGTGGAGACTTCCGCGAGTGGCGTAACATGAGCGAGTGGGAGGCGAGCGTGCCATGCCCACATTGCTCGCTGCCGGCACCGCGGCGGGCTGCAGCGCCGATGCTGGCTGTGCTGTCAAAGAACAACCGGATCGCGCATGAGCGCAACGAGCGCAGCGCCCATGAGCCAAAAGTTGTACGTCGCGAAGACTTGTCGCCGCACCACCGTCACCACGGCCATCGGCACGACATCAGCCCGTTGCTCAAGCACCAATTTGGCGATGTTCACAAAAGCCCGCCCGATCGGCCATGGATGGTCGGCCACTAGACCGGCCGCTGAATCACTACGATGTGGGCCGTGCTGGA
>Ga0126373_10003183_pt1 | contig 12226 bp, 11 predicted proteins | sample PanSoiMetPlot_11_FD_92545 | JGI IMG/M metagenome (GOLD analysis project Ga0126373, IMG submission 92545) | Tropical forest soil microbial communities from Panama - MetaG Plot_11 | ecosystem: Environmental > Terrestrial > Soil > Tropical forest > Bulk soil | place: Panama | collected 2016-02-17
GAAGAGGAGGAGGCCAGGAAAGGCGGCAAGCGCGGCAAGACAGACGACTACATCAGCGCCGTTGAAAAAGCAGGGGCCGAGAGCGTTCTCATTCCGTTACAAGATGAACAAGCAAGAAATCGCCTAATCCCGACGCTCGACGGCTTTGTGCTCCCCGGCAGCCCGGCGGACATAGAGCCTCGGCGATACGGTTCGGTCAACCGGGGGTTGTCCGCGCCCGCTGATTCGGCGCGGGAAGAAACTGACCGTGCCATCCTCGAGCATGCGTTTGCCGTGAAAAAGCCTGTCCTAGCCATCTGCTACGGCTGCCAACTCCTGAACGTTTATCTCGGCGGCACGCTGATTCAGGATCTTAGGGCTGAGACATCGACCGCAACGCCTCATCGCAAAAAGGATCTCGTGCCGGAACCCCAGGACGATCCGAACCATCCCGCCACTTTGCAGTCCGGAAGCCGCCTCTCCACGCTTGCCGGGGGAACGCGAGCGGTCATCAACAGCTCGCATCACCAGGCGATTCGGGAGCCAGGCAAGAATTTGCACGTTACTTCGCGCGCCTCGGACGGGACCATCGAGGGCGTCGAGTGGACGGGCGATTCCAACTGGGTCACAGGCGTGCAATGGCATCCCGAGCGCATGCTCGGAGACGCGTTTTCAGAGCGATTGTTTTGTGCGTTTGTCGCCGCTGCCGCAAACGCGCGCGAGGTGGTCGCTCACGAGACGTAGCCAGACCAGTTTCCAAGTTCGCTTTTCGCGTTCCCATCGGGGGTGCCATGATTTCTCTCGCAGGCAAAGCGGCGCTCATCACCGGCGGCTCGCGCGGCATCGGCGCCGCGGCCGTCAAAATGTTTGCTCAAGCCGGCGCCGACGTAGTTTTTAGCTATTTTAAATCCAAGGATGCCGCCGTCCAAATTCAGCAAGAAGCTCGGAAACACGGGACGCGAGTGGAGGCCTTTAAAGCCGACGTCGGCAAGCACACCGAGAACAAGAGTCTCGTCGAACAGTCGATCGCGCGGCTGGGCCGCCTGGACATTCTCGTGGCCAACGCCGGTGTTTGGAATCTCGAGGATCTGCCTATCGAAAAAATGTCCGAGAAGCAGTGGGACGACATGATCCGCACGAACCTCAAAAGCATTTATTCCATCATTCATTTTTCCGTGCCACAGATGATCAAGCAAAAGTCTGGCAAGATCATCACCATCAGCTCCACCGCCGGCCAGCGCGGTGAAGCCCTCCACACGCACTACGGCGCTTCCAAAGGCGGCATCATCAGCTTCACCAAGGGTCTGGCTACCGAGCTCGCGCGCCACAATATTTTGGTGAACTGCGTCGCCCCCGGCTGGGTGGCCACGGATATGTCGAACCCCGTCCTTGAGACAAAAGCGGGTCAAAAAATGGCCGCCACCGTGATTCCGCTGCGCCGCGCCGGGACTCCGGAAGAGATCGCCGGTCCGATCCTCTTTGTCGCCTCCGATTTAGCCAACTTCATGACCGGCGAAATCATCAATGTAAATGGAGGCGCGGTCCTGTGCGGATGAAGCTTGGCCAATTTGTGTTCCGAACCTCAGCTGCAGCCGCTCTTTTTGCCGCTGTTTGTTTTGTTCCCCTCGCCCAGGCGCAAAATCCCGACACCATGATGCCGGAACAAAGCGAGGCGAAGGGCAAGCAAATCCTGCGTGATCTCATCAACGGTCTCGGGGGCCCGGGTTATTCGCAAGTGCGGGAGAGCGAGTGTTCCGGGCGACGCGCGCTGTTTGGCCACAGTGGCGATCTCACCGGCTACATCGACTTCAACGATTTCCGCCACTATCCCGATAAGGCGCGCATCGAATACATCGCCAAGAGACACAATACCATCCTGTTGTCGCTGATTGGTCTTGATGGATTGGATTTTTCCCATGGCGGAATCGTAATCACTTTGTATAACGGCGATCACGGCTGGTCCTACGATCGCAGCGGAATCAATGAGTTGCCGGCGCCTGCGGTCACGGACTTTCAGGAGGCCACGAAGCGGAACGTCGACACTCTGTTGCGCTTTCGCCTCAACGAACCAGGTCTTACCATTCGCTTTGGCGGCACTGACACCGTGGATCTCAAGCAGGTCAACTGGGTGGAACTCGACGACAGCGAAGGCCGCAAGTACCGCCTGGCGGTGGATCACTCGACGCATCTTCTGGTCCGCTCGGTGGTCAGCACAGAGGATCCGGAGAACCAGCAAATCAACGATGACACCACCATTTATACGAATTACCACCTCAAGGACAGCGCCTGGACTCCCTTGCAGATTACCCGCGAACACAACGGCCGGAGAACCGCGCAGTTTTTCTATGATAGCTGCCGCTACGATCCCGGTTTCCCCCAGGATCTTTTTTCGAAGGATTCCCTAAAAACGCGCGGTGCGGAACTGGTCTCCAAAAAGAAATAGGTTCGCGAAGGGAAACGAGATGCTCATGCGGCTGCCGCTAGTCGGTATGTTCGTTACTAAGAGACAAGAAATGGCGGGAAGCTCGGTCTGGAGCAGCCGTTTTGCAATTTGTCATATTTCTTCCCATCATCCCTACTTCTCCGCACCCTTATAAAAATATGATATAGTACTCCATCCTAGAAAAGTACTACGCCTTGCAGCACTTGCGAGCCATTGTCCCTGGCCGTACAGCTGCTTAGAACCGGCATTGAGGACAGTCACTTTCCTGGATCGCCAGTTCCGCCTTCGGACGAGGAATGACCTTGACTAAGAGTGCAACCGGCCTGGGCACTCCGCGAAGCGCTGCCGGCTTCAGCATGATCGAGCTGGTGGTTTCTCTTGGCGTGATGTTAACCCTTACGGCTCTGGCGGTGCCGTCTTTGATGCGATCCCTGCGAACTTATCAGATCAATAGCGCGGCCGCGCGGGTCTCGGACATGATGAAATACACGCGCTTTGAAGCGGTTCGCCAGAACAAGAAAATGAGTTTCCTGCTGGCGGCGAGCGGTACCGGTTGGGTCGTTTGGACAGGGCCGTCCACCGATACCGCTCCCTCTCCGACCGAGAAACAGCTTCCCATCGCCGGTTTTGCGTCTCTGGTTACGGCCGGGACTCCTGTGGGTCCGAACATCGCAGGCAGCGGCGCGCTCACGATGCTTTCCGGAAGCGTCTGCACTCCGGCTTGTTTCGCCTTTGACGCCCGGGGCGCGGTCGCAAACCTTCAGGGTTACGTGATTTACATTGGCGGAATCAACGATCCCGATACCAGTTATCGCGCCATCGTATTGCTTCCTTCCGGGAGCACGCAAATCTGGAGTGCTCCAGCCGGAGGTCCCTGGCGACAGGTGAACTAAGGTCTATGACGCCGCGGATTTCCATAAAGCGCTCGATGACAAATGTTCGCCCGCGTCAGCGGGGCTTTAGCATCCTCGAGATGTTGATTGCTACCGTCATTCTGCTTGTGGGTCTCGTGTCGGTTGCCCAACTCGTTCCTGCCTCGCTGCTGATGAATTACCGCAACCGGATGGATTCCTCGGCTCTGGTGTTTGCGCAACGAACGTTGGATCAGATGCTGGACCAGCCGCTCACATTTAATTTCTTTGTGGATGACCTCGGGAATACCTGCCAGCTTGGAAATCCCGCAAACCCCAACGTCGTTCAGGGAACCAATGTCCTGAACCTCAACAACGAGACGCTTATCGATTTTAGCGGGGCGACTCCGACCAATGGCTACGGTTTTACGTATCAGGATCCCAAAGATCCGAATGGAATCACCTATGACGTTCGCTGGGCGGTCATCGTCACCGGCAACGGTTCAGTAGCCTCCTCCAAACGCTTTATCCTTGGTGTTCGGCAAATCGGCGGAAACGGTTTCTTTCTTCCCATCACTCTCGACACCATGGTGACCAAATGAAGCCAGGCCCGAGCGCCACGCGCGAGCGCGGCTTCACGCTCATCGAGATGTTGGCCGCGCTCGGCATCTTTCTTTTGGTCACCGGAGCAGCCTTCAGCTTATTGACCTCTTCGCAGCAGCGCTACCGGACCGAGTCGGAAGTTCTGAACTCTTTCCAGGAAGCCCGCCTCGGCCTCGACCAGATGGTGCGCGATATCAACGACGCCGGCTTTCCTCCGCCCAGTTTCGCCAACGTTGATCCCACAAAAGTCACCAGCGCACCCTTCGCTTGGAGCCCCGGCTACACCGTGCCGACCCCCTGCCTCCTGGGACCCGTCGGCAATTGCTTCACTCCGGGAGATTTCGACATCATTATCGAAACCGACCCGAATCCGAATGACCCGGCTTGTACTCCCAACTGCGCCGTCCAATGGATTCGCTATAAATTGCAAGGCACCACGCTCATGCGCGCAATGGTTCCCAAACAGGCTTTTCATGAACCGGGTGCGGACACCTCCACGCCAGACGTCCTGGTTCCCTTCGTCCAGAATGTCGTGAACAATTCGCCCACGCTTCAGATCGGCCAATTTCAATTAGACGCGGCCTATCCCGCGGTCTTTCCGGGAGGGGCTCCCGTACCAATCTTCCAGTACACCTGCGATACTCCTAGCGCGCCCTTGAATCCAGCGCAGCCTTGCCCCCTGCTCGGGGCCCCGGATAACTCCCCGGCGAACATTCGGGACGTTTCCATTACCTTGATTGTGGCCGCGCCTTTGCCGGATGCTACGACGGGCCAGCCGCGTCTTGTACAATTGGAAGGAAGGGGCCGTCGCATCAATCCGAACCAATGAGATTCGTAGTAGGCTGGCATGCGGTCGTGGCGACACTTGTTGATCTTCACCGTCATTCCGAGCGAGGCGAGAATCCCCCTTACTCCGGGCATGAAGGGCCAAGCAATGACTCCCGCGGAATCGAAATGAGAGTGCGAAGAACAAGGCGAAATCGTCAGCAGGAAGCCGGAATTGCCCTGCTTATCGCCATTTTCGTCTTGCTGCTGATTGGCGTTGTGGCCATCGCCCTGGTGGTTTCCTCGGGTACCGAAGCAGCGCTGGCGGGCAACTATCGTTCTTCCACGAATGTATACTATGCGGCCGTCGCGGGCTTGGAAGAGGTCCGTGCGCGGCTGCGTTCCAATAATCCCAACTCTTTCAATAACACCGCACCGGGATTCCTGCCGGCCCCCGGCACTCTTGGGGATTGCAATCCCGTCTATGTCACCAATGCCGGTCCGGGGGAGGCGGCGATTACGCCCTGGGATCTGGGTTCCGCCTTCCCAGACACGCAATTCGGCCAGGAGCATGGTGCCGCGTGTGGAGGGGCCGTGGCGCCTCCCAGCCCTTCGCCGACCACGCCTTCGGTTTGGAACCAGCCTCCGCTGAACGGCTTACCCTTTCCCGGTCCGCTCTACAAATGGGTACGCCTCAACGGCGTCTCCGAGAAATCCCTGAACTTGGACGTCGACGGTAACGGCCAGGCGGACTCGATCACTCCGCTTTATTACAACGGAATTGGTTACAGCAATAATGCCGCCGCCGGCCCTCAGGCGCTCGAACTCACCGCGCTCGCGGTCCTTCCTAATGGCAGCCAGAAGCTAATGCAGTACCTTGTCGCCCCAGTCTCTGTCACAATACCTCCTTTCCTGGCGGCGCTGACCATAGCTGGCAGTTCCGGCAACAACGCAGCTTTTAGCGCCCCAACGTCAAATGCGAACTACAGCATCAAAGGGGGCGACCAAGCTGTCGGTACATGTGCACCGGGATTGCCGGTGCATGCTATCGCGGTATTTAATAACGTGGATCAGGGAAACGTCATCGCGGGTGGAAACGGCGGGACGGGAATTCCAGCCGCCGACAGGCCAAATTACACCGGCAGCTCCGGTGGCCCTGATGTGAACGTCATCGCGAGCGTTCCCCCTAGCCTGCAATCCCCGGCCGACCTCGAAGCCTTGGTCGAGACCATCATGCAAACCGCGGATGTTGTCCTCCCCGGCCCGGCCACAGGCTCCGATCTGCCGATTTCCATGTACTCGCCGAGCCCGAATCCGATGACCATCGTGGTCAACGGAGATCTTGACCTGACCGGCTGGGATGAAACCGGCTATGGGCTGTTGCTCGTGCGAGGCAATTTAAACTACGACCCTGAAGCCTCTTGGAACGGCGTTGTGATGGTGGTGGGAAAGGGAACGGTGACGGGTAGCAGAAGCGGCAGCGGCGAGCTGGATGGCGCGTTCCTTTTGGCAAAGACCCTCGATGCCGCCGGAAACACGCTTTCCCCCAATTTCGGTACGGCCACCATGCTCTTCGGCCCCAATATGGGCGGCAACGGGATTCACTACAGCAGTTGCTGGATTCAAACGTCCCGGCCGGTTGCCAGCATCAAGATCCTTTCCTTCCACGAAATCTCCCAGTAGATTCACCGAGGCTTTTCTGTAGATCTAGAGGAACGCAAGCGAGCAAGCAGCGCGACTTGTTACGTTTCTACCCATGCCCGGGTCGTCACACCGTTCTGGTTCGTGGTCCTTTGCCGTAGTCCACACAATCAAAAAGCCTTATCGCGACGCTCGGTTGGCGCTCAAAGTGCCCTTCTTCCTATGCCGTCACTTCGCGGCCGCGCTTAGCTTCTTCCCTTTTGGCGCGCAGGCCAGGATCGGATGGCATGAGGCCAAGAATGAGAATGAACTGCAAACCAACTCAAGCCGATCACGCCAGGATGAGAGGCTTCTCAACCCTCGAAGTGCTCGTGGTGATGTTCGTTTCGCTCGTTATCGCCGCGCTTGCCATGCCGGGGTTTGACCAGGTAAAGCGCACCTTGCGCATTTCCGGAGATGCTCGGGATCTCAATGCCGCCGTCAACCAGGCTAAGATGCAAGCCGCCGCCGACTTCACGCGGGCCCGCTTGTATATCGACCTCGGCGCAAACACCGTAAATACTTTCCACGTGGATGTGTGGAACAAGACAGGGAACGGCGGAGCCGGCTGCTGGCAGGTCGTCGGTGACCTCAACAACCCGTGCCTTGTCCCGGGCACGAGCCCGGTGCAAAACCTCTCGCCGGGCGTCAGCTTTGGGACGGGCGGAGTTGGAGCGCCTCCGCCTAATACGCAGGCGAACGGCATCGCGCAAGCACCTCGGTGCGGTAACGTAAATGGAAATCAATTGGGGCGGGTGGCCACCACGGCCTGCATCACCCTCAGTTCGCGAGGCATACCCATCGTCCCGGCCACGGGAGCGCCAACGGGAGATGACGCCGTCTACATCTCGGACAACACGCAGGTCTACGCCGTGACCGTTGGCGCTACGGGCGTTAGCCAAGTCTGGGCGATCGACGCAAACGGCAATGGAAACTGGTACCACAAGTGAGGAAGGCAGAAATGAGACTCTACGATTCAGCGCGATTTTGGAGTGGCCGAAAGAAATCCCAATCGGGGATAAGCCTGGTCGAAACCATGATCGCCTTATGCCTGCTGCTGATTGCTGCGGCGGGCATCATGACCATGGCGACCGTAGCCATGTCCACCACGGAAAACCAAGGGCATCTCGCCGCGCGTACCGCCGAGTACGCGCAAGACAAAATGGAGCAACTCCTTGCCCTACAGTATCCAGACAACTCCACGGACACGACCGTTTTTCCCGCCGTGGTGAGCCCCGGCGTGGGAACAGGACTGACGCCAGGGGGCGGCTTGAACCCCAATGCGCCGGCTGTGGGTTATGCAGACTACATGGACAAGAGCGGTAACCCGGTCGCCGCAGGAGCGAACTGGCAATATGTTCGGGTCTGGCAGATCACGGAAAATGTGGCACTCAAATTGAAAACCATCAGCGTTGTAACGCAGGTTCGTTACGGCGTGGGTCAGAGCGGTATTCTTCCAAATTCCACCATCACATGCTTGAAGTCGAGTCCTTTCTGAGGGGTCGTATGTGGCGAGTCGAGAAAGAGTGGAGAGTCATGATGCGCAAAAAAGAAGCTGGCTTCACGCTGCTTGAAACGATGGTGGCACTAGTGGTTCTTTTGGCGGTTTCCGGCGTGGTTATGTCCGGGATGATGCAGATGATGAAGACCGAGGGAACCATTACGAATCGAACGGAAATGCACACGAGCGTGCGCAGCGCGACGGAGCTGTTGGAGCAGGAAATTGGCCAGGCCGGAAAACTGTCGCTGCCTCTGCCGCCTGCAAACACCGCCTGGGCCATGTTGACGACCGTCAATGTCCCGGCAGATACGCCGGTTACGCCACCCGCGGGAGTGACATTCAACATCTACGACGTTACGCCTGCCGGCCTCCAAGTCCCCGTCCTGTTTGAAGGTGAATGGATAACCGTGGACACAGGCTTGAACAAGGAAGCGGTGCAATTGACTTGCCTGGCAGGCCCTGGGAACTGTCCCAACCCAGCGTACACTTGGGGCGCAACTTTTTACTACACGCACACGGCCATAAACATTCCGGGAACCGGGACCTTCGGTGTGCCCATCAGCGTGCCGGGAGCCTTCTCCACAGGAATCATCCCACCTGCAGCCGGGGTCATGCCGGCCCCGCCCGTGGGTTATGCAGGCTATCCCATGTTCCCTGCGGGTTACCCCTACGGCGATGCGCCTGGGAATGGATCGACTGGCACGGTGTTGAAACTCTTCGGCGACATCAACGGCGATGGTCACATGGTCTACGTTGAGTATACCTGCGTCCCTGGCACCGCCCGGGCTCCCGGATTCCTCTACCGCAACCAGGTGAATTTCTGGGACTTGCCGGTAGTGCCGCCGCTCGATCCCTCGAAGATCGTTCTTACCGGTGTTCTTGTGAATCCGCCCAGTCCGGCCGGAGCTGCCGTGCCCTGTTTTACCTATCAACTTCAGACGCGGGAAGGCGTCAACGCGGCAGCCACAGACATGACGTTTGTGACCGACGTGGCGGTTACGCTCACCGTGCAGACGCAGAATCCCGATCCACAGACGCCCCTAATCAATGGGCAACCCAACTACCAGAGGGAGACCAAGGCGCTGCTGAACGTGTCGCCACGAAATGTGTTCAACGCCTTCGAATTCGCGGAGCTCGATTATTTGAACCGGATTCAGCCCACACCGTTGATCATCAAAGGAAACACCCTGCTCAATTACAGGTGATGGTGCCTGAAAAGCGGAAACGGAGAAATGTCCATGCAACGAAACAACGAAAAAGGGTCCGCACTGATCTTCGCCTTGATTCTTCTGCTGGTGCTCTCGGCCATGGCCGGTTCGCTGATGTTCCTGTCCAATTCCGAGACCTATTCGAGCATGAACTACCGCACCATGACCCAGGCACGCTACGGAGCTGAGGCCGGTGTGCACGCGGCAGCAAACTTCATCATGAACACCTATGTACCGCCCGCCGCCCCTCCGGGCGGCAATTTCCCGGGCTTTACCGTAACCACTTATCCGGTGACCGATGCGGGCGGCGTAAATCCAATCTTCCTGTCAACGCTAGGCACGCAGTCGGCAAATTATCCGGATCAAAACCAGCAGGCTGCTTTCACTAACGCCATGAACGCCAGCCAGCCCCTGCACGCGGGTCCCAACACCGTCAATTATTCGGCTTCCGCGGAGTTGATGTCCATGGTCTCGATCCTGCCGTTTGGAACCACCACTCCGGTAACCGTTCAGACCTGGCAGATCACCGCGCACGGTGACGTCGCCAACGTGCAAAATGGTGAAGCCGAAGTGGTCACGACCCTAGAACGCTACATCTCTCCCGCCTTTGCGTATGCGGCATTTGCAGATGCTAATGGCTGCGGCGCCCTCAGCTTCAACGGCAATGGCACGACCGACAGTTATGATTCCGGAGCATTGCCGGTTTTCGGTGGAGTGGTCAGTGCGCCTGCGTCCTTCAACGCCTATGGAGGCAACGTCGGTACCAACGGAAACCAGACCGACAACGGCTCCAACCCGACCATCAACGGCACCTTGTCGACTCCCAATGCCGGCTTCGGCGTGTGCACGGCAGGCAACGTGACCGCATTTAGCGGCAAAGACCTGAATCAGATCACCGGCGGGCTCATCCAGTTGCCGCAGGCGGTGAGCTTTCCCACCCCTACTATCCCGCCACCCGGAACGACCAATGTCACCAGCGCGCAGACTCTTGCTCCCGGCAACTATGGGGACATCACTCTTGCTGGCAGCGACGTGGTAACTTTGACTCCCGGCATTTATAACATCAACAGCATCTCCATTACCGGCAGTGCTCAGCTGGTAGTTGCTCCGTACCCGGTCGGCAGCCCGAACGCCGGCCAGTACGGCCCTATCATTCTCAACGTGGCGGGAAACAATAACGCCACCCCGATCGACCTGGAGGGCAACGGCATCTCGAATCCGACTTACAATCCGGGATACCTGCAAATCCTTTACGCCGGGACAGGTACGATTAAGATCGCCGGCAATGGTGCGAGCGCGGCCGTCGTGTACGCCCCGAACTCCACCGCCGATTTCAAAGGTAACGCGGCCTTCTATGGATCGGTCATCGCCAATCAGTTGCTGGACGTCGGAAACGGCGCCATCCACTACGACATGAAGCTGAAGAAGGAAATGTTCACAATCGGGGACTACATGCTGAACTCGTTTACCTGGAACAAGTACTGATTCCCGCCTACCGCGGAAAATCCCCTTTTCTTGATTCCATGGGCCGGTTTCGACGCCGGCCCTTTTGCTTCAAGCGGCTCGCGCTCTTTGGCGTGCAACCGTTCAGGGCGTTATAATCTTCGGATGCGAAACAGCCCGGGAAGTGCGCCGACGCACGGCACCACGGTCTTGTGTGTGCGCAAAGACAACAAAGTGGTGCTCGTCGCCGACGGTCAGGTCACCATGGGCGACCACGTCATGAAGCACACGGCGCGCAAAACTCGCCGGCTGTACAGCGACAAGGTTTTGGCGGGCTTCGCCGGCTCCACCGCCGACGCCATTACCCTGTTTGAACGGTTCGAAGGAAAACTGCAGGAAACTTCAGGCAATCTGCAGAAGGCCGCCGTCGAGTTGGCCAAAGATTGGCGCAAGGACCGCGCCCTGCGTCACCTGGAAGCCATGCTCATCGTGGCCGACAGCAAAGGTACCTTCATTGTTTCCGGCAACGGCGATGTCATCGAGCCGGACGACGGGATTGTGGCGATTGGGTCCGGCGGCAGCTATGCTTTGGCCGCCTCGCGAGCGATGTTGAAGCATTCCAAGTTGTCCGCCAAAGACCTGGCTATAGAAGCGATGCGCATCGCCAGCGAAATCTGCATTTATACCAATGCAAATTTCACTGTCGAAGAGCTCTGAGGGGCTGTGGAAGACCGCCCCGTCTTTCGGAAGGGAGCGAAGCGACAAGGAATCCCCGTTTTGCTTGGCGTTTGCCGGAAAGCGATTCCTCGACACCGTCCGGATAAGCAGCAAAGTGCAGGGCGCATCGGCGTACTGGATTTCATTTGTAAACCATCTCCGAGCGTGTAGCATCTCTTAATGAGGGGATGTTAGTCTTGGCTGTGCCTCTATTCATTGAAAACTTGAGACTGAAAGTTTCGGCCTGGAAGTCCAGATGACCACTAAGTCCGAAAAGGAAATCGTTCTCGCGCCTGGTGGTAACGGCGCCGTCACCGGAGAAGAAGAGGAGCTTCTTCCCGCGCTCGACGACATGACGCCGCGCGAGATCGTCCTCGAACTCGACAAATACATCGTGGGGCAAGCGGCCGCGAAGCGCGCTGTCGCCGTGGCCCTGCGCAATCGGGTTCGTCGGCAGAAGCTTCCTCCCGAAATCGCAGATGATGTCCTCCCGAAAAACATTCTGATGATCGGGCCGACCGGCGTGGGCAAAACCGAGATTGCCCGGCGTCTGGCTCGGCTGGCCGGATGCCCGTTCATCAAGGTGGAAGCTTCAAAATACACCGAAGTGGGCTACGTCGGCCGCGACGTCGAATCGATGGTGCGCGACCTCGTCGAGACTTCCATCGACATGATCCGCGAGGAAAAGCTCGATGAAGTCGCCGACCGCGCCGAACAGGCCGCGGAAGAGCGCGTGCTTGATCTTTTATTGCCGCCGCCGCCCGCTCCCGCTCCAGGCACGCCCGAAGGCGAGGTCACCGCGCAGCGCGAACAAAATCTGCGCACGCGCGAAAAGCTCCGCGTCCAGCTTCGCGAAGGCAAACTCGATCAGCGTATGGTCGACCTGGAGGTTCGCGAACGCTTAATGCCCGCGTTCGAAATCATTTCCAATCAGGGCGTCGAGGAAATGGACAGCAACATCAAGGAGATGTTTTCCAACATCTTCGGCCAGCAGAAAAAAAAGCGCAAAATGAGCGTCGCCGACGCGTTCGAATAC
>Ga0126373_10003184_pt1 | contig 12225 bp, 10 predicted proteins | sample PanSoiMetPlot_11_FD_92545 | JGI IMG/M metagenome (GOLD analysis project Ga0126373, IMG submission 92545) | Tropical forest soil microbial communities from Panama - MetaG Plot_11 | ecosystem: Environmental > Terrestrial > Soil > Tropical forest > Bulk soil | place: Panama | collected 2016-02-17
CCGGCCTTGCCTGGCTGTCTCTTCGGCAGGGCGGCTGGCTCCTGCTTCGCAGGCAGCGAGACCGTCCCTGGCGATGACCCGGCTGACCTCGCGTTGGCCGCCGATCTAGCGGCCCGCCTTTCGCGCAGCAGGTAGCCGGACAGGATGCCGCCCACAACGCCGCCCACGTGCGCCTGCCACCCGATGCCCTGGTGCGGCAGCAGGACGCTGAACTGGTAGGCGAAGCACAGCGCCATCACCGCGCCGATCAGCACGTCGATGACCCGCCGGTCGAACAGGCCGCGAACCATGATGTAGCCGAAGTAGCCGAACACCACGCCGCTGGCGCCCGCGCCTGTGCCCGCGTTCTCGAAGAGCCAGGCCGCGAAGCCACTGGTCAGCACGACAATGGCGGTCACCGCGACGAACTTGCCGATGCCGCGGTAGGCGGCAAGGAACCCGAAGATGAACAGCGGGCCTGAGTTGCCCTCGATGTGACTCCAGCTGAAGTGCAGGAACGGGGCGGTGAGTATGTACGGCAGGCTGCCGACGGCCCTCGGCTTGATCCCGTAGCTGAAGGTCAGGTGGTAGCCGTCGGCGAAGTTCACGATCTGGATGACCCAGAGCAGCGCGAGCACGCCAAGCATCACGAAGAACGCCTTGCGGGCGTTGGTCAGCAGCGTCTGCGGGTCGTCGTCGCCAAGCCGCCACGACGCGAGCCACGAGGCGCCCGCACCGCGCTTGGCGTGCGACTTGCTTGCGGTCGGCGACCCGGCAGTCGGGCTGCTACTAGTCGACCCGCTACTCGTCGACACTGCGGTCTCCCTTGCTGGCGTTCACAACGGTTCGTCCTGGCTGGGCGTCCCTACTATCACGCTAGCTCGCTCGGAGAGTGCGGGATAGTGCCGGCGTGTCGCGTGCGACCTGGGTGACAACCGGTGATCACAGCTTCCCCGTCATTACATCCGGTAATCGTTACGATACTGACTGTCAATCTGTGACCTGCGCGACACAAATTCCGCGCGGCTCGGCACAACTTTTTCATCGGAAACGCTTGGTCGACCCCGTCACTTCTGGCAACGTGGTGCGGCAACGGAGTTGGCTCCTCGTTTAGGGCGGTGTGCCCCGGTACGCCGGGATCGCTACAGAGAGTAGCCAGCTCCTTCAGTGAATCGCTGCCTTGGCCCGCAGCGGTCGATGCTCGCCTCGCGCCTTGCGTTGCGGGCTTGGCCGGAACGGAAGGACGGCATTGTCACAGCACAGAAGGCGGATGGCTGGTAGACGCCGGTCGCGCAGAAATGTACGCGCCTTCCTGCTCACCACTGTTGTCGCTGCCGTTGCCGTCGCTGCCGGCGCGGAAGTCGTGCTCAAGCACATGGCGGCGTCTCCTGACCGGCTCGCGATGGCGTTGAGCAGCATGCAGCGCAGCCGCGTAGCCGCCCATCTCGTGCAGCAGCGCCAGCACGTCATTCTGATGACCGCCGCGACCAAGAGCTTCAAGGTCGTTGGCCACCCGAAGGTCGCTACCCCGCCCGCCCCGCTGACCGCGGCCAACGCTCCGGCCACCGGGGCCGCACCGACCGTTCCGAGCGCGCCGCCCAATCCCGGCACGGCTCAGCGGATCGCCTACAACATGCTCCCGTCGTTTGGCTTCGCCCACAGTCAGTACGGCTGCCTCGATGACATCTACTCAAGGGAGAGCGGCTGGCGCTACAACGCCGAGAATGCCAGCGGCGCCTACGGCATTCCTCAGGCGCTGCCAGGTTCGAAGATGGCCTCGGCCGGCGCCGACTGGGCGACCAATCCAGCCACCCAGATCAAGTGGGGCCTTGGCTATATCAAGTCGACCTACGGCAGTCCGTGCCAAGCCTGGGCATTCTGGCAGGCCCACGGCTGGTACTGACCTGCCGTTACGTCGCGCCATTCGCGGTTGACATTCAGCGTGAGCTAACTCAAACGTGACTTATCTCATACCTTGACCGGTCAGCTTTGGCATTACCGGCGCAGATGATCAGGCAAGGTGGATGGCTGACAGCACCCGAGCGTGCCTGACGACTTGCCTGACGCAACCCGGTCGCCCTGCCCCTGCGACGCGTCCGCACGCCCCGCCGATGTCGCGCACCGCGCCTCGGCCGCCCATCGGGTGGTGACCGGCACCGCCTCGGTGCCCGAGCAAGGCACATCTTGACCCGGCTTCATCGTGTCAACTTTCGTTCAAGCAACCTACAAGCCCGGCCGTCACGCACCACGACCTACGCGGCGGCCGTTACCTTTCTCGCCGCTTCGGCGGCCGCAACGGGGTTCGTCCTCTTTCCAGCGGACGCCCACAGGCCGAAGCCGACGCCAGCGGACGCTGGGCGGTTCAGCATTGCGGGAGATCTCGCTAGAGCCTCGTATCAGAGCACGGCGGGCCGGATGGCCCGCGAGGTGCACCATCTGCAGGCCAGGCATCAGGCCGCACAGCGTCAGCAAGCCCAGCGTCAGGCGGCGCGGCGTCGGCAAGCACAGGGCACGCCAGGCACACCGTCGGGCGATCCGCAGCAGATCGCGATGTCGATGCTGGCCCAGTTCGGCTGGCCGTCGAGTCAGTACAGCTGCCTCGACTCCCTGTGGGAGCGAGAGAGCGGCTGGAACCCGTATGCGGCGAACCCGTATTCGGGCGCGTTCGGCATCCCGCAAGCGCTGCCAGGGGCCAAGATGGCCAGCGCTGGCTCCGACTGGGCGACCAACGCGTCCACTCAGATCCGCTGGGGCCTCGGTTACATCAAGGCGACCTACGGCTCGCCATGCGCGGCCTGGAGCCACGAGACGGCCTTCGGGTCCTACTAAGTCGTACTGGCTGTGCTGGCCCGGGGGTCGCCCCCAGGGCCGGCACGGCCAGTTAGAACGGCAGTGCTTTGAACGTCCGCATCGCCACGTGCAACCTCTTGAGCGCCGATGTCGCACGCGGCGACGGCGCCGACATCCACATCACGTACTGCTGCGGGCCATCGAGGGTTTGCGCGGTGAAGAACAGCTCGGTGACATCGATCGGATTGAGCGCGGTCGCTGGCCAGTACGTGAACGTCCACCGGGCGGCAGGCCAGCCGTGGAATTGCGTGCCGACGATCGACACGAGCTGGTACTGCGGGTACCTGTGGTTAGCCTTAGCGACCGCCTGCCGCCGCCTGGCCTCCTTGACCGGCCCGGGGAGCGCCCAGGTTCCCATGTTGATGTCGAGCCGCACGGCGCTCTTGGCCGGCTTGATGACGGTGTTCAGGCCTGGTGTCATCACCCATGGCGCAGGCGCAGCGATGCGGAAGCCGGCGATCGTGCCTACGCTCGCAGCCGTGACGCGGTCCCACACATAGCCCGCCGGCGGAGCGCCGCCGCCGCTGCCAGGGTTTGACGTCGATGGTGACGGTGTCGGATCGGGTGACGGGCTCGGGCTCGTCGATGACGATGGCGACGAGGATGGCTGGCCCGACGACGGCTTGCCTGACGGCTTGCCAGACGCCGACGGCTTGCCGGTCGGCTTCGGCTTGCCCGAGCTTGACGGCTTGCCTGGTGCGGGCGTGCCCGAGGATCCTGAGCCAGGCGACCCTGGCTGGTTGCCTGACGAATGGCGGCCGTGACGTCCGGCGCCCTTCACGTGATGGCCGCCCTGCCCGGCCGCGACCGAGCCTTGGTTCGGCTGGCTGCCACCGGTGACGAGCCGCGCGAGCGGTGCGCGGACGCTCGGAAGTGTCGCGTACACGATCGCGGCGGCGACCGCCAGGACGACGACTGGGGCGAGCACCATTACCCCGCGTCTCCTGAAGAAGTCGCTGGCCTTGCCGTCGCGATCCCGCTCGCCCGGGTCGCCGGGCTTGCCGGGCACTGCTGCTGTTGTTGCTGGTGCCTGGTCCGTCGGGCCGTCCGAGCCGGAGTCGGCCGCGGCCAGCGGGTCCGTACCAAGATCGCCGGGATCGAGCGAGCGCGCGGTCTCGACGCCGGCGTCGATCGCCTCGTCCGATGGCGCGGTCCCTGCTGGCATCCGCAGGTCGGCGAAGTTCGGCGTGGCCATCAGGTCAGGAACCACGCTCACGGCGGCGGCCATCGGCGCCGCGGCGCTGGCCGCGGCGATCAGCGAACTGCTGCCGTCGGCATCAGGGCTCGCCGCGGCGAGCGCGCCCGCAGGCGCGTCACCAGCCGGGCTGGCGGCCGGCACGTTCACGACTTGCGTCGCCGTCGTCGCCTCGCTGCCTGCCTTAGCGCGCGGCGCTGAGGCCTTGCCGCGCCGGTCGGCTGCGAGCTGGCTTGCCTGCAGGGTGACTCGCCCCGCGGTCCTGGCCGACTTCCATGCCTGCGTGAGCATGCGCGCGGTGGTGGCCGCGTCCGGCCGATCGGCGGGATCGGCCTTGAGCAGCGCCTCGATGACCGGCGCGAGCGGCCCAGCCGATGGGGCTCGCGGTGCGGGCTCGGTGGCGATGCTGGCGACGATGGCCGCCGATCCCCCGGCCCGGTCGAACGGGCCTCGGCCTTCGACGGCCGCATACAGGGTGGCGCCGAGCGACCACAGATCCGATGCGCGCGTGGCTGGCCCTCCGCGTACCCGCTCGGGCGGGGAGAACCCTGGCGTGCCGACCACCATGCCGGCCTGAGTCAGCCCAGGGTCTCCCTGGATCATCGCGATCCCGAAGTCCGTCAGGACGGCCTTGCCGTCCGGGCTGATCATTACGTTGCTCGGCTTGACATCGCGGTGCAGCACGCCGGCTTCGTGCGCGGACGTCAGCGCTTCGAGCAGGCCAAGCCCGAGCTGGGCGGCGCGCGCGGGAGGCAGCGGTCCGTCCTCGGCGATGACCTGGTCGAGCGGCCGGGCGCGGACTAGCTCCATCACGATCCACGGTGAGCCGTCTTCTTCGACCACGTCGAAGACGGTCACGACGCCAGGATGGCTGAGCCTGGCCGCTGTCCTAGCCTCGCGCAGCGTGCGCTCGTAGCTGGCCCGAGCTTCGGTGGCCGATGCCAGGGGCGCTAGCACGATCTGCTTGATCGCCACGTCACGGTCGAGCAGTTCGTCCCGGCCGCGCCACACGATCCCCATCGCGCCACGGCCGAGTAGATCAAGCAGCCGGTAGCGTCCGGCCACGAGGTGACCGGTACCCAAGGCAGAGTGCATGGGTGCAATCTACGCGCAGCCGCTTACAGATTTCTGTGAGGTTGGTGGGAATCCCTGGGATATCAGCTGACCGTAGCTGCCCGGCTAATGGCGAGCACCGGCTTCTTTGGCGCGGTGACGTCAGCGAAGAAGTCATTGCCTTTGTCATCGACGACGATGAACGCGGGGAAATCGCGCACTTCGATCTTCCACACCGCTTCCATCCCGAGTTCTGGATACTCGAGCACCTCAACCCTGGTAATGCAGTCCTTAGCCAGCTTGGCCGCGGCGCCGCCGATCGAGCCGAGATAGAAGCCGCCATGCTGTTTGCAGGCCGTTGTCACTGCCGCCGACCTGTTGCCCTTGGCGAGCATGACGAGGGATCCGCCCGCCGCCTGGAACTGATCGACGTAGCTGTCCATGCGGCCCGCCGTGGTTGGCCCGAACGACCCAGAGGCGTAACCCTGCGGTGTCTTCGCCGGGCCCGCATAGTAGACGGCGTGGTCACGCAGGTAATCGGGCATCGGCTGGCCCGCGTTCAGCCGGTCGGCGATCTTGGCGTGCGCGATGTCGCGGGCGACGACCAGCGGGCCGGTCAGCGAGAGCCTGGTCTTGATCGGGTATCTGGACAGCTCGGCGCGGATCTCCTCCATCGGCCGGGACAGATCGATCCTGACCACGTCGCCGTCAAGTTCGTCCGCCTCGGTGTCGGGCAGGTACTTGGCCGGGTCCGTCTCGAGTTGCTCGAGGAACACGCCTTCGCTGGTGATCTTGCCAATCGCCTGACGGTCGGCCGAGCATGACACCGCGATCGCGACCGGGCAGGACGCACCGTGCCTCGGCAGCCTGATCACCCGCACGTCGTGGCAGAAGTACTTGCCACCGAACTGCGCGCCGATGCCGGCCTGCCTGGTGATCTCGAGGACCTGCTGCTCAAGATCGACGTCACGGAAGCCGCGTGCGTCCTGCGAGCCGCTGGCCGGCAGCGAGTCCAGGTACTTGGCCGATGCGTACTTCGCCGTCTTGAGCGCGTACTCGGCGCTGGTGCCGCCCACAACGATCGCCAGGTGGTAGGGCGGGCAGGCGGCCGTGCCGAGCGATCTCAGCTTCTCGTCAAGGAAGGCCGCCATCCGCTCGGGGTTAAGAACAGCCTTCGTCTCCTGGTACAGGTACGACTTATTGGCCGAGCCGCCGCCCTTGGCCATGAACAACAACTTGTAAGCGTCGCCGCCCGCGGCGTATAGCTCGATCTGCGCGGGCAGGTTGGTGCCGGTATTGCGTTCTTCCCACATGGTGAGCGGAGCGAGCTGGCTGTAGCGCAGATTGAGCTTGGTGTAGGCGTCGTACACGCCGCGGGCGATGTGCTCTTCGTCGCGGCCGTCCGTGAGCACGTGCTGCCCGCGCTTGCCCATGATGATCGCGGTACCGGTGTCCTGGCACATCGGCAGCACGCCGCCCGCCGCGATGCACGCGTTCTTCAGCAGGTCACTGGCGACGAACCGGTCGTTCGGCGAGGCCTGCGGGTCGTCGAGTATCGACCTGAGCTGACGCAGGTGCGCCGGCCGCAGCAAGTGCGCGATGTCCCGCATGGCCTGCGACGTCAGCAGCGTGAGCGCGGCCGGGTCGACTTCGATGAACTCGCGGCCGAGCGCCCGGTGCGCGCGCACGCCGGCGTCGCTGACCAGGCGGTACTCCGTGGTGTCTGGGCCGAGCGGCAGCATGTCGGTGTAGCTGAATTCGGGCATGCCCACATCGTAGGCCGCCATCTCGGATGACCACCTTCCGCCGATCGATCTGCGAAGATCGCCTCATGACCAACTTGGCTCGTTTTGCTGACTGGCCCGGTGGCGCTGACGTGGCGGTGGCGCTGACATTTGATGTCGACGGTGAGGCGCCTTGGCTGGGGGAGGGGCCGGAGTACGAGCGGCGGCTGAGCATGCGCTCGATGGGGCGGTTCGGGCCTGAGCGCGGCGTCTGGCGGGTGCTCGAGCTGCTCAGGGAGCACGACGTGCCCGCGACGTTCTATGTGCCAGGGCATACCGCCGATCACTGGCCCGACGTGGTGCCCGCGATCATCGATGCCGGGCACGAGGTGGCTCATCACGGCTACATGCATCTGGGGACCGACGGGCTTGACGCCGATGCGCAGCGCGCGGAGCTTGAGCGCGGCCTGGCCGCGCTTGACAAGCACGGCGTCCGGCCCGCGGGGTACCGGTCGCCTGGCTGGGAGCTGTCGCCGGAGACGCTGGCGATGCTGTCCGAACTCGGGTTCTCCTACGAGAGCAGCCTGATGGCCGACGACCGCGCTTACTGGGTCAGCAGCGGCGCCTCCCAGCTACTCGAACTGCCGGGGCACTGGAGCCTGTGCGACTGGCCGTACTTCGGGTGGACCGCGTACACGGGCGGGCTGCTCGCCGACCCAGCCGCCGTCGAGCGCATCTGGCTAGACGAATACGAGTCCGCGCGCGACGAACGCAGGCTCGTCACCTACACGATGCATCCAGAGGCGATCGGCCGGGGCTACCTGACCAAGATGCTCGGCCGCGTGATGGCTGCCATGGCCGAACGCGGGCGCCCGTGGTTCGCCACGCACGCCCAGATCGCCGCGCTCGCGGCCGGGCCGGCCGCTGACTAGCCCGCCCGGCCTGCTCAGCTGACGGCCTGGACGAGCACCTCTATCTGCTCGCGCAGCGGCAATGTCGCGGCCAGCCGGTTGTCGACAGGCAGGTGCGGGACAGCGGGGGCGGCATCCAGTCGCATGCTGGCCGCGAAGGCGCCGAAGTCCGCCAGCTTCGCCGTGTCCCTGTGCGACGCGCGCTCGGTCAGCCGGTGCCGCAAGCTGGCGGCGTCCGACCGCACCCAGACCAGGTGGACGGTGCCGCCGCCGAGGTCACCGACCCATTCTTGCCACCGCCGCTGGTCGTGGATCTGCTGCGTGAACGGCCCGGACAGCAGCACGGGGCAGCCATGGCCGCGGATCTCGCGAGCCGCGGCTGTCATCCCGGCATACTCGTGGATCTTGACGTGCTCGTCGTACCAGGGTCCTTCCCGCTCTCCAGCCGGGCGCCCGGCAGCGGCGAGCGTCGCCGCCACGAACGACCCGTAGAGCGTGTCCTTGTCGAGCAGCGCTGGAGGCGGCGAGAGCATCGCGAGCAGGATGTCTGCCACCGTCGACTTGCCTGCCCCAGGCGGGCCGGCAACCACCCAGGCCGTCGCGCTCGTCACCACGCCAGCGACGTTACCGCGGCCAAAGGAAAGGCTGGGATTGGCTGGCGTGAATGGGATACCGTCCGCAGGGTAGGAGCTGCGGCGACGCACAACCAAAGGAGCGGCGGGATGGGGAGCACCTTTGAGGCTGACAGCAATGGCGTTGACCTGAACGAGGCCGCTCGGCAGTTGCTGCAAGCGGCGCACGACGCCCGTGTCGCATTTGACTGTATTGGCCTGGACGAGCTCGACCGGGCGCACACCCATGCGGTTACCGCGCGGGCGGCAGTAGACGCCGCCGAGAACGCGCTCCGCGTCGCACTAGGCGGAGAGCGGACCCCGGCCGGTCTCTAGGAGATCGCAGCGGATGAGTGGGGTGATCGACCTCCACGATGAGCATCGATTAGTGTGTGAGTCACACATTAGTTGAGACTCGGCCGGGCAGCCGGCGGAGACCGCGAGTTCGTGAGAGGAAGGCGCTCCATGCAGACGGCTACGGGTAAGTTCTCAGTTTCTTCCTGGGACGAGGACAGCTACGCGGAACTTGACGGCGGCGGCAAGCTGACGAAGGCGCGGGTGACGTTCGGCTTCAGCGGGGATCTCGAGGCGCAGGGCGATTGGGACGCGCTGATGTGCTACACCGGCGACGGCACCGCGGCGTTCACCGGCTACCAGAGGACCGTCGGCACGCTCGGCGGCCGCAACGGCAGCTTCGTGCTCAGGGCCGACGGCACGTTCGAAAACGGTGTCGCGACGACGAACTGGCAGGTAGTGGACGGTTCGGCGAGCGGCGAGCTGCTCGGGCTGCGCGGCACTGGCAGCGCCGTGGCGCCGGGCGGTCCTGGCGGGACGTTCACGTTCGAGTACGAGATTGGCTGACGCCGGCGGTACAGGCCTGGCAGGCGGTCAGGTGTCGGTTGATCGGGCCGCCAACGTGCTTGGCGCGCTATCCCTGATCATCGCCGACCAGGCCGCCGACGCCGTCGCCGAGGCGGCCGGCCGTTCCGAGTCGGCCGCAGCGGCCCTGTCAGCGCTGCTGCACTTCCTCGATCGTCCGACGATCGACCTGATGCGCCAGGTTCTCGGACTGACCTCATCGGGCACGGTCAGGCTGGTCGACCGGCTCGAGGAGTCAGGCTACGTCCGCCGGGAGCCGGGCGCTGACGGGCGCAGCACGTCGGTCGTGCTCACCGACGCCGGTCGCGCCGCGGCCGAGCGGGTGTCAGCCGCGCGGGCGGAAGTTCTGCAGCGGTCGCTCGCGGTCCTGTCCGCCGGCGAGCGCCTCGCACTCGAGCGGCTGACCAGCAAGGTACTCGTCGGAATGATGCGCGGGCCAGGAGCGACCAGGTGGATGTGCAGGCTCTGTGACATTGGCATCTGCCGCGGTACCGCGGGCGGCTGCCCGGTAGGTAATGCCGCCAGGCAGCGATACTCACCCATGACCTGATTGGCAGAGTAAACTGATAGCAAATGGCGGCGAAACAGGGTAGCGCCGGACCGACCGCGGTGAAGACCATACGCGGCGTCGACGTGTCCAGCTTCCAAGGCCCTCCGGGCGCGTGGCAGGGGCAGGCGCGCGGCGTCAAGTGGGTCGCCGTGAAGCTGACCGAACTGCAACCGAACGACGTTCCCTTCATCAACCCTGACGCGCCCGCGGACTGGGCGTTTGTTGGCAGCAAGAAGCTCGGCCGGATCGCCTACATGTTCGGGCACCCGTCGGTGAGCGCTAAGAAATCGGTCGCGCTGTTCGCTGGGGAACTCAAGCGACTCGGGGTACACGACACCGACGGCCTCATGCTTGACCTTGAGGTGACCGATGGACTGTCGCCAGCGAAGGTCAGCGCCTGGGCCCGCGCCGTCATGGCCGAGCTGCGGAAGGAGTTCGGCCGGACGCCATTTCTGTATACGTTCATCGATTTCGCCAGGGAAGGGAACACCAGCGGCCTGGAGAAGTACCCGCTCTGGATATCGGATCCGTCGAGCCCGGCTGGTCACCCGGTTGTCCCGCCGCCATGGAAGGACTGGACGATTCACCAGTACTCAACCTCAGGAGCGATAGATCGAGATGTCGCGAAGTTTGCTACCGTCGCGGCTATGCAGGGCGAAATGGGGGCGCCGCCGCCGCCTGAGCACGCGGACCTCGGGGGGAAGGTCGTCAGCGGCGTGACCGCGACCAGGTGGGCCGATGGCAGCATGCTGATCGCCGGCATCAACCACAACAGCCAGGTGGTCGTCAAGCGGTTCAACGGCACCACGCGTAAATGGGGCATCTGGTGGCCCCCGACCGGGAACGTCAAGGCGGTCGGCCCGCCAGGATTGGTGTCCTGGGGCGAAAGCTTCGGCCAGCTTTTCTACGCGACCGCTGACGGCCACGTACACGAGATAGGCACGCAGGACAAGGGCAAGACCTGGAACTAGCGGCAGACCCGCTGACCAGCGGTTAGGTGCCCGGTCCGGTATCTTCTGCATGTGTACTCCCGGCCTGGCCCGCACGACCTGCGGGCGTCAGACGCCGATCGCGAGCTGGTGGTGACGCTGCTCAGCGAGGCGGCAGGTGATGGCCGGCTGAGCCTGTCCGAGCACGCCGAACGATCGGAGCGGGCGCTGGCCGCGCGCACGCTCGGCGAGCTAGCCCGGCTGACCTCCGACCTCACGCTGCCATCCGGGCAGCCGATTCAGCTGTATCCCAGGCGTTCGGTGACCGCCATGTTCGCTCGCGAACGCCGGCAGGGCCGCTGGGTGGTGCCGTCGGCGTTCCCGGTCACCGCGTTCTTCGGCGACGTCGTGCTTGACCTGAGCGATGCCATACTTCAGAGCCAGCGGGTGACTATCTACGCGACGGCCATTGCCGGGCAGATCAAGCTGATCGTGCCGGCCGGGATCGCGGTCGAGATGGCTGGCCGGTCCGTACTCGGAGTCAGGAGCGTGCGAAGTCAGCCGAGGGCTTCCGCGCAGGTGCCGCCCAGCGGCGTGATCGAGGTCCGTACGCTGACGCTCGGCGGCAAGGTGAAGGCGACGACTCCGCGCAGGCCTCGCTGGCGGCCAGGCTTCCGCCGCCGCTAGTAAGGAACGACCGAGTAGCGGGAAACCTTCCACAACGCGTGCTCGCTGTGGATGTTGCGGATGGTGCCCGACCTTGCCCGCATGACCAGCGTGTGGGTAGACGCGCCGCCCGCGCGATACCTGACGCCCTTCAGCAGTTCACCGTCGGTGATGCCGGTGGCGGCGAAGAACGCGTCGTCCGACGACACCAGGTCCTCGGTGGTCAGCACGCGCTCCAGGTCATGGCCGGCATCGATCGCGCGGTCGCGCTCGCCTTCGTCGCGCGGCGCCAGCTTGCCGAGGATGACGCCGCCCAGGCACTTGATCGCGCACGCGGCGATGACACCCTCAGGGGTGCCGCCGATGCCGAGCAGGAGGTCGACTCCGCTGCCTTCCCCGGCGGCGAGGATCGCCCCGGCCACGTCACCGTCGGTGATCAGCTTGATCCGGGCACCGGTCGCCCGCACGTCCGATATCAGCTCGGCGTGCCGTTCCCTGTCGAGTATGACGACGGTGACGTCGCTCGGCGCGCAATGCTTGGCCCTCGCCACGGCGTCGATATTGGCGGCGGCTGGCGCGTCGATGTCGACCATGCCGGCGGCCTCTGGGCCGGTCACGAGCTTGGACATATAAAACACCGCCGACGGATCGTACATCGACCCGCGCGGGCTCACCGCCATCACCGCGATCGCGTTCGGCATGCCGTTGGCCGTTAGCCTGGTGCCGTCGATCGGGTCGACAGCCACGTCGCAGTCAGGGCCAGTGCCGTCACCAACCTGCTCGCCGTTGAACAACATCGGTGCGTGGTCCTTCTCGCCCTCCCCGATCACCACGACGCCGTTCATCGACACGGTGCTGATCAGCTGCCGCATCGCGCC
>Ga0126373_10003185_pt1 | contig 12224 bp, 9 predicted proteins | sample PanSoiMetPlot_11_FD_92545 | JGI IMG/M metagenome (GOLD analysis project Ga0126373, IMG submission 92545) | Tropical forest soil microbial communities from Panama - MetaG Plot_11 | ecosystem: Environmental > Terrestrial > Soil > Tropical forest > Bulk soil | place: Panama | collected 2016-02-17
CTGGGGAAGTGTTGGGGGAAGGAGTCGTTGGTCGTTAGTCGGGGGCTATTTGTCGGCGGTCCTCGTTGAATGATCCATCGATTTCCAATCCGTCGCCACACACATGCGAACTGATGAGTTGCTGACGACTGACGAGTTAATATGCCCATCTCTCCAGCACGCGCAGCGGCGTTCGATATTCTGCTCCGCGTCGAGCAGGAGGACTCCTACGCTTCCGAGCTGCTGCATTCCGGGCGTTGCGCGAAACTTGCGGTACAAGATCAAGGCCTGACCACGGAACTCGTGATGGGAGTGCTGCGCTGGCGTTCGTTGCTTGACGCGACGATCGCTAAAGTAACCTCGCAGCCTTTCGCGCGGTTGGATCTGGAGGTGCTGACCGCGTTGCGTCTCGGCGCCTACCAGTTGGGGTGGCTTGATCGCGTTCCCGCGCGAGCCGCAATTCACGAGAGCGTCGAACTCGTGAAGCGCGCGCGCAAGCGCTCAGCAGCGCCATTTGCCAACGCCGTGCTCCGGAAACTCACAGATACTTCCATTTCGTCCGAAGCGCGGCAGGAACATATCGCATCCGCCACCAATCCTGAAGCTCTGGCAACATCGTCGGCGCACCCGTCCTGGCTCGTGCAACGATGGGCCTCGCAGTATGGCCTCGAGATGGTCCGCCGCATCTGTATCTACGACCAATCCCTTCCAATAACGTCGATTCGGTTGCGGGTACCGTCGGCAGAGGAGGAACTTCGCAGGGAAGGCATCGAGATCTCGGCTGGGAGTTTTCTGCGCGATGCGCGCCGCATCGTCGCTGGGGACGTGACGAAGACCAAGGCATTCACGGAAGGCCGCGTTGTCATTCAGGACGAGGCCTCACAGCTGGTCGCCGCGTTGGTGGGCCAGGGAAAGCGCGTGCAGGATTGCTGCGCTGCTCCCGGAGGCAAGACCTGGGCCATCGCTGATCGCAATCCCGACGCGGACATTGTGGCGGTCGAATTACATCGTCATCGCGCTGAAGTCTTGCGCAAACGTGTCCTTGCCAAGAATGTCCGCGTGACGAATGCAGACATCCGGGATTTGCCGATTGCCGAGCCCTTCGACCGCGTACTGGTCGATGCGCCCTGCTCGGGCACGGGCACGATGGCGCGCAATCCCGAAATCAAATGGCGTCTGAAGGCGGAGGATCTTGGAGATCTGCACGGGCGGCAGCTAGCGATTCTTCAGTCTGCCATGAAGCACGTGGCCCCGTCGGGAAGGTTGATTTATTCCACCTGCTCACTCGAGCGCGAGGAAGGCGAAGGCGTGATCGAACAGGCGATGCAGGATAATCAGTCGTTTCAGGTATCAGATCTTCCGTACCAGCTGGAAGGATTGCGGGCCGACGGAGAATTCGTCGCACCGGATGGCAAGTCCTCCTACGGGCCGTATCTGCGGACCATCCCCGGCGTTCACTTATGCGATGGCTTTTTCGTAGCGATGTTGCAGCGGATGGAGTGAGTGTCAAGAAGATCTGAACCTTTTAACCGTAAAGCTCGCGAAGAACGCAAAGAAAATCCCATCTTCGAAGAAAATCCGGGCAAAGTCTTTCTTTGCCAACCTCGCGCTCCCTTTGCGATCTTCGTGGTTACAGGTTTGTTCTGCATTACCGTAGAAGCGCGCGTTTCCGACCACACTTGAAATCGGCCCTAGCGCACTTCGAAATTCACCGTTGCCCCGGCATTCACTCTCTGACCCGGTGCGGGAGTCTGGGAGACGACGATGCTGGCAGGCGAAGGCTGCGGGGGCGCCAGAGATTGCGCGGAGATATTGATTGCGCCCTGAGTCGTGTCCTGTATAGAGGGCGCTGCGGTCACGCTGCCCACATGAAATCCCGCATCGAGCAGGACGAGATTCACGCTTCCCAGAGGCTGGCCCAGGAAACTTGGCATGACAAAGGATGGGGGTGGAGGCGCAGCCGTAATAAGCAGATCGATCCGTGGAACAGAAACGCCGCTTGCATTGGGCGGCGGACTCTGTGCGAGCACTTGATCGGCGGGCACTCCCGGCATCTGCAGGTACGCCACGGCTCCGATGTCGAGCCCGCGCCGGCGAATATTCAAGTCGGCAGCGCGCTCACTCTGGCCGAACACATCTGGAATCGCGACCCGCTGCGGCCCCAGACTTTGCGCGGCACGCACTTGCCAACCCCGACGCACTTTCATCCCGGCAGCGGGAACCTGCGAAATCAGCTTGCCTTCGGCAACTTCGGCGCTGTAATACTGACGTTCGACAATTAGGGTCAGACCGAGTCCGGCCATGGCACGCTCAGCCTCCGCCGGAGTCAGACCAACGACTTTGGGCACGGTGACTTCGCTTCCGTGAATGGCAAAGCGCATCGCCAGCAACGCCGACGCCATGGCCACCAGCAGCAGTACCAGCGCAAGAAGTACAAACCGGAAAAACGCTTTCATGGATTAGCGCGATTATAGCCTTGCCGGGGGAGACAAAGCCTAGTCCTTGACCTTGATGCGCTCGATGTGGCCGTCGCGCCACAACTCAATTTCGTGTTCCGATGGAGGGGGTGCGGGGACATACTTCACCTTAATCTGTTTCCGCGTCGGCAACGAGCCCTCCAGGTTGTTCACAGGGCTTCGTTTTTCCGCGCTGCCATCGAGAGGATTTCGGATGACGAGCTGAATCCGTCCTTCTTGTCCGGCGAAACTCAGCCGTTCCGCATCTTCCGGAGTGAGCAGCAACGTCACGACGTGGGCCTGCCGCCCATCTTTGGCGGGCTCGCCTTCCATCTGCGTACCTATGGCTAATACACGAATGCGCTGTAACACCGTCGCGCTTTGCAGGCGATGAGTTTCGGGCGCCTGGCCCGTCACGAGCACATCCACGAGACTTCCCGGACGCACGAAACCTGCAACCGAAGTCACATCGTCCACGCTCACCGCAGCCGCGCGCATGCCGGCGGGAATCAGGTGTTCCAGAGACTGCTTTTCTCCGTCGATTCCCAGAGTGTCGGCTGTAACAAATTGTCCCTTGGCGACGGGAAGGAGAACACTGCGCTTCACCGCGTCCGAGGTCGAATGCAGAACGCGATCCGGCAGAGATCCACCAGGATAGGCGACCACCTTCACATCCCGCTCAGAAAGCGAGTCTCCCGGCGCAAGATCGTGGGCAGCGACGACAACGGCTACGCCCGGCACGGGGCGCGCGCTGCGCACCTGCAAAGAACGGTAAACAAGCGAACTGGAGAAGCTTCCTACCAGCAGCGCCGCAACTCCGATGAGCAGAAGACGTTTGCGATCCATGGGAACCTGCCTCGATATCGCGCTAGCTTGCGCCGAGGTTGCCATCGTGTCAATAGCTTCGGCCCTTAACTCCTGGCAGAAGCTGGCCGCAACCCGGAAAAACCTGTTGGAGGGTCTTGGTTCGGGCAAGTTCGCGCTTGTCGCCTTGGTTACCAAAGTCCGTGACCGCGAGGGCCTTTCGGCGGCCGCGGACAGCACTCCCGAGACGAAGGCATCCCGGGCAGTTAGCGGTAACGTAATCCGTACAGGAAGCGCCGCTAGCGAGCGATGCGTCCTCATAATTCTTCGCACGAAGGCCAAGTAACCATGCAGAATGCGAATTCCCCAGCCGCTCTCCGGCGCAGTTCCAGGGTGCCGATCAACGTTCCAATTCTGGTGACCAGCCTCGAGCCCGGCACGCGCTTCTCGGAAGTCTGCGAAACGCTCGTTGTCAACGCGCACGGCTGCGCCATGCGGTCGCCGGTGAAGCTAGACGCCGGGGTGCTCCTGCATTTCCACAGCAAGGAAGGGCGCGAGACCACCGCGAAAGTTATCAATTGCCAGCCGCTGACATCGGACCGGTCGGCGTGGCAACTGGCAGCGCGGCTCGATCGCCCTGAGAATTTCTGGGGCTTGAGCTCATGCCCACCGGATTGGGCGCAACTGCCGGCACCCGCTGCGCCCACTAACGGCAAGGTTCCGTCGAAGCTCGCGGCGAAGACGGTTCAGCCCCTCGATCAGGGCGCAAATGCCGTTTCGCCATCGCTCAAGGCGATGTTCGACAAGATTCAAAAACAGGTCTCGGATGAGCATCTGCGCTCGATGATCTCAGAACTCATGCATCCCTTGTTGGGCGACGTGGCAGACCTCAAGGAAAAGCTTGGCCGGATGGGGCGCAGCAAATTCGAAGTGTCACTGTCGCAGATTCCGCCGGAACTTGAAGATCAGATGGAGCAGCGTCTGCAGAATAACCTGGGACCGCGCGTGCTTGAGCAAACGCGGGCGCAGGCGAATCAATTATTGGACTCAGCCAAGGCCGCCATCGCGCAAAAGACCTCTGAAACGCATGACGATTTCCTGAAGCGCGTCAGTCGCGAACTGCAGATGGTCGAGGAGCGGGCCCGCGCGCTCTCGGCCAACATCGCCGAGAACCAGCGCGAGCACCTGAATCGAGGCATGGGCGAATTCCACCAGCACGTGGTCGATGCAGGGAATCGCCTGAAGCAGCTGAGTGAAGACCTCTTCAAGGTGATGCAGCACGATCTGGGCGAAGAGCACGATGGCTACCGCCAGGAATTCGAAGGAGCACAGGCGTCGATGGCCGCCGATAAAGCGCGCCTCGATCGCGAAGTCGCTCAACTTGACGACCGCATCGCAAAGCTGGACGAATCCACAAGCAGCCTCGAGGCTGGCCTTGACAAGCGGCTAAGCCAGATGGCCAGCAATACCATGGGCGACGTCCGCAAGCAGATGGAGAGCGCGATCGACGAAACCATGATTGAGCTGGAAACCCGCAGTTCCCGCGAATTGGGCGCCCAGGTGGAAGCGGCCTGCGCCCAGCTGAAAATCATTCAGACGGAAATCTCGACTTCCACCATGCAATCACTGAACACGCGGGTAACCGAAACACTACGCGTGTTTGCGGAATCCATGCAGGAACTGGAGCAGGAGTCGATAGAACGGCTGAGAACTACGCTGGCAAGCGGGCTGAACACAGTGATCCGGAATCTGGGCGAGCAGTTTGTCGGCCAGCATCGCACTCCGGAAAAGCGCTGGCCGGCAGCCGACTAGTGGTTGAAAGTCGAGAGAGAGAAAAGAAAAACGAGGGCCGCCGCGCTCTTGTCTATAGGCCGGCTTGTTTTTGTGACACCGAATCTGCCTGATTCCTCGGCGTGATCACTCGCCCGGTCCGGCGCATACTGACCAAGTCATATTCGTAGGCTGTTCCGCAAATCAGACAAACCTGGTAATCCTGCCCGCCTGCACCGCTGTGGGGCCACGAGAAACGATGAGGGCATAGATTTTCGATGAGTCGCTTAATGAATTGGGCCGCCATGCCTGGCTTACTCCTTCAGGATGCAAATTGCGCGGCAAGCCGCGCGGATCGCGCCTGAAACCCGCAATGGACGCAGGTTTCGGGCTGGTGTGAACTCAACTTAGCACAACATTCCGGGACTCGCCCGCACCTCAGTCCAAGGCGCGCGAGCGAATGGGCAGGGCCTAGTCTGATTACCTTGGCCGCCGCGGAGGCAGACTCCAGCGTCGCCGGACCCACAGACGATACAGTTTCAGTGAACCTCGTCTCCCGCCGGAGCCGTATCGGGCGTGTCGATCTTCAACGCCGAGGAATTCGGAGGCGAAGTCGCAGGTGATTGGAACGTGCCGGGGTCTTTCCCGGCCAGGGCAGCTTTCATGAAATTCATCCAGATGGGCAGCGCGGCGCGGGCACCGGTTTCTTTGCCTCCCAACGTTTTCTTCTCGTCATATCCGATCCAGACTCCGGATGTAATCGAGGGTGAGAACCCGATGAACCAGGCGTCGGTGAAATCGTTGGTCGTGCCGGTTTTGCCGGCCAGGGGCAGCTTCATGCTCGCCGCCGCTACTGCGGTTCCGTGCTGCACGACTTCCTGCAACATCGAGGTCATGATCCGCGCGGTGCGCGAGGAGATCGCGTCCTTCACATCCGGGAAATCTTCTTCGAGCACGCGACCCTCGTAATCAGTCACCTTGGTGATATAGCGGGGCATAAGCCGAACGCCATCGTTCGGGAACACGCTATAGGCATTCGTCTGCTCAAGCAGCGTGATTTCTGCCGAGCCCAGCGCCACCGGGAGATAGGCCGGCATGTTCGCGGTAATCCCGAAACGATGGGCGTAGTCGATCACTGTTTTGATGCCAATGCGATCAGCGAGCCGCAGGGTAGGAATATTACGCGATTGCGCCAGCGCTCGGCGCAGAGTGATCGTGCCTTCGAACTTCTCGTCGTAGTTGTGCGGCGTGTAAGAGGTCGTGCCCGTTTCAAAGGTGATGGGCGCATCGAGAATGGTGTCGTCAGGACTTCCGCCCTGATCAATGACGGCGGTAAATACATACGGCTTGAAGGACGAGCCTACCTGGCGCAAGGCCTGCGTCGCGCGATTAAATTTCGATTCGTTGAAGTCCCGGCCGCCGACCATGGCCTTGATCTCACCGGTCGCGTTATCCATCGCCACCAACGCCCCTTGCGCACCCGAATCCTGTTCCAGGCTGACGCGCACCGTCCCATCCCCGGCCATGCTGAGAACCTTTACGTAGCAAATATCGCCCCGCTTCAGAATGTCCGGGATCTTCTTCTTTGGCCAGGCAGCGTCCTGCTGGCTGATGGTGGCGTGATAGCGGCCAAATCTGATGCTCGCCGAACCGGGAGATACCGCGGTAACGAGGGCATGCATGTAGCCGTTGACCTCCGGCTCATCTTCCCAATCGGGATGTTCGTAATGGTCCAGGGCGATGTGGTTGGCAAGAACGTTTTCGAGATGCCCCTTCCATCCATGGCGGCGCTCATATGCGGCAACGCCGTCAAGCACGGCCTGGTTGGCGGCCCTCTGCAGATTCATATCGAGCGAGGTGTAGACCCGCAGACCGCCTTCATGGACCTGGTCGCTGCCATATTTGTTCTCGAGGTATCGCCGAATCTCTTCCACGTAGTAGGGCGCGAGTGAGTTCGGATCATGCTGCACATTGAGCAGGATTGTCTTGGCTTTCGCCTCGGTAGCTTGCTGGGCGGTGATCTTTCCATCTTCCAGCATCGCGTTGATCACGAGGTTGCGGCGCTTCAGAGCTCGATCCGGGTGCACGATCGGTGAGTAATACTGCGGGGCCTTGGGCAGGCCAGCGAGCAGAGCTGCTTCGTCCAGCGTCAGCTTCTTTGCCGGCTTGCTGAAGTAGTATTCCGACGCCGACTCGAACCCGTACGCGCCATGCCCCAGGAAAATCTGATTGGCGTACAGCGTGAAGATCTGTGGCTTCGTAAATCTGCGTTCAATCTGAATCGCGAGCAATACTTCCTGAATTTTTCGATGGAACGAACGGTCAGGAGAAAGGAACAGGTTACGCGCCAGTTGCATCGTGAGAGTCGATGCGCCCTGCACTCTGCCTCCCGATTCAATATCGCGATAGGCCGCGCCCACGATGCGCCAGACGTTGATGCCGGAATGCTCGAAAAACTCCTTGTCCTCGGTGGAAATCAGGGCGTCCCGAAGAACTTGCGGATAGTCTTCGTAGGAAGCAACCACGCGCCTTTGCAGGGCAAAGGAACCGATAATGTGCCCCTGGTTATCGTAGAGTTCGGTAATCGAACTCGGGCGATAGTGCTCGAGCTCGTTGACTTGAGGCAAATCGGTCGAATAAACCAGCAGGAGTCCCGCGGTGGCGCCGACCAGGGCAGAAACCAGCACGAGAAAAGCGAGCAGCACACGGCCGACAACCTTGCGCCCGGCAACTTCAACCGGCGGAGCTTCCTGGTAGATCGGACTCATGGAGGATATCTTCAGGATACCAGTTGGCGGTTAGCGGATGGTCGTTGAACTCTCACCACAGAGTCACAGAGACCCAGCGAATTTTAGGGTTTTCTCTGGGCCCCCTGTGTCTCTCTCGAAAATCGGTGCAACTTGAACGTAGCGCTGGCATCTTGCCGGCCCGGTCAGGGTTTCGAGCTCGGACCGGTGGGCGGGACGCCCACCGGACAGCCGCCGGGAGGCGGCGCTACCAAAATTTTCATCTTCGGCTATGAGCGGCCGCGCTCATGAGGAACTCTGTGGTGAAAAGTCATTTTCGATGGAAAGCTCTGGCTGCTCTCAAAAGCAAACAGCGCGCTCATCGCGCGCTGTGGCTAACGACTACCGACCAAGGACTGCTGTTACCCACGTTTCTTCAAAACTTCCATCGCTTTGCGAAGCTGTTCGTCCGTTTGCGGAGCCTTCGTCTTGATCTCGTCTATCGGCGCAACGGAATCCCCGTCCTCGTCGGGCAACGGAGCATCTTCGTCCGTGTCGGCTACCAACACGTTCGGGGTAATAGCGGTGTCCTGAATCGCTTTGCCGCTGGGCGCGTAGTACTTCGCCACCGAGAGAATCAACGCCGAACCATCGGGGAGATCGATCAGCTTCTGCACCGAACCGTCCCCGAATGTCTTGTCGCCGACCACATCTCCGCGAGCATTCTCGAGGATCGCAGCCGCGACGACTTCGGCCGCCCCCGCCGTGCCACGGTTCACCAGCACAACCACCGGCAGGTTCGTAATGGCCTTCACAGGATCCGCGGCGAATGCTTCGCGCGGATACTTCTGCCCCTGCAGATAGGTGATCGTCCCATGATTCAGGAAAAGGTTCGCGGTGGCGATGCCTTCAGACTCGTCGCCTTCGCCATTGTTGCGCAAATCAAGAACGAACTTTTTCGCGCCTTGCTTCTGCAGCGACTTGATGTGGGCTGCGATCTCCTGCGACTTCCCCTTCGAGAACGTGTCGGCCTTGATATAGCCCACACCGTCATCCATCATCTTCTCCGAGACGGTGGGAATCGCGACGAGGTCGCGCGTAATCGTCAGCTTTTGCGGCTCAGCGCGGCGCGCACGCACAACCGATACGCTGACATTGGACCCGGGCTGTCCGCTGAGCAGTGCGCGAATCTCAGCCAGCGACATCTCGCGGGTGCTGTGTCCCTCGACCGCCTCGAAAATGTCCGATCCCTGAATACCGGCCTTATCCGCCGGGCCCCCGGGAACCACCGAAATCACGGCCGCATACCCAAACCGCTTGGAGATGGCAGCGCCGATATCAGCCTTAGCATCGGTTTTCTTGGCCTTGTAATCCTGATATTCCTTGGGGCTGAGATAGCTGGAGTTCGAATCGAGCGCCTCCAACAGCCCATGCAATGCGCCGTCGGTCACTTTGGGGATGTTTGGATCTTCTACGTACTCACTGTTCACGCGCGAGAGCACCTCGCTATAAACCTGGAGCTGCCGGTAGGCGCCATCGTTTGAAGAGGCTCGCACGCCACCCAGCCCACCCACTACCATGAACACCAGTACAGTGAACGACGATACGAGAATTGCAGCTTTGGCTTTCATTGACATCGGTTTGTAATCACCAGCGAAGGAAGGAACGTCACTTCCAGAGGGATACCCGCATTATATCCTTATTGATGTTGAATCCGACCCCAGGGCTGCTCGAAATCGCACGCCGGTAACTCAGGCGACACGATCCAGCCGGCCCCGGCAAGTCGGACGGCATGGGCCAAATCCAGCTCGCCGCGTCTTGATGCAAACCGCTAATAATGAGGGGCTTAACGGATCATCACGAAGTCGTCCGGCGGGGTCTGCTATTTCGCGGACCTGAAGTTGATAGTAATGGTGGTTTGAAATTCCATCGCCTTGCCATTCTGCGTGTACGGCTTAAACCGCCACTGCTTGACGGCATCAATCGCGGCGCGGCCGAGAACGAAATATCCCTTCACCATCTTCAGGTCGCGCACGCTGCCGTCTTTCGCAATCCACACCTGCAGCACAACCGGACCGTCGATCCGCTGCTGGAGCGCCTGGGAGGGATATTCCGGCTCTACCCTGTGGATCACCCAACCGAGAGCCGTTTCCTCAGGCACCATGAGGGGCTCCAGAGAACTGGCGGGAGAAGACGCGGGCGCGTTCTTGAGGCTGTCCGGAATGATTACGCCGGCTCGGCCCTCGGGTGCAGGGAGAACGTCTTCCCGCATATGGGCGACAAATTTTGGCGCGGCTGGCGCCGGAGTTGGTGGTTCCGGTGCCGCTGGTTGAGGATTCGGCTGCGACGGTGGGATGACTGCGGCGTCGGCAGCCACCTGCGGGCTCGTAGTCTGTTGCAAGAGCGCTTTCGCCTGGTCGGAATCTGGTGGCGGCTGGGTGATCGGTGGCTGTTGCGCACCCGGCTTGGGAATCACCTTGGTTTCAATGATCTGGATCTTGCTAGGGTCGACGTCGGTCGACTCGATCGGGCCTGCGTCGGGCAGCGTATCCTCAGCCGCTTTCACAGGCGTTGCCGCATCTGGCTTCTCCGCGGCGGATGTTGGGCTTGAGTTCGCCTTGGCCTCTGGCTGGGCAATCCTCTGCTTCGACTTCGCCAAGAGCGTGTGGAAGGCAGAGTTTACCCGTCCCAGGTAGGAGTCCCCGGGCGCCCAGACATACAGCACACCTGCCACCAGAAGGCATGCGACCATCGCGAATACCAGATATCGAGGCGGCGATGAACTGTTGGTCTCCGGTGTGGCCTCAGGCTCGTCCAGCAAACTTGAAAAGATTCCGGTCGCATCCCGGGTTGGCGGAGGGGCAATCGGCGCGGCAGCTTCTGTCTGCTCACTCTCCTGAGAAGGCTCTCGAAAGATGCTCTTGACTTTGTCCCAACTTTGCTTGCCTACGGGCTGGATGTCTTTCGCTTCCGGCGGGTGGTCTTGTTGCAGCGACGCCGGTCCACGCGCCGCTTGCCAGCGCAGTTCTCCCGAAGTGTTCGCCTTACTCAGCTTCTCTTCGGCCTCGAATGCGCTGCGCGTCATGCTCTGCGACAGAAAGCCTGTCTTCGCGGGGGAAGGCTCCTCGGCAATTGCAGATTCCATTTCGGCCTGTACGGCAGCGTGACGCGCTTCCTTGTCGCGCAGTTCCGTGCGTCGCGAAAGGATCAGGCCGCGCGCGGTCGAGAGCGTCTCGCGCGCCAACGCAGTATCGATCGGTTTCTTGATCACGGAGTTCGCGCCGTGTTGCAGGGCGCGAGAGATGGAGGCGTCATTCGGAACCAAAGCCAAATTCAAACCAGTCGCTTTCTGCTCGCGCGCGGTCTTCAGCAGAAGCGTAGCGTCACTCTCCAGGTCCCAGTCGACGATGATGGCATCGTAGTTCTCCCGCGCGACCCGCTGCGCCGCGACGAGCACCTCCGAACAGATGTCCGCCTCGATCTCCAAGTCGGTCAAAACTTGGCATAGGGTGGCGGTGCTAGCCCCATCGGAGCTGAACAATAAGGCGCGCAGTTCCATCGCCTTAAGGCTAGTAGTCAGTAATGCTTGCAGCAAGTTACGGAGGTGGAGGAGGGCAACACGACGGTCCTGAGCCGGTGCGAGGAAGGACATGTACGCCCGGGCAGGGGAGACTTGGAATCAAGGTCTCGAAAATGTTCGCGAAGGAACGTGAGTTTTGAAAGAACAGGTCGGACGATCTGCTCCTGCGCTGACTTGCTCCTCGATGGGCTACAATCAAGGGACTTTCCGTCCCATGCGCAGCTTTCTCCTGTTGGGTTCCCTATTGGCCGTGCTTGCGTCTGCGCAAAATCATCCGGGCGCCAGCGGCCCCCTCCCACATATCGCGCAAACACCCTCTCCGTCGCAGACTTTGCCGCGCTTTGAGGACATCGGCCGACAAGCCGGGCTCACTGTTTCCCACGTCTCTTCGCCGGATAAGCGCTACATCATCGAGTCGGTGAGCGGAGGAATCGGGCTGATCGATTGCGACAACGACGGCAAACTCGACATCATTGCCGTCAACGGCTCGAACGTGGATCGTTACCGGAAACAAGGCGGCGACCCGATGATCACCCTCTATCATCAGGACGCCAATCTCAAGTTCACCGACATCACCCAGCAAGCCGGACTGACCCGTAAGGGCTGGGGAATGGGAATCGCGGTTGCCGACTTCGACAACGATGGTCTTCCTGACATCTACGTAACTGGTTATGGCGGCAACGTCCTGTACCACAATCTGGGCAACTGCAAGTTCGAAGATGTCACGGAAAAGGCCGGAGTCGCAGGCGGTGGACTGAGCCTGGGAGCAGCTTGGGGCGACTACGATCGCGATGGACGCGTCGATCTGTTTGTCTCGCGCTATGTCCACGTCGACATGAACAGGCTGCCCGAACTCGGCAGCGATGAAAAATTCTGCCGTTTCAAGGGCATCCTCGTGCAGTGCGGACC
>Ga0126373_10003187_pt1 | contig 12223 bp, 10 predicted proteins | sample PanSoiMetPlot_11_FD_92545 | JGI IMG/M metagenome (GOLD analysis project Ga0126373, IMG submission 92545) | Tropical forest soil microbial communities from Panama - MetaG Plot_11 | ecosystem: Environmental > Terrestrial > Soil > Tropical forest > Bulk soil | place: Panama | collected 2016-02-17
GCCGGAAACGTTGATGCAGGCGATGAGCAGCACACAAAAAACGGCGCCAAATGCGAGGAGCAACCAGCTTCGGACACTTTTTGTTTGCTGTTCGACTATAGGTGTGCAGGAAAAACGCCAGCCAGTTTTTTCGGGATAGTCGTCCGGATAGGCAGCGGCAAACGCGGGGCTGATTCCGGCAAGCACGGCCTCGGCGCGTTCCGGCGTAAGCCCCTGCCCGACACGCGCAATCATTTGCAGCCATTTATCTCCGCGCTCGTTTTCGGAGACTCGCGACGGCGGCAGGGCCAAGGGAACCCACATTTGGGTGGCCGGATAGGGGAAGTTGAAGTCCGCAGGCATGACCCCGATAATTTGATAGGGATTGCCATCGAGAGAGATTGAGTGGCCGATCACATTGTTCTGTGCACCGAAGGCGCTGCGCCATAGCGCGTCACTGAGGATTACGACTTTCGCTGCACCAGCACGGTCTTCTTCGGGCGTGAAGGTGCGTCCAAGCCGCGGTTGAATGCCCAGCATAGGGAAAAGAGTGGCAGAGGTATTGACAGCGTCAACGTGCTGAGCCGTGCCCGTGCCGGTCATGGTGAAATCGTTGAAATAATACGCCGCTGTCTCGCTGAAAACGTCGTGATGCGTGGTCAGGTCCACATAATCGGGCCCAGAGGCTGCGGTCGTCGCTAACTGCGAGCCGGGGAATTCGTTGTGGACGTAGACGAGCTGGGTAGAGTCGCGGTAGGGAAGAGGCTTGAGGAGCGCGTCATACAAAACGGCGAAAACGGCGGTGGCGAAACCGATGCCGATGGCCAGGACGGCGACGCAGATAATCGCGAGCGAAAGATTCTTGCGAAACTGGCGGAGGCCGTGATGGATATCGGACAAGAATTCCGCGAGGACTTTGCGCATGCACGCCTCCGGGCGTTCAGATGGTCAGTGCCTGAAATTATAGACGCATAGAGCGAGAATAAGTTGTGTTTCAGCACTGGCAGTTTTCTCTCAGGCAGGTAGCGGGGCGCCTTGAATGGCCCAATCGAGAGAATAGAGCGACGTGCTGGTTGCGACCAAAGCGCGTTTTGAAGGCTCGATTGCCAGTCCTACGACATTGTTTCCACTGAGCGCCAACTCGGCCTGGCCGTCGGAGGCAATCCGCACAATGCCGCGTTTGCCTGCGAGCGAAGCTGCGACATACAAATTTCCGGCTTGGTCGAAGGCCATTCCTTGCGGACGTCCGAGACCCTTGTAAAAAACGTCCACTTCGCCGGCGGGCGTAATTCGATAAACGCGGTCGAAACTGGAGGTGGTCGGCCCGGTCACGTACAAATCACCGCTGGGATGAAACGCCAGGTGATAGGCGGCCATTGAAGGTTCAAGCGTGGCGAAGACGAAAATCTGACGGTCAGAGCCGATCTTGAAAATCGTTCCGCTGCGGTCTCCGACGTAGAGATTTCCGGCGCGATCGAAGGCCAGGCCGGTTGCGATTCCCATGCCCTCGACCCATTGTTCGCTGTTCCCATTCGCGAGGATGCGATGCACAGTTCCATCGCTGCGGCACGAAACGTAGAGTGCGCCATCGCGGCCAACTGCGAGGCCTGTAGGATTCATGAGTTGCGTGACGTAAGGCTTCACGGTGAGGCTGGGCGTTACTTTGTAGAGCGAGACGGGCACTTTTTGCCCGCGCTGGCCACTGAAGGTGACGTAGACGTTTCCTTCGCGGTCGACGGCGGGATTCGCTACAGGATTGAGATTGTCGGCGATGAGCGCGCCCAATGCGACGGGGAAGGGTTGGCTTGCAGTTTGTCCGGCATTGACACGAAGTGTGCCACTGTCGGCACCGTCCGGTACACGCGCGATCAAGAGATTCGCAGAGGCCAAGAGCACGCTGGCGGGAGCGCTGCCGAAGCGTACTTCGGGCCGAGCGTGATTTCCGCCGGTGAATCCGGCGCCGTGAATGGCAACTTCGCCACCGGGAATTGCCGCGGATGGCTGGACGCGTTCAATTGTCGGGATTCCGTTTGTTTTCACTGAAACGTCCCTAGGGACTCACAGTCCAATTGCACGTGCGATCCAAAGCCCAATTGCTGCGTAGACTCCCGCCATCCAATCATCGGCCATGATTCCCCATCCGCTGGGCAAGGATTCCGCTTGCCGCGCTGGGAAAGGTTTCCAAGTATCGAAACCTCGAAAAAGTATAAAACCCAAAAGCAAATATTTCCAGTTAAGGGGCGCGAGCGCGAGGAGATATGTGAGGAATTGGCCGGAGACCTCATCGATGACGACAATTTGGGGATCTTTTCGGCTGACGAATCTTGCGACGCGAGACGACGCGATCACTCCGATTGCCGCGATGAGAATGGCCAGCACACCGCCGACGAAAATCAGCGGCGAATGGACATAATACGTCGGCCAAGACAGGCCGAACACATCGCCGGTGCGCAACTTCGTCAGCGGATAGCTGAAAATGGCGTACACCAAAATCCCAGCCAGGGAGCCCCAAGTTCCAGGGGCGGCGGGAAGGTAGCCGGCGCCGGCGGCGGTTGCGAGAAAGAAGGAAAGGCGCGGCTTTCGAGCGGGGGTGGCAGCGGCTGAGTCACTTTGAGTGTTCATGATTCGTCTTCGCTGCTCGGAGAAGCTGATCGCGGACTTTCGGGTTCTGACTCGTCAATCGCAGGCTCGGACACTTTGTATTTCTCGCTGGCCCAATTGCCGAGATCTGTGACGCGGCAACGTTCGCCGCAAAATGGGAAATCTTTGTCTTTTTCCGAATCGGTCGGCTTCTTGCAGATGGGGCAGCGCGCTTCCATGACTGTGCACTCCGCGGAGTTCACGCGAGTATTGGGAATGGCTGCGCAAGCGCAGCGGCACGCGCGTTGACCGCGCCTTCGGATATGATTTCCGTCGCGCGGCCAATAAGATCGTAGTCGTGGGCTTCGGTGATTTCGATTCGGGCGGTGGTTCCGGGTGGAGGCAGATGGGAGGCTTCGTTCACGCCGCAAATCTCCGTGACGTAGACCTTGCCGTCGATTTCGGGCGCCATTCCTTCGAGGCGGGCTTGCCAGACAAGTTCGGTGTCTGCTGAGGGGCCTTCGAGCATTGCGGTGAAGGTGTTGCCGATTTTGGCGCGCAACTTCTGGCGTGAGATCTTGCGCTGAATGGCCATCATCTCGTCGCGGCGGCGCGACATCGTGTCGGCGTCAACTTTGCCGGAGCACGCGAAACTCTTGGCAGTCTCTTCGTCGGAATAGGGGAATACGCCCATCCAGTCGAACTTTGCTTCGCGCACGAAATCGCAAAGCACACGAAAGTCTTCTTCGGTCTCGCCGGGGAATCCCACGATGAACGAAGTGCGCAACGACGCGCCGGGAATTGTTTTGCGAATGCGTTCGAGCATTTTCAGAAATGCGTCCGCGTGTGAACCGCGCTTCATTCGCGCGAGGACGCTGCGGCTGGCGTGCTGGAGCGGGATGTCGAGATATTTCACGAGCCGGTCGTGGCGCGCGATGGTGTCGAGCAGTTTCTGTGTGATGCGATTCGGATAACAATAGAGAAAGCGAACCCATGGCAGATCGTCGATCTTGGCGAGCTCTTCGAGCAACAGGGACAATCCGTCGCGGATGCCGAGGTCTTCGCCGTAGAAGGTCGTGTCCTGGCCAATCAGGTTGATTTCGCGGACGCCGGATGCCGCGAGATTCCGGGCTTCTCGGATGACGGACTCGAAGCGGCGGCTACGGAAGCGTCCGCGCAACTGGGGAATGATGCAGAAGGCGCAGGGATGATCGCAGCCCTCGTTGATTTTGACGTAGGCGGTGTGGCGCGGAGTAGAGAGAACGCGCGGAGTCAGGTCGTGGTAGAGGAATTCGGGCAGGCTGCCGTCCTTCGGGCCGATTTCTCCTTCGCACGCCTGCAAAATCGTTTCGACTTCTCCAGTGCCGATGACGGCATCGACTTCGGGAATCTGCTGTCGAATTTCGTTGCGGTATCGCTCGACGAGACAGCCAGCGACAATCAATTTTTGCGCGCGGCCGGACTTCTTGTATTCGGCCATTTCGAGGATCGAATCGACAGATTCTTTTCGCGCGGGTTCGATAAAGCTGCAGGTGTTGACCACAAGCACGTCGGCATCGTCGGCGTGCGGCGTGATCTCGTGGCCCGAGCGCGCGAGAATGCCCATCATGACCTCGCTATCGACGAGGTTCTTGGGGCAGCCAAGGCTGACGAATCCGATTTTCATGGTCGACCGAGAATAGGAAGTTTAGCACACGGTGAAGCCAAGCCCGCGCGGGTGATCGACTTCCACAAATTATTGTTGTTGGGAGAGAAGATCGCGAGGCCGGTCGAAAAGGAATTCGCACTTTCTGACCTTTGCCGAACAAGCTACGGTGCCGCGCAGAATGATTCTGGCACGCGAGCCCGGCGGAAGCAGCGGAGGAAGCGAAATGCCGCGAATTCGCGCCGTCAGCGTGCCAAGCTTGTCGTCACCGAGCATGAAGCGAGCGTCACGCGCGACGGTTCCGGCGGGGGTGCGTTCCAGCAAAAGGAGAAACTCGGCTTTTCCGGTTAGCGTCGTGGCGCCGAGCGAGATGGCGCGTTCGCGAACCAGTTCCGAGCTTCCGTGCTTCACGCGCGCATCGATGGTGGCGTCTGTGGCGGAAGGCCCGAGGAGTTTCTTCAAACGGTCGCGCGTGGCAGGCTGAGCGGTGCCGGCAGCGAGGGCTTCCTCGTACATACGGACGGCCGAATCTTTCTCGCCGCGCGCCGCATGAAGTTGCGCCAGATGATCTCCAGTGTCGCTCATCTGATTAAGCCGCCAAGCGGCTTCGAGCAATGGCCCGGCTTCGGCGGTTTTGCCTAGCTGAAAATAGACCCAGCCGAGAGTGTCCCAAAATGCAGGGAGAGCGTTCAGGGCGACGAGATCACTGGAGGTGATGTGATTGAAGTCGATGTGGCTAAGACTGGTTTCGGTCGGACCCACTGCTGCGTCAGCATACTCTTTGGCGCGATTGAGAGACGTTTTGCGCTCGACGAGGGCATACGCAATGTCATTGGCAACGAGCGGCGATGGGGAAAGCGTGGACGCTTTCTCGAAATCCGCCAAGGCCGCGTCTGTTTTTCCCAAGCCCAAGTCAGCCTGGCCCAAGCGAACCTGAACGCCGGTGCTTTGAGGGTTCAGGACGGCAGCTTTTTCAAGCTCAGCGTGGGCTTTGTCAAACTCGCTTTGGTCAATGTACAAAGCGCCCAGGTAGGTGTATGCGTCGGCATCCAAGGGCTTGATCTGCAGTTGTTTTCGGAAGGCAGTTTCGGCCTGATCGTATTTTTTTTCGTCGTATAACGCTACACCAAGGCGGGTGTTAGCCGATTCGTCCTTAGGATTGGCCTCGAGTTGTTTGTGGAACGAAGCGATCGCGTCATCATATTTCCCGAGTTCCACCTGCGCCGTGCCCATGTTGAGCCACAGATTGGTTTGTCGCGGATTTCTCTCTGCAACTTCCGTGAAAAGTTGAAGGGCGTTTGAGAAGTGCTGGTCGCGCATCTCGGAGTCGGCGGCCTGCATCAGTTCGGAAACGGAAGCCTCGGATGGGACGCCGGGGATAATGTTGTCGACGATTAGCCCCTGGCCCTCGTCTGCTTGAACGGCCAACGCGAAGGATTGGTAGTCGCCTCGCGCTGAAGGCGGGAGTTCTCTGGAAGTGAAGCTCAAGGAGCGCTGCGCGGTGATGGAGTGCTCCTGCGCGCTGTACGTGGATTGATAGTCAGCATAGCCGCGTTTCACCGCCGTGCCGGCGCCTACGTGCGGGGAATCGTTTAAAGGAAGGTTCAGCGTCAATTTTGCAGTCACGGTTAAGGGACTACCGATCTCGATCGCTTTGGCGGAGTCGGAAGGCGGATCCGGCAGGCCGAACGAAGGCAACAGGAGCGGCACTGACACCTGTGGCCGCGACCAGTCGAGAAAATCCGGCGAAGTCAGGACAAAAGTGAGTGTGAAAGGGTCGCGAGTGCCTGCTGGATTGGTCGGCTTGGCGTCGGTGACGGTTCCATGCAGGCCGTCGAGCGTGGCAACTGTTTCGGCCACGGAATTCCACTGCGATTGCGGCGTGCGTTCAAAGGCTGTGCGCAGAGCAAACTCATTGTCGCCGCGCAGCGTGTACTGGACGCGAGCGGTCAGTTTCCCCAAGGAATTGACTCTTCCGGTGATTTGCACATCCTGCGTGGAAAGAAACGGTGGATCGAGCGGAGTTTCGACGAAATGTGGCGCGGTGCTCATCGACACAAGTAAGGCGTTTTTGCCGCGAGAGCTGGGCAGGAGCATGCGGAATGGAAGCGTGTCCTCGGAGGGATCCATCCAGTAGATTTCTTTGTCCACGCGTACGAGGACGACTTCACGCTCGATGCCGCCGGGCCAGGGCAGATCGGGATCGAACTTGTCTCCCTTGGGAAGCAGGGCTATGTCCGCGTGAAAACCTGCCCCATTGAGCATCGCCGTGAGCACCGCGCACTTGTCCGATTGATCGCCGTAACCGGCACTGAGTACCTTCGCGGCATCGTGAATTTGAAACGCGGCCTGCTCAGGCGGAATGCGCACGATGTGAATCTGCGTGGCGGCGTAATCGTAGAGGGTTTCAATCTTGTCCGCGTCGGTTTTTCTATCCGCGAGTAAGTCGGTTGATTTTTTCGCGATGTCGTCGGACGAGGCGGTTGCGCTGCGTTCCATCGCGGCGAACCATTTCGCGAGCCCGTCCCAACTGGCAAATGTGGTCAAGACAACATCCGGGGGCTTACTGGACTCCTGATCGGCGCTGTCTTGCGTGGGCTGTGCGTTCAGCCGCTTCCAGGAATATATTTTTCGGTCGCCGGCGATGGAAATCTTCGGCGGAAACTGCTGCGACGTTTGAATGTGAATTGCCCGACCTGCTGGGACATTGATTTCGAGTTCCTCATCGACCGCGGGGCGCGCTGAGAGAAAATTGTGGGACAACCAGAATTCTCCGGGAGCGGGGGGCTTGACGATGCGCGTGACGGCTTCGTACGTCAGGGTGTCGCCGGGCGCCATCGGTGGCACGGTAACATGCGCTTCGCGAAGTTCAGAGAATCCCGACGCGTCTTTTGCGGCGGGCGCGGGGCCATCGGTGAGGGCGTCGGCCTCAGCTTCCACGACACTGCCATTGGGTTTAATGAGGCGGAGAAAGGTGAGATGGACTTCTTCATTGGATGAGTTGTAGTCGAAGGAAAGAGTTTTGAGTTCCGTGACACCTTCGTCCGTGGCAGCCTTTACTCGTACGTCGAGTGTGCGAGTACCTGTGCCGTCGTTCTCAAAGCGAGCTTTCAGAGAATACAGTTCAATTGTGAGCGGAGTGGTGCTGGCTTTGTTTGTTTCAGCTGATGCCACGACGGATTTTGCTTGCGTCGACGCCTGTGGAGCGGCTGTTTGCGCAGAAATAGCTGCCGAAGCCACGGTGGCGGCGCAGATGCAGAACGCGACGATTCGCAGAGCGGCCTTTGCGTGTTCTATGAAAACCATTGCGAGTGAAAGCAGTGTAGTGAGCTTGAATTGCTGCGTAAAGCTTGCGTGGAGCTAGTGTTTCCAGAAATCGCGCAATCGCCGATTTACGGAAACGGTATCGTCGAGGTTGGTACGAAATCTGCCGGGACAGATTCGCGACATAGCAGTAGGCGTCAGACGAGACGCAATTCGTTCGCTGGTTTCGGGAACGTATTCCTCGGAGCGTCTAATTTCCGACTGATGGTCCGAAGAGGCCGTAAGTGATTGAAAACACGTGGCAACGGGCAGTATTAGACCGCCTTAGATCGCAAAAGTTTCAGTTAAGGCGCGAACGGCCAACCCACAGCGGATGCGACGCTTTAGCGTTGGAGTAGGAACTGCGGCATCAGCAAGAAACTGTAAGATTTGGGAATTATACGCTTAACTCCCTATGTTTTTCCTTGCCGAACTGCAAGGCTTGCATTAAGTTCCTGATATGTTTCGTTGTCCCCATTGTGACCGCCCTATAAAAGATTCTGAAATCACCGCCTACTCTGGTCGCATTGGCGGAAAACAAACCGCCAAGCGCGGGCCGGAGTACTTCCGTAAGATCGCCGCTATGCGAAAGAACCGCAAAGGCGGCAGGCCAAAACAAGAAAACTAAATGGGAGGCTCAACCCAATCAAATTCGTTTTGATCTAATTCGGCAATATGAATATGACCGCCGTAGGTCTGCAATGAATCAGGTCTATCAATGCAGGCTTGAATGTAATTCCGAACAAACTTGAGCGCTTCGACTCTATCGGCGGGATGAACACTTTCAAATCCTTCAAAAGCTCTCTGACTGCCACTGAAAATATCCTTCAACGGATGCAAAGGTAGTTGACATTGCGAAATCATAACAGGCTTTAACATTTGATCTTCAACGAGAATCTTAATTTCAGCCTTAAAAGGGGTGCTGTGAAAATATCCAATCAAAAGCATTCTCGCTAGTTCCCCTTGTATATCTAACGGAAATGAATCTCCCCGTCTTACAAGCTTAGAATTCCACAATAGCGTATCTAGTCCAATCCTAATGAAATGAAGAAATGCGACACAATCTACAGGTGCGTACACGCTCGCAGCACTTAACAGCGGCTCCGTTTGCGCGATAAAATCAAATAAGCACTCGCCGTTACGCCCGAAAAACTGAGTGTTCCCGCACCAGCCATAAATTAGCCGTATGTTGCCTGCGTAAAAATGAAATAATTTCTGAGTTGAATTAGAAACTACTGTCTTCTTATTGGCGCTCATACGCAAACCGTCTGCGCCGACAACAAATCCTTCAGGAGTGTAGACAGAAACTATGACGGTCATGTCGTTTGTACTGTACTCCCAAGGAGTAGAAGTCGCCATTTCAGGATAAAAACTGGTGTGCTGAAAATAAAGCGGCTCTCCGTGCTCAGACTTTCTAGCTACTGCTGAGACTACTTCTGCGCTCATTATAATTTCCTCTTGACATAACAGCAAGGCTTGCTGTAGTATTTGACTCAGAGGTTAAGCCCAGATGAGCCGAAGCACGATAAGCACCTTCAAACTCTTTGAACTCTTCCCCGATGCTGAGACCGCTAGAAAACACCTTGAATCCCGCCTCTGGCCGAACGGCCCTATCTGCCCGAAGTGCAAATTGACAGGCAAAATCACCGTCCGTAAAGGCGGGTACTACCGTTGCAATCCCTGCTCTTTTGACTTCACTGTGCGAACAGGGACGATCTTCGGAAGGTCGCACATAGCCCTTCACAAGTGGATTTATGCGATGTACCTGCTTGCCACGGCTCGCAAAGGAATCTCTTCGATGCAGTTGGCGAAAGAGATTGGAATCCGGCAGGCTTCGGCATGGTTTATGCTGCAACGTCTGCGAGAAGCGTGCGCTGGTGATTCGTCCTTGCTCAAAGGCATTGTCGAAGTGGATGAAATCTACATAGGCGGCAGAGAGGAGTTTAAGCACATGCGGCAACGGCTCAACTTCAAGAGTTCCGGTACAGCGAACAAAACTCCTATCATCGGAATGCGAGAACGCAAGGGCCGTACTCGCGCGTTGCCGATTGAAGGAACTAACGCTTTCTCCCTCATTCAGGCTGTCCGTCAAAACGTCGAGCAAGGCGCGACGATTCAAACCGACGAGTATCAAGCTTATCGACGTCTCCGAACCGAATACAAGCACGAAGCCGTAAATCACAGACTTGGCATCTACTCCCGCAACGGCGTCACTACAAACGGAATCGAGAGTGTGTTCGCTGTACTTCGGCGCGGATTGCATGGCGTCTACCACAAGGCGAGCCAAAAGCACATTCACCGCTACGTCAACGAATTCGCGTGGCGATTGAACGAAGGAAACGTCAAACGACACTCGTTGGAACGGCTTGAGAGTTTCATTAAGGCTGTTGTCGGACGCAGACTGAGTTATCAAAGCTTAATTGCTCCTAATGGTAAAAATCCCGTCGCGCAAGAGTGCTAGACTCACCGTGGTATCGGCGTGTGTAACTACAATAAGACGCCGATACCACGATGGGGACTGCCCTCTATCGGTGACCGTCAAATACCTTGCTGACGGCGGAAACCCAGCAAAAAGGAGTGGGACAAATGGCAAAACGCCGCGTCTCACTTCGCCGAATTGACCTCATAATGAAAATCGTTCTGAACATCGGACTCGCACTCCGACTTCTGGAACAGATATTTCGAGGTCTATAGCGAGATAAAGGGGCGGTGACCGTAGCCGCCCTTTTATTGCCGTCGCCCCTTTCTGCTGAGAACTTTTTCATGCTCGTAAAACCTTTAGGGAGTTAAGCGTATAATTCCCTAAGATTTAGAGTTGACATATTCAAGTGTCTTCCCTATACTCGCTGGTTTGTTGGTGGTCTTGCAGGCGTAACTGTGCTTGATAGGGGTTTCCCCCTGACTCCGGAACAGAGAACGAAGGAACGGGGTTTTGGGGAACGGCCGAAATGGGGCGCCTGCCCCGCAAAGCCGTTTGAAGCTCTCCGCAAGTGAAGTGGATGTGTTCCTGATTTTTTGAGCACGCCCGCGCGGAGTACCTTGCCGGTTCCTTCGGGGTCATAAGGCCCGTTCTGTTCTGCCACCTTGCGCGTTTGCGCGGCTTAACAGGCTTCGCAAAACATATTGTAAGTGGATTTTCTTTGGAGGATACGAGTGCCGACGTTTGCACAACTGGTTCGACACGGGCGCGAAGCGCTGCGGACAAAGACGAAGTCTCCCGCGCTCGAAGGGTGTCCGGAGAAGCGGGGAGTTTGCGTGCGCGTGTATACCCAGACGCCAAAGAAGCCGAACTCAGCGCTGCGCAAAGTCGCCCGGGCGCGGTTGACGAACGCGGCGGAAGTTACGACATACATCCCGGGCATTGGACATAACTTGCAGGAGCACTCGATCGTGCTGGTGCGCGGCGGCCGTGTGAAGGATTTGCCGGGCGTTCGTTATCACGTGATTCGCGGGACGCTGGATGCCGCTGGGGTTGAAAATCGCAAGCAGGGACGCTCGAAATACGGAGCGAAGCGGCCAAAGGCCGCACAGAAGTAGGAGATAACGCTCGATGCCACGCAAAGGATTTGTAATACGGCGCAGGATCCCCGGAGACGCGGTCTACGGGAGCGATCTGGTGCAGAAGTTTATCTCCAGCATGATGTACGACGGCAAGCGCGCTACGGCGCAGAAAATTTTCTATACGGCGATGGAGAACGTTGCGCAGAAGACGAACAGCGACGCGCTGACGGTGTTCAAGAAGGCCGTGGAAAACGTCAAGCCGGTTTTGGAAGTCAAGACACGGCGCGTGGGCGGCGCGAACTACCAAGTTCCTGTGGAAGTGAATCCTTTTCGAAGACAGTCGCTCGCGATTCACTGGCTGATTTTGTATGCGCGGCAGCGTTCCGGAAAGAATATGACGGACAAGCTGGCGGACGAATTGATGGACGCGGCGAACAGCAAGGGCGGAGCAGTGAAGAAGAAGGAGGATGTGCACCGCATGGCGGAGGCCAACAAGGCCTTTGCTCACTACCGCTGGTAGGCGGGAATTTTCAGATGGCTCGGCAATTCCAACTCGACCGGATGCGGAACATCGGGATCATGGCGCATATCGACGCCGGAAAAACGACGTCGACGGAGCGCATCCTGTTCTATACGGGTGTGACCTACAAGATTGGCGAAGTGGATGAAGGCACGGCCACGATGGACTGGATGGAGCAGGAGCGCGAGCGGGGAATTACGATCACGTCCGCGGCGACGACGGCTTCGTGGAAGCGCTTTGGCCAGCAGTACCGCGTCAACATTATTGATACGCCGGGCCATGTGGATTTCACTGTCGAAGTGGAACGTTCTCTGCGTGTGCTGGACGGCGCGGTGGCGATTTTTGATTCGGTAGCGGGCGTGCAGCCGCAGACGGAAACGGTTTGGCGGCAGGCGGACAAGTATCGCGTTCCGCGCATTGCATTCGTCAATAAGATGGACCGCATTGGCGCGGATTTCGACCATGTCATTCGTACCATGCGGCAGCGCCTCTCGGCCCACCCTGTTCCCCTTCAGTTTCCCCTCGGCAAGGAAGACAATTTCATAGGAGTTCTCGATTTTATTGAAGAGCGCGCCATTGTGTGGAAGGCGGAAACGCTCGGCGCTGAGTTCGAATACATTTCGCTCGACAAACTGTGGGATCCGGCGTTTCAGCAGACGCGTCCCGATATTGCCACGGCGCTGAAGGCGTCGGCC
>Ga0126373_10003188_pt1 | contig 12223 bp, 10 predicted proteins | sample PanSoiMetPlot_11_FD_92545 | JGI IMG/M metagenome (GOLD analysis project Ga0126373, IMG submission 92545) | Tropical forest soil microbial communities from Panama - MetaG Plot_11 | ecosystem: Environmental > Terrestrial > Soil > Tropical forest > Bulk soil | place: Panama | collected 2016-02-17
GCAGGTGTTAACTTGTCAAGGCACTCCTTTCACGGAGATTGGAATTACACCGTTTCCCCAAATAGGAGGAAGAATTAATTTGGTGAAATTGACTACTTAATTAATTTACACGCCCTAAGCAATTGCATATTCGCTACCGCGCCAGCTGGGGCACTGTCTATGGGCGCAGGCCATTGATCCCGGCGCCTGAATGATCTTGACCTTCAGATCTAAATCTGTTCCGCGAGAGATCCTAATCGTCGAATATCCGTGTCACCGAATTCCTTGTCTCAGGTACCATGTCCCAAGAAAATAAAATCCCTCGAAATTTAGCTAATTAATGAGAAAGCTCTACGAGCATTTATCTCACCGTTTATTTGGATATGAATCAAATTAGCCATTGCAAATTAGCCGCGGCTCAAAAGCTTTGTGCAAATAGTGGCTTCGATGCAATCGGAGGGGACCGCATTGAAGCCGCGTCGCAGAACAATATCGTGGATCCGGTGGATCGCGGCGGCCGCGCTCATGGCCATCCCGCGTGGCGCTGCGGCCGACGAACACATCCTTTACGCGTCGGCCGGCGACGCGACACGCCCCCCGATCGGTTGGGTCGAATTTTGTTCCGATCAGCCGAACGAATGCAATGTCCCTACAACCAAGCCGCACGACGTGGTGATGTCCAGCGAGGCATGGAGGCAGCTTACCTTCATCAACGATTGGGTGAACCACACGATCAAGCCAATGACCGACCTCAACCACTATGGCGTGATCGAGAAATGGGCTTATCCAGACGACGGCTATGGCGATTGTGAAGACTACGTGCTTCTCAAACGGCGAATGCTGATGGAAGCTGGCTGGCCACGCGAAGCCCTGCTCATCACCGTAGTGCGCGACAAGAATGGCGACGGCCACGCGGTATTGACTGTGAGAACGGACCAAGGCGAGTTTATTCTCGACAACCAGGCGAGCGACATCGCACTTTGGTCGGATACAGGCTATCGCTTTGTCAAACGTCAATCCCAATCAGATCCAAATGTGTGGGTTTCGCTAGGCGAGTCGCGGCCCGCTGCGACCACTGCGGCGTCCCCGCGATAGGCGCAGACAAAACTCGAGAGGTTACGCGTTCCCGGTCACGTCCCCACCCCTCCCGTCCCCAGACCGGGTTCGCGCGCGGCCGGCCTTCCCCAGGGCCGGCCGCAACTTTTTCTCTAGCAAAAACAAATATTTACACCTCTTTATATTATTAGGCAACTAGCGGCAGAACACGACGTAAACATCCCACTTCGAGCCGTGCAATATCCGTGCAATTTTTGTCGCCGGGCCCTTGGAATATTCCTCTTTAGAATCAATGTTCAATGCAGACCCGGACTCCGCTTTTCCAAATTCAGAATTTCTGCGTCCGGTCGAAAACTCTCAAGAAATTCTGCGAGACACGGCCGGCCGCGCCGATCTCGGGCCACGAAACCGCCGTTGGGATATTCCGCTCAGCAGCTGCCCCGTCAGTCCTACGCTCGAGCGCCCCGCACGGATGGCGCCGGAGGGTCAGGGGCCGTCTGAGGCTCTTATGTGGCTTTGAGCACGGTGGAAGGGAACTACAAACTTGCGGTGTTCAGCAAGTAGCCTTTGAAAAAGGCTACGCCTATCTGAGTCACCGCACAAAACTTTCTGGCCCCGCCCTCCCCGGCAGGCGGCTAAAACCACTCTTTGCTGGGGCGGCATCGCGACCGTATTCGCGAACATCGCGCGAGAGACAAATACAACGTTGGAAATGACGGCGTCTGCTCACACTGATGGAACGCGATGGAACGTCCGCCACTCTTGGAAAAATCCAAACATGACCGAAAGCCTGAACGACTGACTCCTCTGCTTGGCTCACTAAAGACCGCTGATGACCCATTTCGGTCATAGTTGCTTCGCACGTGGGGCCGAGGTCGTTCGCCACGTCTTCGGTGGATTGCAACCTTTAATGTCATTTACCGATTCATCGGGTGGCGGCGGGCACGTCCGCTTTGTCCAACCGGCGTTTGATCTAAGTCAAGGCAGCATGCGCTGAATGCACCACGATCGCGCGAAAGCCCAAGGAACAAGTCGGAGTTTTCCGCGATGAAAATCAGCTGCGGCATGCTTTGGGGGGCGGGGTTTCTTATCCTCAGTTGCGTTTGGGCATCGGCTCAGGAGGTCACTGGCGTCCTGGGCTCGCCCGAAGCCACCACGACAATTACCGGGAAACGACTTCCGTCGCCTGATCCGAAATTCGGCGGTGTGATCAAGGAGCGGGCCTCGGAATCGACTCCTTGGTGGTCGCCGCGCGTCGTGCCGCCGAATGGCGCTCCCAACGTGCTGCTCATTATGACGGATGATCAGGGTTTCGGTGCACCAGGCACCTTCGGCGGCGTTATACCCACTCCCACCATGGATCGCATCGCAAAGGATGGGCTGCGGTACACGAACTTCCATTCGACGTCTTTGTGCTCACCCACGCGGGCAGCCATTATCACGGGACGCAACCATCACTCGGTAGGCTTTGGGGTGGTCGGCGAAATAGCAACCGGCTTCCCAGGTTACGATTCCATCATACCAATCGAGAAGGGCACTATCGGAACAATCCTGAAAGAGAATGGCTACGCAACGGCATGGTTCGGCAAGGACCACAACACGCCCTTTTATCAGTCGAGCCAGGCGGGACCGTTCAATCAATGGCCAAGCGGAATGGGCTTCGACTATTTCTACGGCTTCGTCGGTGGCGACGCCAGCCAATGGCAACCGAACCTGTTCCGCAACACGACGGCCATCTACCCCTTCCAAGGCAATCCTGGCTGGAACCTGGAGACGGCGATGGCCGACGAGGCGATCCAGTACGTCAAGCAGCTCAAGGAGATCGCTCCCGGCAAACCTTGGTTCGTCTACTACGTCCCGGGAGCCACGCACGCTCCGCATCATCCCACGCCCGAGTGGTTCAAGAAGATCAGCGATATGCATCTATTCGACGAGGGTTGGAACAAAGTGCGTGAGGCCATCTTCGTCAACCAAAAGCGCTTGGGCATCATGCCCGAGAATGCCAAGCTGACACCGTGGCCGAAAGAGCTGCCCGAATGGGACTCGCTGAGTTGGGACGAGAAGAAGCTTTTTATCAGGCAAGCGGATGTGTATGGGGCCTATCTTGCTTACGCCGACCATGAGATCGGCCGTGTCATCCAGGCCGTAGAGGATTTGGGCGAACTGGACAACACCTTGATCATTTATATCGGTGGCGACAACGGCGCGAGTGCCGAAGGCATGCTCAACGGGACGCCCAACGAGTTCACCACCTTCAATGGCGTAGCGGTGCCAGTCAAGGATCAGTTCCTCTGGTATCCGTTCTGGGGATCGGAACGGACGTTCCCGCATTTCGCGGCCGGCTGGGCCTGGGCGATGGACACGCCCTTCAAGTGGGTGAAGCAGGTGCCGTCACACTTCGGCGGAACGGCCCAGGGCATGGTCATCTCCTGGCCTGGTCACATCAACGATTTGGGCAGCATCCGCCGCCAGTTCCACCACGTCATCGACATTGTGCCGACGATCCTTGAAGTAACCGGGATCGCTGCGCCCGATACGATCAACGGCATCAAGCAGGAGCCCATCGAAGGCGTCAGTATGATGTACACGTGGGACAAGGCCAACGCCAACGCACCCACTCGACACATGACGCAATACTTCGAGATGCTTGGCAATCGTGCCATCTATCACGATGGATGGGTGGCGGCGACGACGCCAGTCACCCTCCCGTGGGAGCTGAGCACCAAGACGCCTCCGGACGTGATCACGGGATACAATTGGGAGCTCTACAACGTCCAGGACGATCCCACCGAGTACGACGATCTGGCGGCCAAAATCCCGGAGAAGCTCAAGCAGATGAAGGACCTCTTTTACTCGGAGGCCAGGAAATATGACGTGCTGCCGCTCGATAATTCGACGCTCGCGCGCTGGAACGCGTCGCGTCCGAGCCTTACGGCAGGACGAACGGTCTTCACGTATTCGGGCGAACTGACCGGCGTGCCAGCCAGCGCGGCCCCGCGCATCCTCAACAAAGCCTACACCATCACTGCCGAGGTTGAGATCCCCGAAGGCGGCGCGGAGGGCGTGATCGTCACCCAGGGCGGGCGCTTCGGAGGCTACGGCCTGTTCTTGAGCAAGGGCGAATTTGGACTCAATCGTGGTAGGGTGGTGTTTCTCTATAATCTGCTCGACCTCAAGCGCACGATGTGGGAGGGGCCAGAGCTGCAAGCCGGCAAGCACACCATCGTTTTCGACTTCAAGCCCGATGGTCCGGGTCTCGGCAAGGGAGGCACAGGTGTATTGTCGGTGGACGGCAAGGAAGTGGCTAGGAATACGCTGGACCACAGCACTCCGATCACGTTCCCGGAGGATGGAACCTTCGACGTCGGGCAGGACACCCACACCGGGGTCGCGTTGCTCGAATATCGCTACGACGTTCCCTTCAAGTTCACGGGCAAGATCGACAACCTGATTTTCAAGCTTGAACCGGAGCAGCACGCGGAAGCGAACCGGTAGCAGTTTTCTGGCATCATCGATTCGGCGACCGACGATTGTGATCATCGGCCGCCATTCCGCAATGCCCGGTTTTGGCACAATCCAGTCCATCCGCGGGGAGCCGACTCGACGCCGAAAACGCGCCTCGGGTTTGTGGCATTCATGACCCCACGTTGTGTCGGATCCGACCCTTCCAGTGGGAGCCGCCACCACTGGGTGGAATACACTGGATGGCATGCTCGCGGCAAAGGGCTGCGACGTCGTCGATGGACCGCAGATCACCCGGATTTGGTCAAGGCGAGTTGGGCTAGCTGCCAGTAGTCTTGACCAACGAGCACCCCGCGCTGCTCGCCTAATTCCTTGGTCCGGTTCCTGAGCACGGTCACGGCCGGATAGGGACGCAGGTAGACGGTCAGATCGTAGATTTGTCCGTGCGCGTTCACCCTCTGCAGCCAGAGGCCTTCCATCGGATAGCCATCGGCATCGCAGTCGAACAACTCAACGAGCAGGTCGGGCGTGGCGATGATTGAGGTGTAGGAGGAGGCACTCTGGATTTCGTGCGCGAGATCGACGGCGACTTCGACCTCGGCCTTACCGCTGACCGATCTCGCCAGCATCGGACTGTGCAGTTCCATGTCAGACGCGAGTGCGATCGGCTTCAAGGCAATCGGCGTGAACTTGCGGGGCGCTTCGTCGTCCGCGGGCTTCGGTTGCAATTCCCAATAGTCGCTGGGAACGGACGCCGACATCGCCCTGTACATGGCGTCGCGGAAGATCGTCACGATCGGCCACGGCCGCATCAGGACACGGACCTCGCGGATCAGGCCGTCCTCGCCATCGACTAGGATGGTGACCGCCTCCAGCGTGAACCCGTCGGCATGGCCTTTCCAGAACAGGAAGGTTTGCTTGGAATCTCTGACCTCGAGCGTATGGGTGATCGGGCCCGCAAGGCTCGCGGTGTGACCGATGATGTTCAGCACCTCCCCTGCGCCTTTGACGGGCTTGGTCAAGATCGGCGCGCAAATGACGGCGTCCGCTGCGAATAATTTGCGGAAGTCGTCCGCGCTTGCGCCGGATTCAATTGCGAGGCGAAAGGGATGTTTCGACATGGTTGAGTTCCGTATGGTGGACTGCATCGTTGTCAAGTTTGGTAGTCCCACAAGTCCGCCGGCACTCTTCCGGCGTTCAGTGCGATCAGCCTATTCCTGAAAATCTTGAGGGCCGGGAACGGACGATAGGCGACCATGCCTTCGACGAGCAGGCCCAGCGCATCGTCGGTGAGCAATTCCGGGCTCACGATCTTCTGGCCTTCGACTGTACCCGCCAGCGCAGCAGGGTCGTGCGGTCGTCGATCTTACCCTCGAAGATGCACTGGCCCGGATTGTCCTGGCTGTGGGACGAATTCGAGATCGTAATCGCCACAAACTCGCGTCCGACGATCGGCCTGATTAGGATCGGGCTGTGCATCAAGACGCTTTCGGAAAGGATCGGCGCGGCTGGCTTGGACGTCGGTGGACCTGCCTCGCGCAGTTTGCGGAGCGGCTGCATGCCGGGGATCCTCCTGCTGCTTGTTCGAGGTTCAGGGGTTTGGCGCTGGCGGGATCGGCAGCGCGATGTCGGTCGCCATGCGCCATCCATCTTTCGTGTGGACCCAATCCAGGATCATCAGGAACGGTTTTGGCACGGGATCCTGCCCGGCGTAGGCAACGGTGATAGTGACCGGCACGTAGGTTTCGGCGACATCGCGGTTCAGCGCGACGATCTTCTCCTTGTCGTAGTCAGGCTCGATGCGGAACGGCCCGGCCTCATAGAGATCGTCGAGATGCTGCAACACCGCCTCGGTGCCCCAGAACCCTGCCCAGTTGCCTTCGGCTGCCGTCGCGGTCTTCGCGACGAACAGCGCATCTGGTGAACTCCAGACGAACGACCGCACGGCCGGGATGTCATGGCGATCTTCGGCTTCGATGAGCCGCCGGTAGAGCGCCCTGAGCTCGGCCTCGTCATTGGCGCCGAGCAATTTTTCTGACATTGCCGGGCCGCGGGCCGCATCAGATGCCGCCAGGGCCGGCGCTCCGGCGAGCATCACAGTCAACAGCAGTGAACTTAAGGTTCTTGCAGACATCACCTCACCCTCCTTCGGTTTGTCACAGTGCCGCCGCGGCGCCCGCCTGCTTGGGAAACAGGAAGCGCATCTGGTGGTCGAGCAGGACTTGCCCGCGGTAATTGGGGAACGCAGCGATGAGGCGCGATTTCAACTCGACGCCGCTGCTCGACCGCGAAAGGGTGTCGCGCGCGGCTTCGAGATATTGCGCCATGGCGCCGTAGAGTTCGGGACCGCCAGGCGAACCATGCCCCGGCAGCAGCGTGTCGTAGTTGAGCGCCTGCGCGCGCTGCAGCGCCGTTGCCCAACCGTCGAAAGCTCGCTCGCCGACGAAGACGTGAACGCCATTGTAGATCAGGTCTTGAGTGATCAGGATGCCATGGTCCGGAAGTCCGACCATCAGGGCATCCTGCGTCTCGGCATGCTGGAGGTGAAGGAATTCAAATCGAACGCGGTCGATCGTGTCGATTCCCGGCGCGACGATCTGGCCCGGCCGTTCCGCGCGCAGCGGAATGACATCGCCGTGCTTCTCATGCTCTTCGACCGCTACCCGATCGCCGACAGTGTCGATCTTTGCGGCGACGGAGGCCAGCGCATAGATCGGGCATGAGAAGGCAGGCGCGCCAAGAAGGTGATCCGGGTGAAAATGGGTGATGTAGAGGCGCGCGATCGGCTTGCCGAGTCCTGCGGCATACGCAACGACCTCACGCGCATGGGTCAGGGTATACTGCGCATCGACGACGATTAGTCCGTTTGCGGTTTCGACGATGTGGCTGTTGACGCACCAGCCGTCGTCGGGAGCAATGTAGGTGTGAACACAAAGCTCGCCGCTGCGGGTGAACGCTATTTCTCCAAGCACGATCAGCCTCCGTCTCGAAATTTGCTTTCCCGAAGTCTCGCGAGGCAATCTGCTGAACCCAGGCGGCAGGGACAATGAAAGCCATGTAAAAGGATGTAAAAACCCGAACTTTTTGCTTTAGCGACAAATTTACTGGCGTAACGGTATCGTCGTGTGCATCACTTCCGCCACTCCCTGCGCACGCAACGTTGTCGGAGTGTCCGCACGTGAGACAGATGCAAGCTGCCAACGTCCCCCCTGCCGAAGTCAGGCAGCCAAATGGCTCGACTTACGCATTTGGCGCGTTTCTTCTGGTGTCAAAGGAACGAAAACTGCTACTGGCCGACGAACCGGTCCAGCTTGGAAGCCGGGCGTTCGACACGCTGGTTGTGCTGCTCGAGCGCGCCGGCTCGGTTGTGTCCGCTGACGAATTGATGCGGCTGGTCTGGCCGGGCGTGACGGTGGACGAAGCCAATCTGCGTGTTCAGGTCGGATCGCTTCGGAAGGCTTTGGCGCGTGGGGAGGGTGGCCGACACGCGATTAAGACGGTGCCGCTGCAGGGTTATTGTTTTGTCGCCCCGGTCGTTCGCTCGGACGCGGAGCTGGCGGTACAGGACAATGCTGAGGTCCAGCACAACTTACCCATCCCATTAACGCAGATCGTGGGACGGGGCGATGCGATCGAGCTTTTGTCGAAATCGCTTGCCAATCACCGGCTTGTCACAGTGATCGGACCTGGTGGAATTGGCAAGACGACAGTCGCGCTTGCGGTCGCCCATCGCTTCCTGACGCGCTTTGCGGACGGTGCGCGGTTTGTCGACTTCTCGTCGCTCTCAGAACCGCAGCTCGTTGCGGGCACGCTTGCATCCGCATTCGGCATCGGCGTGTTGTCGCAGGATCCGCTCGCAGGCCTGCTTGCTCATCTGCGTGGCAAACAGATGCTGCTCGTGCTCGATACCTGCGAGCATGTCGTGGAAGTCGCTGCCACACTTGCTGAAACCCTGCTTGTCGAGCTTCCCGGAATTCGCATCGTCGCGACCAGCCGCGAAGCCCTGCGTGCTAAGGGCGAGTGGGTGCACAGGCTGCCCTCCCTATCGCTGCCGTCACGAGCCACCGGTCTGACAGCCGTGGAGGCGCTTGCTTTCCCCGCCATCGAGCTTTTCGTCCAGCAGGCCACCGCCACGCTCAACGAATTCGAGCTGCGCGACGCCGATGTACCGGTCGTCGCGGAAATCTGCCGGTGCCTCGACGGGATTCCGCTTGCGATCGAATTGGCTGCTGCCAGGGTCGACGAGCTCGGCTTGCGCGAACTCGCCGCGCGGCTCCACGACAGCTTCTCAGTGTTGACGCGAGGGCGTCGCACGGCGCTGCCGCGCCACCTGACGCTCAATGCGGCACTGGGTTGGAGCTATGACCTCCTTCGTCTCGATGAGCAGGCCATGTTGCGGCGACTGGCGGTTTTCAGGGGACCATTCACTGCAGGCGCCGCGTCCGCCGTGGCAGGCGGCGAACCGGTCGGGCGAGGGTGCGCTGCGGAAACGCTGTCGAATCTGTTCGTGAAATCGCTGCTGGTCGTCGACGCCAATAGTGACGTTCTGCTCTACCGATTGCTCGATACCACGCGCGCCTTCGCCGCCGAGCAGCTCCGACACTCAGGCGAATTCGATATCATCTCGAAGCGTCATGCGGCCTATGTCTGCGATGCCCTGCGGGAGGCCGAAAGAGATTGGGGCGCCGAGGAAGGCACTCAGTGGCTCGGCAAATACCGGCATCTGATCGATGATGTCCGGGGTGCGCTCGATTGGGCCGCCTCCGAGACCGGTGACCGCGAACTCGGTGGCCGGATCAGCGGGCAGTCCGCCACACTCTGGTTTGCACTCTCGCTGCTCGAGGAATATGGCCGCCGGATCGAGGTTGCGCTCGCTGCAGCGCGCCCCCGGAAGTATGACGACCCCGCTATCGAAATCAGCCTGCTGGATGCGCGAGGCCATGCCGCCTGGCATACGCGCGGCGACATGCCGACCATGGGGGAGTCCTTTGCGCGGGCGTTGGCGAGCGCGCGGCGCGAAGGGCTCGCAGAGGCGGAGTATCACGCGCTTTACGGCCAGATTGTCTATTTCGCCACTAATGGCGACTACCTCGACGCGCTCGCAACGGCGGAGCAACTCGGGACGCTGGCGGCCGCCATCGGTGACCCCAGGGCGATCTTGACTCATCGGCGGTTGTCGGCGGTTGCGTCAACTTTTGCGGGCGACCACACGGGCGCGCGGGAGCACGCGCAATACGTGCTCGGTCACTCAAGCAGCATGTCCGGCAAAACGCGCATCAACGGCATGTTTTTCGATCAGCGGATTTCATCGCGCACGATGCTTGCGCGTACGCTCTGGCTGCAAGGATTTGCCGACCAGGCGCAGGATTGTGCGCAGGAGGGGTTGGCGCTCGCCCGTTCGATCGACCATGCGCTTTCTTTGTGCTTCGTTCTCGCTCATGCCGTCGTTCCGATTGCGTTGTGGCGCGGCGAACTTCCCGTCGCAACCGAGATGACGCGACTGCTTCTCTCGCGGTCGCAGGAGCACGGCTTTTTCATCTGGTATGGATTCGGGCGCGCTTACCAGGCGGCCTTGCAACCGGACGCCAGGCACACGCTGGTCGGGCCGACGCGTCCGGTGATGGGAGCGCTCCTGCTCGAGACGCTTGCGACCCTGGACGAAACACTGGCGGACAATGAGGTTCTCGCACGCGGCGAAACCGGCCGCGCCGGCTGGTGTACCCCTGAACTGCTTCGCATTAGCGGAAGACGGTTGCTCCGGCCGGGCGGAGGGGACCGCGAGCGGGCGGAAGCGCTGATGTTGCGGTCGATCGAAACCGCGCGTCGGCAGGGAGCCCTATCGTGGGAGTTGCGAACGGCGATCAGCCTTACCGAGCTGTGGCAGGCCGAAGGCCGGCGCGACCGGGCGATCGATTTGCTTGCGTCGACGCGCAGCCGCTTCACCGAGGGATTTGCTACCACCGATCTCGTCAGGTCCACCGTTGTCCTGGAGAACCTACGTGCGTCGGCTTGAGCGGCAATCCGGCAACAGTGGAGTCAGGAAACGGGAGATCGATGCTTTGCAGTTTTGATCTAAACCTATTGATCTGACCATCCGACAAAATGAAATTGTTTTACAGCCAACTACTTGATCTTGCTGAAAATAAATCGGATTCTGACTCCGTTAATCTTAGGTTCGAATCCTAGTCCCGCTCGATGGCGTTATTCACCCAACTGCCGGTCCAGATCGAGCATGGACAGGCCGCCGCCCGCGATTGTCAACCACGAAGTCGCTGGACGACGGTGGATGGCCGTTTTGCGCCCCACAAGGGCCTGCAACCCCCACGGGGCATCAGCGTGGCATCGAGCAAGGCACAATCTGTCGGCTGTGACGGCGGTAAATACGGAAGTCGGCATCGGTGGTAAGGATGATGGCATCGGCGTGAGTTTCGGTCATGCGCACGAGGCACGCGTCGGCGAGGCTCATAGGCACGTCGGAGTACTTCGCCATAAGTCTTAGAACTGGTTCCTGGTCCCGAGCTAGAGCAAAGCCGACGTACACGGCGCCGCGGCGGAGAAGCGCGGTCAAGGCCGGAGCGCCCCGCGGCCCGAGAAGATGGAAGGCCTCGGACATGGCGGCTTCGCAGGTGATCCAGGGCGGAGTGAACTGTGGTGCGCGCTCTACTGCCCATCGGTGATGGGTGTCACGGCGACTGAGGAGCGCGACCACAAAGCCGGCATCAACGAGTACGTTTGCGGCCATAGCCGGTCACCCGCAGATAGCGTTTCTTTTGAGCGCTCAGGTTGGCAGGCAAGCCGTCTACTGAACCAATCAAATCTGCGACGGAATCGAGCGGGCCGACCTGTTGTCCGGCAAGCCCGCGCGCGAGCTGAAGTCGCTCTCTCACGATGTCTGACTTCGAGATCTTGCGGCCGCGGGATTCCGCCTCGATCTCGGCCACCAGCGGTTCGGGCAGTCGCACAGTAATCGTCTTCATGGGTGTTATGTATTACACTCCTGTCAAAAGTGCAATACAGAGCGTCCAGCGCACACTTATTGGCCTCATTCGGGAATGCTCGCAGCCAGTTGATCGTTGCCTCATGCAAATGTTCCCCCACCATCGCCTCTACCAAACCTCCTGACTCGCAGCCAGAGAGGGGCCTCGATCCCCGCCCCCTCCCGACGGGGCGGAGAGCCACGCACCTGCCGGATCATGATGGTCCATCCGCGTGAAGCTTGCCCCGATTCATGCTCAGAACATGGCGCCGTAGGGTCTTCCGATCGACCGCTCTACTCCTGCCGATGGGCCGACACCGGGGCACCCAAACGTACCCAGGACTCGCCAAACAAGATTGGCGGTATGCCGCAGGCTCAAGGAAATCTCACCACCATCGCCCAAACGCTCGGCCAGGACGCACGACGTACGACCTCGCGCTCAACAATGGCCCATTGGCACGCGAACGCGATCACACCGGACTGCATTCCGTCCGGGGGCGGAGATCATCGCGCGGCTTAACGACCGTCCGGTAGTGAGTCCTGCCCGACGAGCCAGAACCATAGCCGCCAGCGCCTTGGCGATCGGTGCAAAATCCGTGTAAACCGCGCCAGAGTGCCTGTAAGTCATTGACAATGCTTAGGTCCGAAAGGCCTTCCCCAGGGCCGGCCGCAACTTTTTCTTTAGTAACAACATATGCTTAAACCGATTTATTCGGCAACTCGAGGCAGAAAACGACGCAAACATGACGC
>Ga0126373_10003189_pt1 | contig 12222 bp, 11 predicted proteins | sample PanSoiMetPlot_11_FD_92545 | JGI IMG/M metagenome (GOLD analysis project Ga0126373, IMG submission 92545) | Tropical forest soil microbial communities from Panama - MetaG Plot_11 | ecosystem: Environmental > Terrestrial > Soil > Tropical forest > Bulk soil | place: Panama | collected 2016-02-17
CAACATGGCATCGATTCCGACACGAACGACTTCTGGCGCTTGCATCATCAAGAGCCGCTGGTAGAGGCTCGCCTCCTGGCCCGCCACCTTCAAAAATTCCGTGGCCGTGACCCCAGGAGAGAGCACCGTGACGCCGACGCCGGTCTTGCGCAGCTCGTAGTTGAGTCCCTCGCCGAACAGCAGCACGGCGCCCTTGGCGGCGGCGTAGGCGCTGTAGCTGGGCGAGGCCTGGTAGGCGGCGATGGAGCTCACTTGCAGGACGTAGCCGAAATCCCGCGCCAGCATGTCGGCGGCGAATAGCTTGGTGAGCTGCATGAGCGCCACCACGTCCAGCATCAGCATCTCGCGCTCCCGTTCCCAAGGGATCTGCATGTGCTCGCCGTGGACGCCGAAGCCCGCGTTGTTGACCAGCACGTCCACCGCGAGCCCGGCTTCCCGGATACGGCGGTGCAGCGCCGCCGCGGCGTCCAGGGCGCCGAGGTCGGCGGCCATGACCTGCACCTCGACCTGCGTCTTCGATTCGATCTCGGCCTTGAGGGCCCGCAGCCTGTCCTCGCGCCGCGCCACCAGGATCAGGTGGCAACCCAGGCGAGCCAGTTCACGGGCGAATTCGGCGCCGAGGCCGGAGGAAGCGCCGGTCACGAGCGCGGTCTTGCCGCGCAGGATGGATTCACGCATGGCTGTACTTGGCCTCGTAGGCGAGGCCCATCAAAAGGGTCCTCAGGGTGTCCAGCAGGGCCTTCTCCAGGTCCACCCGGAAGAGCGCCATGTCCTCCTGTTCCAATACCTGGCGCATCACCTCGGAGGGCTCCGCCATGTGCTGGAAACCGATGACCAGCGCATTGATCTGCATGAGCAACTGCGCCCCCTGGCCGGCTTTCAAGAACGGCAGGTGCCGCTCCATGAGCGCGCCGGTCTTCAGCACCCGCTCCCGGAGCCAACCCTTGAAGCCTTGGGCGGCGACGTAATCCACGTTCTGCTCCAGCACCGTGTGCAGGATGGCGATGAGGCGGAGCAGCGGCTTGCGCTCGCTCAAGGTCGCGCCCACGAGCGAAACGAAACCAGCGATGCTGGCCTCGCCGCCCGCCGACTCGAGCTGCCGGTCCATCTCGTCCAGCCAGCCATTGAGCTGTTCGGTGTAGATGGAGAGGAACATCTCCTCCTTGCTCTTGAAGTAGAGGTAGAGGGTGCCCTTGGCGACCCCCGCCTCTTCGGCGGTGTCGGCCATGCTGAGGGCGTTGTAGGGGATCTCGGTGAAGCGCTGCAGCGCCACCTTCAGGATGTCGGCCCGGCGCGCCTGTTTCTGGGCCTCGGTCATGGCGCGGTTCAAAGACATGGGAAGCTCGATTAAGTGACCTTGGGTCATTACACACTGACCCAAGGTCAGTTGTCAAGCCTCACTCGGGCACCAGCCACCGGACTTCGACCTCGCCGCCTTCCGGCGCGAGCACAGGCAAGAGCCCTTCCAGGCATTGCCGCATGGTCCCGTCCAGCTGCCAGGGAGGGTTGAGGATCAGCAGCCCGCTACCCATCAGGCCGTCCGCCCGGGTCGCCAGGCGGAATTCCGTGAGCAAGAGCTTGCGCAAGCCCGACTGCTCCACCCGCCGCAAGAACCGCCGGCGCGCGGAATCGTCCTTCACGGGATACCAGAGCGCGTAGACGCCGCCGGGCCAGTGTCCGTGCGCGGCCGCCAGCGCCGCCGCCGCCTGCTCGAATTCGTCGGATTTTTCATAGGGCGGATCCAAAAGCGCCAGGCCGCGGCGCTCCTGCGGGGGCGTCAGGGCCTGCAGCATTTCGTAACCGTCCCGCTGATGCACGGCGACGCGCTCTTCGTGCCGGAATCCGGCCTTGAGGACGCGCGCCTCCTCCGGATGCAACTCCGCCAGGACCAGCCGGTCTGAGACGCGGAGCGCTTCCGCCGCGACCCGCGGCGAACCGGGATACACTCGCGGCAGTGAGCCTTCGGCGAGCGCGGGATCGAGCGCCGCCACGATGCCGCAGAGCTTCTCGGCCGCGGGCGGTAGGCGTCCCCGGGCCGGCCAGAGCCTCAAGATGCCTCCGGCGGCCTCGCCGGTGCGGCGGGCGGCATCGGCGGAAAGGTCGTAAACGCCCGCCCCCGCGTGGGTGTCGAAATAGGCCAGCGGAGCGGGTTTACGCTCCAGGGCTTCCAGCAACAGGAGCAGCAGCGAATGCTTCACTACGTCGGCGAAGTTGCCCGCATGGAAGCCGTGGCGGTAGTTCATGGGAGCATCATGTCACAGGCCGGCGCGGGGGTTGCTATGATGAGGCACCCGCGGCGGACGCGCGTATTCGAACCATGAAGAAACCGGCTGCGCTCCACTGGCTACTGCTCATCCTCGCCTGCATTTACGGGGTGGCACTGTTCAACCATCCCCTGGTGCCCTCCATGGAGCCGCGCTTCGCCGAGGCGGTGCGCGAGATGCTGGCCCGTCACCAGTTCCTGGTGCCCATCAAGAACGGCATCCCCTACATCGAATATCCGCCCTTGTATTTCTGGCTGGGGCTCTTGGGCGCGGCTCTGGGACTGCCCGTGGAAGCCGCCGTCCGCCTGCCGGGCTACATCGCCCTGCTCTTGTGGGTGGTGTGGCTGGCGAGGCTGCAGAAGGAGCTCTTCCCCACCTGGCCGAAATGGCTCTTGCCCCTGACCGGCGTGGCGCTGCCGGGACTGCTCTACAACTTCTACATGGCCCAGTCGGATTCGCTCCTGATCCTGGGCACACTCATCGCCTTCACAGGCTACATCCGCATCCGCACCGACCGGCCGCTGCGTACTTTCCCGTGGGAGCTATGGCTGGGCGTGGCGCTCGCCACCGCCGCCAAGGGTCCGGTGGGCATCGCGGTGACACTGCCGGTCATGTTCCTGGAGACCGCGGCTACGGGTTACTTGAGCCTGCAGCCGGACACGGGCGAACCCCGCGGGTTCAGCTACCGCACGGGCTGGGTGTGGCGGGAAATCCTGCGCCTATCGCCAGCCCGCGGCATCCCCCTGGCGCTGGTGGGCATCGTGCCCTGGTACGTCGCCGCCGGTTTCGCGGTGAACTGGGACTTCGTGCGGGCGGTGCTGGTCTACCAGAACTTCACCCGCTTCTTCGTCGGATTCGATCACCTGCAGCCGTGGTGGATGTACTTCCAGACGGTGTGGGGCGACTTCCTGCCCTTGTGTGTCTTGCTGCCCTTCGGGCTCTACTACGGCTTCCGGTACATCCGCCGCGAGTTCCGCTGGCGCCTGCTGCTCATCTGGACCCTGTGGACGGTGCTGTTCTTCACCCTTTCCGCCTCCAAGCAGAGCAAGTACATCCTGCCCGCCACCCCGGCCATGGCGCTCCTGGCGCTGGCCGCCATCGAACCGGTGTTCAAGACCGACAAGCTGCACGGCCTGGTGCGCGGCCTCTTGGGCGGCATCTCCGCGGTGATCCTCACCGTGTTCGCCGTCCTGGTATTCGGAGCGCCGCGCCTCCAGTGGATACCGAAAATCCACCACCTCTGGGACATGCCCCGGAGCCTGGCGTTGATCGAGGCCGCGGTCAAACAGCAGCCCGGGCAGATCGTAAGCTTCCAATGGCCGCGCTCGCTCACGCTCTACCACTTGGGCGGTCCCCTGCCCTACGTGCGCTCCAGCCGCGAGCTCTACGCGGAGATCCACGACGGGAAGATCCGGGCTGGGGATTACATCCTGGTGGACGCCAACGACCTGCCCCTGGGCAGCGAGCAGGATCCAGAGAAACTCGTGCCCACCCCGGACCCGCGCTATTTCGAGCAGGTCATGAAGGTGGACGTGGAGGACCCCTTGGTGCTGTACCGGGTGAAGCCGGCGGCGAGCGTCATGCCGTTGCCGCAGACTCCCCCCCCCGCGCCGCAGCAGTGGTGGGAGCAGTTCGATACGGACTGATGAATCCGGCCGTATCTCTATTTATCAGCTTAGCGGGATGACCGAGAGCTTCTGCCGAAGCTCGGCGTCTATGCTGTCCATGAGGGCATAGCGCTTGCGGTATTGCGAACGCTTCCGCGACGCGACTTCCTCGAGCGGACGGCGGTGTTGTTCCACCGGAAGGGAATAGAAGCCATTCGCGGCCGGGCGGCCGTCCACGTCCCGCCACAGCTCGTCGTAGGAACTCATGAAGTGGATGCGCCCGCGGTAGCGCCGGCTGCGCAGACAATGGGCCTCGTCGCCGATGGCGTAGATGCGGGAAATCCCCCAGGTGGCGGCGATCTCCCGCAACAAGTGGATCAGCAGGTGTTTCGGGCGCAGCCCATGGAAGCAGTGGGTGGCGAGCTTGACGTCCTCCTTACTCTTATCCGAATGCCCGCCCTGCACGCCGCCCACCAGGATCTCCCAACCGGACGCGCCGTACTGGACCAGGAAGGTCAGGGAGCTAATCCAGCGGTGATCATGCAGGGTATCGAGGGAGTCCGGCCAGCCGATGGAAAGCGTCAGCTCGCCTTCCTGCTGCATGTGCTTCGCATAGGTGAGGTTCAACAGCAGGGGTTCGGCGAGCTCCCCGACCGAACTTTCGTTGAGTATGAACGGCCGGTTCTTGAGCAGGGATTCGACGAATTTGCCGGGCGCGTGATGCTGCAGGAACAGGTAATGCTCGCGCAGCACGCGGTAGCAGTCCGTGCGGATCAAGTCCTTGTGCAGGTATGGACGGAAGGGCTTCTCATAAAGCCGGGGAAAATGTGCGGCGATTCCCCCGAGCGGCGACGAGCGGAGGAATTCCCGCCACTGCCCCCAGATAGAAAAGCGCGACATGGTGCGATAAATGAACTTCAGGCGCTTCACGCGAGAGTTGCGCACGCGCGGGGGATACATGACCTGGGCGAGGGCGTTCGCTTCACGGAACGCCGCCCTGAACTGCGGCATGGCGGTACTCACCTGCAGCCAAGGCTGATCCAGCTCCCGCTGCAAGACGCCGCCGGCCGCGCCGGACGGAAGCTGCAGCTTCCAGGGCGACGGCTGACCTTCGAGGCGTAAGTCCGACGTCGCCGGCGCATGCAGGCTGAGGCTTTTGAGCAGTGAACGCGTGTTGCTGGCGTACCGAGTCATGTTGCCGTCGTGGCCTTTTGCGGCCGGTGGTTCAAATCGACACCACTATTATAAGTTTTTTGTGCGACATAAACCGCGTCCCGGCACATTCGTTTGACTGGGGGCCTTGAGATTTCAGGCCTGGCGAGGCGCTTGGGCAAGGTTAGGAGGGCGTCCGCAGGGCCATGCCTCGCCCCGGCCGCCACCCAATTCCGGCCGGACAAGGGCTGCCGGCGCAAAGCGCAACGCTAGCCGCCACACCCAGCAGCAAACGGGTGTCGCGGGAGACACCATAATACGGATGGGTTATCGTACAGGCCACTTTCGGGCTGGGGTCCTAAATGAATAAGCAATCCCAAGGCAGTGGCGCCTCCTTAAAAGAAATCACGCTCCGCGGCCTCGTCATCGGTGTCGTGCTGTGCGTGGTGTTCACCGCCGCCAACGTCTACTTCGGCCTCAAGGCGGGGCTCACCTTCTCCACCTCCATCCCGCCCGTGGTTCTCTCCATGGCGCTGCTGCGCTGTCTTGGGAACACCACCCCCCAAGAGAACAACATTGTGCAGACGGTGGCCTCCACCGCCGGCACCCTCTCCTCCATCATCTTCGTGCTGCCGGGCTTCATCATGATCGGCTGGTGGACCGGCTTCCCCTACTGGCAGTCCGTAGCCATCTGCGCCACGGGCGGCATCCTGGGGGTGATGTACTCCATCCCCCTGCGCCGTGCGCTGGTGACGGACTCGGATCTGCCCTACCCTGAAGGCACTGCCTGCGCCGAGGTCATCAAGGTGGGTTCCGAATCAGGCGAAGGGGACCAGTCGGTGGAATCCGGCGGCAAGGGCCTGAAGGCCGTGCTCATGGGCTCGCTGGTATCCGCGTTGTTCCTGGTGCTGGTGCAGTCGCGGCTCTTCCTGGGGGATGTGACCAAGAACTTCCGCCTCGGGAGCGATGACAAGGCGCCGGTATCGGGCTTCGACTTCCAGCTTTCCCTGGCCCTGTTCGGCATCGGCCACCTGGTGGGCATCACCGTCGGCCTCGCCATGTTCGTGGGTGCGTGCATAGGCTGGATCTGGGGCGTGCCCCACTACAGCTCGGTCTTCATGGGCCTGCACCCGGACGTGAACGACGTGGGCGACCTGGCGCTGGGCACCTGGAGCAAGTACGTGCGCTTCGTGGGCGCGGGCACCATCGCCGTGTCCGCCATCTGGACGCTCATCAAACTGGTGAAGCCGGTGATCGGCGGCCTGAAAAGCGCCGTTGCCTCCTCCAAGGCCCGCAAGGCGGGCAAGGGCGACAGCCTGGCACGCACCGAGCACGATATTCCGGTGGACCAGGTGGGCATCGTCGCCCTCGTCTGCATCCTGCCCATCTGCTGGCTGCTGTGGAACTTCGCCACCAATGCGGGCCTGGGCGAGCACGCCCTGCTGCTCACCCTCGGCGGAATCATCATCGTGGTGGTCATCGGCTTCCTGGTCTCGACGGTCTGCGGCTACATGGCGGGCCTGATCGGCGCCTCCAACAGCCCGCTCTCCGGCATCGGCATCCTGGTGGTGGCCACCACGGCGCTGTTCCTGGTGGTGAGCGTGAAATCCTCCCTGCCCGAGGCCATGGGCAAGGCTCTCGTCGCCTATGCGCTATTCGTGACGGCGGTGGTGTTCAATGTGGCGGCCATCGCCAACAACAACCTGCAGGACCTGAAAACCGGCCAGCTGGTGGACGCCACGCCCTCCAAGCAGCAGTGGTCCCTGGTGATCGGCGTATTGGCGAGCGCCGTGGTGATTCCGCCGGTGCTGGACTTGGTCAACAAGGCCTATGGCTTTGTGGGGGCGCCCGGCGCCGGCGCCCACGCGCTCCCGGCGCCCCAGGCCGGGCTCATTTCCGCCCTGGGTTCGGCAGTGATCCAGAACGATCCCGAAAAATGGAAGCTCATGGGCGTCGGCGCTGTCATCGGCGTCGTGATCATCGCCGTCGATTTCGCTTTGTCGAAGACCAACAAGTACCGCTTGCCGCCCTTGGCGGTGGGCCTCGGCATCTACCTGCCCACGGTGTCCACCCTCATGGTCACGGTGGGTTCGCTGGTGGGCTGGTGGTTCGACGGGCGCGCCGACCGCACTTCCAAGCCTGACGCCATGAAGCAGTTGGGCGTACTGCTGGCCTCGGGTCTCATCGTGGGCGAGAGCGTGCTAGCGGTGCTGTTCACCGCCTGGGTGGCGTTCAGCGGCAACCCTTTCCCCATGGGCTTGCTGAGCGACGACGCGGCCAACTATTCGGTCTGGGGAGTCAACCTCACCATGCTCGCCGCCGGCATCGGCTTCGCCGGCGTGGTGTATCTGACCTACAAATGGGCGGAGAAGCTCGCTAAGGCCTGATAAATCCGCTGCCCAAAACGACGCCGACCACCTTAAGGTGATCGGCGTTTTCATTCCGCTCCGCCGATGAGCTTGCGGATGGGCGGGCTGAACACCAGAAAGATCAAGCCCGCGCCCACGCCGAGATAGACGATTTGCATGAATACGCCCGGCATCTGCTCGAGTTGGCTCGGGTCCAGCTTGCCGCCCATGAGGCCGGCGAACACATTGCCGAGCGACAGGCCCATGAAGAAAGTGCCCATCATCTGGCTCACGTAGCGCGGCGGCGCGAGCTTGGTGACGGCGCTTAAGCCCACCGGGCTCAACAGCAACTCCCCGACCGTGTGGAAGAAGTAGGTCACCACCAGCCAGTAGGGCAGCGCCAGGGCACCGTGGGCCACCACGTGGGCCGCGCCCACCATCACCCCGAAGCCCGCCGCCATCATCATGAGACCGAGGCCGAACTTCACCGGCGTGGAGGGATTGAGGTTCCTCGCCGCCAGCTTGATCCAGAGGTAACCGAAGAACGGCGAGAGCGTGATGATGAACAGCGGCTGCACGCTCTGGAACCAGCCGGCCGGGAACACGAAATCCATCACCTTCCGGTCCGTATAGCGGTCGCCGAAGATGTTGAGGGAGGAACCAGCCTGCTCGAAGCCGGTCCAGAACAGCGCGGCGCCGGCGAATAGCAGGAAAATCACCACCACCCGCTTCTTCTCGACCAGATTCAGGCCGCCGAAGGACAGGATGTAGGCGAAGAACAGCACCGCCGCTGTGAAGATCCCCCAGCCGGCGTAGCCCGCCGCCGCGTTGACGTCGAAACTCAGCCAGCCGAGCTGCAGGGCGAGACCCAAGAGGGCGACGGCCGCCAGGAACACCGCGACGCCGATCCAGCCGTGCCGCCGCACCCGGGCGTCCTTGGCCGGTTCGGCGGCGTGGCTCGGGGCCGAGCCCGCCCCCTTGAGCCAGTGCTTGGTGGAACGGAACCAGAGCGCGCCGCCCAGCATCACGCAGCCGCAGATCGCATAGCCCACGTGCCAGTTGTATTTCTCGGCGAAGTAGCTCACGGGCAGCGGCGCCACGAAGGCGCCGAGGTTGATGCCGGAATAGAAGATGGAGAAGCCGGCGTCGCGCCGCACACCGCCTTCAGGATAGAGCTGGCCGACGATGACGCTAACGTTGGGCTTCAAGAGCCCCGTGCCCAGCACGATCAGCACCAGCCCCAGCACCGCGAAGGACAGGCCGCCGGCGGGCACCGCCAGGGCGAACTGGCCCGCAGCGATCACCAGCCCGCCGGCGAACACTGCCTTCTGCTGGCCGATGAGCCGGTCGGCGATCCAGCCGCCGGGCAAGGCCAGCAGGTAGACGAAGCCCACGTAGAGGGCGTAGATGCCGGCCGCCTGCTGGTCGGAAAGCGCGAGACCGCCGCGGTGGTTCGCCACCGCGTCGCCGAGGTAGAGGATCAGCATGGCCCTGAGGCCGTAATAGCTGAAACGCTCGAAGGCCTCGGTGAAGAACAGGTTCATGAGACCCAGCGGATGGCCGAACAGGGTCTGGTTCGTAGGCGCGTTCTTCATGGAATACCCCGGTACCCGAGTGAAGCTGCGCCTGAGCATCCGGGTTTAGGGTCCCTGCGTCAACCCAAAAGCCACTACGCTTGCTTGTAACGCTTTTGGGTTTTCTTATCGACGAAGTAGCCTAAAGGATCTTCGTATACCGTTTGCCGGTGAAGGTATAGCCTCGCTTCTCGTAGAAGCCATGGGCCTCCTCCCGGTAGAGCGCAGTGGTGAGATTGACGCGCTTCGCGCCGCGCTCCTTGAACCAGGCTTCCGCCGCCACCAGCAGCGTCGCGCCCACGCCCTCGCCCCGCAGCTTCTCGTCCACCACCAAGGCCGTGACATAGCCGTGCATGCCGTCCCGGTGGAAGGCGGGGAACACCATGAGCCCGATCATGCCCACCACCTGCCCATCCCTCTCCGCCACGCGGCATTGGATGTCGGGGTGGCCCTCCAGGTGCTTGAGCCGCGCCTTCACCTGGACGGCATCGCTGGCATAACCCAGCTGAGTCACCAGCCTGGCAACGTCGGCGGCGTCAGCAGTCTGCGGCGGCCGGATAAGGACGCCACTCACGGCCCCAAGCCCGCTTCGCGCTGCGCGTCCACTTCGCGGGAGCCGGGCACCATGATGCGGGCCATGACCAGGCCGAGTTCGAACAAGAGGTAGATCGGCACCGAAAGAATCGTCATGGAAACGACATCCGGCGGCGAAAGCAGGAAACCCAGGATGAACGCCCCCACCAGCGCGTAAGGGCGGATTTTCTTGAGCCGCCCGGGGGACGTTATGCCCGACCAGACCAACAGCACGATCGCCACCGGCACCTCGAAGGCCACGCCGAAAGCGAAGAAGATGGTGAGCACGAAGTCCAGGTAGGCGTTGATGTCGGTCATCACCTTGACGCCTTCCGGCGCCGCGGTGGTGAGGAAGGCGAAGGCTACGGGAAACAGCACGAAATAAGCGAAAGCCACGCCGGAATAGAAGAACAGCACGCTCGACACCAGGAGCGGCAGGAACATGCGCCGCTCGCTCTTGTAGAGGGCGGGCGAGACGAAGCGCCACAGGTGGTAGAGGAACACCGGGACACACAAGAAAAGCGCCACCACCAAGGCAAGCTTCATGGGCGTCAGGAAAGGCGACACGACTCCCGTGGCGATCATACTGCTGCCGGCGGGCAGTTTCTTCACCATCGGCAGGGCGACGATCTCAAAAACCCTGTTTTGGAAAGGGAACAGGCAGCCGAACACCACGAGCAGCGTCAGGATTGAATGCAAAAGCCGGCGCCGCAATTCCAGAAGATGGGCGATCAGCTTGGAGCCGACGATGGGCTCCTCCTGTGGAGCACTCCCGCCCGGTGCGGGCGCCTCAGGCATCGTCACGTTTCACCGTGGTGTCGGCGCCGCGCCGGGTGGTGTCCTCGCCCTGCTGGGTCGTGTCCGGTCCCTGCCGAGTGGTGTCATCGCCCCGGAGATCTTCCCGGGCCTCTTTGGCGGCGCGCCTCATCTCCTCAGCGGCCAGTTCCCGTTCAAGCTGTTCGTTGAAATTGCGGAGCATGGCCCGGGCGCGGCCGATCCACAGGCCGATGCTGCGGGCCAGGCCCGGCATGCGCTCCGGCCCGAAGACCACCAGCGCCAGCAAGAAGATGAACGAGAGTTCCCAGAAGCTGCCTTGGAACATCCCGGCTTACCCGGTCAGTGCTTGTCGCTCTTGGAGCCGTCGGTGTTGCCGGAGGCGTCCCCGTCGCCGTCGTGCATGCCCTTCTTGAAGCTGCGCACCGCCTTGCCCAGGTCTTCGCCGATCTTGGGCAGCTTAGCGGTGCCGAACACCAGCACGATGATGATGAGGATGAGCAGCAGCTTTCCGAAACCAAAGCCTTCCATCGGTGGATCCTATGGGCGCGTGACACGCGGAGAGGGGCGGGAGGATATTTTACCGCGTGGCGGAGCCCTTAAGCTGGCGGGGAATAACGGAAATCCAGGGAATAAGTGCGATCAGGCCTTCACGGCCTGGCTACAGGGATGTATCCAGCGCCCCAGGCCCAGCCTGGGGCGGAGCGAGCTCGAGCGTGTATCGAGCGAGCGAATCGGAAAGGCCAGGGTCTGGCGCATGCGCCAGACGGGCTGCCGTGATGGCAGCCCCGGGCTTCCACGCGAAGCAGGAGCGTAGCGTGGATGGCCTTTCCGACGGGATTTGGAAGCGTGCGCGCCTTAGCGCGAGAGCGCGAGTGAGTCGGCCAGCTTCTGGGCCGCCGCGAGATCCAGGCCGTCGTGGAGGGGTTCGGCCACCAGCGCCCCCAGGAGTTCCTGGCCCGCGGCGCAGAGCTTGCGCACGTCCTCGAGGCGGGCGACGCCGCCCGCGGCGATCACCGGGATCGCGATGGCGCGGGCCAGGGCGGCAGCGGCCTCCACCTGCGCCCCGTCCTCCACCCCGTGCCCGACGGCGGAGAGCAGCACGGCGGCGGCGCCTTCCCGCTGGAAGTGCTCCGCGGCGCCGATCACGTCGGCGTCGGCGAGCTTGGACCAGCCTTCGGTGGCCACCTTGCCGTTCTTGGATTCGAGGCCGACGATGATATGGCCGGGGTATTCGAGGCAGAGGTCGTTGACGAGGTGCGGCGTGGTCACGCCGCGGGTGCCCAAGACCACGAAGGCCGCGCCCGCATCCATGTAGGCCTGTACCGCTTCCTCGCTCTTCATGCCCCCCGCCACCTGCACCTGGATTCCGGGGCAGGCGGCCACGATCTTCTCCACGCCCGCCGCCTGGGCCGGCTTGCCGGAAGCGAGGCTATCCAGGTCGGTCACGTGCAGCCGGCGCGCGCCGGCCTTCACCCAGAGGCTCGCCACGGCGGCCGGATCGTCGCTGTAGGCGACGCTGTCCCGCGGCTTGCTCGTGCCGTGGCGCACGCACTTGCCGCCTTTGATCTCGATGGCCGGTATCAACAGCATGGGGAAGGCATGGGATGCGGGGAAGGTTTGCGGAGGAGCGCGGGGGGTCCGTTGTGGGTTTTCTATAGCATAGGCGAAAAGCAGCCCCGGTCAACGTGCCCGGCCCTAGGGCGGGGCCCCGGGCGGCGCCACCTGCAGCCAGAAGGTCACCGGGCCGTCGTTCACCAAGCCCACCTGCATGTCGGCGCCGAACACGCCCAAGGCCACCGGTGCATGCAGGGCCGACGCCGAGACACATATATATCGGAACAACCGCGCCCCTTCTTCGGGAGCCGCGGCGGGGGTGAAGCTCGGCCGATTGCCCTTGCGGGTGTCCGCCGCCAGCGTGAACTGCGGC
>Ga0126373_10003190_pt1 | contig 12221 bp, 7 predicted proteins | sample PanSoiMetPlot_11_FD_92545 | JGI IMG/M metagenome (GOLD analysis project Ga0126373, IMG submission 92545) | Tropical forest soil microbial communities from Panama - MetaG Plot_11 | ecosystem: Environmental > Terrestrial > Soil > Tropical forest > Bulk soil | place: Panama | collected 2016-02-17
CGCACGCGCGCACGCTCGCCCGTCGCGCTATCTCGCTGCCCGGCTAGCCTCGCCCTCGGTCCGTACCTCCGGGCCCGCGAGCAGGTAGTACGCGATACCGCCGACCAGTAGTCCGCTGAAGACACTGAAGTCGGAGCTGCCGGTGACCCCGGACACCGGACCTACCGACGCGAGCACTCCTCCGCTGCTGGCGTTGAGCCACACCCAGGCCGCGACGCCGCCTGCGGCCTGGGCAATGATCGCGGGCCAGTGCACACCACCGGAGCGAAAGTACAGACCGCCGCGCTCGGTCAGCAAAGAGTCGTGGTCGTAGTTATTGCGGCGCAGCCAGCTGTCCACGAGGTAGATCGCGCACCACGGCGCCAGCCACACGATGATGTACAGGAGGAAGCCCGTCAGGAGTCCGAAGAAACTTCTCGACAGAACCGCGTATGCCCCGATGCCCGCGCACACAAGCGTGTCGATCGCAACGCAGTGCAGCCGCCTCAGCCGAGGGATGAGACTCTGCAGCGTGACGCCCGACGAGTACAGGTCCAGCGTGTTGATAGCGAACAGCTGGAATATGGCGAGGACGAGGAACGGTACGACAAACCAACTCCGGAAGCCGGCCACCAGGCCAGTCGGCGAGTTTGCAGCGGCGGGTACCGCGGTGCCCACGGCGGCGCCCAGGATCTCGAGGAGGGCGGACGGGATCGCGGCGCCCACCGCCACCGCTACCACGATCGGCGCAGCTGGCGTGGCCCTTGGCAGGTAGCGCGAGTAGTCGTTGGCGTTCTCCGTCCAGCCCAGGCCCCCGGCCGAGATAACAAGGGCGAGAAACACCGTCAGCATGCCCCAGCTGGCGCCGTGCGCCACCGCGTGCAGGTTCGCCTTCCCCGCCGTCAGGGCGGCCATCACGACGAACAGCACCACGAATGGGATCGCCAGCCAGCGCAACACCGTCAGCATGGCCGCGTGCCCGAGCGTCGGTAGTACAGCCTGGATGGCGACCGCCGCGACGAGAAAGAAGACCTTGGCCGGCGTGCCAGCGGTGAAGCCGGCCCGGCCGGCGAGAACGACCGCGGCGAAGACGATGAAGGCAATGCCTTCGATCTCGAAGCCCACCTGCGTGATCCAGTTGAAGAGCGACGGCAGCTTGTTGCCCCTAGGCCCGAACGCGGCTCGGCTAATGGCGAACGTCGTCGTCCCCGCCCTTGGTCCCTGCACGCTGGCTAGGCCGGTGAGCACGTAGGACAGGTTCCCGAGCAAGACGACGGTGACAGCCTGCGCGAAGGAGAGGCCAAGGAACACCACGGCAATGGCGCCGTAGTACACGTACTCGACGTTCCAGACTGCGCCGGCCCACATCCAGAACAGGGCGCTTGGCCGTCCCCATCGCTCCTGGCCCGGCACATATTCGATGCCACGCCTTTCGATGGTCGTTATCGACGGCGCTCCCCCGCCGGGCAGACTTCCATCCCCCGCCACCAGCTGTAATCCTCCCCCCGCCCGGATGTCACGCAGCCGGACATTACTACGCCGCTGGGCGGCGGCATTCGCCCGGCTACCGCCGGCCGGGAGAGCCGACTGCCAAGAACCTCTAGCATCCCTTGCATGGCCGAGAACCAGGGTCACGACGTGTACTTGCAGACTGATGAGGAGCTGCAGGCCGGAAGCGTTGCGCCGATCGTGCCGCACAACGGGCCGATTAGGCTGGCGAATTACGACCCGGCCTGGCCGGACCTGTTCGCGCGCGAGGCGACCCGGATGCGTGCCGTCCTCGGCACAACAGCCGTCCTCATCGAGCACGTCGGTTCGACGTCCGTGCCAGGGCTGGCGGCTAAGCCAATCATCGACATCGTGCTGGCCGTTCCCGATTCCGCGGACGAGGCCGCTTACGTACCGGCCTTGGAGGCGGCCGGTTACGTGCTCACGGCACGGGAGCCCGGCTGGTTCAAGCACCGGCTACTGAAGGGGCCGGACACGGACATTAACCTGCACGTATTCAGCGCGGGCGAGGACGAGATCGACCGCATGCTGCTGTTCCGCGACTGGCTGCGCGCCAACGAGGCCGATCGGAAGGCCTATTTGCGGGTCAAACGCGACCTGGCGCAGCGGACCTGGCGACACGTACAGCACTACGCAGACTCCAAGTCCGCTATCGTCGCCGAGATCATGGAACGCGCTACCGCGGCGGGCACCCCGGGTCCGGCTAGCCCGGCAGGAGCTAGCGGCACCTAGGCCCGCCGCGGGCAGCGGTTTGCTCAGCCCGGCGCCGGCTCCCAGACCCGGCCCATGGCGTCCAGCATGTCGGTTCGCCTGTTCCGGCTGTAGAGGAAGTAGGCCACCCCGCCAAGCGTCCAGGCGAGGATCAGGTACGGCACCAGGTTGTACGGCCACGACGGGGATCGGCCACACCTGGCCGTAGATCGGCAGCAGCATCAGCAGGCTGCCAACGATCGGCAGCAACGCGTCTTAAGGCGACCGCCATTCGTCGTCAAGGCCTGCTGGCGGCCAATCCTGAAATGGACATCGGCTGATCCCGTCGCGCGCGACTCAGGGCTGCATCGAAGGGAGTGGCGCGATCGTGACCGCGGCCGAGAGCTAATGGACCTTGCGGTCAAACCCTTCCCAGTAGGGCTCGCGCAGCTTGAACTTCTGCAGCTTTCCCGTGGCGGTCCGGGGCAGAGTGTCGCGAATCTCGACAGAGGTCGGGCACTTGAAATGAGACAGGCGGGACCGGCAGTGCTCGATCAGGTCAGCCTCCGTCACGCCGCCCGCAGATCGGAGCACGACGAGCGCCTTCACCGTCTCTCCCCATTTGGCGTCGGGGACCCCGATAACGGCCGCCTCAGCAACCGCCGGGTGCTGGTAGAGGCAGTCCTCGACCTCTACCGAGCTGACGTTCTCGCCGCCGGAGATGATGACATCCTTCTTGCGGTCTGAGATCACTAGGTAGTTGCCGGCTTCGATGTGACCCTTGTCGCCGGTGTGGAACCAGCCGCCCTCCAGCACCTTCGCCGACTCTTCCGGCTGCTCCCAGTAGCCAGCGAACACGACGTTGGACCGGGCGAGCACCTCGCCGTCCTCGTCGGTCCGGATCTGCACGCCGACGGCTGGCACGCCTGCCCGAGACTGAAGCCGCGCGCGCTCGGCGGGCTCCATGCCGTCCCACTCAGCGACCGCGCGATTGATCGTCAGGAGCGGGGCGGTCTCAGTCAGCCCGTAGATCTGAATGAACTCCCAGCCGAGCTCAGCCTCGACGCGCTCAATGGTCTTCGATGGCGGCGGTGCCCCGGCCACCACCATGCGCACGGTGCCAGCGCCCGGTATCACACGCCCGGCCGCCCGCCGCGCAGCGGCGGCAGTCAGGATCGCGGCCACGACGGCCGGTGCCCCGCATAGCAGCGTCACACCGTGCGATTCGATCCTGTTCAGGATTTCCTCGCCATCGATCTTGCGGACGACCACCTGAGGCACGCCCATGCCGGTCACCGCGTACGGCATGCCCCAGCCGTTGCAGTGGAACATCGGCAGCGTGTGCATGTAGACGTCGCGATCGGTCACCGCCGTGTGCCAGCCGAATGTGGCGGCGTTCAGCCAGCAGTTCCGGTGCGTGAGCTGGACGCCCTTGGGCCTGGCAGTGGTGCCGCTCGTGTAGTTGATGCTTGCTGTGGCGTCCTCGTCGGCCGCCCATTCGGCCGGCTGAGCTTCCCCGTCAGCCGACGCGAACAGCTCCGCGTCGGCGTGGCCATCAAGCACGATCTTGTGCTTCGCGCTGATACCGCGGAGGCTATCTTCCGACTCCGGGTCCACAAGCAGTACCGAGGCGCCGGAGTGGTCGACGATGTAGCCAATCTCGCTGGCGTTGAGGCGGTAGTTGACTGGCACCAGGATCCGGCCGTACGCACTGACCCCGAAGTACGAGATAACGAACTTGGCCGCGTTCGGGCTGACGATGGCCACCCGCTCGCCATGGTCAACGCCCATCCTGTCGAGGGCAAGCGCCATGCCGCGCGCCCGATTATCGAGCTCATGGTAGGTCAGCGCGCCGAGTGTTCCTGCTGCTGATGGTTCGTCGACCACCGCGGTCCGGTCGGCGTAAACCGCCGCCGCGCGGTTCAGGTAGTCACCGATGGTCAGCGGCACCTTCATCCGACAGGCTCCCTTGCGCCAGGAAACTTACGCCAGCAATACCGACGTTCATGCCTTCATATCAGCACTCTCGGCTCCGCTTAAAGCGCCCGGCGTACATAGCACCGGCCGAGGACGGGGGACTCGGCCGGCGAAACCTGCGGAAGAGGCCGGCCGAGCACGGGAGACTCGGCCGGCGACCCCGCGGAAGAGGGCAGCGGCCGAGCCCGGGGGGAACTCGGCCGGCGCCGATGCGGAAGCGCAGCGGCCGAGCCCGGGGGGAAACTCGGCCGGCGCCGATGCGGAAGCGCACCGGCCGAGCCCGGGGGGAAACTCGGCCGGCGCCGATGCGGAAGCGCACCGGCCGAGCCCGGGGGGAAACTCGGCCGGCGCTGGTGCGGAAGGGGACCGGCCGAGCCGGGGGGAACTCGGCCGGTGCCCTACCGGAGCTTCATTGGCCCGGCTCCTGATCAGTCTTACGCGAGGTGGGGGAACGCCGCTTGAGCAGCGATTACTCAATTCGCCGGTCGCGGTACTCAGCTGCCACGCTCGACACTGCCACCTCGACGTCCCGGCGGTTGGCCACGGGAACTTCGGCCGGCCAAGCCTGTGACCAGCGGCTGGTGGCGGCCGCAGGGTCAACGCCGCCAGTTCGATGGCGTCATATACTCGGCCCCTACAGTTCGTTGTGCGGTCAGCATGCGGAGCCCAGCCGACAGGCGGTACAAATCACCGAGCTTTGGCGGCGATCATGATGTCGCAGTGGCCGATTGTCGGCCGACAGACCGAGTTGGCGGCGTTCGAGCGGGCGCTGCCGTCGCGCGAGGTAGCCGGCCTGATGATCGTCGGCAGGACGGGTGTCGGTAAGACCCGGCTGGCTGACGAGTGCCTGCAGAAGGCAACGGCAGCGGATCACCCAGCCGAGCGGGTGATCGCGAGCCGGACCACGTCCCTAGTACCGCTGACTGCAGTCGCCGGACTACTTGCCGACGGGTTCGGGCAACGGGGGCCACACGGACAGCTGGACACCGGAGCCCTGTTTGAGGAGACGATCCAGGCTCTGCGCGAGCGCTACGGCGACCGCCGTCTCGTGACCATCGCCGATGATGCGGCGTTGCTCGACTCAGCATCGCTCGCCCTGCTCGGTTACCTAGCCGTTCGTGGCGCGATCTTCTTGATCTCGACAGTACGCACCGGCGAGCCGCTTCCGGACCTACTCGCCAGCCTCTGGCGGGAAGGCCGGCTGGAGCGCCTAGATCTGGAAGATCTAAGCCGCGCCGACGTCGGCGCGCTGCTGACCTCGGCGCTGGGCGGCCCCATCGAAGCTGGAACGCTGCGCGAGCTCTGGGAGATCACGAGGGGCAACCCGCTGTACGTGCGCGAACTCGTGATGGCCTCCATGGAGTCAGGGGCGCTGGTCGAGCGGTCTGGCGTGTGGTACCTGGAGCGCCCTCCGCCCAGTACCGCCCGGCTCGCCGATCTCATCGAGCAGCGCATCGGCGGTCTGACGCAAGACGCGCGTTCTGTCGTTGAGCTGCTCGCCTGGTGCCAGCCGCTGGAGCTGGGGTACTTGGAAACAATCGCGTCCGATGGGGTGCTCGAGTCGCTCGAGCGGTCCGGGCTAGTAACTCTCGCCGTTTCGGAAGGCGAGATGCGTCTGGCTCATCCGATATACGGCAAGGTGATCCGGGCAGTTATGCCGCGGTCGCGGGCAAGGACGCTGCTGCTGGCGCAGGCCGATCGGCTAGAGGCAGCCAACCCCGGTGACGCTGATGCGCTGCGCATAGCAATGTGGCGCCTCGATGCCGGAGAGCGGCCAGACAAGGATGTCCTAGTCCGCGGCGCCCAGCTAGCCCGCTATGCGTTTGACTTCAGGATTGTTCGGCGACTGATGGAAGCCGTGCCAAGCGATGACTTGGATGCGGCCGGGGCCCTGCTGCTGGGGGAGGCGTTGTACGAACTCGGCGCCTTCGATCTCGCCGAGCGAGTCCTCCGCAACGGCCAGGAGCTTCCCGGCGACGAGCAGGTCGTGTTCCGGCTGGCGGCGGAGCGGGCGAAGAACGCCCAGTGGGGCTTGTGTGAGCCTGCCATGGCGCTTGCGGTCATCTCTGGTGCGCGAAAGCTAATCACGTCGCCTTCACTGCTGGACGCGCTTGTTGCCACAGAAGCGTCCGTAATGACCTTTTCCGGGCAACCGGAGCGGGCACTCTCGGTGCTAGAGGCGCTCGCGGGCACTAACCGGCGCACCCAAGTCTTGCGGGCCATTGCGGCTTCACCCGCCCTCGCTCTGACAGGCCAGACCTCCGAGGCGGTGAAAGTCGCCAAGGACGGCCATGCTGAGCACCTCGCTCTCGGCGGCGAGCCAGCCACCGCCCACCCGGCGATGCACCTCGTCAACTTGGCGTTCGCACTTTCTGAGGCAGGCCGGCTAGCCGAGGGCGAGAAAGTAGCGAAGGCCGGCGCGGAGCAGGTCGCGTCTAACCGCGTATACATCGCCCAGATCTTCTTCGCGACCAATCTGGGGCGAATTGCCCTCCTGCAGGGCCGACTGGCGACGGCGCGTCGCTATTACGCCGAGGCAGCCGGACTGGCCGAGGCTAGCCGCTTCGCGGGACCCCGCCGGCTGGCGCTGTCTGGTCTCGCTGTCGCGCACGCGATGCGGGGTGAGGCTGATGCAGCCGCACAAGCTCTGACCGAACGCGAGGCCCTGCCGCCGTTCGGCTTCCGCGGGCCCGAGCAGCAACTCGCCGATGCCTGGACAGCCTGGGTGCTGGGGCGGCCAAGGGACGCCGCGGCCCGGTTCCGAGATGCCGCCGCTCACGCTGCCGAGACTGGGCACCGCACCGCCGAGGCATGGATCCTGCACGACCTGAGCCGCATCAGCAGTGAGGACACGTCCGCACGACTGCAAGAACTGGCGAGCTCCTGCGACTCACCGCTGGTTTCCGCCCGGGCACGGCACGTCGCCGCCGCTAGCGCCCACGACGCCCAAGAGCTAATGAGCGTGGCCGACGACTTTGAGGAGCTAGGCGCCATGCTGCTCGCCGCCGAGGCCATGACTGCGGCGGCGGACGTGCTGATCCGGGCCGGCCAGCGCCGGGCATCGACTGCTGCGCGGCAACGGGCCGGCGTGCTCTGCGCCTTTTGCGAGGGCGCAGCGACCCCCGGCCTGTCCAACGCTGCGGCGGCGGCAGTTCTCTCCGAACGCGAACGCGAAATCGGGATGCTCGCGGCCAAGGGCCTGTCGAGCAAGGACATCGCCGAACGGCTGTACCTGTCGGTGCGGACAGTGAACAACCATCTCGAGCACATATACACAAAACTCGGTATCACGAGCCGGGCCGGACTAGCACAGACTCTCGGCGGCCGCTAGGGCCCTTACCGGCCCGCCCGCACCAGGCTAGGCGTGGCGTACCTCGGCCCGGCATTCGCCGGGCCCATGAGAATCTGGTCGACACTTCGGCGATGATGGGTCGATGGATCTCCCCGTGATGCCGCCGGTCGCCCCTATGCTCGCCAAGTCCGTCAAGGAAATCCCGACAGGCGCGATGAGCTACGAGCCGAAATGGGATGGATTCCGGTCGATTGTCTTCCGCGACGGTGCCGAGGTAGAGATCGGCAGCCGGAACGAGCGCCCCATGACCAGGTACTTCCCTGAGGTCGTCGGCGCTCTGCTGGCGAATCTTCCTGAGCGATGCGTTATCGACGGCGAGATCGTCATCCCGGACGCAGCAGACCGCCGGCTGGATTTCGAGGCGTTGCTACAGCGAATCCATCCCGCTGATAGCCGCGTCCGGCTGCTGGCCAAGCAGACCCCGGCGTCGTTCGTCGCTTTCGACTTGCTCGCGCTCGGGGACGAGGACTACACAAAAGTCCCGTTCGAGCGCCGTCGCGACATCCTGGAGTCGGCCCTGGCGAACACCGCCGCGCCGGTCTACATCACGCCCACCACGCGAGACCGCGACACCGCAGAACGGTGGTTCAGCCAGTTCGAGGGTGCTGGCCTGGACGGAGTTGTCGCCAAACCGCTGAGCGGGACCTACCAGCCGGACAAGCGCGTGATGTTCAAGATCAAGCACGATCGGACCGCCGATTGCGTGGTGGCCGGCTATCGAGTGCACAAGAGCGGTCCCGACGCGATCGGGTCCTTGCTGCTCGGCCTCTACGACGACGCCGGTCGCCTTGCCAGCGTCGGTGTCGTCGGCGCGTTCCCCATGGCGCTGCGCCGCCAGCTGTTCACGGAGGTGCAGCCGCTGGTGACCACCTTCGAGGGACATCCGTGGAACTGGGCCGGCGAGTTCGCGGGCGTCCGCAATCCCCGGGAAGCAGAGGGCAGCAGGTGGAATGCGGGCAAGGATCTCTCCTTCGTGCCGCTGCGGCCCGAGCGCGTCGCCGAGGTGCGGTATGAGCACATGGAGGGCACGCGCTTCCGCCACACGGCGCAGTGGGTCCGCTGGCGCGACGACCGCGATCCCGCGTCGTGTGGCTTCGATCAGCTGGAGGAACCTGTGAAGTTCAACCTCGCCGAGATCCTCCCGCCCGCCTAACTCCTTAATGACGGGAACGGGGTCAGTAGACCACGCAGCCGGCCCGAGCCTGCGCGGCCAGCATGCGCTGCGCCAAGAGCGGCAGCTGCCCGAGCGACGACGCCCGCGGGAACGCCTCGGCTAGCGCATTAGCGATGATGGCCGACCGCTGCCCGTAGCCTGCCGATGTGTAGTGGATGCCGTCGGGAATGAACCAGGACGGCTGCACGAGCGCAGACCAGTTGAGCACGCGCATGTTCGGGTACCGGCGGCAGGCCTGGAGCAACGCGGCGTCCCACGCCTGCATGTTTCGCTCCGCATACGGACCGGCGTGCAACTCCGAGCGCACGTTGACCCACAGGGCCGGCTGTCCCTTGATCACCGACATCATCCGCTGGATGCGCGCCGCCAGGCCAACGTTCGAACCGACCGCCAGGTCAGCCGTGTCATTTGTGCCAAGCGCTAGCACCCAGCAGCCGTGATAACCCGCGTGCGCGAGCCGCTGGGCGATGGCGTAAGCGTTCGGCTCGTTGAGGATCGTCTCTACGATCGAGGTACCGCCATAGATCTCGAATCGCGTGCTCTGGACGCCGACGTCGGCGTACTGGGCGCCGATCCGCTGGGCCGGATCTGGCAGGTACGCGGCTGACACCAACCCGTCCGACGTCGAGTCGCCGAAATGCACGACCGAGCGGCACGCGGTCCTCAGCACGACGGGCTGACTGGCGCCCGCCGGCCGCGCAGTTGCTGCGCCGACGCCGAGCCGGCCGGACGACGCGCCGGTTCGGACTGAGGCGCTGCGGGCTGCCACCGTCGGCCCCGCCGACGCCGTCGGCACGGCTCCGGCCAGTGCGGTCACGGTCACCACTAACGCGCCGCCGGCGACTCCCGCGGCTATCCACCCACGCCGCGCCGAGGCATAGCCCGCGCCCGATCGAAGCTGCTTAATCCAGCGCTCGATCACCCCGTGCCTGATCGGCTCTTCGATGAATCTCCAGGACAGTGCCGCAGCCCCGACGCTGGCGGCGATCTGGAGCGACGCCCGGACGAACGTTTCCTGGCCGCTCGCTGGCGTCGTCAGCACGATGATCGGATAGTGCCACAGGTAGATTCCGTAAGACCGGACTCCGATCCAGCGCAGCGGGCCCCAGCCGAGGAGGTGCCCGAGCCGGCCAGCGGGAGCGACCACAGCCAGCACCACGGCACCGGTGGCCACGGCGAGCAGCACCAGTCCGCCCCGGTACATGAACGCCGAGTACTGTCCAGTTCGCCAGATCAGGACCGCGATGACGATCAGGCCACCGGCGCCGACGCGGTCAAGTAGCTGCCTAGCATTGCGCGGCGCCTTCGCCGGCATCAGGCGGCTGGGCAACGCGAACGCAAGCGCAGCGCCAATGAGCAGCGCGAACGCGCGGGTGTCGGTGCCGTCGTAGACCCGCGTTGGGTCGTAACCAGGGTGATAGAACGCCGCCATCGCGATGGCCGACACGGCAGCCAACAGCAGGGAGCCGCGGCAAAGCCAGCGCCGGCGGGACGCGTCATCCATCCGGCGGGTAAGCATGAGGCCAGCCAGGATCAACCACGGCCAGATCAGATAGAACTGCTCTTCCACCGCAAGGGACCACAGATGACCGAGCGGCGACGGTGGGCCGAATCTGGCAAAGTACGACGCGTTGTGCGCGATGAGCCACCAGTTGCTGACGTAGCCGACGGCCGCCGCCACAGCGCCCCGCAGCGCCGGCAATTGGCTGCGCTGAAACAAGGCGACCCACCCGACCACGACCGCGAGCATCACGAACAGGGCCGGAAGCAGTCGGCGGGCCCGGCGCTGCCAGAAGCTCAGCAGCCCGAGGTGTCCGGTTGCTGCCTGGTGGGCCATCAGCAGGTCTGTGATGAGGTAGCCGCTCAGTGTGAAGAAAATGCCGACGCCAAGCAAACCGCCCTGAGCCCAGCCGAGGCCGACGTGATACGCGATGACGGCCAGGACGGCAATGGCGCGCAGCCCGTCGAGGCCTGGTACATAGCGCTGACCAGCAGCGGCTGGTTGTGGCATGGCCCCCTTGCCTAGGTGGCTTCCGGTGAGGCCGTCGGTACGACGGATATCGCTAAGACGCGGGCACGGGCTGACAAGTTGGCGCCCATGCGGAAGTAGCGGACGGTTGCCTCGGGTCGGGCCAAAACACTACCCGGCCTTGCCTGGCCCTGTCAGCGAGGCTGCTGAACGCCCGGCTATCCCGCCCTCGGCACCTGGCCGGGAGCCGCTACAAGCGGACGATGAGGTAGATGAGCGTGGCCACCATCACCAAGCTCATGATGGCTGGCACGAGCCGCCTGGAGATCGCCCCGCCGGCGACCCGCATCAGGTCGATCGGTTCCGGTTCGGCCGCCACACCGGTGGGCTTTTCGGGGATGGACCCAGCGGCCGCGGCATTGCCGGCCGAGCCGGCGGCCTCGGGAGCTTCGCTCTCGACCGCAACTTCAACCGGCGCGACCTCCTCGCCGGTATCCGCAGCGCCGGTCAGGCCAGCCGCCAGCGTCGCCTCGAGGCATGTCACGAACTGACCGAGCAACTTGGCCGACACTTCCTTGATCATGCCGCTGCCGAACTGCGCGATCCGGCCAGCGATGGTCAGATCCGTCGTCACGGCCACCGTTGTCGCGTCGCCGTCCGCCAATAGCTGCGCGGAGATGACCGCGTTCGCATTGCCATTGCCGCGCGCGTCGCGGCCGCGCGCGTTGATCACCGCCCGGTGAGTCTCAGGGTCCTTCTCGGTGAACTGCGCGGTGCCCGTGTACTCGGCGACGACGGGGCCAACCTTGATCTTTACCTTGCCGGTATAGACGCCCTCGTTGACGCCGGTGAGCACGGCGCCCGGCATGCACGGCGCGATGAGCTCGAGATCGGTCAGCACGTCCCACGCCTGGCTGACTGGCACGCCAACGGTGAACACGTTGTCCAACTTCATGGGCCCTCCGGGCTCGCGCAGATCTGACGATAGTCAAGGATCGGCCCGGCCACTGTCGAGCCCGTCAGACCCTAGCGGTGTCTCTTTGCATCCGCCACGCGGCCCCGGCTGCGAAGATCACGAGCCAGGCGAGCACGTTGACGACCCATGTCCAGTCCACGCCGTTGCCGAGCAGCGGTGTGTGCACGAGCAGATTGAGACCGTACAGCGGCGTCCATTTGGCGATCTCCTGGATCACGTGAGCGAACTGGCTCACGGGGATGAACAGTCCCCCGGCGAACGAGAGCAGCGCGAGGATCAGCCCGAGGAGCTGCATGACGTTCTCCGCCGGCAGCAGGTAGCCGAGGAACAGCCCGAACGCGGCGAACAGCAGCGAGCCGATCCACACCGAAGCCCCGGTACCGATCCACAGCCCGACCGACATCGATGCCTTGTGCGTGACGATGCCGGTGATGTAAACGGCCGCTACTGAGCAGAAGCCGAGCACCAGCGCGGTCGCAATCTTGATGACGATGTACGCGGCCGGCGACAGCGGGGTCAGCCGCAGCTGCCTGCTCCAGCCCTGAGCGCGCTCGATGGAAACCATGGCGCCGCAGAACGTAGTCGCGAGGACCGC
>Ga0126373_10003191_pt1 | contig 12220 bp, 10 predicted proteins | sample PanSoiMetPlot_11_FD_92545 | JGI IMG/M metagenome (GOLD analysis project Ga0126373, IMG submission 92545) | Tropical forest soil microbial communities from Panama - MetaG Plot_11 | ecosystem: Environmental > Terrestrial > Soil > Tropical forest > Bulk soil | place: Panama | collected 2016-02-17
AACCTCGTCGACGCCATTCAGGGGTCGGCGGCGTGGCAGCGCGGCCAGAACGCGATCGTGATCACCTGGGATGAAGATGACTTCTCCGACGTCAATCAGCCTGGCACTGGCTGCTGCGGCGCCGACCCGGGCGGCGGCCACGTGGCCACGATCGTGATCACCAACCAGGCCAGCCAGCACATCTCCGACTGCACCGCGTACAACCACTACTCGCTGCTGAAGACCCTGGAGGAGGCGTTCGGCTTGCCGTTCCTCGCGCACGCGGGGGACTCCAACGTGCCTGCCATGACGCCACTGTTCAACCTGGGCAACCAGCAATAAGGGCTAACCCGCCGACGAACTAACCCAGTAACGGCTGCCGTCGCCTCCGGAATCGGCGACGGCGGCTGTTTCGCCTGTCAGTTTCGGCGAGTCCCGGTTGGCAGCCGAAATGCGCCGCGGTGTGTCGCACGCCGCGTTGTCGGTGGCTAGAGATAGCATCATTCGATCCCAAGTGATTGCCCTTGCCGGGCGGGGTCGCTCAGATGGTGGGTGGCCTCGCTCGGGTTGGTGGCAGCATGCCTGAAGGAGGCGGTGCTTCATGGCGGCAGGCCGGGCGGGCAGGGGATCAGAGCGCTCGTTCGTGCACCTGCACGTCCACACTGAGTACTCGATGCTCGATGGCGCCGCGCGCCTGACTGAGCTTTTCACCGAGTGCGAGCGGGCCGGGATGCCAGCGGTCGCAATCACCGATCACGGCAACGTCTACGGTGCCTTCGACTTCTGGTCGAAGGCGCAGGCGGCCGGCATCAAGCCGGTCATCGGCATCGAGGCCTACGTGGCGCCTGAGCACCGCGGGCACAAGCAGCCGGTGCGCTGGGGAGCGCCAGCGCAGAAGGACGACGACGTCTCCGGGGCAGGCGCATATACGCACATGACACTGCTCGCCGAGACTACGGAAGGCATGCACAACCTCTTCAAGCTTTCCTCGATCGCATCGCTCGAAGGTTATTTCCGCAAGCCCCGGATGGATCGCGAGCTGTTGTCTCGCTACGCCAGCGGGATCATCGCGACGACGGGCTGCGTCGGCGGCGAGGTCCAGACCAGGCTGCGGCTCGGCCAGTACAACCAGGCTCTGGCGGCCGCGGCCGAGTACCGCGACATATTCGGGCCGGACAGCTTCTTCATCGAGCTGATGGACCACGGGCTGGAGGTGGAGCAACGCTCGGCGGAGGGGCTCAGGCGTATCGCTAGCGCGCTGAGCCTGCCGTACCTCGTCACAAACGACTCGCATTACACCAAAGAGACCGACGCCGCCGCTCACGAGGTGCTGCTCTGCGTGCAGACAGGCACCAACATGGCCGACCCGGATAGGTTCCGGTTCGAGGGCACCGGCTTCTACCTGAAGACCGCGCAAGAGATGCGGGAACTGTGCAGCGACGATGACTGGCAGGCGGGCTGTGACAACACCCTGCTGGTGGCAGAGCGGGCCAATGCGAGTTTCACCAAGTCCAACCTCATGCCGCGATTCCCGCTTCCTCCCGGTGAGACCGAGCAGAGCTGGCTGCACGCCGAGGTATGGCGCGGCATGGATCGCCGGTACCCAGCCGGTTTCGACGAGCTACGCCGCCAGCAGGCCGAGTACGAGATGGGCGTCATCGAGACGATGGGGTTCTGCTCGTACTTTCTCATCGTCGCTGACTTCATCATGTGGGCGAAGCGCAACGGGATCAGGGTTGGGCCGGGCCGCGGCTCGGGGGCGGGATCGATCGTGGCGTACGCCCTCGGCATTACCGATCTCGACCCCATCGTCCACGGGCTGGTGTTCGAACGATTCCTGAACCCTGAGCGCGTGTCGATGCCTGACATCGATATCGACTTCGATGAGCGGCGACGGGCTGATGTGATCCGGTATGTCACGGAAAAGTATGGTGACGACCGAGTAGCTCAGATCATCACGTACGGCACCATCAAGGCCAAGGCCGCCGTCAAGGACGCGGCCAGGGTTCTGGGTTTCCCGTATGCGCTCGGAGACCGGATCACCAAGGCGTTCCCGCCGGCGGTGATGGGCAAGGACATCCCGCTGTCGGGCATCTTCGACCCTGACAACTCGCGCTACGGCGAAGCGGGCGAGCTGCGCGCGCTCTACGAGGCGGAGGCCGAGGTCCGGCAGGTGATCGACACGGCCCGTGGGCTCGAGGGCCTGATCCGGCAGCCGGGCGTGCACGCGGCCGGCGTGATCATGAGCTCCGAGCCGCTTCTCGATCACATACCGGTGTGGCGCCGGGAGGCCGACGGGGCGATCATCACTCAGTTCGACTATCCGGCGTGTGAGGACATCGGCCTGCTCAAGATGGACTTCCTCGGCCTGCGCAACCTCACAGTGCTCGAGGACGCCGTGGCGGGGATCAAGGCGAACCGAGGCGTCGAGGTCGATCTTGATCACCTGCCACTGGACGACGAGCCGACCTACGAACTGCTCGCCCGCGGCGACACGCTCGGCGTCTTCCAGCTCGATGGCGGGCCGATGCGCGCTCTCTTGCGCGCGATGCGGGCCGACAAGTTCGGCGATATCTCGGCGGTCATTGCGCTTTACCGGCCGGGCCCCATGGCGAGCGCGCCGGTCTACGCCGACCGGAAGACCGGTCGAATGCCCGTCACGCCCATCCACCCGGAGCTGGCCGAGGCGCTCGGCGACATCCTGGGCGACAGCTACGGCCTGCTCGTCTACCAGGAGGACGTGATGTTTGCCGCCCAGCGGCTGGCCGGCTACTCGGCTGGCCGCGCCGACCTGCTGCGGCGGGCCATGGGCAAGAAGAAGAAGGAGATCCTGGACAAGGAGTATCAGCCGTTCGCGGCCGGAATGACGGCCAACGGCTACTCAGACGCCGCGATCAAGACCATCTGGGACATCATGGTCCCCTTCTCCGGTTACGCGTTCAACAAGGCGCATGCGGCCGGCTACGCACTGATCTCGTACTGGACGGCCTACCTGAAGGCCAACTACCCGGCCGAGTACATGGCTGGCCTGCTCACCTCCGTGGCGGGCGACAAGGACAAGTCCGCGCTGTACCTCAGCGAATGCCGGCACATGGGCATCAAGGTCTTGCCGCCGGATGTCAACGCGTCCAACGGGATCTTCACGCCGGTCGGTCCCGACATCCGGTTCGGCATGGCAGCTGTGCGCAACGTCGGCTCGGCGGTGGTGGAGTCGATCGTCGCCGCGCGCACATCGAGGGGCGCCTTCACGAGCTTCTCCGACTTCCTGCGCAAGGTCCCAGTCAACGTCTGCAACAAGCGGGTCATCGAGTCGCTGATCAAAGCCGGCGCGTTCGACTCCTTCGGGCATCCGCGGCGAGGCCTGATGCTCGTCCACGAGCAGGCTGTCGACGCGATCATCGATGTAAAGCGGAACGAGGCGATCGGGCAGGACTCGTTGTTCGGCGACGACTCGGAAGACGACGTGACGTTCGACGTGCCCATCCCCGCCGGTGAATGGGAGAAGTCCACGCTGCTTGGCTTCGAGCGCGAGATGCTCGGGCTGTACGTGTCCGATCATCCGCTGCTGGGCGTCGAGCACGTGCTGGCGGCCGCGACCGACTGCTCGCTTGCGCAGCTCGTTGGCTCGGCCGAGGATGAGCCAGACCGCGTCTCGCGCGCCGATCGGGACGCTCAGGTAGTCACTGTCGGGGGCATCCTTTCCGGCGTTCAGCGCAAGGTGACGCGGCAGGGCAGCACCTGGGCCACGGCGACTCTGGAAGATCTGGAGGGCGCCATCGAGGTGCTGTTCTTTCCGGCCACCTACGCCCAGTGCGTGAGCCAGATCATCGACGACGCCATCGTCGTGGTGCGCGGCAGGCTGGACCGGCGCGAGGAAGTGCCGAAGCTGGTCGCGATGGAGGTCAGCACGCTGGATGTGACGGCGGGCGAGACCGGCCCTTTCGTGGTGTCGATGCTGGAGGGCCGCTGCGTCCCGCCGGTCATTGAGCGGCTGAAAGAGGTGCTGCGGACGCATCCTGGCCATATCGAGGTCCATCTGAAGCTCCTGACCGGTGACCGCGTCAAGGTGCTGCGCCTGGATGACAAGCTGCGCGTTAAGCAGTCGCCCGCGCTGCTCGCCGATCTCAAGCAGCTGCTCGGCCCTGGCTGCGTCGGCTAGCACACCGGTCGCCGGGTAGCATCATGATCTGAGGTGAGCCGGGAAGCCTGGTCGGCGTATGCCAGCAGCTGGAGGCTCACCTTGGCCAGGACTCAACAGCACCGGGGGCGGGGCCAGTGATCCGCAGGTTCCTGCGCGGGTCCGAATGGCGCCGGGAGGTGCTGCGGACCAACCTATGGCTTGTGCCCGCCGTCGAGGTGCTCGGCGCCGGCATCCTGTTCATCATCACGTACGCGCTAGACCGCGCGGCCTATAACGGCGTGTTCCAGACGCCGGGCTGGGCAATCAGCGGCAGCGCCGATGTCGCCAGAACCGTACTGACCGCGATCGCGGCTGCGGTCATCACGGTCATCGGCGTTGTGTTCTCCATCGTGATCGTGGCGCTCACGCTGACCTCGACACAGTTCGGCCCCCGGATGCTGCGCAACTTCATTCGCGACCGCGGTACCCAGCTGACGCTTGGCACGTTCGTGGCGACATTCGTGTACGCGGTGCTCACGCTCGGCTCGGTCGGCTCGCTCGGCCACGGGTCGCGCGGGCAATTCGTCCCGCACATCAGCGTGACCGTGACCCTCGCGCTGATGCTTGCCGACCTCGCGGTGCTCATCTACTTCCTCCATCACATCGCAATCCAGATCCAGCTGCCCCAGGTGATCGCCAGCATCGCCGCCGACCTGCAGAGCGCCATCGAGCTGCAGACCGGTGATCCGTCCGAAGGCGCCGACGCTGAGCTGGCAAGCGCCGTCATCGCGGGCATGGAAGGCGAAGGCGGCGTGGTGACGGCGCCGCGCAGCGGCTATATCCAGTACCTCGACCGAGAGACTCTCGTCTCGATCGCCGCTGAGGTGGACGCCGTGATCCATGTGCTATTCCGGCCTGGCCACTTCATTGTCCAGGGCCAGGAGTACGCGACCGTCTGGCCGGCCGACGCCGCGGACAGCGTGGCTCGCGAGCTGGCTGGAGCCCACGTCACCGGGCCATACCGGACGCTAGCCCAGGATGTGTCGTTCGGCATCGACCAGCTTGTGGAGATCGCGATCCGTGCCCTGTCCGCAGCGGTGAACGACACATTCACGGCTCTGACGTGCATCGATTGGATCGGCGACAGCCTGGTCAAGGTCACCGGCCGGTGGCAGCCAACGAGGGTCTACCGGGACGGCGCCGGCGCCGTGCGCGTGATCACGACAGAGGTCACCTGGGAGCGCCTCGTGCAGCGCGCCTTTGAGAAGGTTCGCCAGGCTGCACGGGCCATGCCGGCCGTCATGATCAGACAGCTCGACGCGCTCACCAAGATTATGGAACGGACGAGCACTCCCGCGCAGCGGCAGGTGCTGCTCGATCAGGCCGCCATGATCGAGCGCCTAAGCGCCGGGACGGTCGACGAGCCGACTGACCGCGCGGACATCAGCCGGGCATATCAGCGGGTAGTAACGGCGAGCCGCGAGACGCCCACGGCGCTTGTCCCGGGTCCGCCCCACAGCATTCGTTAGCAGCGCCCGGATCAGGCGTCGCGTCTCTTCAGCAGGTATGCCCCGGCCGCCAGCAGCAGTGCGGTCCAGCCGCAGAAAACCGCGAAGCCTTGCCACGGGCTCAATACCTGATCTGAGGCCGGAATGATCCGGGTGATATAGCTACCGGCGACCGTCGGGAACCAGTCATGCACATGTCTGCCCCAGTCGTAGCTGTCGAGCAAGTTGAGCAGCCCGCCTACGACGAGGACCAGGCCTATGACAGTGGCGATGGCGCCGGCGCTGTGCCGGATGAGCGAACCAATGGCGAGCGCGAACAGGCTGAGCACGGTCAGGTACAAGCCTGCGCCGATCACCGCCCTGGTCACATTCGGCTGACTCAGCGAGACATCGACAACCGGGTGGACGACGGCCTTGCCGATGAAGAACGACACGAAGGAAACGATCTCGCCGATCACGAAGATCAGCGCCGCGAAGACAACGCACTTGGCAGCCAGCACGGGAAGCCTCTTGGGTACCGCCAGCAGCGAGGCCCGGATCACGCCGGTCGAGTACTCGGTCGTCATCGTCAGTGCGCCAAGGACGCAGATGGCCAGCTGCCCAAGCCCCATGCCGGTCTGCAGGATGAACGTCACCGGGTCCGCGACCAGCTCCGCGGTTCGCCGGGGCGCGCGCCCGGTCTGCAGAGCGTGCACCGTCAGCCAGCAGAACAGCCACGTAAGGGCCAGCGTCACGACCACGAAGATGGCCAGCGACCAGACAGTGGAGCGGACTGAACGGATCTTGGTCCACTCGGCCAGCATCAAGTGGCCGAAGCCGGCCCGCTCGGTCTGCCGCGCTTGGACGGAAGCGAACTGGCTCGGTGCGGCGGTCGTGCTCATCGGATGCTCCCGTCGGTGGTCTGGGCCGGCTCGGAGGGCAATCCGGCGGGCGCGGCCTGGAGCCGAGCAGATGCCGACTCGAGGTGGCCGAACTCGAGGCTGTCCGCTGTGAGCTCCAGGAACGCGTCCTCGAGCGACGCGAGCTGCGGCGTTAGCTCGTGCAAGACGACGGACGCTGAGGCGGCCAGCTCACCGACTCGAGATGCCGGCGTGCCGGTGACCAGGAGGGCGGGAGCTTGCCCGGCGCCATTGCTGTTATCGCCGTTGGCGGTCAGGACGGCGCGGCCGCCGTCGGCGGTGATCAGCTCGGTGAGGCGTTCGGGGTCAGGCGTGCGAACCCGGACTGACTGGCCCGAGCCGCGGGCGATCACATCCTCGGTGGCGGCGTCGGCGAGGAGTCGGCCCCGGCCGATCACGATGATGTGGTCAGCGGTGACCGCCATCTCGTTCATGAGATGGCTCGACACCAGGACCGTCCTGCCCTCGCTGGCGAGGTGCTTCATGAGGTTCCTGATCCACAGGACGCCCTCGGGATCGAGACCGTTGACCGGCTCGTCGAGCAGCAGGATCTGCGGATCGCCGAGCATCGCGGCCGCGACTCCGAGTCGCTGGCTCATGCCCAGCGAGAACGTGCCTGCCCGCTTGTTGGCGACCGGGCGAAGGCCAACGAGGTCCAGCATGGCGTCGACTCGGCTGCTCGGCAGGCCCTGGGTCTGGGCCAGGAACAGCAGGTGGTTGCGCGCGCTGCGGCCGGAGTGCACCGACTTCGCCTCCAGCAGTGCGCCGACGGTGCGCAGCGGCGCGGGCAGGTCGGCGTAAGGATTGCCGTTGATCGTCGCCGACCCGCTGGTGGGGTGGTCAAGGCCAAGGATGATCCGCATTGTCGTTGACTTGCCTGCCCCGTTGGGTCCGAGGAATCCGGTCACCCGGCCGGGCTGCACCGTAAAGGACAGGTGATCGACCGCAAGCGTCGAGCCGAACTTCTTGGTGAGGTCTCTGACTTCGATCATCTGCGGCCCTCATCCGGCGCGTGGCGTGTTGAGTCCTATCGCGACGCGAGGTTACCAGAGCTATGTCGGCCTCGGCCGAGCCCGTTCCCCGGGGAAAGGGACACTCCCGCCGGTATCAAGATCAATGTTCGCGACGGTCGGTGTTCGGGCTCGCCGGAATGTCCCGTACGCTGCAACGAGGCCATGAGTGATGACAGCATGCTGACGCCGCCCAGCGGCGGACAACTCCACGTGGAGGCGCGGCCCAGCCAACAGGGCCGCGCGGTCCTGACGGCTGTCTTGATCATCGTCGGCAGCATTATCGTCGGGGTTGCCGCCGGAGCCGTCTGGGCCGGAGCCGCGCCGCGGGTGCTGTACCAGGTCTACACGTTGAACCCGCCGACGGCCTATGCCACGAATCCGGAGACGAGCGCCTTCATCGCAGCTGATGGCTGGTACTGCTTCATCGCACTGCTTGGCGGGGCGATGATCGGGCTGCTTGGCTATCTGTCCGGCGTGAGACGTTATGGCCCGGCGCCCATGGTCGGGATCGTCATCGGCTCGGTTGGTGCGGCATTCATCACCGCCTGGCTCGGGCATGCTCTGTCGGGCGGGCCTGGCTTCGACCGGGTACTGGCGACAAGCAGACCCGGCACGTTCCTGCAAGCGCCGATCTCGCTTGGCTCACATGGCGCCCTGGCGTTCTGGCCGCTGGCGGCCGCGGGCGTAGCGGGCGGGATAGAACTCGTACGCGTGCTGAGGGCTCGGCACCGGGAGTCCGCGGACGCCGTGCCGATGCCTGGCATGGACACGTTCGGGTCGGGGACCTATCTGCCAAGGCCAGCTAATGGCGGGTCCTACCTGGGAAGGCACGGCAACGGGCAGTCGCCGGTAATGCGACCTCAGGACTCACGCCGCGCGAGCGGCAGTCCAGGAGGGCAGGAGAGCGGCTCCGGACCGCTTGCGCCCTGACCGGCGCTGTTCCTCGTGCGCGCGGCCAGGACTAGACGCGTACAGCGGTGAGGTTGCTGGCCGCGTCGACCGCCAGGGCGGCGCCGACGATGCCAGCGTCGTTATGCAGCGTCGCGGGAACCACCTTCGCTCGCAGCCGGGTCAAAAACGGCAGGAACTTGTCGGACTTACGGCTGACCCCGCCGCCGATGATGATGAGGGAAGGGGAGAGCAGGGCCTCCATCTGCTCGAGGTATTCATCGACCCGGCCCGCCCAGTCGCCCCAGCTCAGGTCGCGCTCTTCCCTGGCGTGCTCGGATGCGCGCTTCTCGGCGTCCTTGCCGCGGATCTCGATGTGGCCGAACTCGGTGTTCGGCACCAGGATGCCGTCGATGAATAGCGCGCTGCCGATGCCAGTGCCCAGCGTCAAGAGCAGCACTGTCCCCGGGACACCCTTGCCCGCGCCGAATCGCATCTCGGCGACGCCGGCGGCATCGGCGTCATTGAGCACCGTGATACGTAGCTTGCCCTCGGATCCGAACAGCTTGACGGCATCGACCCCGATCCAGGATGGATCCATGTTGGCTGCTGTGTGGACGACGCCACCGACGACTACACCTGGAAACGTGATGCCGACCGGGCCGGTCCATTCGAATTGCTGAACTAGCTCGCCCACGATCTTGGCTACCGCGGCCGGCGTAGCTGGCTGCGGCGTGGCGATCTTCTGCCGCTGAGCCGTTAGCTGCCCCGTCGCCGTCTCGACCGGCGCCGCCTTAATCCCGCTACCGCCGATGTCGATCCCAAGCACGTGAGTCATGCATGCCTCCAGTTAGGCCCGACGCCGACCGCATGCCGGGCGGGCTGCGCCTCCTGGACCAGCCTAAGGCCGGAAGGGCAGCCCGCCCCACTCCTGCAACGTCTGGACCGGCAGCACGAGCGCAGGATCCTTGATACCCACGCCCCGTCGCCTTGCCCTCAGATGGACATGCGCTCGCCGCGCAGGGCCGCGAAGTTGCCGACCTCGGCGTCTGGACGCTGCGTGCCGCCGGTGTCTGGTTGTTCCTCGCGGTTCCCGTCCGTCCCGTCATCGCCCGCAACGGCCTGGTCGTCCGCACCGTCGGCGTCCCCGACGCCGTCTTCTTCGTCCCCGTCGGGGTCGTAGGCAACCAGATCAGCCTTCTGCCGGTAGGCGTAGTCGGATCGGATCAGGTCGCGCAACTCGCCGCAGGTGTGAGCGCGCAGTTCATCGGCCGAGCCGAGGTACCGGGCAGACCAGACGTCGCCGTCGAGGGTGATCACGTAGGCCTCGTCCCAGTGCATTTGCAGGTCGGCGAGTGCGGACGCCTCGCTTCTGTCCATGCTGCCTCCAGTGCTGGCCCTGGCCGGGCGCTCCTGCGCGCACCGAGAGGGGACGCCAGAACCACAGTCGCCATCATCATAGCGCACTATGCCGCGGTCTAGCGCGGCAGGACGCGTCCTGCCTGTTTGAGCAGTTCACCGGCGTTCTAGGGTGATCTTCGTGGTGAAGGTGCCCAAGTTCGATGCCAACGCTCTCGGGCCGGTCTACATCTACATCGGTGTTGCCGACCACATCGCTGCCAGGATCCAAGCGGGGGAATTGCCAACAGGTGCCAGGCTGCCCGCGGAACGGGACCTGGCGGCCGACTATCAGGTCGCGGTCGGTACGGCCCGTCGCGCGGTAGAGGAGTTGCGGCAGCGTGGCCTGGTGGTAACGCTGCCGGCGAAGGGTACGTTCGTCACGTAGAGCGCGGAGTCGCAGCGGGCCAGTCAGGGGCATTGCAAGCTGAAGCTGGGAGACCTCTGTGCGGGATATCACGGTCGCCTGCCTCGACATGGCGGGGACAACAGTCGCGGACGACGGCAGCGTGATGGCCGCGTTCGAGGCCGCGGCGGCAGAGTTCGGACTCGTGCCCAGTGCACCCGGATACGCCGATGCCATCGAGTTCGTTCAGGCAACGATGGGGCAGTCGAAGATCGAAGTGTTCCGCCGACTGCTGGGCGACGAAGATCGTGCGCAGCATGGCAACCGCATCTTCGAGGAGCGTTACGCAGAATCGGTGCGCGCAGGCTTGATCGCGCCGCTGCCTGGCGCCGTCGAGACGATCACTGCGTTGCGGGCGGCCGGCCTGAAGGTGTGCCTGGCCACCGGCTTCGCGCCGGTAACGAGAGATGCGCTGCTGGACGCGCTCGGCTGGCGACCGCTGATCGACCTGGCCCTCTCGCCCGCAGATGCAGGCCGGGGCCGACCGTGGCCGGACATGCCGCTGACCGCCCTGATCCGGCTCGGGGGCGGCTCTGTCTCCGAGCTAGCCGTCGTCGGCGACACCGCGAGTGACGTCGAATCAGGCCTGCGAGCCGGTGCCGGTCTCGTGGCCGGCGTGCTGACGGGCGCAGGCAGCGCGGATTCCCTCGCTGCCGCGGGAGCGCCGCACGTGCTCGACTCGATAGGCGGCCTCGTGCCGCTCGTTGTCCTCGGCTCACAAGTCGCACGGTAGGCGTTCGGCAGATCTTGACACGCAGTCCGCGCTTGTCAGCCGAGGGCGTTTTCGCTGACCACCTGGCTGGCTGGCGGAGCTGAAGGCGGCGCGACCGCATTCCACCCGGAGAATGCGAGGTGCTCCCCGTGGGGCCCGCTGTAGTAGGCAATGTAGGGCTTGCCGTGCGCGGCCACCTCGAGCGTGTACGGACCCTGACTGCACTTCAAGACGGACTGGCCATGGCGGGTGGCGGGCGAGAAGATGCAGCCGCCGCCCGTGCCGGAGTTGATGTCCTTGCTTTTGAATACTTCGGTGATCAGCGTCTGCATGTTGAGAAAGCTGGTGACCTGGTTAGCGGCGACCGCAGGCAGCTCCACGTACTTGCCGCAGACCTTCGCGCATACGCTTGGCGGAGCGTGTTCGGCGTTCAGGAACGCGGCGTCGACCTTGACGTAGGTCGCGCCATTCAGCACGAGCACATGGACGGTTTGGCCGTTGACTCCGACAGTGCCATCCACCGCGGAGCCGCTGAAGCTGACGTCGAACGTCGCAGTGTTCTTGCCCTGCGCAACCGCGCCGGCAACGTGGACGCTCGTGGCTGTCATTGCCGCGGCCTGAACTTGCGGAATGAGCTTGGCTGCGGTCTGGCTGCCAGCCGATGAGCACCCCGCCGTCGCCAGGCCGGTCGCCACGGCCATCGCAAGCACGCTCAGCTGCAGGGCTCGCGAGCCCATGACTGCCTCCCTGTGGTTCGCGCGACCCCGCGCTCAAGATGCCGCTGGCAGGCTACAGCAACGCGGCGGGCTCCCCATGCCGGATATATGTCGTTCCGTCGGCGGCGAAGGTGGACAGGCAACGGGCCCGGGCCGCTGAGGCCCGGGCCCTGGCCGGTCTGATCGATTACGCTGCGGCGGCTGCGGCGAAGGCCTCGAGGCTCCAGCCTTGCCGTACCGCGTCCCGCATGCTCTCCCAGCCGGCGCCGTGACGGTCGAGGTGGCGATGCGTCAGTACAACCCGGGTTCGCTGTGAACCTTCCGGGGTGAAGGTCACCTCGATCTCGCTGGTCTTTGCCGGATCAGTCTCGAGCTGCCAGCTCAGGCTGATGTCCCAGCTGAAAGACACCATGCGGGGCGGATTATAGGCGAGCACGCGGGCCCAGCGGCATTCGCTTCCGTCGGTGCCGCGATCGATGATGTGACCGCCAACGTAGGGCTCGAACACCATCTCAGCAAGGTCGGCCGCCAGGATGTGATGGCTCGGATTCCACCAAGTCCCGATGCCGTCGGTAAACACG
>Ga0126373_10003192_pt1 | contig 12219 bp, 7 predicted proteins | sample PanSoiMetPlot_11_FD_92545 | JGI IMG/M metagenome (GOLD analysis project Ga0126373, IMG submission 92545) | Tropical forest soil microbial communities from Panama - MetaG Plot_11 | ecosystem: Environmental > Terrestrial > Soil > Tropical forest > Bulk soil | place: Panama | collected 2016-02-17
CCGACATCTGTATTTACACCAATCGTAATCTCGTCATCGACGAGCTGAAGCAGGGCGCCGCCTAATGTCCTCCCTAACACCTCGTGAGATCGTAGCCGAGCTCGACAAGCACATCATCGGCCAGGACGCCGCCAAGCGCGCCGTCGCCATCGCGCTGCGCAACCGCTGGCGCCGCATGCAGGTGGCGGAGCCGCTGCGCCAGGAGATCACGCCGAAGAACATCCTGATGATCGGGCCCACCGGCGTCGGCAAGACGGAGATCGCCCGCCGGCTGGCGCGGCTCGCCAACGCCCCATTCGTCAAGGTCGAGGCCACCAAGTTCACGGAAGTAGGTTATGTGGGCCGCGACGTCGACTCCATCGTCAAGGAGTTGGCGGACGTCGCCGTGAAGATGACGCGCGAGCAGGAGATGCACAAGGTGCGCGAGCGCGCCGCCGAGGCGGCGGAGGAGCGCGTGCTCGATGCGCTGCTGCCGAAGCCGCGCATGATGGGCTTCTCCACCGACGAGCCGGCGCAGCCCCGCGATGCGGAGACCCGCCAGAAGTTCCGCCGCATGTTGCGTGCCGGCGAGCTCGACGACCGCGAGATCGAGATCGAGATCCGGGCCCTGCCGATGGGCGTCGAGATCATGGCCCCCCCAGGCATGGAGGAGATGCAGCAGCAGCTGCAGTCGATGTTCCAGAACCTGGGTGGCAACCGCACCCGCAACCGCAAGGTGAAGGTACGGGAAGCGCAGAAACTCCTCGTCGAGGAGGAGGCCTCGAAGCTCATCAATGAGGATGAGCTCAAGGTCAAAGCGCTCGCCAACGCGGAGCAGAATGGCATCGTCTTCATCGACGAGATCGACAAGGTGACGCGCCGCCAGGAGACGATGGGTGCAGACGTGTCCCGTGAGGGTGTGCAGCGCGACCTGCTGCCGCTCGTCGAGGGCTCCACCGTGGCCACCAAGTATGGCCCGGTGAAGACCGATCACGTGCTCTTCATCGCCTCCGGCGCCTTCAGCCTGTCCAAGCCCTCCGACCTCATCCCGGAGCTGCAGGGACGACTCCCGATCCGTGTGGAGCTCGATTCACTGAAAGTGGGCGACTTCGTGCGCATCCTGACGGAGACGGATGCATCGCTCACCTTGCAATACCAGGCCTTGATGACTACGGAGGGCGTGTCAGTGCAGTTCGCCCAGGACGGCGTGCGGCGCATAGCCGAGATCGCCTTCCAGGTGAACGAGCGCACCGAGAACATCGGCGCCCGGCGCCTGCACACGGTGATGGAGCGGCTGCTGGAGTCGGTTTCCTACGAGGCTTCGGAGCAGGGCGGTGCGCAGGTGACGATCGACGCGAAGTACGTCGATGAGCACCTCGGCAACCTTGCCAAGGACGAGGATCTCAGCCGATATATTCTCTAGGCTCGGATCCCCCCCCCGGGGGGGGGGAGCTGCCATTCAGAACGGCCCGCAGGGCGTCGGGATTGGCAGGCTTGGTCAGATGGCGATCGAAACCGGCCGCCTTCGAGCGGCGTCGATGGTGCTCCTGGCCCCAGCCGGTCAGGGCGACGAGCAGAGCGTCCTTACCCCAGGCTTCCGCGCGCATGCGGCGTGCCAACTCGTAACCATCCATGCCGGGCATGCTCAAATCGAGCAGCACCACGTCCGGCCGGAATTGCGCCGCGGCTGCGAGCGCGTCGGGTCCGTTGGAAGCGGTATGCACTTCCTTGGCGCCAAGAGTCTCTATCAGCACGCGCAGTGTCTCCGCCGCATCATCGTTGTCGTCGACGATCAGCACCCGATGCCGGCCTCCCATCTCGCAACGCCGGGCGTCCACCTGTGAAGCCTCGTTCTCTGACTCATCGGCTTGCGCCCGCATGTCTCGTGTCAGAGGCAATCGCACCGTGAATCTGCTGCCCTGGTCGAGGCCCGCGCTCGCCGCGACAATCGACCCGCGATGCATCTCCACGAGCTTCTTCGCCAGGGTGAGGCCGATGCCGAGCCCGGCGCCGCTCAGCGCCGACTCGCGCGCCTGGTAGAACATTTCGAACGCGTTCTGCAGGGCCTCCGCCGACATTCCGCGCCCGTTATCCTCGACGCTGATCTCTACTTGCTCCCCGTTGCGCTTGGCACACACCTTGATCTTGCCGCGTGGTGGTGTGTAACGAGCTGAGTTGTGCAGCAGGTTGCCGATCACCTGCGTGAGCCGGACGGCATCACCCTCCACGCATAGGGGCTCGTCCGTCAGTTCGACCTTGACCTCCTGCTGCAGACTATCGGTAAGCGGACGCACCGTTGCAAGCGCGTCGCGCACCACCTCCGCGACCGACACCTGCTGCATCCGCAGCGCCACCTTGCCCTCGTTGATCCGCCCGACTTCGAGCAGATCGTCCACCAGCCTCACCAGTTGGCGGGTCTGACGCGTCATGGTCGCGACGACCCGCTCCCGCAGGTCCACGTCCTCGGGAGCTTTTCTCAGCACCTCGAGCCCCGCCATGATCGGCGCCAGGGGATTGCGCAGCTCATGGGCCAGCACCGCGAGAAACTCCTCCTTGCGCCGGTCGGATTCCTGCAACACCAGCTCCGCACCCTTGCGCTCGGTGATATCCATGAACATGAGCACGACGCCTTCTAGTCCGCGCAGCGCGGTGCGGTACGGGTGGCCGCGGACCAGGAACCAGCGGCCGTCGACGCTTTCAATTTCCCGCAGCAGCTCGGTCGGGCCGTCGAGCACACCCCGCACGTCGGGGATCAGCGTCTCCCATTTCCACAGGCGCGCGAGACCCGCAAGGGGCCGGCGCAAGTCGCTGTCCCTGAGGCGCAGCAGCGCCGCGGCGAGCGGTGTGATACGGGCGACCCGCAGGGCACGATCGACCAGCAGTGCTGCAAGGCCGGTCGCTTCGAGCACATGCTGCATGTCGTTGGAAAGTTGCGCCAGGGTGTCGATCCGGTACTGATTCTCGTGGTTGATGGAGATCAGCTCTTCGTTGGACGCCTGCAGGTCCGCGCGCGCGTTATCGAGCTCCGCGCGCGCGTTATCGAGCTCCGCGATGATGGAGTGGAGCTCCTCGTTTCGTTCCCTTCCTGTCGCCGGATTTTCAGCGGCCTCGGCGTGCGCGCGTTGCGACAACGCATGCAGCTGCTGCTGCACCGCGGCCAGTTGTCCCTGCAGTGCGCTCGCGCTCTCGAATGTCAGGTCGCCAAGCGTGGACTCCTTCGCCGGCGGCGCCGTCACGCCATCGTCGAACACGACCAGGAGCAAGTCGGACAGACTCCGGCCATGGCTGATCCGGTCGATTCGCAGCGTCATGATGCGCGCATCCTGGCCCGCGGAGACCGCGAAAGGCTCGGAGACCCAGGAGCGCTGCTCGCGCTGCACCGCCTCCACGCCGTGCTTCAGGCGGTAACCGATCGCCTCCGGCACCAGCTTGACGATGTCGAGCGTCAGCTCGCCGCCTGGAATGCGGACGTACCGTGCGGCGGTAGGCGCGAAATACACGACCCGATGCCGCCCATCGATCAGCACACTCGGCGGCACATAGCGGTCGATGGCCGTGCGGAAGAGGCTCGGAACGTCGACGCTCTCCCGCACGACTGGCGCGCCGCCGCGCTCGCCGCTCAAGCGTGCGAACGGCCTGATTCCGCTCGGCAACTCCAGCAGGCGCCGCGGTCCGCTGACGCGCCGCAGGAGGCGGGGATCCTGCGCATCCCTGACGAAGAGGCCCGGAGTGTCGATCTCATCGCCGGCCCCGACGACCAGACCGCCGTGTGGCTCGAGCACGTAATGGAACAGGTTGAGCACGCCGCTGCGCATCGTCGGCTGCAGATCGCTCAGCAGATTGCGGCAGACGATCAGATCGAGATGGGAGTACGGCGGATCCTTGAAGAGATCGTGGGCGGCAAAGGTCACCATGTCGCGCAGATCGCGGCGCACGCGGTAGCGGCCGTGCTCGTACACGAAGAAGCGCTCGAGCCGCTCCGATGAAATCGACGCGGCGATCTCCTGCGGGTACACGCCCTCGCGGGCGAGCTGCAGGGCCTGCGAGGACAATTCGCTGGCGAACACCTGCAGCATCGGCTGCTCGCCGCGGCCGCCGCTCTGCTCGAGCAGCAGCATGGCGAGCGAGTAAGCCTCCTCGCCCGTGGAGCAGCCGATCGACCAGATGCGCACGTTCTTGTCGGGGTCACCCTTGCGCTCGAGCACTTCGCGCAACACGCGGTCGATCGTCGCGTACGCATCCGGATCGCGGAAGAACTCGGTGACGTTGAGCAACAGGTCGTTGTAGAGTGCCCGCGGCTCTTCCGGGCTGTTGCGCAGCACTTCGTAATAGGCCTCCAAGGAGTTGACATGACGCAGCCGCATCCTGCGGCGCAGACGTTGCAGAAGGACGGCCCGCCGGTACATGGCGAACTCCTGGCCGGTGCGGTGGCGCACCTCGCCCAGGATCTTCTCCAGGATCGAGGCTTCTTCAACCGGGAGATCGCCGTTCGCGCCCGGTTCCGCCAGCGTCGGCTGCGTCGTGCAGTAGCTCGCGATCTCTTCGGGCATGTCGCGCACCGCCAGCACCACGTCCACGGCGCCGGTGTCGATCGCGCTTTGCGGCATGCTGCCGTATTCCGCCTCCCGCGGATCCTGTGCGAGCGTGAGCCCGCCGTGCTCCTTGATCTGCCGCATGCCGAGCGCACCGTCCGAGCCGGCGCCTGTCAGGATAACGCCGATGGCAGTCTCACCATGCGTCTCGGCCAGCGTACGCAGAAAGTGGTCGATGGGCGCGCGCTGGATGCGCCGGCTCTCGAGCTCCGTCAGGCGCAGGTGCGTGTCGATGGAGTTCAGGTTCGCATTGGGCGGGATCACATAGACGCGATTGCGCTCGAGAGCGGTGGTCCTCGCCACCTGGCAGACCCGCATCTCGGTGTACGGTTGGAGCATCTGCACCAGATGACTCTCGTGCTCGGGCGAGAGGTGGACGACCACGACGCATGCAAACCCGGGCTCCGCGGGCATACGGCTGAAGAACGTCCGCAGCGCGTCCAGGCCGCCTGCCGAGGCGCCTACGCCAACGACGCAGAAGTCCGGCTTGGACTCCCCGCTGGGCACAGGCTCGACTTGGGCCATGGAACCGCCTTGGCGTCGTGTAGGGTAATTCCCTAACGAGAGCGGAGGACTATAGCTCCAATGGGCCGGGGGGAGACGGGATTTCAGGCACCCAGGGCCTTGACGAAGGTCACGACGACCCCGTCGATCTTGTCCTCGGCCGTCCGGTAGGGCCGGATGCGCACGACCAGGGACTCGCCGCCGCGCAGCTTCACCTGCCGCTCGATCGGTACCAGCTGATGCAGCACCCGGGCAGCATCCTGCTCCAGGTCCTGGTACTCCATGTTGTGTGTCAGGTCGCCGATCGGACGACCCTGATCGTGGGACTTGACGTTGAAGATCTGCCTGAGCGGGGCGGTGTAGCGCTTGATGCCGAGGTTGCGGTCGAGGAAGAGCATGGGGATGTCGGTCGCCGCCATGAAGTTCTCGAGGTCGTTGTTGGCACGCGAGACTTCCTCGAGCTTCATCTTCAGCTCGTGATTGACCGTTTGCAGCTCCTCGTTGACGCTCTGTAGCTCCTCCTTACTGGTCTCCAGCTCCTCCGTGGTCGAGCGGTACTCTTCGTTGAGGCTCTGCAGCTCCTCGTTGGCCGCCCGCAGGTCCTCGTAGGCCATGCCGTGCTCCTGGCGCATGGTCTCGAGACGCTGCTCGGCGATGCGCAGCTTGTCGCGCAGCCCGAGCAGCATGGAATCGCTGGTCTCGATGCGCTCGGTGGGCTCGTTCGCCTGCGCTTTCCCGGCCTCCAGAAACGTCACCAGCACATGGTGCTCGTGAGCATCGTCGCGGGCCCGCGGCTGCACCAGCACGGCAACCAGCTGCGGCGTGCCGTTGAACCGCACCGGCACGAACGAGGACAGGCACGGCTCGCGCAGCTCGAATGCGCGGTGGAGGGCCGAGCGCAGCTCATCCACCAGCTCCGAGCGCACGAGCTCCGTGACGGTCTCCGTCGGTGCCCCACCGCGGGGTTGCAGGTAACGGCCGGCCGACTCCGACAGGTGCTGGACGTTCCACTGCTCGTCGACGAGGACACTCGGCGGTGACAGCGCCTCCAGGGTCTCGATGTGGATCTCGGCTGCGGAACGGCGCAGGCGCAGGCTTCGCTCGCGCCCCCTTTCGACGATCGCGGGTACCAGCGGCATGGCCGGCAACTGCGGCAGGCGCACGGCCGGGCCCGGCGACCGCGGCCGGGTGCGGAACAGGCGGTGTTGCTTGTCCATGGGCTCGAACAGCTCCGCCTCGGCGGTCTCCGACACGCCGATGAAGAGATATCCGTCGTCGCGCAGGCCATAGCGGAAGACGTTCTGCAGCTGCTGCTGCAGCTCCCGATCGAGATAGATGAGGAGGTTCCTGCAGGAGATGAGATGGAGCTTCGAGAACGGCGGATCGCGCAGCACGCTGTGCATCGCGAATACCACCGAGTCGCGGATCTCGCTCGAGATGCGGAAGTGATCTCCTTCGGCGCGAAAGTAGCGTGTCAGCCGCGCCTCGGACACGTCGGCCGCGATCGCGGCGGGATAGATTCCCTCGCGCGCGGTCGCCAGGGCGCCTTGATCGACATCCGAGCCGAATATGACGAGCTCGCAAGCCACGTCGCGGCGGCTGATCTCCTCGCGGAAGAGGATGGCCAGCGTGTAGGCCTCCTCCCCGGTGGCGCAGCCCGGCACCCACACCCGGATGGGCTGGTTGGGCTGCGCGTGCGCGACCAGCGGCGCGATGACCTGCGCCCGCAGAGCTTCCCACGCCGGCGGGTCGCGAAAGAAGCTCGTGACCGAGATCAGCAGGTCATCGAACAGGGCCTGCACTTCATCGGGGCGCTCCTTGAGGAGCGTCAGGTATTGATCCAGAGAGCCGGTGTGGTTGAGCTGCATGCGCCGCGCGAGGCGCCGCAGGATGGTGGCGCGCTTGTAGCGGCTGAAATCGTGGTTGGTGCGCATGCGCACCAGGTCGAAGATGCGCTTCAGCACCAGCTCCTCGCTCTCCCCGATCGAGGCTTCGCCTGCGGGCGGAGGCAACAGGGGGGCGAGCTTCGCCTTCTGCCGGGCCAGGTCCCCCAGGCGCCGGGCGATCTCCCGCACCGGCAGAACCAGGTCCGCGATCTCGGACTCGATCACGGCGCGCGGCATGCCCTCGTGCGCGGCTTCGCTTGGGTTCTGCACCAGCACCAGTCCGCCCGCCTCCTTGACGGCTTTCGCCCCTACGGCCCCGTCGGAGCCGCCGCCGGAAAGCACGATCGCAAAGCCGTCGCCGTAGCTCTCCGCCAGGGAGCGGAAGAAAACGTCGATGGCCGTGCGGCGCCCGTGGGGCTCCCGGAAAGGGGTGGCGCCGATGCTGGTGTCGCTGATCTCGAGCTTGCGATCGGGCGAGATCACGTATACATGATCCGGCTTGAGCTCGAGCTTCTGTTCGTTGACTTCCGCGACCGGCATCTTCGTGCGGCGGCCGATGATGGCCGCAAGCTCACTGTTGTGGTCGGGCGAGAGATGCACGATCACCACGTACGCCAGCCCGAGATCTGCCGGCACGGCATCGAAGAACTCGCGCAAAGCCTCGATGCCGCCCGCGGAAGCGCCGATTCCGACTACCGTAATGCGCTGGGTCTGAAGCTGGGTTGATTCACCATTATTATCGCGCGGCATTGAGTACCCCCAGGCGGATGCAGCTCCGCGGTTGAGCGCGAGGCGTCGCGGTCATTGCCGGGTGGCCGAACAAGCACTTGTAGCGCTCCGGGGCGACAATGGCAAGAGACCGACCGCCTCTCCCACTGACCTCCTGCGAATGACGCAGTATCAGCCAGCGCCCTGCTTGTGGTCGTGCTCCCACGCCGCGAGGAAGTCGAGCAGTGAGAGCAGCTTGTCCTCGCTGCCGGCCTTGCCCACGTCGGTGCTGAATTTGCCATCCACCGCGAAGTAGGGCACGCCCTGCACCTGGTAGTCGTTGGTGATCTCGTCCGCCTGCTGCACCTGCGTGCCGACATAGAAGGAGTTATAAGCCTTCTCGAAGGTATCCCCGCTGACACCGTTCTGCACGGCCCAGGCCTGCTGCTGCTTGAAGGTGTCTTCCTTGCTGTTGGAGAACAGCACGGCCTCGCTGCCGGACTGGTCCTCCAGGTTGTGTATGTAGGTGAAGACGTTTTCCACCAGGTCGTCGCGGCCCAGTGACTCGAGCGTGTAGAAGAGCTGCGCATGCGCGCGGTGCACCGGACCCCACATCACGGGCACACGGACGAACTCGACGTAGGCGGGCTTGGTCTTCAGCCACTTGCGGACGTAAGGCTCCAGCGCGTAGCAGTGGGGGCAGCCGAGCCAGAACACCTCCAGCACTTCGACTTTTCCGGGTGCGACAGTGGTCGGTTGTGCCGGGGAGATCACATCGTAGTTGACGCCATCCTTCCAGTCGCTGCTCGAGGGTAGCGCCGAGTTGGCAGGCAGGGCAGCCAGGTGCTCGAGCGACGTGCTGCCCGCGTCGGCGGCTTGTGCGCTGCTGACCGGGCCGGCCGGTGTGGCAGCGGCCTGCGTCGTGGCGGCCGGCTGGTTGCCCGCCGCGGGTGCGACGGCGTCAGCGGCCTGCGCGGGCGCCGCGGTCTCGGCCGCCTGCGGCGCCCGACTCTGGCGCGAGCAGGCGCTGAATGTGAGCAGCGCTGCGGCGGATAGCGTGACTACTACTGGCAGGGAAAGCTTTCGGGTCATCGGTTCCAGTCCTGGCCTCAACGCAAGCCCTGCACGTAGGAGGCGACGTCGCGGATCTCCTCGGGTGACAGGCGCTTGGCGATATCGAACATGATGATGCTGTTGGGGGATGCGGTCGTGGCATTCGGCCCGCTGTAACGGGTGCCGTTGGCGTAGTTCTGCAGTTGCGACACTACATAGACCGACTGTTGCGCCTCGAGTGCCGGATATCCAGCGGCGGGATTGCCGCGGCCGAGCGGCCCGTGGCAGGCAACGCAGCCGGGCACGCCGCTGGCGGCATCACCATGCAGGTACAGCGCCTGGCCCGCTTTCCAGTAGGAGGGGTCCGCCTCGAGGCCGACCGGGGTCTGCGCGGCGAAGTACACCGCCACATTGTCGATGTCCTGGTCGCTGAGAGTCGCGGCCAGGGGTTGCATCACCGGGTTCTGGCGGACACCGGCCTTGAAGAGATGGAGCTGTTCCGCGATGTAGACGGCGCTCTGGCCGGCGAGGCGCGGCCAGGCCGGATTCTGGCTGTTGCCGTTCGGGCCGTGACAGGAGAAGCAGACGGCGGCCCTGGTGGCGCCCACCTGCTCGGTACCGTCCGCGTACGGATCGGGGGTGACCGGCGGGGTCGCAGTCGCCGGGCTTCCGGTCGGTGTCGCGCTCAATGCCGCGACCCAGACGCAGGACAACAGTGCGGCGGCGGCAGTTGCCAGCGGTGCTCTTTTCGCCATCGTTTCGCTCTTTCCCCGGTATCGCCAGTGACGCGAAAGCGCCGGATTGTACACTACGGGCGTGGCCGCATTTCCGCACGCAAAGTTCCTCGTGAGCGCCGCCGCCCCGGGACAGTTTCCCGCCGACCGCGGCGCGGAAGTCGCCTTCGCGGGGCGCTCGAACGCCGGCAAGTCGAGCGCCATCAACGCGATCGTCGGCCGCCAGGGGCTGGCGCGCACCAGCAAGACGCCGGGGCGGACACGGCTCATCAACTTCTTCGAGCTCGCGCCGCACGAGCGGATCGTGGACCTGCCGGGCTACGGCTACGCGAGCGCGCCGGAGAGCGAGCGCCGCACATGGCCGCGCCTGATCGAGGCGCTGCGTGCGCGTGATGCGCTCCGCGGGCTGTTCGTGATCGTCGATGCACGCCGCGGGATCGGCGAGGGCGATGAGGCGCTGCTGGAGTGGGCATTGCCGCGGCAGCAGGCGCACGTGCTGTTATCAAAAGCGGACAAGTTGAGCCGGAGTGAGGGACGGCAGGCGCTGGCCGCAGCCGCGCGGACGCTGGCCGGGCGGGCCACGGTGCAGCTCTTTTCCGCGCACGCGCACGCGGGCCTGGAGGAGGCACAGGGCGTGCTGCGGACGTGGCTGGCGTCCAAAGAAAAAACCCCGATGACCTCTGGTGAGGTCACCGGGGCAGACTAACCCGGCACAGGTCTCGTGTGAACCGGGTCGACCCGCTCAGGGAGGGAAGCGGGGAGTGCCGAAGCACTCGCACAATTAGACGGCGGAGTGTGGCGGAAGTTCCATGCGTGAATGGCGCAAAAAGCCGTTCCGCATCAAGAGCCTGCGTCAGCGGCCGCCGGTCGCGCTACCGCCCCGGAATCTGCTCGCGCCGGGCTGCAGCGCATGGCGGGGACTCGAGTCGCCAGAGGTGAATGGCGAAGCTCGAGCCATGACCCTCGCCCGCGCTCGCGGCCTCCACGCTGCCGCCGTGCATTTCGACGAGCCGCTTGACGATCGCCAGTCCAATGCCGAGGCCGCCGCGCGAGTGTGCCAGCGTCTCCTCGCTCTGCACGAACAGATCGAAGATCTGAGGCAGGATCGCCCGCGATATGCCGGCACCGTCATCGCTCACCACGATCGAGACCCGAGTGCCCGACTCGTGGACCGCGACCCGGATTTCACCGCCTGGATCGGTGTACTTCACGGCGTTGTGCAGCAGGTTGCCGACGCACTGAACGAGCCGCGCCCGATCGCCGAGGACGAGCACCCGCGCGGGCAACCCCAAGGAGCACAGCCGCTGCTGCTTCTCCCGGAGAAGGGGTTGCACGGTCTCGATCGCCTGGTCCAGGACCTCCTGGATCGCGACCGGCTGCTCCTCGAGTGTCACGCGGCCCTGCTGAATGCGCGCGATGTCGAGCAGATCTCCCACCAGCCTGGTCAGCTGCTCCGTCTGCCGCTTGAGAATTGCCAACGGGCGATGTGCGGCGGGCTCGCCGCGCAGCACGTGGGCCAGGACCTCGCCGACGTTGCGGATCGGGGCCAAGGGGTTGCGCAGCTCATGCGCCAGCATGGCGAGGAAGTTGTCCTTCTCCCGATCCGCCCGCTCGAGCGCCGCCACCCTGAGCCGCAGCGCCGCTTCGCTCGCCCGCAGCGCCTCCTCCACGGAGACGCGCTCGATCAGCGCGCCAACGTGCGCTGCAACGGCATCGAGAAAGCGCAGTGTTCCGGCGGGCGGCTCGTGCGCATGCCGCCAATGCGTCGAGAGCATGCCGACGGGTTGGCCGCTTCGCGCGAGGAGCGGGGTCGATTGCACGGCGCGAATGCCGCAGAGCCGCATGTGGCGCAGGTCTTCCGTCCCGGCCAGCTGCTCGTTCTGCTCGACGTCCGGAATGATGATCCGCTGCGCGCGGCTCAACGCCTGGCCGCAGCTGCTGCTCGATCCCGCGTCGACCCGCTGCCAAAAGGCTGTCGCCTCTGGTGCGAATCCCCTGGCGGCGATGAGCTGCAGCGTCGGCTGCGCGGGGACTCTGGTCTGAACGCTCGCGAAGTCCGCCCCGAGAAGCTGGGTTGCGGCATCCAATACCCTGCCACAGAACGGCTCGAGGTCGCCCGGGTCGACGACCACTGTGCTCATCACGCTGAGAGCGGCGGCTGCATCCCCGGCGGCCATTGTCGCTTGCTTCACGGTTGCAAAATATCAGCTCGCGTCGGGCTGCGCATCCGGGGCGGCGCGCGCGAATTCCGGCAGCGTCTCGAGATGTGCAGAGATCGCTTGCAGGGTGGGGAAGGGGTCCACATTGCACTTGTAGCGGCGGGCATTGAACATCTGTGGCACCAGGCAGACGTCGGCGAGCGTCACTTCGGTGCCGAACATGTGGCGGCCGTCGCCGCTCGCGCGCTTGGCCTCCTCCTCGAGGCCGCGGAAGCCCTCGGCGATCCAGTGCCGATACCAAGTGTCCACCGCCTCCTCGTCCTGGCCGAGCTGCGAGCGCAGATAATTCAAGACGCGCAGGTTGTTGAGCGGATGCATGTCGCAGGCGACCGCGAGCGCCATCGAGCGCACCCGCGCCCGATCGACGGGGGCTGCCGGCAGCAGCGGCGGTCGCGGGTGGATCTCTTCCAGATACTCGACGACGGCGAGCGACTGGGCGATCACCATGCCGGAATCGTCGAGCGCCGGGACGAGGCCCTGCGGGTTTCGGGCCAGGTAGTCCGGCTGACGGTGCGCGCCCGGCCGCAGATCGACCGGCACCGCC
>Ga0126373_10003194_pt1 | contig 12216 bp, 16 predicted proteins | sample PanSoiMetPlot_11_FD_92545 | JGI IMG/M metagenome (GOLD analysis project Ga0126373, IMG submission 92545) | Tropical forest soil microbial communities from Panama - MetaG Plot_11 | ecosystem: Environmental > Terrestrial > Soil > Tropical forest > Bulk soil | place: Panama | collected 2016-02-17
ACGACACTCGCTGCTTCCGACGCCGTGGCAGTGACGGCACCGCCGTCTAACGGGTTTGCGGAGATCGCGAAGGCGGTCACGCCGGCCGTGGTGAACATCACGACGGTCACGGTCGAAAAGATTTCGGATGGCCCTTCGATGTCGGACGAGTTGCGCGAGCGGATGGAGGAATTTTTCGGAGGACCAAGAGGACCCCTCGGTCCCCGCGGGTTCCGAGGCCCGCAATGGCCAGATGAACCTCGAGGCCATCGGGGTGGCGGTCAGGGATCCGGAGTCATCGTCTCGACCGACGGCTATGTGCTGACCAACAACCACGTGATTGATGGAGCGCGTGAGGTCACGGTCACGTTGCCGGACAAACGGGAATTCAAGGGCAAGATTGTGGGAGCTGATCCGAAAACCGATCTAGCCGTCGTGAAAATCGAGGGGCAGAACCTTCCGACGGTGCCGTGGGGCGATGCCTCGAAGTTGCAGGTTGGAGAATATGTCTTGGCCGTTGGGAACCCCTTCGGCCTGAACTCGACTGTGACACTTGGCATCGTAAGCGCTTTGGGGAGAGGCCGCATGGGGATCACGCAGTATGAAGACTTCATTCAAACCGATGCGGCGATCAATCCGGGCAACTCCGGAGGAGCACTGGTCAATACGAGAGGTGAGTTGGTAGGTATCAACACCGCGATCTTCTCGCAAACCGGTGGCTATCAGGGCGTAGGGTTTGCAGTGCCGACTAGCATGAGCAAGCCGATCTATGAAAGCCTCATCAAGAATGGGAAGGTCGTACGGGGTTTCCTCGGCATCGGCATTCAGGATCTCAATCAGGATCTCGCGAAGTCATTCGGCACGAAAAACGCCAAGGGGGCACTCGTCAGCGACGTGAAGGAAGATAGCCCGGCGGATCAGGCCGGTGTCAAGCAAGGTGATGTCATCGTGGCGTATCAGGGCTCGCCTGTGGAAGACGCGGTGGCCCTGCAGCGGATGGTGACGAGGACTGTAGTCGGCACGAAGGTGCCGGTCAGAGTGATCCGTGACGGTCACGAAAAGGATCTCACAGTCACGGTCGGAGAACAAACGGAGACCACTGCAATCGCAAAGGCAGAGACTGGTAAGGCAGATTATGCCTTCGCTGGCGTGACTGTCCAGGACCTCGATCGTGACACGGCCAAGGAACTCGGGATCAAGGGCAAGGCCAACGGCGTGGTGGTGACGAGCGTCGAGCCGGATAGCAGCGCGGAAAAAGCCGGCCTCGTGACGGGCGATGTGATCCGAGAGATCAATCGCCAGCCGGTGAAATCTGTCAAGGACTTCGAGAAGCTCTCGTCTGGCGTCAAGAAAGGCGAGAACGTCTTGATCCTGATCAACCGGCGCGGGGCCTCTCTGTTCTTATCCGCAAAGGTGTGAACTGCTGATGGGGGGATGGGGCACGCACCTCATCCCCCCAATTCCCCACGAATGACTCAGTCAAAGACGACCGTTTTCCTCCCGTACACCGACACGCGATGTTCGATGTGCCGACGCACAGCCCTGGCCAGTACAATCTCCTCAAGATCTCGTCCCTTTCTCACAAGATCATCAACCGTATCTCGGTGACCGACCCTGATGACATCCTCTTCGATAATGGGGCCTTCATGCAGATCCTCCGTTGCATAGTGGGCTGTTGCCCGATAATTTTCTCCCCTCTGTCAAAGGCCTGTAGATAGGGATTGGCGCCGCCGAAGGCGGGCAAGAATGAATGGTGAATGTTGATCGCCGGGCAGCCCACCTGAGCGAGAAAACTAGCACTGAGAGTCTGCATGTAGCGAGCCATGACCACCAGTTCGACACCATCTCTCTTTAAGAGAGAATGCATCGGGTGCTCTTGCTGGGGTTTCGTCTCTTTCGTGACCGGACAGACCACAAACGGAATGTTGAATAGCTGGGCCCACGAGGCGCAGGTCTCGTGATTGGAGATGATCACGGGGATGTCGACCTGCGACTCATCGCGCTTATGCCGCTGAAGCAAATCAGCCAGGCAGTGATCCTTTTTGGAGACGAGCATTCCGATCCTCTTACGATGGGCGGCTCGATGGACCTCGAACCGCATCTCGAAGAACTTTGCGATCGGGGCGAATGCGCTCGGAATGTCCTAGGGCGGAATCTGGAATCCGTCCGTGCCGAACTCCATCCGCATCAGAAAATCGCTGGTCTCTTCGTCCGTAGGGTGATCCGAATTGAGAATGTTGCCTCCGAAGTCGTGAATGAACCCGGAGACACGGGCCACGATGCCCTTGCAGTCCTTTCAATGGACCAGCAGGACAACAGAATCTCGTCTACTCGACATGAGCCCTCGATGACTCCAGGAACGTGGTGTCGCGTCGTGTAGGACATGAGGCAACTGATGGTGAGAAAATACCAACCGCCATTATCAGACGATATGGCCTATGAGATCGTATAGGGCCGCATCGGTGATTTCGACTTTGACCATCTCGCCTGGCAGAGGAACGGGTACGTTTGGCCGAGCTCGGGGGAGGTGGGTGATACGGGGGGCCACATTGTTGATATACACGACCCCGTCGATTTCCGGAGCCAGTCCTTCGTGACGTCCTTCGAGCTGCCATTCGGCTTCTTCGGAAGCTCCGTCGACTAACACCTCCAGTACAGAGCCGATGCGCGCACGCCCCTTCGCAGCTGCAATGCTTTCTTGCACGCATAAGATTTCATTCCGGCGCGCTTCCATCACCGATCGTTCGACCTTGTCATCGAGCGAGACCGCCGGTGTGTCCTCCTCGTCTGAGTAGAGAAAAACCGCCACACGATCGAACTCCGTCTCCTTCACATACTGCGTCAGTTCTTCAAACGCATCCTCCGTTTCTCCTGGAAAGCCGACAATGAAGCCGGTGCGAAAGGTGACGCGAGGAATGCGTGTACGGATCCGCTCGACGAGCGAGGTAATGGCGCTGCGATTCCCCAATCGGCGCATCCGCTTGAGCATCCGGTCGTTGATATGTTGGAGCGGCATATCGATATATTTTGTGATTGTTTCCTCGCCCGCATAGAGGTCCAGCAATTCGTCCGTGACCTGCTGGGGGTAGAGGTAGAATGGCCTGATCCAGCGCAAGTCCTTTACTTTTACAAGCTCGCGTAGGAGGGTGGTGAATCCGTGCCGAAGACCGAGGTCAATGCCGTAGTTGATCGTGTCTTGGGAGATTAGGTTGATCTCTTTCACTCCTGCCGCAGCCAGACGTTTGGCCTCTGCCACGATCGATTCGACCGGCCGACTGCGTTGTTTGCCCCGCATGATCGGAATCGCGCAGAAGGCGCAGGTGCGATTACACCCTTCGGCAATCTTCACATAGGCGCTATGAGCCTTACCCAGCCGTAGGCGAGGAGCATCCGCGTCGTACAGATACGGAGGCTCGCTGATCCAGAGACGTTGCCGCCGTTTCCTTGGTGCAAGGAGAGCCCTACAGATCTCCGCAATTTTGCCAAACTCGCCCGTCCCCACCACCCCGTCGAGCTCCGGCAATTCCTTGATCAGATCCCCCTGGTAGCGCTGCGCCAGACAACCGGCAGCTATCAGGATCCGGCAGGCTCCGGACCTCTTGAGCTTGCCATGCTCAATGATCGAATTGATCGATTCCTGTTTGGCCTCTTCGATGAAGCCACAGGTGTTAATGATCACGACCTCCGCCTCCTTGGGGTCACCGGTCAGTTTGAACCCATCCCTCACGAGGGTGCCCAGCATAATTTCGGAGTCGACTTGGTTCTTGGAACAACCCAGATTTACAATTCCAATGGTAGTCGAGCTCGCGGCGGTATTCCGGACCGGCTGTGGCCGGCCAACCTGAATAAGCGATGAGGTCATACAGCACCAGTCTACGGGACCGGGAAAAAGCCTGTCAATTGAGAGGGCTTGCGCGTAGAAGCCCAGTTCCCCTACAGTGCGGCCCATGATCCGCACGTTTCAAGGCCTGAAGCCCTCCATTCCGAAATCCTGTTTCATTGAGGAGACCGGCGTGGTGATCGGCGATGTAGTGATGGGAGAAGATTGCAGCGTCTGGTTCCATGCCGTCGTTCGAGGGGATGTGCACTCCATTCGAATTGGAGACCGGACCAATGTGCAGGATCTCTGTATGTTGCACGTCACGCATGGTACACACCCGCTGGTGATCGGCAACGACGTGACGATCGGCCACAACGTGATCCTTCACGGCTGTACGATCATGGATCGGGTCCTGATCGGGATGGGCGCCATCATCATGGACGGGGCCTTGATTGGAGAAGACTCGGTCGTGGGTGCCGGGGCGCTCGTGACCGAAGGGACGATCGTGCCTCCGAAGAGTCTGATCCTCGGTTCGCCTGCCAAGGTGAAACGCGCCGTTACCGAGAACGAACTGGCATGGATCAAAGAATCGGCGGACAATTACGTCGCCTATGCGCGTCAGTATCTCGGCGATCCAGCAAAGGCAAAAACCGGATTTCAGTTCTAGCCTTCTTGATCCTTTGTCATCGATCGGAATTTCACTTCCCAATCTTGATAAAGCAAATCGGGTCGCCCACGAGCGCCGTCGCATACTGGCGTCTCTGGACGAGATAAGGAATCTTGTGACGGTGACACCACTCGGCGATCCAGACGACTTCTTCCGTGGAAGTCGTGACGAGCCCCGGCCTTGCAAGCTTTGGCATACAGCGATCGACGATGATGCGAACCTTCCGTCGTTCCTTCTCGAATCTTCGAGAGTCGAACGTCACAGGATCAGCCCGCCCATAGGAAAGCAGTGACATATGGGGGAAGCGTTCTGGATCATTCAGCACGCTTACAATCCAGAGATGGTCAAATCTGCCACGAGCTGCTACCGCATCGCTCCCCCGAAATCGTACGGGCGAGGATCGGCATGCGCGATTGAGTTCCGCGACCTCTGATCGTCGTAGATTATACGGCTCGACCGCCCGGTGGAGCTCGAGCGTTTCAACCAATAGCACTGGCAGTTCTGCGACGCCAGCCCCGACGTACAGGCTTCGGCCGCCTCGGGTAAGCCTGGCCCGTAATGCCACGGCCACCAGACTCCCCAAGCGCTCACAGGGACGGCGCTTTGCGCGCCAGAAGTCGTCGCCGCCCTCGTAGCAATACATGTGACCGAGGGCGCGATAATCGAGCCGCTCGTATACGTGGGCGATCGCATGCCGAGTTTCCTCCTGTAATGAACGTGTCACGGCTCTCCGTGCTTCGCTCCTGCCAATCGTACAATTACGGCTGTTACAACATCGACCACGTTTTCGAGAAATTTCATATCCAGCGTTTCGATGGTATCGGTCGCTCCATGATAATGAGGGTTCCGGAAATTCGCCGTATCGGTCAGCATCACGGCCGGGTACTCGACATCCCAAAAAGAGGCATGGTCACTCCGCCTCGTATGGGGTAGGAGTTCACCGCATCCAGGCACGATCAAGGATTGGGTTTTCAGTGCAGGGGTAAGTCCCGCGGCGCTCCGCTCGATGGAGAGCACGAGATTCCGCGCCGACTCGTTTCCCACAATCGCCAGAAAATCTCCAACGGTCGGAACAGCGTGGGGCACACCTGGCGGAAGCTGCTGTGATGCAGGAAGGTTCGAGGAGAATCCGACACACTCCAGAATAATCACGCCCGCCAATGCTTGGCCCTCAGCTTTCAAGCGAGTCGCCATGGCCCGGCTTCCCAAGCGATCCTGTTCTTCCAAACAGAAGCCGACCAGCCAGACCGGACAGGAGAGTGCAACATATCGCAGCCGCGCGGCCGCTTCGAGCAGCACCGCGAGTCCGCTTGCATTATCATCAGCACCAGGCGAACCAGCTACGGTATCGTAGTGTGCCCCAATCACGAGCGGAGGTGAATTCTCCCCGTGAACAGAGCGAGGTGGGGACTTGACGGCAATGATGTTGCGATAGGTTCCACCTAACGCGTTAAACGACTGCTGGGACACCTTCCATTCCAATTTCGAAAACTGCGCGGCAAGATAGCGCACCGTCTTCTTGAGCGCACGCGGGCTCCGCTCGGGATGGCGCTCGCCCACGAGAGATTGGAGATACCCTCTAAATCGGAGATGAGTTGGTGACACAGGAGGGGCCAGATGGTCCCGCAGCGTCAGGCGACGATTTCGGTCCCGATTCCTTTGTGCGTGAACACTTCCAGAAGTATCGCATGCGGAATGCGCCCATCGATGATATGGGCTTTTCCCACGCCGCCAGCCAACGCGTCAAGACAGGCATGGACCTTGGGCAGCATCCCTTCACTGATCGTCCCCTTCTTGACCATACGTTGGACATCCTTTCGTGAAACGGTCGACAAGTGACGGCCCTTGGCATCACGGATACCCTTGACATCCGTCATCATGACCAGCTTCTCGGCAGTCAAGGCCCCCGCGATCGCACCCGCCACGAGGTCCGCATTGATATTGTAGGTGCTGCCTTCCCGGTCAGTTCCGATCGGGGCTATGACAGGGATGTAGTGGTCCTGCTGGAGCTTGAGGACCAGGCTCGGATCCACAGATTGGACTTCCCCCACGAACCCGAAATTTTCGCCGTCTTCGTGACCACCATCTAGATCCCTTTCGAGGCTTTCGGCCCAGGCCTTGGCGGTGAGAGGGCGCGTCAGCATAAGGCCACCGTCTTTTCCGCTCAATCCCACGGCCCGACCACCATGTCTATTCAAGAGGTCGACGATTTCCATGTTGATTTTCCCGGCCAAGACCATTTCCACGATTTCCATGGTGGCTTCATCGGTCACCCTGACCCCATGTCGGAACTTGGCTTCGATGCCCAACCGATTCAGCATCTTGTCGATCTGTGGGCCCCCACCATGAACGATCACAGGATTCAAGCCGACATACTTGAGCAGCACGACGTCCTGTGCGAATCGCTCCTTGAGTGATGCGTCCGTCATCGCATGGCCGCCGTACTTGATGACGATCGTCTTACCCCTGAATGTTCGGATATAGGGCAATGCCTCGATGAGAACGTTCGCCTTCTTGATCAGTTTATTCATCATTCGCTCCTGTCCTTCAGCGCGCTACCATCGGCTCACCGCTCTTCACGTCGCAAGCAGCCGATGGCTGAGAGCAAGCCATGGACAGTTCATTGCAGGAAATAGCGGCTCGGATCTTGGCCGCGGCGATTCTACCAATTTCACCGAGAAATACAATCCCGGGCAGTCTGGCTTTCGTAACAGAGTTGCGGATGTCATCTCGGTCAATGACGGGCTTTGCCGAACCATGATCGAAATTCGTCATTTCTTGCCGTCCTTGGCCATGCCAATCTTCATTGCGCGGGCGGCTCGCGGGTGAGTCTTGTCGTACAAGGCAAGGAGTTGGTCCATCGCGACATGCGTATATTTCTGCGTGGTGCTAAGCGAGGCATGCCCCAGCATTTCTTGGATCGCTCGCAAGTCTGCTCCCTCGTCGAGAAGGTGCGTGGCAAACGAATGGCGCAAGATATGCGGGCTTACGGGGCCGCCAGGGAGCGCGCGCGAATGCCTCGCCACAATTCGGGCGACGCTGCGCACTGTCAGTCTTCCACCGCGGTTGTTGCGGAAGAGCGCGGTCTTGTCGAGGCTAGAGTGGTGATTGTTGGGTCTTGAGCTGAACCAGACCAGATATTGTCGTATGGCTTCCAGCGCCACGTCGCCGATCGGCACAACGCGCTCCTTGCGACCCTTTCCTCGGAGACGTACAAGTCCCTCCTTTGCCCTGAGGTCCTCAGCATCAACCCCTACAATCTCGCTGACACGGGCACCAGTTGAGTAGAGGGTTTCCAGAATTGCGCGGTCGCGTAATGACAATCCCGCCGTTGCACCTGGCACTTCCATCAAGGTCTGGGCTTCGTCCTTACTTAAAACGCGAGGGAGCTGTTTCGCTTGCTTAGGCGATCTGACATCATCGGCAGGATTTCGTAGAACAAGCCCTTTTCTTTGAAGGTACCGGAAAAAGCTGCGGAGGCAGGCGAGTTTCCTTGCTAAGGAGGCGCGTTTCTCGCGCTTCCGATCCAACCACTGAAGATAGGCACGGATGCTATCGGACTGGACGGTAGCAGGGTCAACAGGCCGATTACCTGATGAACCAGCAGTCATGAATGAAACAAATTGCCGAAGGTCTGACGCATAACCACGTAGCGTTTCCCGCGACGCTCCTCGCTCGACATCGAGAAACGTCATGAAAGCCCGAACTGCCTCATCCATATGGTCAGATCCTCGAGGGCGCGTTGCCCGATCAACCGTCGCTTCTGCTCCTTCTCGCGGACCGGATTCACCAGGGGCGGGAAGAGTCCGTAGTTGATGTTCATCGGTTGGAAGTGACGGGGGTCCGTCGTGGTGATGTAGGACACCAGACAACCATGTGCCGTCGTCGAAGGCGGAGTAACCAGAGGGAGTCCCGCGAGCCCGCGCGCCGCATTGATACCAGCAAGCCCTCCCATTGCCGCAGAGTCCGTATACCCCTCAACACCGACCAGCTGTCCGGCGAAGAACAGGTTTCCACGTGTCTTGAACTGGAGCGTGTCACGCAGTAGTTGCGGAGAGCTGAGAAAGGTGTTGCGATGCAGGCTTCCATAGCGAAGGAACTCGGCCTGTTCCAAGCCGGGGATCAGGCGGAACACCCGTTTCTGTTCTCCGTAAGTGAGCTTGGTCTGGAATCCGACCAAGTTGTAGCAGGAACGGTGCGCGTTTTCCGTCCTTAGCTGCACGACTGCATAAGGTCTCGTCCTTGTTTTGGGATTTTCCAATCCGACCGGTTTCAACGGGCCGAATTGCATCGTCTGTCGTCCTCGCTCTGCCATCACTTCAATTGGAATACACCCTTCGAAGTAGGGAATTTTTTCGAAGTCTTTTGGCTCGACCTTCTCCGCAGCCAGCAAGGCTTCGAAGAAGGCATTGTATGTTGCCTCGTCCATTGGGCAGTTGAGATAGTCGTCGCCGCCTTTGTCATACCGCGAAGCGCTGAAAACGATGTCCATATTAATGGAATCGGCATCGACAATTGGAGAAATGGCGTCGTAAAAATACAAATGTTTGGTCTGGGTCAGCTCGGCAATGGATTGAGACAGTCTGTCAGACGTCAAGGGGCCCGTGGCCACGACGCAGAAACAATCGGTCGGAATATCCCGAACCTCTTCACGAAGTATGCGAATGTTGGGATGGCTCTCCAGGGCTTGAGTGATCGCAAAGGAAAACTGTTCTCGATCCACGGCCAAAGCCGATCCGGCCGGAACGCGCGCTTGATCGGCTGCGCGAATAATCAGCGAGTTGAGGCGGCGCATTTCTTCCTTCAAGATTCCAGGGGCATTCTGCAGATCCGCGGAGCCGAGCGAATTGGAACAGACGAGTTCCGCTAGCCCGCCGGTTTTATGAGCCGGCGTCATCTCCTTCGGGCGCATCTCGAAGAGAGTGATTTTCACCCCTCGATTGGCTGCTTGCCAGGCCGCCTCTGACCCAGCAAGCCCTCCGCCGATGATGACAATGTCGTCTCGCACGATGTGACACCCCATGAGGAACTAATTGCGGGCGACGGCATTGTAGGAATCGTGTTTTCGCGAAGTCAAGACAACTAGGACTCGGCGCATCCTCCCAGAGACACCGTGTTGAAATCATCCTCTCCACATGGGACGCAAGCCTTAGCTCCTGCCACTGTTGATCAATTTTCAGGCACCATGCTAGACTCGCCGATCGTGGGCGATTAGCTCAGGGGGAGAGCGCTTCCTTCACACGGAAGAGGCCACTGGTTCGATACCAGTATCGCCCACCATCTTTTCAATCACTTGCGAGACAGCGACATCAGACGCCTCTGACACTGTGGTCAATTTTGTGTCACGGCGCGCCCGTCGGTCCAAAATCTCTACCCCATCACGCAAGCTCTCCACGAGATTCGCGCAAACCTTGGCTGGAATAGGCCTGAGTGAGGCTGGAGGGTAGTCGCGATCGCGCTAAACCGCCGGTCGAAGAGAACAATGTCAACTGCTTGCTAGTAAGACATCGTAACCTGCGGTCTCCGAAACCGCCGGTTATAAGGGGAGAGATTCTTGGTTTGGAGGTACTGTTGGGTTTGGCAGGACTCGATTTGGACGTGTGGAGCTAGCCACCCGGACAGGGCGGGATTGTGAAGACTGTTGTAACGGCATACTTAATGTCACCATAGTTCCCCCTCCAGGGGTACTTTCTATGGCAAATTTTCCTCCGATCGAGACCATACGATCGCGGACGCTGCACAGGCCAAAACCCTCTCCGGCTGCGTCAAGCCGCAACGAAGATGGATCAAACCCTCGCCCAGTATCCCGAACCGTGATAAGCAGTTCATCCGAACTAACAGCAAGAGAAATGAACGCCTGACGCACGGCGGCGTGTTTGACGATGTTCATAAGCAGTTCACGCACAGACTGATACAGCAGCATAGCGTCATCGTCGCTCAGCAGCACGTGGTCGCACTCGATGGACACATCAACCTCCAGTCCATGCCTTGGCATCTGTTTGGCAAGCCAACGTATTGCAGCCGGCAGCCCGAGTTCCCTTAGCTGGATAGGAAAAAGTTCTGCCATCATTGTCCTGACGTACTCCAATGACTTACCCAGCAATGCATCAGTCTCTCCCAGAAATTGGTTCGATCGTTGAGTAGAACTGTAAAGACATTGCTGGGTTTGCTTCACCTTCATTCTTGCTAACGCCAGAAGCTGAGCCAGATAGTAGTGCAACTCGGCGGCGAGCTGCCGCCGTTCCCGTTCTTCGGTGAGTGCCAATTGCGTCGTAAGACCATGGACCCTCTGCTCTTTCTCAGCCAATCGCTGTTGTTCACTGGCCACTTGATCGTGAAGCTCCGCATTTGCTTGCCGTAATCGCGCCTCGCTCCTTTGTAAATAATCTATACAGTAGGCCATTCCGATTGCTTCTAGGACAAATACACCGATTGCCCCAGCATCCCCTGGTCGTAGAGCAAAACTGGAAATCTGTCCTATAAAAAAATAATCGAGGGTCAGTGCAGAGAGAACGATTGCCAAAAGTGCGGCTCGGAAGCCTCCATACCAGGTTGTGAGCATGACTGCTGCGAGAAACATCAAAAATGGCGGCAAGACTGTGAGGTAGGGGGCAATCAACCAATTCACCTGAATAGCGAAAAAGACAGCTAGCATCGGGAGGAGATAGACCTTGAACAATGGAACCGACTTGGCCAGAAACCGCAGGAATGGATTAGGCCACCGTCGGGGCAAGAAGGACATGCAGATTTCCTAAGTCTCCTGAAAAACGGAAGCGACGTATGCTAGATGACTTTGCACCACGGTGCAATAAGTAAAAACTGGCTCTGCGATCTCGGCGAGGTGGCCCCCCCTTGGCGCCAACTTGTTTTTGCTACCACGGTGCTACCAGAACGGAACAAACTCCGCCCACCCATGCCCCTTATGGTTTACGCGATTCATCGTTTTTGGTCTTCCCCTGATTTTGTAGACACCTTCCAGGCATCATCAGCGAAGGGAGGTGCCTCATGACAAAACCTCGACGGAGTTTCACGCCGGAGTTCAAGCAGGAAGCCGTCGACCTGCTTCGACGGAGTCAGAAGCCAGCCATGCAGGTGGCGCGAGAGTTGGGCATTGGACAAACGACCCTGAATCGGTGGAACCGGCAAGCCGATCAGAGGCCGCTGGGCACCAAGGGCTTCCTGGCCACGGAGGAGGTCAAGGCCCTGCGCCGCGAAGTGGAACGGTTGCGGCAGGAGCGCGACATCCTAAACAAAGCGGTGGTGGCCTTCTTCGCCAAAGAGTCGCCCTGAGGTATCGGTGTATCGAGGCGGAGAAGGCCGCGTATCCGGTGGAGGACTTGTGTCGGGTGCTGCAGGTGGCCCGCAGTGGATTGTATGCCTGGTGTGGTCGGCGCCAGTCGGCACGAAGTCGTGAGAACCTGTGGCTGCTCACCCATATCCGCGCCTGCTATCGGGCGTCGTACGGACGGTATGGCAGTCCGTGGATTCACCACGAGTTACGCGCCCCGGCCGAACCAGAAGCGGGCAGGCGATATCACGTCTATTGCCACGGGCGAGGGCTGGCTCTATGTGGCCATCCTCATGGATTTGTGTTCGCGGCGTAGTATCGGGTGGGCCATGGAGGATCAGCTCCCCACCGCCCTCACCCGCGCGGCCTTAGAGATGGCGCTTCAGCACCGGGGGATCCCGACGGGGCTGCTGCATCAATCGGATCGGGGGTGGCAATATGCGGCCACGGCCTATCAGCAGC
>Ga0126373_10003196_pt1 | contig 12214 bp, 9 predicted proteins | sample PanSoiMetPlot_11_FD_92545 | JGI IMG/M metagenome (GOLD analysis project Ga0126373, IMG submission 92545) | Tropical forest soil microbial communities from Panama - MetaG Plot_11 | ecosystem: Environmental > Terrestrial > Soil > Tropical forest > Bulk soil | place: Panama | collected 2016-02-17
ATTTCGCCCAAGCCTTCGAAGTGAAATATCTCGATCAAAATGGCCAGTTGCAGCATTGTTGGACCACCTCCTGGGGGCTTTCCACCCGCGTCATCGGCGGAATTATTATGGTGCACGGCGACGATCAAGGTCTCGTGCTCCCGCCCAGACTGGCTCCCACTCAAGTCGTCATTGTTCCTATCTTCAAAACCGACGAAGAAAAGGCTACCGTCTTCAAAACGGCCAAAGCACTCAAGGCCCAACTCGTCAAAGCGAACCTCCGCGTTGCACTCGACGAACGCGAGGGCTTCAGCCCCGGCTGGAAGTTCAACGACTGGGAAATGCGCGGCGTGCCTTTGCGTATCGAACTCGGTCCTAAGGACGTGGCCAAGCAATCCGCTATGCTCGCGCGTCGCGATCGTCCCGGCAAGGAAGGGAAGATGAGTGCCTCACTGGCCGACCTTCCTCTCACCGCAGAAAAATTACTCGCCGAAATCCAGCAAGCGCTGTTCGACAAGGCCTTGGCTTTCCGCCGCGCCAATACCCACGAGACCAGTACCTACGACGAATTCAAGAAGGCCGTCGAGAGCGGGTTTGCCTTCGCTTATTGGTGTGGAGACGACGCATGCGAATCCGCCATCAAGGAGGAAACGCGAGCAACCATGCGCTGCATCCCTCTCGATCCGGATGCGGTCTTGGGCCATGGCAACTCCACCGGCCCTAGCCTCTGCGTTCATTGCGGTAAGCCCGCCACGGCTCGCGCCATCTTTGCGCGCGCTTACTAGCTGTCGCTGGATCATATAGCTCCCGCTGCCTTAATAAGGCGTTACCCGCAAGAACATCTCGCACCGCGTGCGCTCGACAGGCGTTTCTCCCTCTGTTAGCGTAATTTTATCGGGCACGCGATTTCGTCGGCCGGGCTTTCACTTCGGCTGGCACCTGGAGCTACTTTTCGTGAGGCGTCACTTGAAAGCTTGCCGCAGGGAAGAAGGTGGTGAAGGCCGCCTGAAAGCCCTCATTTACACGGCGATTCTGGTCATCGGTGTTTTTGTGGCGTTCAAACTCGTCCCGCTCTACGTGGCGCAATACCAGCTTAAGGACAAAATGGAAGAGCAGGCCCGTTTCGCGGTCGTCAATCGCTATTCCGAGGATCAGGTCCGCGACAATATCTTTCGCGTCATCGAGGACCTCGATATTCCCGCCAAACGCGAAGATATCAAGGTAGCCAGCACGACCCACGGCATCTCTATCAGTGTCGACTACACCGTTCCCGTCGACTTCCTGGTTTATAGGACGGAAATGAACTTTTCTTCCACCAGCGAGGGCCTGGACATCATGAAGTAGCTGCTCCGGCGAGCGCTTTTGCTTGGGGACTTCGTCTTTTCCGAGGCCGCGGCTGCGACTTTGCACTTGATTCAGGTTGCGAGACAATAGAGGCGCCGGCCCTAAGGGAGTGTTTCATTGCGTTTCCGCCTTCAAAAAGGCTTTTGGACCTCGGTGTTTGGTCTGGGCCTGCTCGCCTGCATCGCCCTGTGCTTTCTCCTCGCCGCCGGCGTCTTCACGTTTTACTACATCAAGTTTTCCAGAATGATCGATGCCCGCCTTTCGGGCCACGTCCTTCAGAACACTACCCAGATTTTTTCTGCGCCTGGTCACATTTCCGACGGACAGGCTTGGGGCGTCGAGGACCTCGTGATGTACCTGCAGCGCTCGGGTTATCGGCCTGAGGCCGATGAAAATTCCCTGGGCGAATACACCATCAGCGGTAACACGGTCGACATTCGCCCGTCCAAGCTCTCCTATTTCGGTGGCTCGAACGCTCTCGCCGTTCAATTCAGCGGCAAGACCATCCGCTCGATCCGCGCCCTTAGCGGCGGCCCTGACCTGGGCGCTGCTGAAATTGAACCTGAGCTGATCACAAATCTTTTTGACAGCGCTCGCGAAAAGCGCCGTCCGGTTCGTTATGAAGACTTGCCCCCGGTCCTTGTCCAGGCCATTCTTTCCGCGGAAGACAAGCGTTTCTTTGAACACCCTGGCTTTGACTTCATCCGCATTTTTGGTGCCGCTTGGGCCGACCTCCGCCACAGCCAGCACATGCAGGGCGCCAGCACCATCACCATGCAGGTGGCGCGCACTTACTTCCTGACAACCGACCGCACCTGGAAGCGCAAGCTTTCTGAAGCCATACTCTCTTTCGAACTCGAGCAGCGCTTCACCAAGCAACAGATTTTCGAGATGTACGCTAACGAAGTGTACCTTGGCAATCGCGGCAGTTTCGGCCTGCGAGGATTCGCTGAAGCCAGCGTCGCTTACTTCGGCAAGGATCTCCGCCAGTTGTCTCTCCCTGAGTGTGCCTTTCTCGCAGGCCTGATCCGGGCGCCCAACTATTATTCCGTTTCCGACCGTCATCCCGAGCGCGCCGCCCAGGCGCGTGATCGCGTGCTCGCGCAGATGGCAGAGAACAAGTACATCACCGAAGCGGACGTGCAGGAAGCGAAGCGCAATGCGCTGGTTCTCTCGCGTACTTCCATTGTCGGTAGCGAAGCTCCCTATTTTGTCGACATGGTCAAAGACCATTTGCTCGAAAAATATTCCGAACAGGAGCTCCTCAGCTCTAACTATCGCGTCTACACGACCCTCGACCCGCAGGTTCAACGCGCTGCTGCCGCCGCCATCGATGCCGGGATGAAAAACGTCGATGCGCTACTGGCCAAGAAGTACGAAAAAGCGCGCAAGGCCCACCCCAAAATGAAACCGGAGATCGTTCCGTCACCGCAAGTTGCCCTGGTCGCCCTTGATCCCCGCACGGGCGAGATCCGGGCGCTCATTGGCGGGCGGGACTACGGACAGAGCCAGTTGAATCATGCTCTGGCCCACCGCCAGCCTGGTTCGGTGTTCAAGCCGTTCGTCTACGCCGCCGCCTTCAACAACGCCGTTGACGGGGCTCAGCCCCTCGTCACTCCGGCAACGACGGTCGACGACGAGCCCACGGTGTTCGAATTCGACGGGCAGGAGTACACCCCCAACAACTACGGCGAACGGTTTATGGGCAACGTCACTGTGCGCCAGGCGCTGACAAACTCGCTGAACGTGGCCACCGTGAAGGTCGCGGAAATGGTCGGCTATGGACGCGTCGTCCAAATCGCGCGTCAAATGGGTTTGGGCTCCAATATTCGGCCCACGCCTGCCGTCGCTCTCGGTGCGTATGAGCTGACGCCGGTCGAAGTGGCGGGTGCCTACACGGCTTTTGCGACCATGGGTACTCGCGCTGAACCTATGTTTGTGAGAGGCGTTGTCGGCGCGGGTGGAAATTTGCTCGAAAAAGCCTCGGCGGCAAATAAACTCGTGCTCGACCCGCGTGTCGCCTACCTGGTCGACAGCATTCTCATCGACGTGATCAACAAGGGTACCGGTGCCCAGGTGCGGGCCAAGGGCTTCACTCTGCCGGCTGCGGGGAAAACGGGCACTTCCAGAGACGGCTGGTTCGCTGGCTTTACCAACAATCTGGTGTGCGTGATCTGGATTGGTTTCGACGACAATCACGACCTGGGGCTTGCAGGCGGCGCTGCCGCCGCACCGATATGGGCGGACTTTATGCTTCGCACCACGGCTCTGCCGGGCTACCGTGACGTCAAGGACTTCGAAAAGCCCGAGGGCGTCGACTCGATCCTCATCGACTCGGACACCCTGCAGGTGGCCACTCCGAACTGTCCTCTGACACGCGAGGAGGTCTACGTCGCCGGCTCGCAGCCCACCCAGCTTTGTGAAGTGCATGGCGGCCATGGACCGGCCACCGCCGTCGGCTCGTTCCTTTCTCATATTTTCGGCGGTGGTTCGCCTCCTCCTCAGCCTGTGGCTAACCAGAGCGGCGTGCCGGGCCAGGAGCCAAACGCCGTCTTGCGGCCAGCCGACCCGGCCAATGGCCAATCCGACAAGGCCTCGGATAAGAAAAAAGGCCCACTTCAGAAGATTTTTGGTAATATCTTTGGAAATAAGAAGAAGAAAGAGCCCGAGAATCCTCCTCGGGACAAAGGAGATTCGCCATGACCAGGCTTTTTCTGGCGATTCCGGTTCGTCCTCTCCTCTTTGTATCCTTCCTCCTTTTTCCGTCCTCTGCTCAAACGAATCCCGACTCATCCGCAGTACAAACGGCCGCAAGCGTCTCAGGCGCACAAACCGCGAAACTGTCCGAAGAAGACATGGGCCGGCTTTATCTCGTCCGCAAGCAATACCACGAGGCCCAGGACTTGTTTTACAAGTTGACTCAGGAACAGCCGAGAAACGCCGTCTATTGGAACGAACTCGGCATCAGTTTTCACAATCAAATTGAGCTGGGTGCTGCCCTCAAGTGCTATCAGAAAGCGGCGAAGCTCGATCCCAAGTACCCCGACGCGCTTAATAATATTGGAACCGTCTGGTACGAGCGAAAACAATACAATAAGGCGATACGCTCCTATAAGCGGGCGCTCACTTTGCGCAAGGATTTCGCTCCCTTTTACGTGAATCTTGGTTACGCCTATTTTGGCGCGAAGAACTTCGAGGACTCCATCACCTCCTTCCGCAAGGCCCTGAGTATTGACCCGGACGCTCTTGACCCCTCGCGCTCCCGCTCCGGCACCATCATTCAGGACCGCTCTCTCGCGAGCGACCGTGCACGGTTTTATTTCCTCTTGGCCAAGTCCTTTGCCCAGTCTGGCAACGTCGAACGCTGTGTTATTTACCTGCGGAAAGCAAAAGACGAAGGCTACAAGGATCTAAATACGGTGAAGTCCGATCCTGCCTTCGCTTCTGTGCTCACGGATCCGGCTATCCAGGAAATAATCGCTCCAAAACCAGTTGAAGAGGCTCAGCCGTAGTCGTTCCGCGTCAACCGCGACCCCCCTGCCGGCGCTCGCCCGACGCGGCGGCGGCGCGTCCATCGAGTTGCTCCTCTGTTACAATGACCCCAGGATGATTGTGCGCCCGCTCCGTATTCGCCATTTGCGTCGCGTCCTCATCGCACTTTGTTTCCTCGCTGGCGTCGGCCGGCTGGCCGCCCAGCAATCCCTACCCGGCGCCTCTGTCGCTCGCGCTGCCTTGCCTCAAGAAGGCATTTTTCTCGTCTTCCCGTTTGAGAATGTCGGCTCCGCCCCTCGCCTTGACTGGATTGGCGAAGGACTCGAGGAACTGACTATCCAGCGTCTCTCCGCTGCCGGTCAGCAGGTCTACTCGCACAACGGTCGCATCAACGAGATGGATCACTATGGCTTGCCAGCCTTCGCAAAGCTAAGCCGTGCCACCATGCTGCACATTGCCCAGGAACTGGACGCCGACTTTATCGTTTTCGGCAATTTCACTTCCGATGGCAAGAGCCTCACCGTCAACGCACGCGTGCTCCGCGTCAGCCCCATTGCGCTGCTGCCGATAGCCTCGGAAAACGGTCCACTTTCGTCGCTCATGGACCTTCACATGCATCTTGTTTGGGAATTGCTTAGCACCACCGACCACGCTTACCCTTTGAGCCTCGGCGAATTCTCCAAGCTGCAACGGCCTTTGAGCCTCGCCGCTTTTGAACAGTACATTCGCGGATTGATCGCCAATGATGACGAGGTCCGCCTGCGTGACCTGCGCGAAGCGATGCGCCTCGAGCCCGGCTGGCCCGATCCGGCCTTTGCTCTCGGGGAGGTCTACTTCCAACGCAACGACTGCTCTGCGGCCTTACCCTGGTTCGCGCGCGTGCCCCGCACCCATGAACGCGGTGTCGAAGCCCTTTTTTCCATTGGAGTCTGCCGTCTCCGTCTCGGGCAACCAGATAAGGCCCAGGAAATATTTGCGTCGCTCCAGGAAGATCTCCGCCGCAACCTGATTAGTGGCGCCGATCTTCCCGAGATTCTCAACAATCTCGGGCTATCCCTCGCGCGGCAGGGCAATTTCTCTCTTGCGCTTTCAGCCCTCGGACGCGCTCGCGACGTCGACCCGGATGAGGACGACTATCCCTTTAACCTCGGCGTGCTTGCCCTTCAGCAAAAGGAACCGACCGTAGCCGCAACCCACTTTGAAGAAGCGGTCCACCGCGAGCCGGACAACGCCGAGAATCGCGCTTTCCTGATCTATTCGCTCGACAAGCAAGGGAAGAAATCGGAAGCCGACGCGGCGCGCACCGCCGCGGACGAGGTTGTCGGAGAGAAGGGGCTTCCTCTCCTTAAGCTCGATTCGAAGAGTGCCGATTCTTTGATCAAATTTCAACGGGTTAAGCCCGAACTGGACACGACCTCCCTGCGGCTGGAGCTCGAGGGTCCGCGTCTCCAGCGCGCCGCTGATTCCGCCCCCACGGCTTTTGCAACCGACTCCACGGTCGCCCATTTGCGGCGCGGCCGCCAGGAGGTAGTTGCGGGGCGTCTCGACGCTGCGGAACAGGAATTTCGCGCCGCGCTCGCAATCGACCCCCACAACGCCTCGGCGCATGATGAACTGGGCGAAGTCTATCGCCGAAGGGGTAAACTGAACGAAGCAGTCAATGAACTGCAGCTTTCCCTGGCGTCGCGTGATTCCGCGGCTGTTCGTACCACGCTCGCGCGCGTTTACCTGGAACAGAAAAAGCCGGATCTTGCGCGAATCGAGGTGGAAAAAGCCGTTAAGCTCGCTCCTCACTATCCGCCAGCAACGGAATTACTCGAGCATTTGCAAAGGAACAAACCCACGGGAGGTGCTCAATGATCACTCGTGGAAAAATCAACCCAGCGTATATCGCCGTCGTACTTTTTGCGGCTACCTCTGCGCTTCTCGCGCTTTCCCCTTTTCTCGCTTCAAACACCGCTGCCTCGGAAAACACTTCAGCCCCCCTCGTCCTGGAACTTAAGCTCGACGGTGTCGTCGCGCCAATCCTCGCGAACTACATTGACGAGGGTCTCGCCGATGCCGCCAAGCGCAATGCAGCGCTCGTACTCATTACCATGGACACCCCCGGTGGCCTCAGCGATTCGATGACCGATATCATTCACCACATTCTCGACTCTCCCGTGCCCGTTGTGGTCTACGTTGCTCCGAACGGCGCCCGTGGTGCCTCCGCTGGCTTCCTCATTCTGCTCTCGGCCGATGTCGCGGCCATGGCCCCGGGGACCCGCGCCGGTGCCGCGACTCCGATTCTGATGAACGGCTGGTTTTCCATGCCGATGGATGAGGTGCTTCGAAAAAAGATCAACAACGACGCCACGGCCTTTCTGCGAAGCTTCACGGAAAAGCGCGGCCGCAATCCTCAACTGGCCGAAACCGCGATTAGCGAAGCCCGCGCATTTACCGAAAAAGAAGCCCTCGACGGACATCTCATTGACCTCGTCGCTTACAGCCAGAGCGAATTGCTTCGCAATTTGAACGGCCGCGAAATCAAACGCTTCGACGGCCGGACCTCAAAACTGTCTCTCGAAAACTACAGCGTGGCGGAATTTCACCTTTCGGCCCGCCAGAAATTTCTCGTGCGCATAGTTCAGCCCGATGTTTTGTTTCTTCTTTTGCTTGTCGGTGCTTTGGGGCTGTACACGGAATTCACCCATCCAGGTGTGGTTGCTCCCGGAGTTGTCGGCGGCATTTGTATGGTCCTCGCTCTCTACGCGATGGAACTCCTGCCGATCAATTTTGCGGGTGTTTTGCTGATCATCCTGGCACTGGCTTTGTTTATCCTCGAAGCCAAAATATCCAGCCACGGTGTTTTGCTGCTTGGTGGCATCGTCTCCATGCTGCTGGGCGCGATGTTCCTGATTCGCTCGCCACTGACGCCGGGAGGGGTCAGCTTCGGCGTCGCCTTGGCAACTACTCTGCCATTTGCCATCCTGACGGTTTTCCTGATGCGCCTCGTGCTCAAGTCAAGAAAGTGGAAAACTGCCACCGGCAAAGAAGAACTCCTGGGATCGGAAGGAATTGTCACTTCGGCCTTATCCGCACATCGCGAGGGCATGGTTCGTGTCCACGGCGAACTCTGGCGCGCCAGGTCTGAAGAAGACCTTCCGGAAGGAGCGCGCGTGCGCGTCCGCCACGTGGAGGGCCTAAAACTCGATGTTGAACCGGTCGGCGCTGCTGGACTCGGCAGCAAATAACGATTCTGGACAGCTGAGGAGGGCACATGTTTCAAATTTTCGGGATCGGTACGCTGATTATCGCGGCGTTCGTTCTGCTGTGGATCTGGAATTCCATCAACATCATCAAGGAGTGGGAGCGCGGCGTCGTCCTAAGGCTCGGCAGGCTTCTGCCCGAAGCCAAAGGCGCCGGTCTTCGCCTGGTTTTTTGGCCCATCGAAACGCTCTATAAAGTCAGCCTGCGCCTGGAAACGCTCGACGTACCCCCGCAGGACATTATCACCCACGACAACGTCTCGGTGAAGGTCAATGCCGTGTGCTACTTCCGGGTGGTCGACGCCAACCTCGCTCTCTCCCAAGTGCAGAATTATCAGTATGCTACCTCCCAGCTCGCGCAGACCACTCTGCGCAGTGTGGTCGGACAGTTCGAGCTCGACGAGATCCTTGCCCAGCGCGACAAGGTCAATTCCAAGCTCCAGGTCATTCTCGATCAGGACACCGAGCCTTGGGGCATCAAGGTCAGCAAGGTCGAAGTCAAGCAGGTCGACATTCCCGAGCAGATGCAGCGCGCCATCGCCAAACAAGCCGAAGCCGAACGCGAGCGCCGCGCCAAAATCATTCATGCCGACGGCGAATACGAAGCTTCGGCGAAGCTGGCCGAGGCCGCCAAGGTACTCGAAACGCAACCCTCTGCCATACAACTTCGTTACCTCCAGACCCTGACCGAGATAGGTGTCGAAAAGAACACAACGATTGTTTTCCCGCTCCCTATAGATATTATTAATAGCTGGGTAAAGTCTTTAGGAGGTGCGTCGAAATAAGCATGGCGTCTGGAGGGGGAAAGCGGAGCGCGGGAGAACGTGTGCTTGAGAGCAAGCACGTTATCGGCCTCTTTTTGATCATGCTGCTTTTCTCAGGCTTGTTCTTCACCCTGGGCTACGTCATGGGCCGCAACCAGTTCGATAACCCTGTGCGTGTGGCGGCCTCTGGTTTCAACCGGCCTGACCCCGCCGTCCTCCCTAAGGCAGACCCTGCGCCAAAGAAGGCACCCGCAATATTCCCCTACGAGACAGCGTCTGATCCGGCCACTTCCTCCAACTCCGATTGGGAGTTCTACCGAAACAAACAGCCGGCCAAGAGCGAGCCGCGCCTGGACCCTGCGCCCAAGGCTCCTGCAGTTTCGCCTGCTTCGACGCCCGTAAGTTCGAAGACGCCCGTCGTGCCAGCCTCGACGCCGGCAAAAAACGCCGTCGGCACTTCGAGCGCACCTTCGATCCCTCCCGGTGGAGCCCTCATGCTGCAGGTGGCCGCTTGTCTCCACCAGGACGACGCGACTGCCATCGCCAGCAGTTTGCAGAAAAAACATTACACGGTCGTCGTTCTGAATCCGCAGAAAGATAGGTATTACCGCGTGCAAGTGGGGCCGTTGAAAGACCAAAGGACCGCCGAAGCTACCAAGAAGGGGCTTGAGAGCGCGGGCTTCAATGCGTTTTACGTCAAGCGCTGATGTCTTCCCGGTCATGGCATTTGTATCTGCGGCCTCACCGGCTGCCCGATGCACCGGCGGCCCTCCGCCTGCTCTTTGCAGCTTCGAGTGGCGCGACCCTTTCGCTCTCCTACCACGGCTCCTTCCTTAGCGTGTACTCCTGGTTTTCTCTGGCCCTGCTGCTCTCGAGCATTATTGGCGCGCGTCCGCTCGTCGCATTCTTCTGCGGATTTCTTCACGGACTCATCTTTGTATTGACCTGCGTGCCATGGATTGCCGAAGTGCTGGCGGTTCACGGCGGCATGTCCACTGCCGCTGGATGGGCTGTGCTCTTGCTGATTGCGACTGTCTGGGGTGCCTCCATCGGCTTATTCGCCTGGATGGTCCGCCGATTGTGGGGTCTTAGTCTCTCCTTGGCCCTTTTCGCTACCCCTTTTCTGTGGATTTCCACAGAAGTCCTGCGTGCCTACCTGCCCCAGATCAGTTTTCCCTGGGGATTGCTCGGCTACCCCGCGGCGGAAAATCCCGCGTTCATACAATTGACGACGCTTACGGGCATCTATGGCTTGTCGTTTCTCGTTGCAGCGTTCAATGCGCTGCTGGTTTGGAGCGATAGCGCGCTCCCAGGCGAGAAGACCCGTCGGGTTGGAACCCTGCTCGCCGTCGTGGCCACGTTGCTGCTCGTCGGGTGGATTGGCCCTCGCTTTGTTCCGAAGGCCGAGCCTCATCATCTTGCCCGCGTCGTCCAGCCTAATTTCCCGGAGCAGATGGAATATCAAGGCGACTGGTACGCTCAGCATCAAGTCGATCTTGCCGACCTTGCCCGCTTGAGCCTGCGGCCTTCCCCAGGCTCTCAGCAACCGGACCTCCTCATCTGGCCCGAAGCCCCCGCCCCCTTTTCTTTTCAGGATCCGCGCTTCGGCCCCTTCATCTCCCGCTTGGCCACGGAATTTCGCGGTCCCGTCATTGTCGGCATTATCGAATGGAAGCCCGGCACCGAATTCTTAAACGGGGCCGAGCGACCGGTACTCTTTCCCTACAACAGTGCCGCAATGCTGAACGAAAACGGCCAGCGCATTTTTTCCTACGACAAGATTCACCTTGTCCCCTTTGGCGAATACGAGCCCTTTCCCTTTATCCATCAAGTCGTCACCAGCGTCTCAGAAGAAGTGGGTGGCTTCCACAAGGGCAAAGATCGCGCCGTCGGCAAATTCCCCAACGGCAACACCTTTTCCGTCTTCATTTGCTACGAAGCCATCTACGCCATGGAAGTGCGATCCTTCGTTGCGCGTGGCGCCCAACTGCTGATCAACATCTCGAACGACGGCTGGTTCGGCAAGTCCGAAGCCGCCGAGCAGCACCTCCGCATGGTCCGCGTCCGCGCCGTTGAGAACCGCCGCTGGATCATCCGCGACACAAACAGCGGCATAACCGCCTCCATCGATCCTTACGGCAATATCTCGCGCGTCTTGACGCGTGACGTGCGCGACTCCGCCGACCTGCGCTACGATTTCCGCACCGATGCGACGCTTTACACTCGGTTCAACGACTGGTTTGCCTGGATGTGTGTGGTCATTTCCGCTATTCTGGTTCTACTTACTTTCAGAAAGGCGAATTGAAACTGCCCCACGCGGTTTCGGCGAAAAGCATGATTCTCGAAGATTTGGAACACCAGTATGACGGCTTGAAGCAACGCATTACCCTCGTGCGGAGTTATCTTTGACCCGCGGCAGAGCAGCGCTCGCCTGAAATCTCTCGAAGAACGCGTAGCCAGCCCCGATTTCTGGAGCAATCAGGAAGAAGCGCAAAGCGTCCTCAAAGAACGCAAGCGTGCCGAAGACCAACTCTCGGCCGATTCCAAGCTCGTCTCTCTGTCTGGAGACATCGAAACCTACATCGAGCTCGCTCATGCAGAGACCAACGCGACGCAGCGCGAAGATCTGCTGAAGGAGCTCAGCCGCGAACTCACTTCGGCCGACACGTATGTCAGCGAACTCGAAACCCGCACTCTGCTCTCCGGCGAAAACGATCACCTCAACGCCATCATGACCATCAAGCCCGGCGCCGGTGGCACCGAGTCTCAGGACTGGGCTTCAATCCTCCTTCGCATGTATCTTCGCTGGGCTGAGCGTAAGGGCCTCGACGCCGCGGTTCTCGATGAGACCCCGGGCGAAGAAGCCGGCATCAAGAACGCCACCATTCAATTCAGCGGTGAAAATGCTTACGGGTTGCTCGCGGGCGAAACCGGTGTTCATCGCCTCGTTCGCATTTCTCCCTTTGATCAGGCCGCTCGCCGTCACACTTCTTTCGCCTCGGTTTTTGTGATTCCGGAGATTGACGACCGTATCGAAGTGAACATCAAGCCCGAGGACCTGAAGCTCGATACCTTCCGTTCCGGCGGCAAGGGCGGACAAAACGTCAACAAGGTCGAAACCGCTGTCCGCATCACGCACATTCCCACGGGCGTCGTCGTCGCCTGTCAGATGGAGCGCAGCCAGCACAAGAACCGCGAAATGGCTATGAAAATGTTGCGATCGAAACTCTATGATCTCGAAATGCAAAAGCGCCGCGAAGAAAGCGACAAACTCGACGAAACGAAGATGGACATTTCCTTCGGCAGCCAGATTCGTTCCTATGTGATGCAGCCCTATCGGCTCATCAAGGACCACCGCACCAAATTCGAAGTTGGCGACGTCGACCG
>Ga0126373_10003197_pt1 | contig 12213 bp, 11 predicted proteins | sample PanSoiMetPlot_11_FD_92545 | JGI IMG/M metagenome (GOLD analysis project Ga0126373, IMG submission 92545) | Tropical forest soil microbial communities from Panama - MetaG Plot_11 | ecosystem: Environmental > Terrestrial > Soil > Tropical forest > Bulk soil | place: Panama | collected 2016-02-17
ATGTACCGCACCACAACTTTCCATTGCTTCGCTGAGCGCATACGCTTCGGGCGAGCTGCTCCACGTGACTGATGACCTTGAATTTCTCCCCTTCGGCGCCGGGAGCGAGCACCTTCCGGTAAGTCGTGAAAACATCTTCCAGCGGCACACCGGGACGAAAATCGCTGAATTTCTTGCCCGGATTCAGCACCCGGCCAACTCCGAGCAGATGACACTGTTCGCAGATGCTGTCGCGAGCCGGTCCGGCCAACTTGGCCGGATTAATGATGGTGCCAGGCCTCGGATCCCTCAGGTGCCTCTCGGCAGACCCGTGACATCGCTCACAGGTAATCGCTTCCGCTCGGAACGGCGGCGAACGGTACTCGTTCGTAGTCCCGGGAACTTTCAATGCCGAACCGGAATGGCAGAACAGGCAGGCATCGCTGACGGGCCGGGTGAAATCCGGGTTCGGCAGGTTTTGATATCCGGGAGCCAGATCGTAGGTTTGGCGGCTGTTGTAGTAGGCGACCGGCGATTGGAACAGATGATTCGCAAGATCAAGAAGATATCCGGCCGCGTGCTTGCCTGAACCGATCACGTAATCGATGCGATAGCTGGTTACTTGCCCTTCGCTCTCCAGGCGTTGCCAATATCCATCGCTCGAGGAATGAATCGTGATGCGGGAATCGCTGGTGGTAACGGCGCCATCCGGTTCCTGGCCCGCGCGGCGGAGGGAATGCGCCATTGCCGTACGTTCGAATCCCTGGACTTCATCGGCATGACAGAACTGGCACCGTTGCGCTCCCTCAGGCTGTCCCAAACTCGAAAACGAAGAAACCTTGGCGCCTGTCTGTGCGGATGATTCACGAACGGATTGGCCATGTGCGGCAACGAGGGTCACTGCAACCAATAAAAAAAACAGCAGGGGACGCACATGGTCACGTGTTGAAGACATGGAAGGTTTGTGATCGGAAACAAGGGTAACCGAAGCACTCGAAGCAGCGCTCGCTACGGTTTGCCGAATGCGCACCTCTGTGTTGTGATCGGAATGGGGTTGGGTCGTCTCAGACAAAAGGCGAGACACCAAACCGCTCGGACACCGGCTACTGCTTCTTCTCACCTTTCATGTCCCGACCTCCCTGGTGCAGGATCATGGCAGTCGCTTCGCCTTTTTCGTTCCGGATGAACTCAATCTCGGCATCGACGACCTTCGGGAAGAACATCGTCTCCGACTCTGGAAAGATTGGGACTTTCGGCTGACCGGTGGCCTCGGTTATCAGCTGGTTTCCTTCCAGAGTGACGGCGATCGAGAATCCGGGCGTCAACTCGTAGGTGCCCACGTATTTGGCGAGGACTTGAGGAGGCACCGCGATCTCTTTGCGCTCAGAGGCCAGCACGACCTTCTCGCCATGCACAACCGCAGCCAAATTATGGCCAATTTCCCCGGGTGCCGCCCCGTTCAGGTTCGCCAGAACGATCACAGCGAGTTTCTCATTGGGATAATAGGAAACGTAGGTATTAAATCCCTCAATCCCGCCCCCATGGTCGATCAGTTTGTGCCCATGGTCTTCGCGCACACCCAGGCCAAAAGCGTAATCACTTTTGAACGGCGTAGTCATCTTCTGTAGCTCAGGAGCTGAGAGCACCTTTCCGCCGAACAGCCCTTCTTCCCACCGCATCAGATCTTCGGTCGTCGAGTACAAGGCCCCCGCCGAAAACGGGATGCTCATGTCGATATAGCCGGAATTTATCGTCCCGTTCGGAGCGGGACTGTAGCCGGAGGCACGATGCGCGATGATGGCCGAATTCGAATCATAGCCCGAGTCTTTCATGCCGAGTGGGGTGAAGATGTTCCCCTCGACAAAATCCGCGTACTTCTGGCCGCTAATTTTCTCGAGCAGATATCCCAGTAGCACGTAACCCGAGTTGCTGTATTCCCACTTCTCGCCGGGCTGGAAGTTTAGCGGCTTATCGCGAAAACGCGCCACGAGCTGTTCGGGCGTCGAGGCCTTCGCTTCGGTGGAAGTGTAATCCGGGAAGCCGGTGAAGCTCGGGATGCCAGACGTATGCGTTAGCAGATGATAGATCGTCACCTTGTCCCATGCCGCGGGCGCATCCGCCATATACTTTTTTACCGGGTCGTTGATGTTCAGTTTCCCGCGCTCCTCGAGGAGGAGGATGCTGGCCGAGGTGAACTGCTTCGTCACCGATCCCAGACGGAACTTCGTCGTCGGCGAGTTGGGGATCTTCCACTCGAGATTCGCGTAACCGTATCCCTGGTCAAGCAATACTTTTCCATCGCGCTCGACGAGCACAGTACCCATGAACTTCTGCGCCTCAACCCGCGATTGGATGATCTGCTGCATACGCGCCAAATCGAGCTGCGAGGCGGCTGGCCCGTTTGTTTGGCTTTGAGCGGTCGAAGCAACCGCAAGCACAACTACCACGGCAAAACGAAGTATGATTCCTGAGTTCGCCATACGGTCCGTCATTATAGCCGAGGGCTTTTTACCGAGTTGATCCCCGCCTCGACATCACTCATAAACAGAAGGTAAAGCTGCTTGTCTCTCCAGCGATCAAGAAAATACGATGATTCCTGTAGGGGAAAAAGTGAGACGACAGACCGAAGTCAATCATCATCGTAGAAGTTATGACGGAATCGAAGTGCGCTGATTTTGAAAGGCTGCGATCTGACGTCGATGCCAAGTTGCAGCATTTAATTGAACTGACAACGTTGCTGCTGCAAGTGTTTCGTGCAGGGGATTACAAAGTTTTCAGCCGTTACGATAAGGATTTGGAGAATTCCGTTGGACAAAAAGAGAGAGCCATTGGGGCTTTGCGGCAACACTCGATCGAACATCGATGTCAACCTGGCAAGACTGAATTCATGAAAGAATTCAATGAATGATCGTTTTAAACCTGTTGGTGTAATTCGAGGTTCCTATGGCCAGCTCGAAGGGACTGCTTATTACTCCGTTAGTCCTCGCCGCGATGTCGTTGTTAACAACCGGATGCGGGAGCGGAAGTCCGCGCCAACTGCAATCAGTATCCGTAAGCCCACCAAGCGCCGACGCAATAGATTTTCCCAATGGCCAGGTGCAATTCACGGCCATGGGTACCTATAGTCAACCGCCTTCTCCGTCCGCAATACCCCAGTCGGGATGGTTGTCGGAAGAACCGAATATTGCAACCATCAGCCAGAGCGGGATCGCTCAATGCAATCCCGGTGTATCGGGAGTGGTAACCGTGAAGGCAAGTACAGCCGGGCCGTGCAGCGGTACGGGTTGTACAGCGCCTCTGCTTTCGGGCACGGCGCAACTCACCTGTCCGTGACGCAATCGGGAAACTTCCGATTCAGACCGCAGTGTTTCGCGCGGTTTTTCGCTTCCGGCTAGCGCAATTCGTTTTGCGCGCTCACCCACTCGGCGCTGGCGAGGACCACAGACGTTTCCGCCTGCCGCTGCGGAATTTTCCAATACTTCGGAAGGAGATCATTCTTTTGCTCAGCAGAAAGCAGTCGGAACCCGTGTTTCTCATAGAACCTGATTGCCCACTTCGCGTCGGCCCAAGTGCCGATCAACAAGGGATTGTTCGCCAGTCCGCGCAGGTGCGAAAGCAGCGTGCTTCCAATCCCTCGCCCCCGCGCCCTGGTGCGAACATAGGCATGGCGAATCAGCGTCACTTCGGTCAGCTCTTGAATTCCCATCACTCCGATCAATTCCCCCGACCCCTCATATCCCCAGAACACCACGCCATCCTTTATTTCATGTTCGAGTTCGGACATCGTCATGTAAGGATCTTTCAGGCAGTCGGCAGGAACCACCCCGTCATACGCCCGCGCACCATCATTGATGATGGTCCACACGATTTCGACTTCGGTCGCCGCGTCACATATACGAATCATTTCGGGTACAAGTCTAAGGGAGCAGAGCGCCTTGAGCAATCTGCTGACGCCACCGGAAGCGCCGGGAGAATGCTGCCCGTGTCACTCGAAACTCACGTCGGCCTCTGCGATGTCGCCGGAAGCGGTCAGCGTGAAGGTCTCGATCAGCTCCGCGTTGTCAAAAACTGCCCGATACGCCCGCACTCGCTTTCCGTCCTCGACGCTCTGCCGGACCAGAGCAAATGACTTCAGCGAACCGAAGCCCTTATAGAAGCTATCGGGCTCCGCCGCGAGCTCGGTAAGTGTCCGATGCAATCGCTCGGTCACACTGGGGTCGTTGTCCTCGACCGAGCGGGGAGGCGCCAGGAAGAACTCGGCAACGCCGGCGGCCATCGCCTCCGAATCCATCTTATCGGTGTTTGCCAGAACAATCACCGTCAGCTTGTCATCAACAAAGCGCGTGAAGACCGGAGAAGAACCGGGTGTACCGCCGCTGAACCAGATCGTGTCGCGGCCACGGTAGTGGCCGAGAAGCCAGCCGAGGCCGAAGCCGCCGCCTCCTGCGGGGGTCCAGGACTTCCACATCTCGTCGTAGCTCGACGAGCGGAGTATCTTCCGACGGTCGAGTGCGGCATTCCACCTGGCCATGTCCGCGGCCGTCGATACGAGTTCGGCACCGCCTGTGCCCCAGGTCGGACTCCACCTCGCGCTGTTCACGATGGCGCCGTTTTGCCGCGTGTATTGGGCGGCCCGGTTTTTGATAATGGTGCGGTAGCTCAGCACGCCGGTCGACCTCATCTCCAGCGGCCGAAAGATCACTTCGTTCAGCAGCGTGCCCAGCGGTTTGCCACTCACCTTCTCGAGAACCAGGCGAAGGAGAATGTAGTTCGTACTGCTGTAGTTCCAGCGCTCACCTGGGTGAAATAGCAGAGGATAGGAACTCAACTTGGACACGATTGCCTGGGGTGTGGTGTCCAACTGAAACTGATCCCACGGAATTCCGATTTCATAGAGGTTTTGGATACCTGATGTCATATCGGCCAGGTTTCTGATCGGAATGGGTTTCCATGAGGCTGGCAACTCCGGCAAGAACTTGCCCACCGGATCGTCCAGGGACAGCTTTTCTTCCTCCACCATCTTCATCAGGGCAATCGCCATGAAGGGCTTGGTGATCGAGGCGACGCGGTAGACGGTATCCTTTCCGGCGGGCACCGAGTCTTCCAGGTTCGCGAAGCCGTAGCCCTTTTCGAGCACCACCTCGCCGTCGCGCACCACGGCGATGGACATACCGGGGATCTTCTGTGTTTCCATCTCGGCCTGAATGTAATCATCTAATGGTGGAGCACCTCTTTTGCCGCTGACAAGATAACCGAGCGACAGCAGGAGCGGCTTCAACTCAGCAGCCTCGGCTGCCGCCATGGCGGGTGCGAACTGGAATGCGCCCATGTGAAACCACGCGGCGACACTGAACATTTCCCCTCTCTCCACCGAGGGCGGCATCTTCCGCGCGGAAGCCGAAAGCCGCCCTGCAATTTCTCCCATGCTCCGACGGGCGCTGGGCGGAAGCTCGCGGTCGACCATTGGCGAAAATAGTTGCACTACTCCATTCAAAGACCAATCGTGCAGGAACTGCGCCGGATCGGCGGCGAGGTCCCGGTTCATCCGGTCCAGTACCGCTGTGATGGACTGCGGTGTGAACTCCCATGGCCTCCGGCTGGAATAGACTTGGCCCCCAAGAGTGAGGTAGATATGTTCGCCCGATGCCTGGACGCACGTTGCCACGGTGACTGAGTCGCCAAAATAGCGCTCTTCGATGACTCGTAAATCGCGCGTCGAAGCATGCTCGGGCGCAGGATGAGGGCTCAGAATTATGGAGAAATCTGCCGGGGCGCGAGCAGCGCCAAAATCATACGTGCAACCCTCCGGAACCACTGAAATATAGTGTGGGACAAGGTCCCCAAGTACTTGCGGCAGTTCCCCATGGTCGTGCCGGTAGGCCGTCAATGCAGCGTTCAACTGTTGTGGGTGGGTGCCATCCGTGGCGGCATTGGCAACGGGTAAGCATAGAGCGAATGCAAGGGCACATAGGGGCTTCATCGATCGTTAGACGACCCGGCCGAGCAGACGATAGTCGCTCGGACGAGAATTCAGTTAACGGTGTGTCACCTTTCGGCCGAATCCTGATTCATTTGTCGATGACACTTAACACCGTAACGATTCGTTCACCCGGGTCCGAGAAGAGAAACTTCTCAGGAGCGGACGGTAGATAGAAAGCGGATAGGTCACCGTCAAGGTGAAGAGCTTCCGAGCAATGAAGGTTGCCCACCATGAATGTTGCCAAGTCATACAGCGTCACCGGGTCGCGGCTCACAACCAAGTGGACAATCCTTCGATTCCTTTGATCGACCCCGATAGCGGTGCGACGATAGGACCACTCGGACTGAACTGGAAGGCTGCGGTTGATTCTGCCCGCACTGGCAAGCTGTGGACCAGATTGGGTACCGGCAACGATATGAGGACTACCATGCCAATCCCTTGCAGGCACGATCGCGGCAACGTCCTCATCAGAAATTTGAAATACCGCGCTGTCCCAGGCAAAGTTCCCCGCCCGGGACCCAGTGCCCGTTCTGGTGTTCGCGTCATGGAGTTTTCCTTTCGGCGAAATAAGCAAGCCGAGGGGACGATTGTCCGTACCATAAATCCCGGCGTTCGTCAGCAGAAGAGGTGTCATGCCCCGGCGTGACAGATTGCTGAAGACCTCCGGAAATGTTTCTCTTTTGCCCCCGTCCGAGGTTGTAAAGATGATTCTCTCGGAACGCAAGTCAATTTCTGCGGTGGCGTAGAAGTGCCCCGCGGACGAGACGCATTTCAGCGATAGAGAACCGGGTAACCCGGAAACACAGTTCGACGCTTCAGCCGCAGCTCTAAAGGCCTGTCCTTCCTGTTTTGCGTAGATAACTATCGACGCCGCGAAGCAAAGAACAAGGAACATCAAAGCAGGTTTCTTCATTGCACATGAGTCTACACGTCGATTCTTTTTCACGGGGCAACCTCCAGGCTGGCGGCACGCGGCGTTTACGCCCAGAAGGACCTTGAACAGCATCAGACCGCGGTCAGAGCGATGCCATTGGGTTTGACAGCACTTTCGATTGGGGTGTGTTTAGGCAGCGCCAGTTCCATTTGCCGGCCAGGCCCGAGCTTTCGAGAACTCTGCCGAAGAAACTGGCGCGCAAATTCGTTGACCATCGGTGAATCATCCTCTCGTCGCATGATCAAGCAGGTTTCAAAGCACAACGAAGGATGACATAGAGGGCGCACTGTTACCCCTGCAGCCCGCAGCCCCAGATCACTTGGGGTAGGCAAGATTGCTATGCCCGCGCCCTCCGATACCAGATAAAACGCCTGCTGCGCGGTAATGATATCGTGCGCCTGTCTTATAGGAATTTTTGCTTTCGCCGCCGTGTCTGTTATCCGATCGTAGATCGTTGCACTGACACTTCGTGGAAATAGAATCCATTCATCATCCGCAACGTCCTCGAGTTTCACTTGCTGCTGGTGAGCTGCCGCATGCGTCTCGGGCAGAACGACGCACAGTTGAGTTTCCGCGAAAGGAACGATTGTGAGTTTGCCATCGACCGGAGGAGCGGTAATGAGTGCTAGATGAAGTTCAGTCGCTAATACACTTCGAACCAGTTCGAGGGAGAACTGTGTGAGAAACCGGACTTTCAACCTTGGAAACAATGGCAGCCGAATGGCCAACAGCGTCGAAAGCCATGTTTGATCGGCGTGAGGCGCATGCCCGATGAACAACACGTGCTCATGACCGTTATGAGCTGCCCGTGCCAGATGAATGGCCCGGTCCGCGTGCAACAGGGCGGACCGAGCCTCTTCGACGAAAGTCCGTCCAGCCTCCGTTAATTCGGCAACGCGTTTCCGGTCACGCTTAAATAGCTGGAATGCGTGCTGTTTCTCGAGCTCCGTAATTTGTCGGCTCAGAGCAGACTGGGTGATGCAGAGCCGATGCGCGGCTCGCGTGAAATTCAACTCTTCGGCCAAAATTACGACCGCGTGCAGATGACGCACATCAACCTGGGGCAGCATCGATTCAACCAAGTGGGTTTGGGAGTATCCGCGGCGTGCCGGCTTAGCCCACGTCTATTAAAGGAACCTGCGAAAAGAAAAAAGTATGAAGAGAAAAATTCATGTGTGTTGCCGGTTTGAATCCCAATGACCAGGACCTGGTCTCCACCAGGAACTGGTCTCGCTTGACGGGCTGATTTTAAGATGGCAAGCTACTCCTAAACGCCATAGGGAATCTCGAATTTTCGCTCACGGTCCTATGGACTTCTGACCACCAGGTTCTGTTTTGAAGTCGAGGCCGTCCCGGATGTCCAGCCACGAATTGGGTCCAGAGTGGGTTCTTTCCGGCTTCCCTTCTCCCAGCCCGGGCACTCAAGATCACATCAACGTACTGGCAGCCGTTGCTCACCGGATCTGGCCTCGCATTCAGGCACACGCTGTTAAGGAACAACCCCAAAAGACCCCTGACGAAGCAATTGCCGTCGCGTCGGAAATTTGGGAGTCAGCACTGGAGTCGATTGCCAGAACGATGGTGAGATCGAATGGAAGAGCCATCCCCATTCTCAACCTCGAAGCCTACCTGTTTGGTGTCTTCATCCATCGCTTTAACCGAACTCTCAAGAAAGAGCGCAAAAGGCGTGAGATGTTTCTCCAGGTCGCCTCTGGACGTGACCTCGAGTTGATACGGCAAGCCCATGATTCGAAGGCCGCTCGGGAAATCGAACAATCAGTTCAGATCAGAGAGGCGGTGGAGAGCATGAATGAGTGGACTCGAAAGGTTTGGATCGCCCGGAAGTATGGCTATTCCTGGCGTGAAATCGCCTCTTTCCAGGGGATTACCGAAATACAGGCCAAGTTGAAATTTCGCTACGCGCTCGGACGACTGAGACGGAAGTTGGGATTCTGAACCTGGTCGGTGGCGGTCACTGTGGTTGGTTGTTGGCAATAGCCGTGAACTGTGTTTTCGTTCTACCGAGATGTTAAAGGCAATGCGAACTCTGATCGAACGAAAAGAATTCAACACGGAAGAGAGGCGGATTCTCGATCTGCTCGATCGGGGTCTCGCCCGCGAATTCCCGAACCCTGGGCGCACCGGATGCCCGGGTCCGGAGATTCTCGGAAAAATCGCAGAACACAGTCTTTCACTGGCGGAGGCTGATCCTTGGCTTTCCCATCTCAGCACGTGTACTCCATGTTTTCAAGATTTCAAACAGTTGCGACGCCGAGCCCGGACCGAACGCTCGCCAGCTGTTTTGTGGCTGGCTGCGGCCGCAATCGTGTTGCTCGCAATCGGAGGTTGGCTCTGGGTGAGCAGTCGACAACCAGCACAAATGGCGACTGTTGTAGTCCTCGACCTCCGCGGTCGCGCGACAACGCGCGGAGAAACACCGGGCGGTGCCAATCAACCGCCGCTTGAGATCCCTCACCGAGCGCGGCACCTTCAACTGGATCTGCCGGTAGGCAGCCACGAAGGCACCTACGACCTGGCACTACTGAACGGAAATGGTGACGAGCTTTTGCGCTCGACTGGAACGGCTAGGCTCGAGGATCACGTAGTGATCCTGAAAGCTGATGTCGATCTCAGCGGCATCTCTCCCGGTTTCTATTTCCTTGGCTTGCGACAGCCAGGCATGGAGTGGACGCGATTTGCGATTCGCGTTCTCTAAATTTCGCGAACACCGATTTGGTCTTTCGCAGTAGAGTGACAACACTCGTTTTCCGCTCTTCGTTCTCGGGAGGCTTCCCATTGAGGACTTCCGTTCCGAGTTGAGAGAGTCGATCCGTACCCGACCGGCCATTCCCGGATCGGATTGCCGAAACTGTTTCCGCCTTTCCTGGTGCGCCAAAGTGCGCCAAGCCGATCACCCACAGCAAAGCGACTCCCGATGCGTTTCGCATGGCTGCGATTGCAGCAAGAAGCCCAGATTACTGATAGCAGCATCAGCCTATTCACAGAAACTGTGGCCCAGTCAGATCCGTGCAAGCCCGCGCGGCTCCAGCGGTTTTCGGCAGGAATTACGGGCTCTTGACAGGCAACTTGCTTCATACGCGGCACATCGTAGAACAAGCTATTCTGGGCTGATCTGTTCCGCCGCTCAGGTCCAGTCTGTTCTAGTCAGAGCGATTTCCGGCCGAAGCCATTGTTCTCCTCTCGTTTAAGCAATTCTGGCTTGGCCGTTCGAGGTGTCCTGTGCGGAACAAGCTCTCGTTCCTTTCTGTTACCTCCCTCGCAGTCTTAGTCCCGGTCTGTGCCCTGATGTCGTGCAGTGGTGCCTCGACGGCCAATTCGAAGACAACGCCGACGATCACGTGGCCGGCACCAGCCGCGGTTACGAACCCTACGCCGTTGGGACCAATGCAGCTGGACGCCACCGCCAGTGTGGCAGGCACGTTTGTCTACAATCCACCGGCGGGAACGGTGTTGGCGGCCGGAACGCACACGCTTTCAGTAACATTCACTCCGAACGACACCAGCAGGTACAACAATGCTACGGCGAGCGTGAGCATCATGGTGACTCCTGCAACCTCGCCGACTCCGACTCCGCCGCCGACTCCGCCAAGTTCATCGGTGGCGTACGTGTATGTATCGAGCAGCGCCAACTCACAGATTTTTGCCTTCAGCGCAGACTCCAATGGAACCTTGTCACCGCTGACGGGTTCACCGTTTCCTGGGAGCGCCGCATTCATGGCTGTAAACGGGAAGTTTCTGTTCGCCAACAACGGAAGCGATACCAACATTTCCTCATTCACGATCGCTTCGAACGGAGCCTTGCAACAGGTCTCCACAATTGACGCTTCACAATACAACCAGTTCAAGAATGGTGGTCCGGAAACTCTGTTTCTCGATCACACGGGCACTACTCTCTATGCCGGCGACATTAACGCCTATGGCACTGAGAGCAACGCCTACCAAGCATTTTCGATTGATTCTTCCACCGGCCAGCTGAATTTCCTGGCTGTTACGCCGGCTGCAGGCCCCAATGCGGGCTCGGTCCTCAGCTTCATCGGGAACAATACCTTCGCCTACTCCTCCGGCTGTAACAAGGGATCGCCGGAAATCTTTGGTTATCAGCGCAACGCCGATCAGACGCTCTCACGGTTGAACCTCAGTCCATCGATACCGACGGCACCGAGGGGCGGCGCCTACTGCCCGTTTTTCGCCGCCGCGGACGCATCGAACCATGTCGCGATTCCGCTCACGCCATTTGCCATATATTCGCAAATCGGGCAGCCACAACTCGCCGTTTACACGGCCGACGGTTCGGGAAACCTGACGACCACGAGCACCTCGGCAAACATGCCCACGAGCAGCATCGGATTCCCCACCGACCTCGAAATGGCTCCCTCCGGCACACTTCTCGCCGTCGCAGGAACCGCCGGCTTGCAGGTGTTCCACTTCAATGGAGCTCAGCCAATTACGCCTTTCACCAGCCTGCTCACAAAAAACCAGGTAGATCAGGTGTGGTGGGACAACGCGAATCACCTCTATGCCCTTAGCCAGTCCGCGGGACTGCTGTACGTCTTTACGGCCACACCAACCGCCATCGGCCAGGCTCCAGGTTCACCTTACACGATTGCCAAACCGCAGAACTTGGCGGTCCTGCCGAAAACATAATCGAAGTCTTGCCCGAGCGTTTCTCTGAAGGCTGCTCCTGTTCTGTTCTAGAAGGGACAGCCGCTTCGGCTACGCTGAACTTCGATCATCTCTGTTTGATCCCTATCGGGTTGGATGTCTCTCCCACGGGAATGAATGCTGCCCAATAAAACGGATTCAACTGGTCTCCATATTGCGTCAGCAGATCGAGTTTGGCATTCCGCAGGGCCGAGCTGGCGCTTTCACCTTGGGCCAGCCTATGGTAGAAGCGCTCCATGAGTGCGCTCGCCGCAGTGTCGTCGGCACTCCACAGGCTCGCGACGACCGATTTCGATCCGGCCACCAGGAACGCCCCAACCAGGTTGCTGATTCCCTCCTGCCCCTCGAATTTTCCCACTCCCGTATCGCATGCCGACAGCGTCGTTAGTTCCGCATTCAGATGCAGGCGGATGATCTCGCGTACCTGTAGCAGCCCGTCGTCTCCCGATTTCGGATCGATACCGAGAACGAGTGCGGATCGCTCCGGATACTGTGTGTCAGCGAAGCCGTGGACGGCCAGATGCAACACGCGAAATTCCGCGAGTGGTTCCTGCTTGAATGCGGTTTCAGTTGCATTCTTCCCCAGTAGGACAACGGCGTCCGGTCCCGCAATCTCACCGATCTGGTCGACCTCCTG
>Ga0126373_10003198_pt1 | contig 12212 bp, 11 predicted proteins | sample PanSoiMetPlot_11_FD_92545 | JGI IMG/M metagenome (GOLD analysis project Ga0126373, IMG submission 92545) | Tropical forest soil microbial communities from Panama - MetaG Plot_11 | ecosystem: Environmental > Terrestrial > Soil > Tropical forest > Bulk soil | place: Panama | collected 2016-02-17
GTTGCCAGTCTCGCCGATGACAGATGACACGCTGATGATGCGGCCGGTGCCTCGTTCCAGCATGTGGTCAAGCGCCGCCTGAGCCATGAAGAAGGCTCCGGACAGGTTGACGGCAATGACCCGCTGCCAGTCTTCGTCCGACATTTTCGCCACGGTCCTGTCGATCGTGATGCCGGCGTTGTTGACCAGAATGTCCAAACGGCCGTGCCGGTCGATGACCTCACGTAGCACGCGGCGGCAGTCCGCGGCGTCACCGATGTTGCCCTCGTGGATGGTGATCAGCTGGTGCGGGTAATCGGAGGCCAGGCTCGCCTGAAGCTTGTCGGCGCCTTCCGCGCCGCGCCAGTAGCCTGCCGCGATACCGGCCCCTTCGGCGGCCAACCGCCTGCAGATGGCCGCTCCGATGCCGCGGGTGCCGCCGGTCACCAGTGCTACGCGGCGGGCCAGAGTCTCTTGATCGGTTGCCGTTGCTACTGTCATGGTCTCCGGACTCGCGGTCGCTGAGCCCGCGTCGGTAGTGGTCACGACGACTCCTTCTGCCGTTAGGTCATGGCGCGATGGTCGCTAACCGGAGCTGACTCGGAAAGTGACAAACGTCCCCTGCTGCGCCGCCAACAGACCCTCTTGCATTGCACCGCGGGGGTGATCAGCTAGCAGGCGCTCCGCCGGCTGCGGCCGGACGATGTGGCAGGCTAGCCGCACGACATCGGAAGGATTGCGAGCGTGACTTGTACCCTGCACGTGTCCTGGGACGAGCGGCTGACTGGCTACAACTTCGGGCCGCAGCATCCGCTCGCGCCGATCCGGGTCAAGCTCACCATGGAGCTCGCGCAGGCGTTCGGACTGCTGGCCCGCGACGGCGTCGCTGTGTCGGCGGCACCGCCCGCGTCCGATGCCGAGCTGGAGCTTGTTCACGACCCGGCGTACATCGCTGTGGTGAAGAACGCGGGTGCGTTCGCCGCGGGCCGGGATGTCGCGCGGCTAGACGCCCCGACGCTGTTGAACCACGGGCTCGGCACCGCGGACGACCCGGTCTTCGCCGATATGCACGAAGCATCCGCCCTGGTCGTCGGCGCGACGCTAGCCTCTGCCCGGGCCGTCTGGTCCGGCTCCACGGACCACGGCGCCAACATCGCCGGCGGGCTCCATCACGCCATGCGCGCCAACGCCAGTGGCTTCTGCATCTACAACGATCCGGCCATCGCCATCGCGTGGCTGCTTCAGCAGGGCGTGGAACGAGTTGGGTACGTCGACATCGATGTGCATCACGGTGACGGCGTCCAGGCCGCATTCTGGGACGACCCGAGGGTGCTCACGATCAGCTTGCACGAGAGTCCGATGACGCTCTTTCCAGGTACAGGCCGGCCGACGGAGACGGGTGGCCCGGACGCCGACGGTTCGGCGGTCAATGTGGCCCTTCCGGCGGGCACCCGGGACGCCGGCTGGCTCCGCGCCCTGCACGCGATCGCGCCGCCCCTGCTGCGTCAGTTCCGGCCCCAAATCCTGGTCAGTCAGCACGGGTGTGACACGCACTGGAGCGACCCGCTGGCCGACCTTCAGGTCAGCATCGACGCGCAGCGCGCAGCTCACGCGCTGCTACACCAACTTGCGCACGAAACTGCCGACGGCAACTGGCTGCTGACCGGCGGCGGCGGCTATCAGCTCGTTCAAGTCGTCCCCAGGACATGGACGCATCTGCTGGCCGAGGCCAGCGGGCACCCGATCGACCCCGCGACTCCCACCCCGGCCATCTGGCGCGAGTACGTCGACTGGGTCGCGGCCGAGCCCGCCCCCGAGCTGATGACGGAGGGCGCGACTGGCGAGTACGCGAGCTTCGACACTGGCTACGATCCGGCCGACCCGGTGGACCAGGCCATCATGGCAACCCGGAATGCCGTCTTCCCGCTCCACGGGCTCCAGCCCTAAGCGTGCCCGCGTCTGCGCCGTGGCCACGGCAGCAGGCCCAGGCTTAGGTCAGGACTGACAGTAGCAGCGGGCGTCGTTCCGGCCCTGGCGTCGCGATGACTGGCACGATGGTGGTTGATGGCCCTAGCGAAGGAGGCGTGGAGATGGAGCACCCCGTTAGCTTCTCTGTCGACTACCCGGACCGCGAACTCAACCGCGTGACGAGCTTCTTCCGAATCTTCACCGTTATTCCGATCGCGATCGTGCTCGGCGCAGTGGCGGGCGGAACCTGGGACTGGACCTACCAACACGGTGGCGGCGGTGCCGCCGCCGGAGCTGGCGGCCTGCTGTTTTTCGGACCGCTGCTCATGATCTTGTTCAGGCAGAAGTATCCGCGCTGGTGGTTCGACTGGAACCTGGAATTGCAGCGGTTCTCCACCCGCGTACTGGTCTACCTAGCGCTGATGGACGACACCTATCCATCGACCGACGACCACCAGTCAGTCCACCTCGAGTACACGTACCCGGACGCGGCCCACGACCTGAACCGATGGCTTCCGCTCGTTAAGTGGCTGCTGGCCATCCCGCACTACATCGTGCTGTTCTTCCTGGACATCGTCGCGATTGTGCTCGTCATCGTGGCCTGGTTCGCAATCCTGGCCACCGGCCGGTATCCCCGCGGTCTGTTCGACTTCGTAGAGGGAGTGATTCGCTGGCACAACCGCGTCATCGGCTACGCACTCACGCTGGTGACCGACGCCTACCCGCCATTCCAACTCTCTCCCTGAGCCCGCGTCACGTCAGTCAGGCGCTCAGCACCACCTTGATGGCTCCGGTGTCGCTGGCGTGCGAAAACACCTCGTACGCCTGGTCGAAGTCGTCGAACGCGAAGCGGTGCGTGACGAGCCTGGCCGCGTCCAGCTGACCGGAGGCGATGAGGCGCAGCAGCGTCGGCGTCGAGTACGCATCCACCAGGCCTGTGGTCACCGTAATGTCCCGGATCCACTGGTCTTCCAGGTGAAATGCGGCCGGCTTGCCGTGCACGCCGATGTTGGCGATCTTCGCTCCTGGCCGTCCCAGGGCAACTGCCAGCTCAAACGTCTCGGGCCGTCCCACCGCTTCGATGGCAACGTCAGCGCCGAGTCGGTCGGTCAGCGCGTGCACTACCGGCAGCGGATCGCTGACTGCATTGTTCACGACCACGTCCGCGCCGAACTGCTTGGCGGCATCAAGACGAAGGTCCGCGTGATCGATCGCGACGATGTGGCTCGGGCTGAAGAGCCTGGCCCCCATGATGGCGGCAAGCCCGACGGGCCCCGTTCCCACGACGGCGACCACGTCGCCGGGTCCGACGCCGGCCTTGAGCACGCCCACCTCATATCCGGTCGGCAGGACGTCGGCGAGCATCAGGGCTTCTTCGTCGTTGACGCCGTCGGGCAGCCGGTAGGTGGACGTGTCGGCGAACGGCACCCGCACAAAGTCCGCCTGCGTCCCGTCGATGGTATGGCCGAGGACCCAGCCGCCACCGCTGAGGCACTGTCCGTAATGACCCTCGCGGCAGTACCGGCACACGCCGCAGCCGGAGATGCAGGACACCAGGACGCGATCACCAGGGCTCATCGTGTGGATCGCGCTGCCGACCTGCTCGACCGTCCCCACCGCCTCATGGCCGAGGATCCGCCCGCGCCGCACCGAGGGCACGTCACCGGCCACGATGTGCAGGTCCGTGCCGCAGATCGTGGTGGCGTCGACGCGCACGATCACGTCGCCGTCATCGGTTATCTGCGGGTCCGGCACCGTGGTGAGCGCGCACCGGCCTGGCCCCTCGTACACCATCGCTCGCATCGTCGTGCACCCCCTGCCATGTCCTCGCGGTCTCAGTGATGCTCGTCAGGCGCTGCCGCCGCGCCGGATGCGCCGTCCAGTGATTCGGGCCGGCGTAATGCGGATGAAGTGCTCACGGTCACCGCCGGCCCAGGAGACCACCCCGACGGCGGCCGCCTCGGCCCGCTCGGCTTCGGTATCGAGGTGGTGCGCCGGCCCCTGGAGCAGCACGCTCCAGCCTTCGCGCGCCTCAGCATCAAAGTCGTCAACCTCAAATGCGACCCGGTACTCGGCGTCGTCGATGCCCGTCCGCAGGTCTTCGTCCGTGCTGCCTTCCGCCGCGGTCCGGAAGAGGATCGCGCCGTTGTGCAGCTTGTAGTTGACCGGGAGCACGGTCAGGTCGAACCGGCCGGCAAACACCAGCCGGCCGATGCCGCCGGGCGCGATGAGCCGCAGGCACTCGGCCTCGTCTAGCCTGTCGAGCACGACATCAGACATCATGTTCTCCTCTCGCGCGGGCGTGGCTAAACATGTTTCTCCGCTCGCGCGGGCGTAGCTAAACCTCTCGTGGATGCTGCGCCGCCCCCCTCGCTTGCCAGCGAGAGGGACCCACCCGCTTCTCGCGGATCCAGATTTCGCGGTGTGCTGGCCGGCTTGGCCAGTAACTCCGCGACCCGGCGGTCGGTCCCTCCCGCCCTTTCGATACCAGCGCGGCAGCCCCGCTCGCTGGTAGGGACGTAGGTCCGCAACCGGGCGGACGTAGTTCTCCGGTTGCCCGCCCGCAGCTGAGACATCGCCGCGCCACCTGCCCGCGGACCGAAGTCCCGCATGATCGGGGCGCACGGCTCTGCTGGTTCACGACGCGACCGCATGATGCTGAGCGCGGCTCAATAAGTCCACCGGCCGGGCGAGGAGTCCGGAGGATCTGCAAGGAGGCAGAAGATGCGCAGGAGGACTTTCGACGCGATGGCAACTGTGGCTGGCCTCATCCTGGCGGCCGTGCTGCTAGTCGCGGGCGTGCTGCTGACGTGGGGCCACACGTTCGTCAACAACGAGGTCGCCAACCAGCTCAGCGCCCAGAAGATTGAGTTCCCGACGACGAGCAACCCCGAGTTCAAGGCGCTGCCGAAGGCAGACGCCGCGGCGATGGGCCAGTACGCCGGCCAGCTCATGACGAACGGCGCGCAGGCCGAGACCTACGCCGACCACTTCATCGCCTACCACCTGAGCCTGATCGGTGGCGGCAAGACGTACTCGCAATTGAGCGCGGCGGCGATGGCCCTACCGACGACCAGCAAGCAATACACAGCCCTGCAGGCTCAGGTTCAGACCGTCTTCCGTGGCGACACGCTGCGGAGCATGCTGCTGAACGCTTATGGGTTCTGGAAGATGGGCCAGATCGCGTTCATCGCGGCCATCGTGTCCTACGCCGCGGCTGGCCTGATGCTGATCCTGTCCTTCCTGGGCTTCATTCACCTGCGGCGGACCGCCCCTGAGGCCGAGATCCTGCCGATCATCGCCACCCGCGTCCACGTCGACGCCAGCTGACGCGACCCGCACTGAGGCTCACGCCCCGTCAGCGCCTCCCGCCGCCGGATGCGGCGGGAGGCCTGCTGCGCCCACGTACGAATCGGGACCATCGTCCCGCCGACTGGTGACTGTCATCCCTGCCTGGCGTTGCTCCGCGACCCGACCATCGGAGTGCGGACATCGCCGCACCAGGCTTAACTTCTGCAAGGAGCTAGACAGATGAGGCCACACGCTGTGGCGGACGCCGCCTCGGTCATCAACCTGAATCATCCAGGTACGTTTTTGCACTGGTCGTTTATCGAGATCTCGGTCGCTAACTTGATCGTGATCGGCGTCATGGTGCTCATATTCGGACTGGCGCTGCTTCTGCCGTTCCCGTCGCGACACAACGCCAAGACCACGGCGCCCGGCACCGGCACGATGGCGGGCGCGACGGGTACCGAGGAACGGAACCTGGCCGACGACCCAGACGCCGACATGTGGACTAACCGCGTCAGGCGGCTCGCGCTGCGTCTCCTGCCCCCTGGCAAGCTGCTGCCGGATCGGCAGCCGGCCTACGTCTCGTCGTGGATCTACACCTTCGGCGTCGCCACGCTGGCGACCCTCGGGCTGGCGATCGGCTCGGGGTTCGCCCTGGCGCTCGGCGGGCCGGACTGGTATCACTACAACTCCGTCGGCCATTTCTTTAACAGCATCCATCTGTGGAGCGTCGAGCTGTTCATGGCCTTCCTCGTGATCCACCTATGGGGCAAGTTCTGGATGGCTGCCTGGCGCGGGCGCCGGGCGATGACCTGGATCACGGGCGTCATCGCATTCATGGCCTCGGTCGTGGAGTGCTTCACCGGCTACTTGTCCCAGTCGAACTTCGACTCGCAGTGGATCGCCACCAACGGCAAGGACGCGTTCAACGCTGTGGGCGCGGGCTCCTTCTGGAACGTCATGAACTTCGGCCAGATGCTCATGTGGCACATCGTGCTGATCCCGATTGTCCTGGTCGCGATCGTCGGCGCGCACATCCTGATGGTCCGGGTCCGCGGCGTCGCCCACCCAATGCCCGCGCGCAACACGCCGCGCCGGAGCCGCGCTGACCGCAAGGCGGCTGCCGCAGCCGACGCAACGCCCTGGCGCGGCGCCACCCGTCGGTACGACATCCTCAAGGAAGGCACCGTCGCGGTCACGATTACCGGCGTACTCGTGCTGCTCATGGCCGGGCTGCTGTCATCGCCTGACTTGCCGCCGCTGAGCGTCCAGACCTGGGCCAAGGCCAGCGCCGCTGACTTTGTCGGCACGGCTGCCGCCGAACTGGACGGGACCGCACTCGCTGCCTCGTACGGACCGCCCTATGACAACGGGAGCAGCGCCGTGCAGCAGGTCGGGCCCGTCAACTGGCAGAGGCTCGCCGGGGTCACCCAGCCGATCAACGCGGCCCAGACGTATGTCCTGTCGCCGCTGTCGAAGCTGGCCCCGACCACGCCGCCGCTGGCTGCCGCGCTCGGCACCTACAACGCTGCGTCCGCTGCCCAGCAGCTGACCTGGGCGACCGCATATGACAAGGCGCTAACCAACAACAAGGTTCCGTTCAACAACGGGCTGCTGAAAGTGCCGGCCGCCGGACCAGTGCCGGTGATGATGTACTACGAGCTGAAGGCGGCGCAGAGCGGCACCATCGACGCCGACCTGCTGGCACAAACCAAGTTCTACGGCACCAACTACACCAAGCCGCTGCTCTTCATCGCTGACGGCGGCTACTACGCCAACCTCGCCACCTCGCTGCACCTGACCGGTGGTCAATGGGGCGTCATGAACGAGACCGGCAGCTACCCCGGCCAGCCTTGGCTCTGGTTGTATCAGCTGTGGTATCACGTCTCGCCATTCCAGAACTCCTCGAATGTGGACGTTTGGGCCGTGTACCTGACCGGCGCCGCCACCATCCTGCTGCTGCTCGTCCCGTTCATCCCCGGCCTGCGGGACATCCCGCGGCTGATCCCCGTCCACCGCTTGATCTGGCGTGGTAACTGGAGCCGGCCCGACGAGCCCGACTACGGAGGCCAGCCCGCCGAGCCCGACCAGGCGGGCCAGCCCGCCAGCCCAACCGCACGGGCGGCCCTGGGCGCGGAGGGCAACGTCGTGTCCTGATCCGACCGGCAGGCGAGATCGCCCGGGCAGCTCGCTACGAGGCTGCCCGGACGGTCCCGTGCTTGGGGGCAGAAGGTCCCGGCGCATCAGGCCGTCCGCCCGCTCCGTTCGTGCCCCCCCGACTGGCAGCCTGGGCATCAAGTACCAAGAGAGCGATGATTCAGGTAGGAGAAACAGCTATGCGCGCGGATGTGGGTGACAGGCTCATAGTCGACGGCGACCACGAACGGACCGGCCTCATCATCGGCGTGCCGCACGCTGATGGCTCGCCGCCGTACATCGTCAAGTGGCTGGCCGATGGTCACATCGCGATGGTCTCGCCGGGCAACTTCGCCCGCGTCATCCCGGCAGGCCGCCAGCTCGCCTAGGCCGCGGCGTGCTGCCATCGGCGCTCCGGGAAGCCGTCGATCTGGCGCCACCGCGAATCTGAGCCATTCGTCGCCGTTCACCGGGACCAAGGTCCTCAAGCGGCGCAGGTAGCCGCGGCTATCGTGGATATGACGGGCGGGGCAGGCCCCGTTCCCGGCCAAGGTTGTTGTGCGTGATCGCGAAGGGCAGCTGGGATGACGGACGCTATGCAGGGCCCGAAGGACATCAAGGTGTTCCTGCTTGATGACCACGAGATCGTCCGGCGTGGGGTCAAAGACATGCTCGAGGCCGAGCCCGGCATCAGCGTCATCGGGGAAGCTGGCACGGCCGAGTCCGCCTTGGCGAGGATTCCCGCGCTGATGCCGGACGTGGCCGTGCTGGACGTGCGGCTGCCCGACGGCGACGGAGTCACTGTCTGCCGCGATATTCGATCGAGATATCCGCAGATCGCCTGCCTGATGCTGACTTCGTTCGGAGACGACGAGGCGCTGTTCGACGCGATCATGGCCGGCGCGGCCGGCTACGTGCTGAAGCAGATCCGCGGCACCGACCTGGTTGGCGCCGTCCGAACTATCGCGTCTGGCGAGTCAATGCTGGACCCGGAAGCCGCCACCAAGGTCATGGCCCGGATGCGCGACCAGGCCAATAAGAAGGACCCGCTGGCCGGCCTGACGCCGCAGGAGCGGAAGATCCTCGAGCTCATCGGCGAGGGCCTGACCAACAGGCAGATCGGCGCGCGGATGTACCTGGCGGAGAAGACGGTGAAGAACTACGTCTCGGCGCTGTTCGCCAAGCTGGGTATGGAACGCCGGACTCAGGCTGCGGCGTACGCGACTCGCATCTTTGACCAGGCCGGCCACTAACCGCCAGATCGAGGTGTGCGTCGCGCTAGTTCTGGTCGGCGGGCTCCCCGGCACCGGTAAGACGACGCTCGCAGGCGCCGTCGCCGACATTCTCGGCTGGGCGGTGCTGAGCAGCGACCGTATCCGCAAGGAACTAGCCGGGATCCCGCCCGATGCCGACGGCCGGACCGCGTTCGGCACAGGTATCTACACACCGGCATGGACTGCGCTGACGTATGCCGAGTTGCTTCGCCGGGCCAGCGAGCTGCTGGTTCGCGGCGAATCGGTGATTCTCGACGCGTCGTGGTCGTCGGCCGAGTCGCGGTCGGCCGCGGGCGACCTCGCCCGCGACGTGCATGCGCACCTCGTAGAGCTGCGCTGCGTCGCATCGGACCAGCTGGCTCGCCGACGGCTGGCGGCCCGGCCGCCGGGTCCGTCGGACGCAAGGCCCGAGGTTGCCGCGCGGCTCGCTTCCGCCATGACAGCCTGGCCGACGGCCATGGTGATCGACACCGAGCCCGGCGGCATGGCCGCTGCCGCCCCCAGCGGCTCGGGGGGACATTTCGATCAGATCGTCGGGCAAGCGCTCGACGCGATCCGGCAGTGCCGCGCGAAGCACGTGTCCTGACCGGCTCAGCTTGGCCCGGTCACGGACAGCGGGACTCGCCAGTCAAGTTCGGTGCCACCGCCAGCCGCCGCCTCGATACGGAACGTTCCGCCGAGCAGGACTGCGCGCTGCTCGAGGTTTTCCAACCCACTGCGCCGACCTGGTTTGATGCCCGAACCGTTGTCGCGGACCATGATCGACAGCTCTTTGGCTGCCCGCACCTGAACCTCGACTTTGCTGGCCCCCGAATGCCGGGCAGCATTGGACAGCGCTTCGCGCAGGACGCCGAGCAAATGCTCGCCGACGTCCGCGGGCACGTCATCGAGTCGGCCTTCGAGCTGGAGCACCGGCGGGAAGCCGAGTACGCCCGTGGCCTCGTCGACGACCCGCAGCATGCGGTCCCGCAGGCTCGGGGGCTTGGTGTCGTCGCGGGCCTGCAGCGCGAAGATTGACGACCGGATCTCCTTGATGGTCTCGTCCAGCGCGTCCACGGCCAGGCTGACGCGCTGTGCCGCATCCGGTGAGCTGATCATCGACATCGAGCCCTCCAGCGACATGCCCGTCGCGTACAGCCGCTGGATGACGAGGTCATGCAAGTCGCGCGCGATCCGATCACGGTCTGCAAACACGGCCACCTGCTCGGCCTGGAGGCGATGCTCCGCCAGTTCAAGCGCGATCCCGGCCTGGCTAGCGAAGGTCACGAGCATGTCCACGGCGCCTGGTGCGAGCGGCATGGCGCCAGGTCGTCGGCCTGCCGTCAGCACGCCTCGCACGTCGCGGCCGGTGCCTAGCGGGAACAGGACCGCCGGGCCGAGATTCATGCGCTCCCTGGCGGCCGGTGCAACCCGCAGGTCGTGGCTGAAATCCTCGACGCTGAGCAGCTCACCCGACGCGAGGACCTGACCGGACGCTGACCCGCTCGCAGGCAGAACGAGACCAAGAGCCCCCTCGGCGCCCACGCCCGCCGCGTGCTCGATCTGGAGTCGCGTCTTGTCAGCAGTCGGCAGCGCGAGGACGACCAGGTCGGCTCTGGACATCTCCAATGCGCTGCTCGTGATCAGGGCCAGTGCATCGCTGGCCTCGACGCCGGACAACAGGGCCCTGGTGACTTCGGCGCTCGCGCGTAGCCAGCGCTGCTGTCGGCGAGCCTCGTCGTAGAGGCGGGCGTTCTCGATCGCCACGCCGGCAGCGGCCGCCAGGGCCACGAGAACGGCCTCGTCCTCCTCGTCAAACTGGCTGCCATCGCGCTTCTCCGTCAGGTACAGGTTGCCGTAAACCTCCTCCCTGATCCGGATCGGCACTCCCAGGAATGTGCTCATGGCCGGGTGGCCCGGGGGGAAACCCGAGGACAGCTCGTGCTGACCGAGATTGCTGATCCGGAGCGGCTTCGGGTCGGTGATCAGCGCACCCAGCAGGCCGCGGCCTTCTGGCCAGCGCTGGATCCGCTTGATCTCTTCCTCCGTCAGTCCGACCGGGATAAAGTCCGCAAGCTTGTTGCCTTCCCCGATCACGCCCATAGCGCCGTATCGCGCGTCGACAAGCCTGACCGCCGATTGAACGATGCCTCGCAAGACAACCTCGAGGTCAAGGTTCGTGCCCACGGCCACGACGGCTTCGAAGAGCGCATTGACGCGATCGCGCGTGGCGAGCACCGCTTGCAACCGGACTTGCAGCTCAGCGAGCAGTTCGTCGAGGCGCAAGTTCGGCAGTAGCGATCGCGGCCTCTCCGAACTCACAGCGACTCCCGCCATCGACACCCGAATCGCTGAAATAGTACGCCGACGCCCATGCCCGGCCTGGTCAGCCTTGTGCCGCGCCACGCCGGGCAGCTCTTGCCGAGTGCGGGCCGCCAGCTGCCAAAGATCCCTCGCTTCCCGCCACCCCGTCGCCTGCCTGCTGACGCGAGAGCAAGCTGGGCAGTGTCAGGCGACAGGCCCTGGCAGCGCGCGCACCAGCGAGAGGACCAGACATGGCAACTGAGAGCCTGGCGGCGGCCTACGCTCCGTTTGCTGCCTCGCTCCTGGCAGGCGGGTTCAGGGACCCCGATGACGGCGGCTGGCCCGCTGAGGTCGTCGCAGCGCATGTGGCAAAGAACAATGACCTGATCGCGGCAACCGCCGAGCTGGTGGCCGAAGGAGCCGAGGCTTCCTACGACAATGCGACCACTATCGACGAAGCTGAGCTCACCGCGTACGCCACCAGCGTCGGCGGCCTAGCCGGCCTGGCGGCTGATATCGAGCGATCGGCAGCGCGGCTCGAGGCAGCCCGCGGCGCACTCGGAGCTAAGGCAGACACGCCAGTCCCGGTCATCATCCGCGACGGCGGCGAGGTGGTGCGGGACTGCCCGATCCCGATCGGCGCCTTCATCGAGGGCAACGCGACCGTCCACCTGCGCGCGCACCACGAACAAATCAAGGCGCTGGAGCCGGACTGGGCTCCCGCCGCGCCGCCAGCCGAATTTGATACCTACGAGCTGATCCTGCTGGTACGGCCGTCTGATCAGCCCAAGCTTGACGAGGCGGCTACGAGAGCGCTCGGGCTCGCACACCTTGGGCACTTCCGCAAGATGCACGCCGCCGGATTCCTCAAGATCGCCGGCCCGATCGACGGCGACGACGAGATCGCGGGGATCTGCCTGTATCAGGCTGGCTCGGTGGAGCGCGCGCGCCTGCTGGCCGAGGATGACCCGGCGGTGCGCGCCGGCCGCTTCGTGGTCCGCGCGATGAGTTGGTACACGCAACGAGGCGGTCTGGCCTGGGGTGAGAGTTTGTACTCGGTTAGAAGCTAAAGCCCCAGTAACTCGAGATGTGCATGGTGACTGCGGCTACCCCGACACCGACGGCGAGCGACACCGCCAGCAGGAGCCAGCGCGCCGCAGCGCCAGGCACGGCAGCGCCGCGGCTGCCGTCCCCGCCGCCAACCCCGCTCGCGGCCCGGGACGTCAGCATCCTGGGCAGCCGCGGCGCGTAGTTGAGCACGTGCACCGTCATCACGCCAAA
>Ga0126373_10003199_pt1 | contig 12211 bp, 9 predicted proteins | sample PanSoiMetPlot_11_FD_92545 | JGI IMG/M metagenome (GOLD analysis project Ga0126373, IMG submission 92545) | Tropical forest soil microbial communities from Panama - MetaG Plot_11 | ecosystem: Environmental > Terrestrial > Soil > Tropical forest > Bulk soil | place: Panama | collected 2016-02-17
CGCAAGATCTTCTTCCGCGTTTGGGCGACGGACGGCAACGAGGAGATCGGCAACGGGACTCATGAGCGCACCGTCGTCGACATCTCGCGCGTGATCGAGCGCATGACGGCCAAGTACGGCTCGACATCCGCTGGAACGTTGTAAGGAGTCGGTCATGGAAGTCGGCTTCATCGGACTAGGAAACATGGGCGCCGCGATGGCGGGCAACCTCCTCAAGGCGCGCCATGAGGTTACCGTGTACAACCGCACGCCCGCCAAGGTGCAGCCGCTCGCCGCGCTGGGCGCCAGGATCGCGGGCAGTGTGTCGGAGACATGCCGCGGCGATGCGGTGCTGACCATGCTGGCGAACGATGAGGCGGTGGAGAGCGTTGTGTTGGGACGCGAAGGCGTCCTCGCCAGCCTGCCGTCGGGCGCCCTGCACATCTCCTGCAGCACCATCAGCGTACCGCTCTCGCGGCGGCTCTCGCAGGAACATGCGAAGCACGGGCAGCGCTACGTGGCAGCACCCGTGTTCGGACGGCCCGAGGCCGCCACCGCGGCCCAGCTGGTTATTGTTGCTGCCGGCGAGCGCTCGAGCGTGGACGCCGCGAAACCGCTCCTCGAGGCGCTCGGCAGGAAGCTCTTCGTGATCGGCGATGCTCCGGAGGCGGCCAACCTCGTGAAGCTCAGCGGCAATTTTCTCATCGCCTCGGTTATCGAATCTCTCGGTGAAGCTTTCGCGCTCATCAGCAAGGGCGGCATCGACCGCCAACGGTACCTCGAGATCCTGACAAGTCTCTTCAATGTGCCCGCCTACAATACCTATGGCGCGCTGATCGCCCGCGGACACTTCGAACCTGCGGCCTTCGCTGCCCCGCTCGGCCAGAAGGACATCCGTTTGCTGCTGGCCGCAGCCGAAGACCTGGGCGTTGCGATGCCGGTTGCGAGTCTGGTGCGCGATCGCTTGCTCACTCTGATGTCCCACGGCGGTGAGCATCTCGATTGGGCTGCGATCGGCGGCCTCGCGGGGAGGGACGCGGGCGTGACTATGCCGTACGACCTGAGGTCGCAACCCTGAACATCGCGCTCATCGGCGCTGGCGCCGTAGGGTCCGCCGGCATCCCCCCGGGCAGAAGGCTGCCGAGCGCAAGTGTGCTGCGGTTCTCAGAGCGCTACAGCTGACCGTTCCGCGACGCAGTTCGCACCGCGACGTACACCGTTCGCTACAGTAATCCGCTACATCCTTCCAGGGCGGCGCCACCGATGGCCCGTGGCATCTGGAGTGACAATATGTGGAGTTCGGATCGTAGGGCCCAGGCGATTCTCGCTTTGATCGCCCTGAGCGGCGTTGGCGGAATCGCCGGCGCCGAGGCGCGGGGCGAACCCACGCAGGAGAGGCATGAGCACCGGTCCTCCGAGGGGCAGCGGCCAGCCGCGCGCCGGGAGGCGGAGGCGCGACCGAGCCAGCGTACTCATGCGATGTACGCGCAGGGCGTCCATGCCCCTGCACGCCGCGAAGCCTCCCATCCGCCTGCGCATCCGGTCGTGACCAATCGCCGGGAGATGGCCGGTCGCAGCAAGGAACAGCGCCCGGCGGATGTCAGTCATATGCGCGAGGCCCAACTCGCGAGCAGCGGCCGGGCCAGCGAGGTGTCACACGGCTTCGCCGCCGGGCCGACCCATGTTGTTCGTTATGGCAACTCCCTCAGCGGGACGGTTGAGCACACGATTCGCCCCGGTCTCATGAGCCGCACTTTCGTCAGCGGCGGACACGTCCTGTATACGCACGTATACGAACGCCATGTCTGGCACCAGTTCGGCAGAGATTTCGGGTACGAGTCTTACGTGCCGGCCGTGCGCTACCCCGTGGCCTTCTACGCGTGGGCGCTGGCTCCATGGCCGCGGCCGGTCACCTATGCGTGGGGGTGGCAGGTGCAACCGTGGTACCCGATGTACGGCAACCTGTTCACGCCGTATCCGGTGTACACGAGCCCGGACCTGTGGATGACCGACTACATCATTGCCCAGAGCATGCAAACGGCTTACCAGGCGCAGACCGCCGCCCCGGCGGCGGAGCCGCCACCGGGCATTCCCGCAGCATCAGCTCCGGTCGGCGACGTCACGCCCGCTCTGCAACCGGACGATGCACTGCCAGTGCCGCAGTCGGGTGCCGCGCCGTCCGCACCGGCAAACCCGCCACCGGCCATCACCCCGCAAGTCAAAGCACAGCTCGACGCACAGATCAAAGTTCAACTGCAGGAGCAGCAGGCCGCGACAGCGACGCCGGTGACACTGACCACTCAGAGCACTCCGGCGGCGCTCAGGCCCAATCATGTGTTCTATCAGGTCGTACAGCCGCTCGAGGTTGCCTCGGGAACCGCCAACCGTAACTGCACGCTGAGCCCCGATGATTACATCAAGCGCACCGGCGGCATGAGCAACGACGATTGGAAGATCCCGGTGGTGGTCGAGCTGAGCGGACCTGCCGATTGTCCGCAGGGCTTGCAGACACGTATCGGGCTCAACGATCTCAACGCCATGGAGAACGAGCAGGAGGCCCAGGTCATGCAGGCGATGCAAGCTGCCTCCAAGAGCATGGGACCGAATGGACCGCCGAGCGGTGCGGGGGCGCATCCGACCCTGATTGCTGCCGGCAACGCCGCACCGGATCCGGGTGCGCTGACGGCGATCCGACAAGCGCAGTGAGCGCGCCTGCGACGCGGCAAGCGGCGAGTTCCTGATACCGACCATGATCGGCGAGCTCATAGACCACTATCGCGTTCTGGAGCTCATCGGGCGCGGTGCGATGGGCGTGGTTTACAAGGCGCTCGATGTGAATCTCGACCGGACGGTCGCGATCAAGGTGATGAGCGCCGAGGTCCGCAACGACCCTGACTTCGTGGAGCGTTTCCGTCAGGAAGCCCGCGTGCAAGCCGCGCTCAATCACCCGAATGTGGCACTGCTGTTCGACTATTTCGTCCACGACGGCGCACCCGTCGCAGTGATGGAGTTCATCGAGGGCGAGAGCCTCGAGGAGTTGATCCGGCGGCGCGGCGCACTCCCGGCACGCGAGGCCATACCGATCTTCAAGCAGGCCCTGCGCGGAGTCGCGGCTGCGCATCGCGCCGGGATCATCCATCGCGATCTCAAGCCGGCCAACCTGATGCTCACCAAGGACGGCATCGTCAAGGTGATGGATTTCGGCATTGCCAAGCGGCAGGGCGTGACGGGCGCAACCAAGGTCAGCACCAGCATCGGCAGTCCGCTCTACATGGCGCCCGAGCAGATTCTCGGTCGGGCTGTCGACTGCCGCACCGACGTGTATGGCCTCGGGATCACGCTCTACGAGCTCGTGAGCGGCTACAAGCCGTTCAACCCACGCGGCAAGGCCGAGTACCTGGTCCTGGACGCTCACGTCAACGATGTGCCGGAGCCGCCGACCGTCTACCGCTTTGGTATCCCGCAGCCGATCGTCGACGCAGTGATGCGATCGCTCGCCAAGGAGCCCGAGGCCCGCTTCCAGAGTGCGGATGAGTTTGCGCAGGCGCTGCCGGACGTACCGGCACCCGATGCCGCGGCGCCGGGCATCGGACCGACCAGCGCGGTGGCACCCCCGCCCGCTGCACCCGCATCAGGCGTGGGCGCGACGGGCACAGTGCCACTCCCGCCCGCCGCGCCCGCACCGCGCGTGGGTCCCACGGGCACAGTCGCGCTCGCGCCCAACGCGCCCGCGCCGCGCGTGGGCCCGACTGGCACGGTGGCGCTCGGGGCCTCGCCGCCGCTGCGTGAGAATTCGGTCGCCACCCGCAAGCAGAGTGGCACAGTGGCAATCGACTACTCGCCCTCGATGAGTGCGGAGTTGGCGGCCACCCGCAAGCCGAGCGACACGATGGCATTCGAGTACTCCGCAGGGACAATGCAGGTGGGGTCCGACCCGCGGCGGTCAGCCCTGGCGCAACCCCCGCGAGCCAACCGTCCGGTCATCGTGATAGCGATCGTTGCCACGCTGTTGGTCGTCGCGGCGCTCGTGCTCGGCGCACACCGCCACGCGCCGACACGAGCGTCGACGGCGAAGCCGACACCAATCTCGACGGAACCTGCCGCGCCGCCGGCCGCGGCTGCGGCAGCAAATTCGGGCGCCGCAGCACCGGTGGCGCCGCCGTCAGCAAACCCGACCGGCGCGCAGGCCGCGACGGACGCTCCGGCCGTGCCGGCGGCGACTGCACCGCTCACCGCGGCGACTCCTGCCGCCCAGGCGGACCTGTCGGGCACCTGGCGGGGCGAATATGTCGATGCCTCGGGCAAGCAGCTGCTGCGAGTCGTCAGCCTGAGCATCGGTCGTGTGTATGACAACGGCGGCGTCGAAGGCACCTTGAAGTACGAATCGGCATCGGGTGGCGGCGAGTGCAAGCTCCACCCGCGCGGCAGCATTTACTGGGCCGGCGAGCGGCGGCTGCAGCTCAGTCCCGAGGGCTGCAGCCTGCACTACCCCAGGGAGCTGGGCGTACCGGTCAATTTCAACGGCGTGAATCCGCGCGCAAACATACTCAAGAACGGCCGCATCGACGCACCCACCGGCGAAGTGATCAGGGTCCGGCTGAAGCGCACGGCGTAGCCGCGGACGGCGCGGCCGCGCTCCAGGCGACGGCTGGCGCCTTTCGATGTCATCCTCGCGCGAAGCTTGTGGTCAGTTGTTGGCAGGCTGCCGTAATCCGTTATTATCCGGCGCGGCCTCAGTGTCAGCCGCTTTTGCGGTGTGTCATTTCAATGGACGCCACAGGAATCCATACCTCCCGCGCTGGAAAGCAGGTCTTCCCTTCAGGGCATTGTGTACACCCCACGTTGGTCCGATGATGCGGGAGTGCTCACGACCAAGCTCCACAATGTCAGCTCAGGCGGTGTCGGCGGCGACCGTCGGCGTCGGCTGCACGCGTCCGAGCTCCTCGAGTCCGCCCTGAAACGCGCCGGGCGGCGCGATTTTTCTGACCGGTCATTCATCCGCCCGCTGGAGCGCCTGCTCGCAGCCTGCAACGAGGAGGCGGATCTGAGCACCTTCGGCGTGCACGCCACGCGAATCGACGTGATGCGCTGCCTGAGAAACCTGCTGCAATTCGATGCGATCGAGGACGGTTTTCCTGCCGTGGTGGACCGTCCAATCCGCGCACCGGTGTTCATCACCGGGATGCCGCGCAGCGGCACGACTTTCCTCCATCGCCTCATCCTGCAAGACCCGGGCACAGCTGCACCACGGCTGTTTCAGCTGGTTTACCCCAACGCATCTCCGGCCAGCCCTTGGCGCACCGCCTTGCGCAAGCGCTCGGTCAGTGTGCAGCTGGCCTTGTTCCGTATGTTCGCCCGCGAGCTCAACGCGCTGCACCCCCTTGCCGCCGATGCCCCGGAGGAGTGTACGGACATCACGGCACAGGTATTTCGGAGCGGCCGCTTCGAGAGTCTGTACCACGTTCCTTCCTACAACAGCTGGCTGGAGCACAGCGGCTATCTCGATGCCTATCGTTTCCACCGCCGCTTCCTGCAGCATCTGGATGCCCAGGTTCCGGGGCGCAGGTGGATACTCAAATCGCCGGATCACGTGTTTGCCATGGCCGATCTGCGGAAGATTTATCCCGATGCGCGCCTGGTGTTCTTACATCGCGATCCCGTGCCGGTACTCGCCTCGGTCGCAAGGCTCACAGAAGTGCTGCGCCGGCCGTTTGCCCGCCGCGTCGATCGGCTGGAGATCGGTCGACAGATCAGTACCAACTGGCTGGCGGGAGCCCAAAGGATGTGCGCACTTGCAGGTGGGGACTCGGTGCTGAACCTGCATTACCGGCAGATCGTATCCGCCCCCCTCGAAGCCGTCAGAGCGGTGTACCGATACTCCGATCTCACGCTGAGCCAGGAGGCGGAAGAGCGCATGCGGCGTTGGCTGGACACTGCCACCCATGTCAGTCGACCGCGCCGCAGTTACAGCCTCGCAGAATTCGGCCTTGATCCACATGTTCTGCGCGAGCGCTTTGCCGGCTACACGAACACCTTCGGCATCGAGAGCGAGTACCTGGATAGCGCGGCAGGCACGGCCGCCCCGGCCTGACGTGCAGCGCCGCACAGCCATTGCACTCATCATAGGCCTAGCCGCTGCGGCCGCAGCCGTGATCTACGCCGGCGCCGGAGCGGTCGCGAGCGCGCTGGTGAGCCTGCGCGTGAGCGGTTTGTTGGTGTTGGTGCTTCTTCATATACCCATTGTCGTCCTGATGGGATTCGCCTGGTTTCTGGTAGCCGGTGAGGACCCGCCGGCTCCGTCCTCGAGATTCGTATGGGCGCGCTTCGTGCGTGAGGCGGCCGCCGAGGTGCTGCCCTTCCTGCAGCTCGGCGGTATCGTGTTCGGGCTGCGTGCCCTGGGTCGCGGCCGGGTGATCGCCGTTGGCGCAGTTTCCGCGGCCATCGACGGCATTATCGAGCTCACCGCGAAACTGCCATACACGTTTGCGGCTGTGGTTGCCTTGCTGACGCTGGCGCCGCGGCTGCGTCTTACCGGCCTGTTATGCCTGGCTGTGGCCGCGAGTGGTGTCCTGGTGGCGATTCTGCTGTTGGCGCGTCGCTCGCTCAGCAGCACACTGGATGCGATCGTGCGGGCCATCAACGCCCGCTGGCCGGCGATCCTCAAGGACCACTTCGATGGCTGCGATGTGCGGGCATGCTTCGATCAGCTTCTCAGTCAGCGCGGGCGCCTGTGGGCTGGATTCGCGCTGCATCTCTGCTGCTGGTTCCTGGGGGCCGCAGAGGTGTGGGTCACATTCCGGCTGCTCGGCGTACAACTTTCCTTGTTGCAGGCACTCGCGATTGACGGCGCGGTGATGGGACTGCGTGCGTTTGGATTCCTCGTGCCCGGCGCTGCCGGGGTACAGGAAGCCAGCTACATGCTGGTCGGCGCCGTGTTCGGGATCTCGCCTGCTGTAGCGATCGCCGCATCGTTCGCCCGGCGCGCCCGGGATCTGGTGCTTGGAATCGGAACGCTGGGCGTTGCCGCCGCCGGTGACCCGCTGTTTGTTGCCGGCCGCACCTGACCGGTTCGCGATTGCACGGCACCACCCGCCAGCCAGGCTCGAGGACTTCGCTGATCGCGCGCCTGGTTTCGCTGTGCGCTGCGCACGCCTGGGTCGTCGTGGCACTGCTGCTCGTCGCCAGCGTCGCCATGGCTCTATACGCCATGCGTCACTTCGCGATGACCACGGAAACCTCCGCGCTGTTGTCGCCCAATCTTCCGTGGCGAGTGCGCCAGGCCCAGTTCGACGCGGCATTCCCGCCGGCCGCATCGAATATCGTGGTGGTGGTCGACGGCCGGACACCCGAATTGAGCGAGTCGGCTGCCGCCGCGCTGGCCGCGGATCTTAGCGCCCAAGCTGCGCTGTTTCGCACCGTCCAACGCCCGGACGCGGGGCCTTTCTGGGATCACAACGCCTTGCTGTTCGCCTCGGTCGAAGATGTAAAGACGGCCATCGGACAGCTGATGAAGAGCCAGCCGTTACTCGGGTCCATGGCGGGCGATCCATCGCTGCGCGGTCTCACGAATACCGTTGCCCTCGCGATACGCGGGCTGGATGACGGCCAGGTTTCGCCTGAGCAGCTGCGCACCCCCTTTCGCGTTCTTGCCGACGCTTTGCACGGGCTCGATTCGGGAAAGCCGAGCTTCTTCTCCTGGCGCACGCTGATCACCGGAAAGGAACCAGACAAGCGCGAATTGCGGCACCTGATCCTGGTGGATCCGGTGCTCGACTTTACGCAATTGCAGCCGGGCCAGAAGCCGCTCACGGCGATCCGCACTACGGCACAGCGCCTGCAGCTCGACGCCGCCCATGGGGCAAGCGTCCGGCTGACCGGACCGGTGCCGCTGCAGGACGAGGAATTCGCCACGCTGGCACAACGCGCCAGTTTGATCGCGGTTATTGGCAGCGCAGCAATCATTCTGATGCTTTGGTTTGCCGTGCGCTCGCCGTGGCTGATCGCCTCAATCCTGGCCACGACGCTCGTAGGTCTGGTGATGGCCACCGCGCTGGGTCTGGCACTGTTTCACCGCTTCAACGTCATATCGGTCGCCTTCATACCGTTGTTCGTCGGCATGGGCATGGACCTCGGCATTCAGTTCAGCGTGCGCTACCGGGCGGAGCGCGGCGCCACCGGGGACGTGCGCACCGCTCTTGCGGCAACCGGCAGCACCATGGGCAGGTCTCTCGCCTTGGCGGCCGCGGCAATCAGCGCGGGGTTTCTGGCTTTTACACCCACCGCCTACTACGGAGTGTCGGAGCTCGGAGTGATCGCCGGCTTGGGCCTGTTGGCAGCGCTGGCGCTGAACCTCACGCTCCTGCCCGCTCTGATTTCGCTCACCCGTCCGCCCGGCGCGCCACAGAGCCCCGGGGTGCGACTCACGCTGATCGACAACTATGTGCTCGGGCACCGGGTGCTGGTGGTTGGCCTGGGGGTATTCGCGGCGCTGATTTCAGCCGCCCTGCTGCCCTGGGTGCGGTTCGATTTCAATCCCATGCACCTGCGCAGCTCAGCGGTAGAGTCGGTTGCGACGCTCACCGACCTGATGCGTGATCCGGAGCAATCGCCAAATACACTGGAGGTCATCCGGCCCAACCTCGCTGCCGCGGATGAGCTTGCCAAGGCCTTCAAGGCCGATCCCACCGTTCATAGCGCACATACGCTTTCTGATTTCATTCCAACCCGCCAGCCGGAAAAGATCGCACTGCTCGCCGATGCGGCCGACCTCCTGGATCTCACCCTGAATCCGGTTGACGTTGAGCTAGCGCCCACCGATGCACAGGTCATCGATGGCCTCGGCGGGGCGGCCGCGAAGCTGCGTCGAGCTGACATCGCGGACCCATCGTTGCGCGCGGACGCGCGGCGTCTCGCCGACGCGTTCGACACGCTCTCCCGCGCAGCCCCACCGGCGCGAGCCCGGGCCGAAGAGCTGCTGATCCCCGGCCTCAAGGCCACGCTCGGGCAAACGCGCAATCTGCTGCAGCCGAGCCCCGTGAGCATCGCCACGCTGCCGCCCGAACTGGTGCGTCAATGGCAGACGCCGGACGGACGGGCCCGCGTTTCGGTCCTACCCGAGGGTGACTCCAACGATGATGCGGTGCTGCGCCGCTTCGTCGCTGCCGGACTTCGGATCGCGCCCGATGCGACCGGTGCGGCGATCTACCTCCAGGCATACGGTCATGCCGTGGTCGTCGCATTCATCGAGGCGGGTGTCCTGTCATTCGTTGCGATCAGCGGCCTGCTGCTGCTGGCACTGCACCGGGTACGCGACGTAGCGATCACCATGGCCCCGATCGTCCTCACCGGGCTCTTGACCATGGGAACCTGCGTCGTGATCGGACAACCGTTGAATTTCGCCAACATCATCGCCTTGCCTCTGCTCTTCGGGATCGGCGTTGCGTTTCATATCTACTTCGTGATGTCCTGGCGCTCAGGCGGCTCGCACCTCCTGACCTCGAGCCTGGCGCGGGGAGTTTTCTTCAGCGCCCTGGCGACGGCGACCGGCTTCGGGAGCCTGTGGGCCTCGAGTCACCCCGGAACAGCCAGCATGGGGAAGCTGCTGATGATCTCGCTGGTCTGGACGCTGGTGTCGGCATTGCTGTTCCAGCCGGCACTGATGGGTCCGGCGCGCCGCAACCAGGCGCCGGTCACTTCGACTTCATGAGGTCATCGCTCGTGCGGTTCAGATAAGACAGCAGTTCCGGCGCCCCGCCTTTGGCGATCGCGGCGGCGAAGTCGGAACGGCGCAGCGCAAGTGAGCTGACCCCGTCGGAATAGACGTCGATAATCTTCCAGCTGCCATCCACCTCGCGTGTCCGGTAAAGCAGGTTGACGGGTGTGTCGTGAGCCGGAATGACCCGCGTGCGGACTATTTTTTCCGTCCCGCGAGTCAACACGTTGTCGTCCATCTCGAATTTCTGGCCGTCGAAGCTGTGGAAATTGCTGGCGTAGTTGGCAATCGTAAAGCGCGTGAATGCCGTGATCAGTGCCTGCTGCTGCTCGGGACTGAAAGTGGCCCATTCCGGGCCCACGGCGAGCTTCGTCACGATCGGCAGCGCGAAAGCCTGTTCGATCACCGGCTGGAGTTTCTGGTATCGCTCCGTCATGGATAAGCTGGATCCGGCTTTCATGGACTGCACCAGTGCGGCAGTGAGGTTCTGCACGGGAACTGCCGCCGGATCGGCTGTTGCCGCCTGCACCGCGCCCGTGAACAGCGCGAATACTGCCGCGCACAATACGGTCACGAGCTTCGATGTCATGAAGTGGCCTCTGGGACGCGCAACGCGCCACGCGGGCGAGTCAGCCACGGCCGACAAAGCCCTGTTCGCGAAACCACGCGATTGCGTCCTGAAACGCGGCGGTCGGTGCCCGCCAGGAATATCCTAACTCGCGGACTGCCTTATCGCTCGAGTAGTACATACGCTTGCGTGCCATGCGCACGCTCTCGACCGTGGCGCGGGCCTCAGCACCGGTAAGGCGCGCGAACGTCTGCGCAGCCAGCGCCAGCGGCAGCAAAACCGCGTGTGGCAGACGAATCGATGGGGGCTTCCTGCCAACCAGTGTGCTGATGTGCACGAGAATCTCGCGCAGCGTCATATCCTCGCCGCCCAGAATGTAGCGCTCCCCGATACGGCCACGCTCCAGCGCGCGCAGGTGGCCCGCGGCGACGTCATCCACGTGCACGATATTGAGCCCGGTGTCGACGTAGGCGGGCATCCTTCCCAGAGCTGCGTCCAGCACCATTCGTCCGGTAGGCGTGGGCTTGAGATCACCAGGTCCGACGGGCGTCGAGGGATTCACGATGATCACCGGTGCGCCGCTGCGGGCGCGCTCGCGCACCAACTCTTCGGCGAGGAACTTGGAGCGCTTGTAGTGCCCGATCATGTCGGAGAGCGCCACGGGTGTCTCCTCGCTCCCGCGCGAGCCGTCGACCGGCAAACCGATGGTGGCGACGCTGCTGGTGTAGACGATACGGCCGATCTTCATGTGCGCCGCCGCGTCCAGCGTGTTGCGCGTACCCTCCACGTTGGTTCGATACAGCTGCTGCGCGTGGGCGGCCCCGAGGCGATAGTCGGCGGCTACGTGGAACAGCGCGTCGCAGTCTCGCAGCGCCTCACGGATGGAGCTCTCATCGAGAAGATCGCCGATCGCGATCTCGACTGTCAGCGGGTGCAGATTGCGCCGGTCGGAGCTCTCGCGCGCCAGAACGCGCACCTGCCAACCCGCCTGGCTCAAAGCTCTTGCCACCGCCGAGCCGACAAAGCCCGTCGCGCCGGTGACCAGCGCTCTCATGCCGGGTGAGCGCGGCCGCAGTCATGGAGCTCAGGCGGGGCGAGTCGGCCGCAGCGCGCCACCCGGGCGAGCGCCCGCCGCGCCGCCTGGTAGCGGACTATCAAGCGTATGAAATCCGGAAGCTCCCCGGGTGCGCGCGCGAGCGCGCCGATGACTGCCCGGATTCCCCTGGCACCGCCTTCTTCCGCAGCGGCACCTAACCCAGACGGCAGCCCGTCCGCGGCGGTGTCCACGACCGCGCGCACGGCGAGGAACGGCAGCCCATTGCCGCAGGCGATCTGCGCAATCGCGAGGCTCTCCATATCGACCGCAGCAGCGCCGGTTCGCCGCCAGATACTTTGCTTCTCCCCCGGCGAGCCGATCAACCTCTGATATGTGAGCAGGCGCCCTTCGGACACAACCTGCGAGGCTGCGATCGTCCGGTGCAGCTGCTGCCGCCAGGCGTTGGTGGTAGCGAAGACCAGACCCTCGGCTGAGACGACTTCGCTTGGCAGCAGGATCGTCCCCGCAGCGAGCGCCGGGTCGAGCCCTCCAGCCAGGCCCCAGCTCATGAGCGCCCCTGCGCCGGCCTCCACGAGTCGGCGCGCACCCGCGGCCGCCGCCGCCGCGCCCATTCCGCTCGCGATGGTCAGCGAGCCGTCGGCGAGGGTTGCGATCGCCTGAGTGCGGGAGGTCGTCGGCCCGAGCGGGCGTAACTCGAGAGCGAGTGCCGCCACGATTCCCAGCTCTTTCAATGATGGGTTCCGGGGCGGAAGCGCGCGCGATACTCCGCCAGCGCCCAAAGCGGAAAATAGGCGCAGTAGCCGTGGTAGCGCAGGTAGAAGACCCGCGGAAATCCCGGGGCGGTGAAGTGCGGGTCGCTCCACAGGCCATGCCCCTGCTGGGTGCGCAACAGGTA
>Ga0126373_10003203_pt1 | contig 12208 bp, 6 predicted proteins | sample PanSoiMetPlot_11_FD_92545 | JGI IMG/M metagenome (GOLD analysis project Ga0126373, IMG submission 92545) | Tropical forest soil microbial communities from Panama - MetaG Plot_11 | ecosystem: Environmental > Terrestrial > Soil > Tropical forest > Bulk soil | place: Panama | collected 2016-02-17
AGTAGACGCGGCACCGGTTCAAATGCCGGACTGCTCGGTGATCGTACAAACAACGGCTCAGGACTTACGCGGGCAGACGCACGCTCGCATCCACATGGCCTCTTGGTCGGCAACCTCGGTCTCGATAGAAGCAAAGCATGTCGCCCGAATGACCCAGTGCGCCGAGCCAGAGGCTGATGACCCCTCAAAGGTTGTCCTGGCCAACTCTCCATCACATCGGGCGGACGCGGGCCGCGCGTGGGGCGCGCTGATCCACGGGCTATTGGAACATGCGATGCGTCATCGAAACAGCACGCGGGAGGACCTCCGCCGCCTGGCAGTTTGGCTCACCGTCGATGAACCACAATTGCGCACGGTCATCGATGAAGCCCTCGATACCGCCCAAGACGTGACCCTGGCCACTTTCTGGTCGGAAGCAAAAGCATCTTCGGAATGCCACGAAGAAGTGCCTTTCGCTGTCCTCGATACTCAGGGCGGCCTTCCCACAGTTCTTAACGGTGTGATTGATTTGGTCCACAACAGCGACAGCGGTTGGAAGATCATCGACTACAAGACCGACAAAGAAACAGCCGCCGAAAGTTTGTGCGCAAACTACGATGCGCAAATTCTTCAGTATGAGCGCGCATGGACCCGGTTCGTGTCCGAACCAGTTGTGTCGGCCCTCGTTTCAACCAGGGTCGGTGACTTTCAATGCGGCGCAAGTACAAACGACCAAGGCCTTACAGATTAAACCGCCGGCTGTGCCAACGCAACAATGTCTCCGGCGCGACGATGGTGGCAATGTCAGCCAGGAGCTTCCGCCCTATTCCTTCCGCCTTTGCGGCCAATCGACGCCGCTGATCATCATGAGCCGCAAACGCCGGTTGCCGAACTGCTCACGAAGAACGCGGCTTTCCTCGCGGAGGTATCCAATCATTTGTAGCTGGCGCCGATTCATCCATCCGGCTACAGAGATCAGCACAAACCGGAATGAATCAAAGCTCGGCATCTGGTCATCATCTAAGCATCCGTTTTGATCGCCCAACTGCTGTCGATGTATCCAGATCGATTGTTCGCACCATACGCGGTCAATGATCGCTTCGAAATCTCTGCCGCAAACCCACCCGCCCTAAACGGCTATCCGCGGCTTCGCGGGGCAATTGACGCTATCGTCCGAATTCGATGGCTTGGACTCGAAACGCGTAGCTGCCTATACTGAAGGCGGGTCGCTCGCATAAGAGCGCAGTGCTACTCGAGGCAGCCACGCAGAACCATCTCGTTCCGTATTCGTATGGACAAACCTTTCTACAGCGGATCAACAGAAACCAGAGCCGAGTTCGCGACCGTTCGCCCCACTCCCAGAGATCGACTGAAGTCTGCCGATCTCCACTCACGCCGTCACTTCCAGGGTCTCATCGCGTCGGTTCCGTTTTGGCCACTCGCCGCAAAGGCGCGCGCCGCGCCCGGTCGCGAACTCCTCATTACCAGGTCCGGAGCGGTCGCCGATGACTCCACCGTCAACACCAGGTTCATCCAGTCCGCCATTGATCAGCTTGCCGCCATGGGCGGAGGCACCGTTGTCGTACCCAAAGGTGTCTTCGTCTCCGGTGCTCTCTTCTTCAAACCGAAGGTTCACCTGCGCTTGACCGAAGGCGCCGTCCTCAAGTGTTCCACCGACCTCTCGAACTTCCCCGCGCAACGGACGCGTATCGAAGGCCACTTCATGGACAACTTCACCCCGGCCTTCATCAACGCGAAGAACTGCGACGGATTCCAACTCACGGGCGATGGCACGCTGGACGGCGCCGGTATGCCTATCTGGGAGCTGTTCTGGAAGAATTTATCCGAAAACAAGGGCTTTACAAACACCGGCATGCCTCGAGCCCGGCTCGCGCTCATCGAAGGCTCGAAGGACATCAGGATCGAAGGCATTACCTTCAAGGATTCACAGTTCTGGAATTGCCATCTCTACAAGAACGACGGCGTTCTCGTACATAACGTCCACTTTCACGTGCCCGACAACTATAAACAAGCGCCCAGCACCGACGGCATCGATATCGACAGCTCCCGAAACGTCACCGTCGATGGGTGCGTCTTCTCCGTTACTGACGACTGTATTGCCTGCAAAGGTTCCAAAGGGCCGCGCGCCATGGAGGACAAGGACAGCCCGGCAGTCGAGCACATCCGCGTCCGCAACTGCACCTTCAAGCGCGGCGGCGGTGTTCTTACATGCGGCAGTGAGGCCACTGTCGTCCGCGATGTGATCGCGGAAGATTGCAGGATCACCGGCGGAGTCCGCATCGCAACCCTGAAGCTCCGCCCCGATACGCCCCAGCATTATGAGGACATCACCTTCCGCAACATCACCTCTGAAGGCCCCTCGAGCGGGATCATCAACATGGCGCCGTGGTCGCAGTATTTCGATCTTCAGGGTATGGAGCCGCCAAAGTCCACGGTCAAGGGCCTGAACTTCGTCGGCATCAAGGGCAGCTTCACCTCCTTCGGCACCATCAAGCCCAACCCCGGCCAGACGGACATCAGCAATGTGCTCCTGAAGGATTTCGACGTCACAATCAAGAATGACACGCTCAACACCTCCGGCGTCACTAACCTCAAGCTCGAAAACGTTATTGTCAACGGTAAGCCCTACTCAGGGTAGGCCCATCGGCCAGTACCCTCGCACTTCGGTTTTCGCGCGGTGGGGCGAAAGGGCCGTTCCTCGGATCGTTGACACAAACCGCATTTTTCAAGTTTCTGGATTACACCCGCAAAGTCAGCTCGCCGGCGCACAATCTCACAGCGGCACTCACACGATCGGAAGTCGCAATCTCGCATCACGCAACATAGACATGCGCCAGGCATCATTGGTCTGGAGACTCGGTTTGCGAGCCGCGATTCGCTTGTTGAACAAACCGGCGCCCCAAAAGCCTATCGGCTCCCTGATTTCATCGGCTCCGGGAATTGGACTGCCGCCTCTCGCATCGAGGAGATAGCGGCCATCACCGCGATCAGAGCTGACAACAAAAGCAGCATTTCGATGATGTGGCGCCTGCGGCGTTGGAACGCCTTCATACGTCTCAGTAAACCACTCGGAGTAGTTATCTGAGTCAGGACTTCTGTCAGCCAGGTATTACGTATTAATTAGTTCTTTCGGGTTTGACGCGTGCGACTCAGGTCTCGGTTTCCGGGGGCACAGATCACATGAATCATTTGATGTTTACAAATACGGCTCTCGCACCTGAGTAGCTTTACCAATTCGATTAGACTTCATCGTCCACAAGTGTTGTACTTGTCTTGCCAGCTCGATGCAAAGTATACGCGATTGGTATTGTTTCAGCCGTGACCACCGCCGTCATTTCCTGGCAGGCCTCGGCGAAAACACCAACGCTGCCCTCGTAACGCTTTTGCAAAACGAACTGAATCAGGCTCCCATCAAATCCCTTCGAACGCTCGAAGAAATCAAAAACTACAAGCGTGAAAGCCTGCCGCGCCTAGCGGACCTGAAACAACGGAAACCAGATGAGCAGCACCTTCAGTATTTGTTCATGCACAGGGGCTATTTTCGGCAGCCGTTCGAGTCTGTGCTCACGCGTGAGTATCCGTCGTGTGACCGCCGGAATGAACGTAGTGCGGTGATCGATCTGCTGGGGTTCGACAACAAGCGCAAGGAACCGCTCATTGTTGAGCTGAAACGAGCGGAAGCAAGCGATCCGCTCTTCGGGGTTGTACTCGAGGCCTTGCACCATTGGGCGTTTTTCAGCCGCAATTCGCGCTTGTTAGCCGCTGTCTTGCGGCGTGGCGGCTACGACTGCCCCGACACATGTTCGGTACAGCTTGCCATCGCCGCGCCGACCGAATATTATGTTGTGACACAACGGCGGTCAGCGACCAGCCCGGCACGAAATCGCGAGTACAGCCGGACTATCGACGCGTTGACGTACCTGGCGGCGCGAACCGGCCTTAATGTCCCACTTGTCGCGATCGATGACAACTGGCGGGATACGGGAACTGATTTTCCGGCTCGGCTCTGGTGGCAGGTCCCGACCGCGGAGCAGCGAGGATAAATACGTTCCTTGCATGTACCTTTCCGGTTCTCAATCCGTCGCGACTATTTTGCATCAGATGTGCGATGACGAATGTCGCAGCTCCCGCGCTCAACCGCTCCCTGCATGCGCTATCGGCGTGGATTGCAATTATGCTACGCGTACTGAAGAACTGAAGGAAGAGAACTCATGATCCGCCGTTTACATGTCCCGCTTCTGAAGCCGGAAGACGTAATTCCTCACCTCGCCAAGCAGGAGCTTCATTGGAAGGCCGGGTACTCCGCACAAGAACTTGCGGTTGCGTGGGCGAGTTCTCCGAACGAGTTTCCCGAAGTCGTCCGTAAGGTTCTCGCGACCGCTCCGGAATATGCGGACGCCGAAATGGTCGACGGGTTTTTTGAGCGCGAAGTTGAGCTCGGATCGTCGGGACGGAATAGTCAGACGGATCTGATGGTTGTGGCGGGCTTGCGTGACGAACTCGGCATCATCGCTGTTGAAGGCAAGGTCGAAGAGTCGTTCGCCGACCTTGTTTCAAACTGGAATACAAGCCCCGGCAAGCAACGGCGGCTGGAACTTCTGTGCGCATCCCTCGGAATCCCTCTCGCTGCAGTCGGCTCCGTGCGCTATCAGTTGCTTCATCGAGCAGCATCCGCAATCTATGAAGCCAAACGGTATCGAGCGCGCCATGCTCTCATGCTGGTCCATTCCTTTAGCCCGACACACCGATGGTTCGAGGATTTCGCGGCGTTCTCATGCGCCATGGGACAAGCCTTGCAAACCCCTGGGGTGTGTTCGCCTCCGAAAGTATGCGACGGTGTCAGTCTCCGGTTAGGCTGGGTAGCTGATGTGTGCCGCGTAGCCTAGCGGAGGCATGTTCCCGCCGCTGCCTTTCGGATTTGGCCAGCGCGCGCACTTGATTTGGATTCTGTCATTGCGGCGTTTCACGTCTCTCCGCGAGCGAGTCGAGCCCCCCGGACCTCTTCCAGCCGTACATTGAGCCTGTCGCCAGCCCGGCTTGGAACGCTGCCGTGCGGATGCCGTAAGTTGCGGGAACGCGACTGACCGAAATAATACCAGCCTACAAAGAGTCTCGTCGCGACTTTGGCTCCGATTGCGTTAACGGGCGCAGACTTATAAGCGTTGCCATCGACCGGCGGCGTTGTTTGGGTGTTGCACGTCGATAGTCCTATTGCGCTGGTGGGTATAAACGGTCGTGCGCAACTCCAGATACAACCGCCATTCCATTGGTCTTGTTTCAACATTGCACCAAGGTGGTGGCTCGCTATAAACAGCATCTTGCTCCACATCAACAACGGTTAAGGCCGACGTTTCGCTAGTCAGCTTGACGCCGGCCAGAAAGTCCCTTATAACCCAACTCCCTGCCTGGTTGCGGTCGAAGTAGACGAGCCGCGCCGGTGAGACAATCGTCGGGCAGCAAAGGACGATGGCAGCGTTAGGTCCACGTGGGCGGTAGTCGGCAGATTCCGCTGGCATTGAAAAATGATACATCGTTGTTCAGTCGATCACGACCGTTCATATGACTTCCGATATCGCCAATTAGCAGGATTTAACGTTCCGCGTTCTGGTGCCAGCAAACCCGGCAGCTCCCGAACGCGCGCGCGGTTTGGACTCTCGGCAGGATCGAGGACCGGAAGCATTTCTTAAGGCATGCAGTGGGCGCGGACAACCGCCTCGTTGCGACTGAATCGGACCGCACTAGTTCTTCACATGCAACGAATCAACCGAAGCCCTGCCTACGGCTCTATAGAGACCATACGTCACAATGTGACGCAGGACTAGTGCGTCGGGCGAGAAACGACGCGCGGAAGTTGTTGTAAATCGACATCATCGCGTCGACAATGCGCGGCGCTCGTCACATTCGAACTAGCGCGTCCCGATTTGAGCGATGGCGTAAGTCATTGAAAATGGTGCGGAGAGGGGGACTTGAACCCCCACAAACTTGCGTTTGCTAGCACCTCAAGCTAGTGCGTCTGCCAATTCCGCCACCTCCGCAGGTAGGCCAATGATGTGATTGTTACTTCTTCGTTGGCGCCGGGCCAGGCTGGGCCGGAGCAGAATTCCGCGCTGGCGATCGCTTCAGATCCGGCAGCGAACTCGCTCCCGATCCCCTCGTCGCCACGATGGACAACGAGATCGACGTCAGCATGAACAGAATAGCCGATATCGTGGTGGCCTTCGAGAGCAGAGTCGCGGATCCGCGGGGTCCAAAAGCGGTCTGGGAACCCATCCCCCCGAACGCCCCGGCCAAATCAGCGGCCTTGCCGCTTTGCAGAAGCACCACAATAATCAGGAAAAGGCACACGATCACGTGCACCACCGTTAACAGAATTCCAATCACAACTTCATCAGTATACCGCAGAGGTAGCGGAGACCGCCCTCACGAACGCTTAGCGCCAGTCCGCGTGTTCATGACGCCACTGCCAGTAAGCTCTTTGGTCGGCATGGCCCAAGCGATTGAAATCGCGGAACTTGGCCTCATGGCGCTCCTCCATATACCAATGACGGTAAGCGCGCTCCTCCGCCTCGTTCCACGCATGATAGTCCTTGTGATCGCGGTCATAATACCGATGCTCCTCCGCCCGGACGCCCTGTGGCGCCATAGCCAGAGTCGCGGCTCCCAAAAACAGGGCAAACAGTGTGTTTCGCATTCGCGATATTCCTCCATAAGTCGGGAGGCAAGAACGGCGCCAGTGCCTATAGGTTCACAGCTCCCTGGGCAGGGGAGAAACCTCACTACGCGATAAACCACACGCTAACCTTCGGCCCGTTGCTGACGCCTAAAGGTTTTTGACGCGACGCCTGCCACGCCCGGTTCATCCGATAGACTGAATGCAAGTAGGTACTTGCTCGCCTTGGGCTGGCCTGTTCCAGGAGTACCCCAACAGTGTGGATCGTTAAACTCGCGCTTCGCCGCCCTTATACCTTCGTCGTAATGTCCGTCCTGATCGCGGTCCTCGGCGGACTGTCGATCCTGTCGATGCCGAAAGACATCTTTCCGTACATCGACATTCCCGTCCTCAGCGTCATCTGGACCTTCAACGGAATCTCGCCCGACGAGATGACCTCGCGGATCACGACGGTTTTCGAGCGAGGCCTCACAAGCACCGTCAACGACATCGAACACATCGAGTCATCGTCTTATAACGGCGTTTCCGTCATCCGTATCTTCTTTCAGCCGAACGTCAAGATCGACCTCGCCATCGCGCAGGTGGTCGCGGTCTGCCAGCCGATTCAGCGCATTCTTCCGCCCGGTATCTTCCCGCCTGGCGTCATCAAATTCGACGCCTCCAGCGTTCCGATTCTTCAACTCAGCCTCAGCAGCAAATCGCTCAGCGAACAGGAACTGCAGGATCTCGGTCAGAACTTCATTCGAACTCAGCTTGCGACGGTTCAGGGCGCTACAATTCCCCCGCCGTTCGGGGGCAAACAGCGAAGCATCATGGTCGATCTCGACCCGAACGCGCTGTATGCCCACAACCTCTCCGCCACCGATATCTCGAACGCTCTCAATAACCAGAATCTGATTTTGCCTGCCGGCACGGCCAAGATGGGCGACCGCGAGTATTTCGTCCACATGAACAGCAGCCCCACGACGGTAGAGGGCGTGAACGAACTGCCGGTGAAAGTAGTGAACGGAGCAGTCGTCTACATGCGCGATGTCGCGCAGGTGCGCGACGGTTTCTCCGTTCAGACCAACATCGTTCGTGAAGACGGCCGACGGTCAGCGCTTATGACCGTGATCAAAAACGGGCAGGCCTCCACGCTCGACATCGTGAATGGAATCAAGAAGACTCTCCCGAAGGTGATGGCGAGCATGCCGCCGTCGCTCAACGTACGTCCGTTGTTCGATCAGAGCGTGTTCGTTCGATCCGCGATTGACGGCGTCGTGCGGGAAGGCCTCATCGCCGCCGGCCTTACGGCGATCATGATCCTGCTCTTTCTCGGAAGCTGGCGCAGCACAGTCATCGTCTGCACATCCATCCCGCTTTCGATTCTGACTTCGTGCATCATCCTGGGGGCCCTGGGTTACACCATCAACGTCATGACGCTGGGCGGCATGGCGCTCGCAGTCGGAATTCTGGTCGATGACGCGACGGTCGAAATTGAAAACGTCCATCGCAACATGGGCATGGCGAAGCCGCTTACGCGCGCCATCCTCGATGGCGCGCAACAGATCGCTCTTCCGTCGTTCGTCTCAACTCTCGCCATCTGTATCGTTTTCGTTCCGGTCTTTCTGCTGACCGGGCCCGCCAAGTTTCTCTTCACCCCGCTCGCGCTCGCAGTCGCCTTCGCGATGCTGATGTCTTATTTCCTCACCCGTACGCTCGTTCCGACCATGGTGCATTACATGCTTCGGCCGGAAGTCGAGATCTACGCGAACGGCGAAGAGGGTCTCGAGCACGCGCAGGGAATCGTGTGGAAGGTCCACCACGCGTTCAACCGAAAATTCGAACGGCTGCGCGCCCAATACCGAGCGGCGCTGGGCTGGTGCCTCCACCACCGCGTGCGCGTATCCATTGTTTATTGCGCGTTCGTGCTCACGTCCATCGGGCTCGTGTTTGTTGTGGGAACGGACTTCTTCCCCTATATCGACTCCGGTCAGCTCCGCCTGCATGTGCGGGCGCCCGAGGGAACGCGCATCGAAGAAACCGAACGCGTGTTCAGCCGCGTCGAGGACGCGATCCGCTCGACGCTCAAACCCGGCGAACTCGGCGGCATCACGGATAACATCGGGCTTCCGGCCGCGTCTTTCGCGCTCGCGTGGGGCGACAACGCGACCATCGGAGCCGCCGATGGCGAAATTCTGATCTCACTCAATCGGGAACATTACCGTCCGACCGAGCAAGTGCAGCGCGAACTGCGGCGCGCGCTGCGGCGCCAGTTCCCGGATGAGACGTTCTTTTTCCAGGCAGCCAATATCACGAACCAGATTCTGAATTTCGGCATTCCGGCGCCGATTGACGTTCAGATCGTCTCGCGCGATCCCGCTTCGGGATATAAGATCGCCGACGAACTGCAGCGGAAGATCGCCGTCGTGCCGGGAGCAGTAGATGTCCGGATCAACCAGCAGGTCCACACTCCGCAAATCGAAGTGCAGGTGGACCGCAGCAAAGCCAATCAGGCCGGGTTGACGCAGCGCGACGTCGCCAACAGCATGCTGATCTCGCTCAGTTCGAGCGGACAGACCGCCCCCAATCAGTGGCTGAACCCGGTCAACGGCGTCAATTATCAGGTCGCTGTTCAGACGCCGCAATTCCGCATCGATTCGATCGATGCCATCAAGCGTACCCCCATCACAGCAGCCAACGGCGGAAACACTCAGCTTCTGGACAATCTGATCGGCGGCGTTCACCGCTCGCTGACCACGTCACTCGTGAACCATTACAACGTGCAGCCGGTCTTCGACGTTTACGCCAACGTCGATCAGCGTGACCTCGGGGGCGTGGTTTCCGACATTGAGAAGATCGTCGGGCAAACCAAACTTCCCAAGACTGCTACCGTCGTTCTCCGCGGGCAGGCGGATACGATGAAGACCTCCTTCCGCCGCCTCGGCTTCGGCGTGCTGTTTGCGATCCTTCTTGTGTACCTGCTCATGGTGGTCAACTTCCAGTCGTGGCTGGACCCCTTTATCATCCTGACGGCGCTTCCGGGCGCTTTTACGGGCATTCTCTGGATGCTGTTCGCCACTCAGACCACCATTAACGTTCCGTCTCTTATGGGAGCCATCATGGCCATCGGCGTCGCGACCGCGAACAGCATTCTGCTTGTCACGTTCGCGAATGACGAGCGATTTGAAGGCAAGGATGAGGTCGCCGCCGCCCTTTCGGCCGGATTTACCCGCATCAGACCCGTTCTGATGACGGCTCTCGCGATGGTGATCGGCATGCTCCCGATGTCTCTTAGTCTCGGCGAGGGCGGCGAACAGAACGCTCCGCTTGCTCGCGCCGTCATCGGCGGACTCATCTTCGCAACCTTCAGCACTCTGATTTTTGTCCCGATCGTCTACAGCTTCCTGCGTCGCAAGCCGCCGGTGAATCAGGATGAAGTCATCGAACATGAAGCTCACGAAGAGCTTGTCATCGGCCATCATCTGAACGCATGAACGAAATGAAGGAATCGAAAACCGCTCAGGCGATTCCGCCGCCGGACCAACCGGCGGCCAATCCGCCGCATCCGCATCACATCTCGCCGATTAAAGTTGTTTTGGTTCTGATACTGCTCGCCGCCATTGTTGCAGCGGTGGCGATGGCTGGGTACTTTCCCCGCAAAGCCCGTGAAAATGCGGCAAACGAAGCAGCGCGCGAGGAGAAGACCACGCTGCCCACGGTCACTGTGGCTCGTGTACGCCGTGCTCCGGCGAATTCAGAGCTGACTCTGCCAGGCAATCTTTCCCCGCTGACCGAGACGTCCATCTATGCACGCGCGGCCGGTTACGTGAAGAAGCGATATCTCGATATCGGCGATCATGTTCGCGAAGGTCAGTTGATGGCGGAGATCGAGGCTCCCGAACTCGATGAGCAGGTCGCGCAGGCGCGCGCCGCGGTTGCCCAGGCGCAGCAGCAGATCAGCCAGACGCGGGCTGCTCTGGTTCAGGCGCAATCTCAAAGAGATCTGGCCAAAGTCACGGCGGATCGCTATAACAACCTGGTAACGAAGGGCGCAGTCGCTCGCCAGGACGCCGACACGCAGGAATCGAACTTCAAAACGGCGGATGCGCTGGTCACGGCTCAGGAAGCGAGCGTGCGAGCCTCCGAAGAGAACGTCCGGCAGGCGCAGTCGAATCTGGATCGCGTCGTTTCGCTTCAGGATTACAAGAAGGTCAAAGCTCCGTTCGCCGGAATAGTCACCGCGCGCAACATCGATACCGGCGCGCTGATATCAGCTTCGGGCGCAGGTCAGGGCGCATCGCCCATGAGCACCACCGGGGCGGCCCCGGCCAGCGGAAACGAAATGTTCCGTGTCGCTCAGATCGGCACCATTCGGATTCTGGTGAGCGTGCCGCAGGCGAACGCCCCAACGATCCGCGTGGGCATGCCTTCGGAGCTGACTGTTGTCGAATTTCCCGGCAGGATCTTCCAGGGTCAGGTAACCCGCACCACCAACTCGCTTGATCCAAGCTCACGCACTATGCTGGTTGAGGTGCAGGTCCCGAACAGGGACGGCAAGCTTCTGCCCGGCATGTACGCGGACGTAAGGTTCCGCAGCCGGCGCGAGACGCCGCCGTTGCTGGTACCGGGAGATTCGCTGATTTCAACGAATACGGGTCTTCAGATCGCCGTGCTATCGGATGACGTCAACGGCGCGAAGAAGGTACACCTGCAGCCGTTGACCATTGGCCGCGATTATGGGGCCGAAACCGAGGTGATCGCCGGTTTGCGCGGCGACGAGACAGTGGTTGTGAATCCGGGAGACGATGTCCGGGAGGGAGCGTTGGTAAGAGGAGAAATGGTTGCGGCGCCGGGAGCCGCGAAACGATGATGGCGAAAGCGTCGCAGACTCTTGCAGCTTTTCTCGCCTTTTTGCTCGCATCGCCCGTCGGAGCACAGAATCCATCGCCTGCCGCCACGCCGCCGCAGAACGCTCCGACATCCCAGCCGTTGTCGGCCGGACCGTCCACGGCTCCTTTGCCCGAATCCGGCGGCCGCATCGCTCAGGTCACCTACGGCGCGGGATTCCTGGGGGCATATCAGCCGGGCGGGGTTTCGGCTTTCGATCCGCGCAATTCTTCCCGGATCCACGATCTTATGCGCGCGGGCATCATTTATCTATCGCTTCAGGATGCGATCGCGCTGGCTCTCGAAAACAATCTAGACCTTGAGTGGCAGCGCTACACGGTCCGAATCGCCGCGACCGATTCCCTTCGCGCGCGCGGCGGCGGGACTCTTCGCGGCATTGCCCTGACCGCGAATGAGCCGTCCGCCGGACTCGGGGGTCCGGGTGAACCTCTGCTGAATTCGGCCGCCACGGGCGTGACTCCTCAGACGTCGGTGGTAACGAACGTGAGCGATACTCAGTTCATCGTCGAATCGCCAGATAATCTTTCCACCACCGGCACGATTCCGTTTTCGCTTGGTCCCGCGATCCCACAGTTCGATCCGTCCCTCACAGGTCAGATCCTCGCGCAGCGCGCCACGACGCCCGAAAACAGCCTGGTCATCACCGGC